>Ga0308163_10002213_pt1 | contig 18324 bp, 18 predicted proteins | sample PhyTR1_FD_201037 | JGI IMG/M metagenome (GOLD analysis project Ga0308163, IMG submission 201037) | Phyllosphere microbial communities from UC Gill Tract Community Farm, Albany, California, United States - DLSLT.R1 | ecosystem: Host-associated > Plants > Phyllosphere > Unclassified | place: USA...
CTTATCCTTGAGTGCGACACCATTGGGCCGGATCACTAGGGCGACCCTGCTGACGAATAGCGAAATACAGCGCCGGAGTATCCTGACCGCCACCACTGTTACCGACGGTGGAGATCGCCTCTCCGGCTTTTACAACGTCCCCAGCTTCCTTCAACAGACTCTGGTTGTGACCGTACAGACTCAAATAACCGTTGCCGTGGTCGAGAATGACCAGCAGCCCAGCGCCTCGCAACCAGTCGGCGAAGACCACACGACCACCATGCACAGCGTGTACCTGACTGCCCGCGGCAGCACTGATCATCACGCCATCCCACTTGGTTCGCTCGTCATCGCCGCGGGTTTCACCGAAACGCGCCAACAATCGACCATCAACAGGCCAAGGAAGTTTTCCCTTTGCCTGGTCAAAAGGTCCGCCGTACGACTGACCGGCGCTGGAAACCAGTGCGCCGGGGGCTTTTGTGGGGCGACGCGGTGCCTCGTCGCTGTCGTCTTTTCCTCGACTCTTGGCCAGCGCTTCTTGCTCGCGTTGGCGTTTCTCGGCTTCCTGCTGAGCCAGCAGCGCTTTCTGACGCGCCTCTTCGGCTTCGCGGGCTTGCCGCGCAAGGGTTTCTTCGATGGTCTTGAGGACTTTAGTCAGGTCTGCCTGATCTTGCTGGCGAGACTGCAGTTTCTGGTCGCGAGCCTTGTAGTCCTGATTCAGCTTGGCCAAGGCGACCTGGCGTTGCTGGCGAACCGTGTCGAGCTGGGCTTTCTGATCTTCCAGCGAGCTTTTTTGAACCAGAAGCTGGGCTTGTTGCAGGTCGATGTCTTTTTCGACTTCGGCCAGTTGGCGCAGCGTTTCGTTGAAGCTGCGCAGCTGCTCCAGGCGGGCCTGGCTCAAGTAATCGTAATAGGTGAGGGTGCGTGCGAATTTCTCGGGGTTCTGCTGGTTGAGCAGCAGTTTGAGGTATTCCTGACGCCCATTCTGGTAGGCGGCGCGGGCCTGAATCGCGATCAGCCGTTGCTGTTCAACGCGTGCGCTTTGGAGTTTTTTTTTCTCTCCATCGAGCCGTTGAAGCTCGGTTTCACTCTTTTTTAGTTCTTTTTGCAGGGCCTCCACCTGCTTTTCCAGCTTGCCCATTTCGGTTTCTGTCGAGCGCAGATCTTTTTGAACACCGGACTTTTCCTCTTGAAGTTGGCTCAGCGCCTTCTTCAATTCGGTAATGTCCTGACGCGTGGCATCCAGCTGTTTTTGGGTTTGTGCGCGCTCATCGTCGGCAAAGGCCGGGTTGAGCAGACAAATCAAAGCGAGGGCGATCAGGGCGCGGAGCATGGAGTTGGGCGATACCAGGAGTGAAGACGGGCTTAGTATGCCCGGCGGTGGCTGCAAAAAAAACGCTCATAGGGCGCCGCTTTCAGACATTTCATACAAAAACCGGCGCTGTCCACGTAAGACAGGCCGGTTTAGACCACTTACTTGGCAACCAGAATCGATTTGCCGGTCATTTCCTTCGGAATGTCCATGCCCAGCAGCGTCAGCATGGTCGGAGCGACGTCCGCCAGCACGCCGCCTTCGCGGACTTTCAGGTCACGCTTGCCGACGTAGACGAAGGGCACCGGCTCAGTGGTGTGCGCCGTGTGCGCCTGGCCTGTGGTGTCGTCGGTCATTTGCTCGACGTTGCCGTGGTCCGCGGTGATCAGTGCTTCGCCGCCGACTTTTTCCAGCGCTTCGGTGATGCGACCGACGCAGACGTCGAGGCATTCAACCGCCTTGATCGCGGCTTCCATGATGCCGCTGTGACCGACCATGTCGCCGTTGGCGTAGTTGACCACGATTACGTCGAAACGCTGGTTTTCGATGGCGTCTACGATTTTGTCCGTGACTTCCGGCGCGCTCATTTCTGGCTGCAGGTCATAGGTAGCGACTTTCGGCGAAGGGATCAGGATGCGTTCTTCGCCCGGGAACGGTTCTTCACGGCCGCCGGAGAAGAAGAAGGTCACGTGCGCGTATTTTTCGGTTTCGGCGATGCGCAACTGGGTTTTGCCGTTGTTCGCCAGGTACTCGCCCAGCACGTTGTGCAGGCCTTCCTTGGTGTATGCAGCCGGTGCCGGGATCGTGGCGGCGTACTGGGTCAGCATCACGAAGCCAGCGAGTTTTGGCTGACGTGTACGGGCGAAGTCCTTGAAGTCGTCTTCAACGAACACACGGGTCAGCTCACGGGCGCGGTCGGCACGGAAGTTCATGAACACGACGGCGTCGCCGTCCTGGACTTCAACCTTCTCGCCAATGCTCGTGGCTTTGACGAATTCGTCGTTTTCGTCGCGCGCGTAAGCAGCGTCCAGCGCGGCCTTTGCAGTGTCAGCCTGGAATTCGGACGTGCCGTCGACAATCAGGTTATAGGCGGATTCGACACGGTCCCAGCGATTGTCGCGGTCCATGGCGAAGTAACGGCCGATGATCGTTGCAGTACGACCTTTGCCCAGACGCTTGTAGGCGGTTTCCATGGTCTCGAGGTACTTGTGCGCGCTGCGTGGCGGCGTGTCGCGGCCGTCCAGGAAAGCGTGCAGGTAGATCTTCTCGGCGCCGCGCTTGACCGCCAGTTCAACCATCGCCACCAGGTGGTCTTCATGGCTGTGCACGCCGCCATCGGACAGCAAGCCCATGATGTGCACGGCCTTGCCGGCGCCAACGGCCTTGTCCACCGCTGCGCAGATCGTCGGGTTTTCGAAGAACTCACCGTCGCGGATCGCTTTGGTCACGCGGGTGAAATCCTGATACACAACACGACCGGCACCCAGGTTCATGTGGCCGACTTCGGAGTTGCCCATCTGGCCGTCCGGCAGACCGACATCCATCCCGGAGCCCGAAATCAGGCCGTTGGGCATGGTTTTGTAGAGGCGATCGAAGACCGGCATCTTCGCTTCATAGACCGCATTGCCGTGATGGCTGTCGCTGTGACCGAAGCCGTCCAGGATGATCAGAACCAAAGGTTTAGGCGTGGTAGTCATGAATCCCACTCTTGGTGAAAAGATGAAGTAGAGGAAAGATCGACAGTTTAGGGACAAGTTCAGACGGCGTCACTGCCGTACGGGCTTTGGCCGACCTTGGGTGCTGTGTATACTGGCCGACATTTTAACGCCCTGGAACCTAATGATGGTTGATCACCTGATTGCATTTGCCACTAATCACTATTTGATCTCTGGCGCTTTCGTCATTCTGCTGGCACTGCTGATCGCGACAGAACTCAACAAGGGCGGCAAAAGCCTGAGCACCGGTGAGCTGACCGCGCTGGTCAACCGTGACGAGGCGGTGGTCATCGATGTGCGTCCCAAGAAGGACTATGCCACCGGTCACATCGTTGGCTCCCTGAACTTCCCGCAGGACAAGGTCATGTCCCGTACTTCGGAGCTTGAGAAGTACAAATCCAAGACCCTGATCATCGTCGACGCGGCCGGTCAGCACGCAGGACACGTGGCCAGTGAGCTTCTGAAGGCCGGTTTTACTGCCGCCAAGCTGTCCGGTGGTGTGTCGTCGTGGCGCGGTGACAACCTGCCGTTGGTGAAGTGAAATGGCTGAAGTCATCGTCTACTCCAGCGATTATTGCCCTTACTGCTCGCGCGCCAAGTACCTGCTCGAGAGCAAGAACGTCGACTTCGAGGAGATCAAGGTCGATGGCAAGCCACAGATTCGCGCTGAAATGACTAAAAAGGCTGGCCGCACGTCGGTTCCTCAGATCTGGATCGGCTCGGTCCATGTCGGAGGCTGCGACGACCTGTTCGCCCTGGAACGCGCTGGCAAGCTCGACGCGCTGTTGAGCGCCTGAATTCGAACCCTACGTACAAGACCTTAAAAGTAAGAAGGATCTGAGATGACCGATCAAACGAATAACGGCGCCACTTCCAACGAAGAAGCACCACAGTTCTCCCTGCAACGCATCTACGTTCGTGACCTGTCCTTCGAAGCGCCAAAAAGCCCGGCGATCTTCCGTCAGGAATGGACCCCGAGCGTCAGCCTGGACCTGAACACCCGTCAGAAGCAGCTGGAAAACGACTTCTACGAAGTCGTGCTGACCCTGTCGGTCGAAGTGAAGAACGGCGAAGAAATCGCCTTCATCGCTGAAGTCCAGCAAGCCGGTATCTTCCTGATCAAGGGCCTGGACGCTTCTTCGATGAGCCACACCCTCGGCGCGTTCTGCCCGAACATCCTGTTCCCGTATGCCCGTGAAACCATCGACAGCCTGGTTGTCCGTGGCTCGTTCCCTGCGCTGATGCTGGCTCCGGTGAACTTCGACGCCCTGTACGCCCAAGAGCTGCAGCGCATGCAGGAATCCGGCGAGACGCCGACCGTTCAGTAAGCCTTGCGGCCTGAATGAAAAAAAGCGCCTGTGATGGGCGCTTTTTTATTGGAGAACCCAAGGCGATCGCAGATCTCCTGTGGGGGTGAGCTTGCTCACGAAGACTTAGGTTCAGCCACTGGAGATGTTGTAGCTGTACCGACCCCTTCGTGAGCAAGCTCACTCCCACAGTGACACCGGTGTGCCTCAGATCGGGATTGTTACTTGAACCCCAACTGCCGCCAACCTTCGTAGACGGCCACCGCCACGGTATTCGACAGATTCAGGCTGCGGCAGCCCTCGCGCATGGGCAGGCGCAGGCGTTGTTCGCTGGACAGCGGGTCCAGTACCTCGGGCGGCAAGCCGCGGCTTTCAGGGCCGAAAACGAAGGCGTCGCCTTCCTGAAACGCTACGTCATGGAAAGGCTTCGAGCCCTTTGTGGTAAAAGCGAACAGGCGCGGATGACCGATGCTTTCCAGGCAACTGGCAAGGTCGGCGTGGCGATGCAGCGTGGCGTACTCGTGGTAATCGAGGCCAGCACGACGCAGGCGTTTGTCATCCAGCTCGAAGCCCAGCGGCTCGATCAAATGCAGGTTGCAGCCGCTGTTGGCGCAGAGCCTGATGATGTTGCCGGTATTCGGCGGAATTTCTGGTTGAAAAAGGATCACGTGAAACATGCACGGCTCCGAACATAAGGACGGGATGCATTCTACCCCCGAAGAGGACCCGAGGCCGAAGCTATGGCCGCGGTTTTTGGGTTCGATTGCGATTTTTGGGGTCATGGTGGGATTGATGATCGGCCGCCTCACCACGCCGGACCCGATCGCGCTGCAGCAAATCGAGCCGCTGCCCAATGGCGTGGCGGTATGGTTCAACCGCGAGCCGCAGCTGCACGGCGAAATCGTCGATGGCGCGCTGGCGCTACTGTTCAACGCCAAAGGCGATGCGCAACGAGGCGAGTTGAAGCTCAATGGTCGGGATGTACGCTGGAGGGTGCAGAAGAGCGATAAAGGTTTGCTGCTGAACCTGCTGGCGGCCCGTCCGTTGCGCGGTGAGTGGCACGGCGCAGCGCAGGACGGGCGCTGGAGACTCGAGGTGAGTCTGCGAGAGGAATAAAAGAGGGGAATCCCCGGCCTGCCTGTACCAAGGTCCCCAAAACTGGTGATGCTTAACCTATTGCAGCCTGCGTGCCAGTTTTGAGAATTCTCTGTAGGAAAGATGAAGGTATCTCGTAAGACCCCGATTTAAAGCCCCAATCCCGGTGTATTAGCCAAATGGGCGTGGTTCGAGCGTTCGGATCAGCGTTCACATTTGGGTGTTTATTGATCAGTTTTGCACGCTATTCGCGCATTTTTGGGTCAGGGGTTACCAAAGTGATGCACAGGTCAGCCTGCGGCGATCCTCGCTGATAAACCTTTGGGGGTGAGCTTGCTCACGAATGCTGTGTTCCAGCCCATGAAAAGGCACTGAATGTACCGGCTCTCTCGTGAGCAAGCTCACTCCCACAGTGGGCATTGATCGCCGGATTAAAACGGCACATCCCCCAAAATCGTCGCGCGGTGCATCACCCGACGCTGCGGTCGGTAGTCGTCCACCGCGTAATGCTGGGTGACGCGGTTGTCCCACATGGCCACGTCGTTTTCCTGCCAGCGCCAGCGGATCGTGAACTCGGGCCGCGTCGCATGGGCAAACAGCATCTTCAGAATCGCCTCGCTCTCCGTGGGCTCGAGTTCATTGATCCGAGTGGTGAAGCCCTCATTCACGAACAGCGCTTTGCGCCCGCTGACCGGGTGTGTGCGGATCACCGGATGGGACAAAGGTGGATTTTTGCGGCGAGTTTCTTCCCAGCGCGCCAGGTCCTTTGCGGTATTGCCGAAGCGCTCCAGCGGGAAAGAGCGGGTGAAGTCATGGGTGGCCGTCAGACCGTCGAGCAGCGCCTGCATCGGTGCGGACAGGGCTTCGAACGCCGCAATCCCACTGGCCCATAACGTGTCGCCGCCATAGGCCGGAAGCAGCTTGGCACTCAGCACCGCGCCCAACGCCGGAGTGGGCAGGAAGGTCACGTCGGTGTGCCAGATCGCGTTGTCGCGAACATCGGTGACTGCCGTGTCGAGAATTAGCACTTCCGGCTGCTCGGGCACGTTCGGGTAAATAGGGTGGATGTGCAAATCGCCGAACTGCGCGGCGAAGCGCGCTTGCTGCTGAGGGGTGACCGGCTGATCGCGGAAGAACAGGACCTGGTGCTTGAGCAACGCCTGTTCGATGGCATCGCGCTGTTCTGCATTCAGGTCCCGGCTCAGGTCAACGCCGCTGATGTGCGCGCCCAATGCTGAACTGAGCGGAGTGATGGTGAGGCTCATGGTCGTTCTCGTGTGTTCGGCGCCGAGGTGTCGGCGTAGTCAGTGTTTATCGATGAAGCAGCAATCAGTGGTTCTGTCCGTGCCAGGGCACCAGTTTGCGTTGCAGGGCGCGCAGTCCCATTTCCAGGGCAAACGCGATCAGCGCGATGACCAGAATTCCCAGCACCACCACATCGGTGACCAGAAACTGCGCGGCAGACTGCACCATGAACCCCAGGCCACTGGTGGCGGCGATCAATTCAGCTGCGACCAGCGTCGACCAGCCCACGCCCAGACCGATGCGAACGCCTGTGAGAATCTCGGGCAATGCGCTGGGCAGGATGACGTGGCGGATCAACTGCCAGCGACTGGCGCCTAGCGACTGCGCCGCCCTGATCTTCGCACTGTCGACCGTCCGCACACCGGTGGCGGTGGCAATCGCGATGGGCGCGAAGATGGCCAGATAAATCAGCAGCACCTTGGAGAACTCGCCGATGCCGCACCAGATGACGATCAGTGGCAGGTAGGCGAGCGGGGGAATGGGGCGGTAGAACTCGATCAGCGGGTCGAAGATGCCGCGCGCAATACGGTTATGGCCGATGGCAATGCCCACCGGGATTGCCGTCAGTACGGCGAAGAGCAGCGCCAGTCCGATGCGTTGCAGACTGGCGCCCAGGTGCTGCCAGAGGGTCGATTCCATGTAGCCCTTGGTCATTAGCAGCCAGGCCTTTTCCAGCACGGCCGAGGGAGGCGGCAGGAACAGTGGCTCAACCCATTCGAACGCCGTGACCAGCCACCAGGCGCCAAGCAGTGCGGTGAGTGTCAGGATGCTGATGGCCCGCGTGCTCACAGACAACCCGCGTGACGTTTTCACCTCAGTGCTGATCGTCGACGGTTTGATCAACGCTTGAGTGGCAGAAGACGACTGGAGTTGATTCATGCTCGTTGCTCCTGGCGTTGAGAAAAGACGCGGGCCAGGACGTGCTCGCGGGTTTCGATGAATCGAGGGTCGGACTTGATCGCCCGTGCCGACTCACCCGCGCTGTAGCGCTGGCCGAAATCAAGCGTGAGGTGTTCGACGATCTGCCCTGGATCCGGTGCCAGCAGGATGAGGTCCGTCGCCAAAAACACGGCCTCTTCGATGTCATGGGTAATCAGAAAGACCGGCTTGGCGCTGCGCTGCCAGACCTGCAGCAGCAATTCCTGCATCTGTTCCCGGGTAAAGGCGTCCAGCGCGCCGAAGGGTTCGTCCATCAGCAGTACCCGAGGGTCGGCAGCCAGTGCGCGGGCCAGGCCAACACGCTGCTTCTGGCCGCCAGACAGTTGCCAGATCCGGCGCTTTTCAAACCCGGCCAGATCGACCAGCGCAAGCATCTCACGCGCTTTCGCTTCACGTTGCCCACGAGACACGCCCGCGAGCTCCAGCCCGAAGGCAACGTTGGCGAGCACGTCCTGCCAGGGCAGCAACGCGTCGTCCTGGAACACCACGCCACGCTCGGCGCTCGGACCTCTTACCGGCACCTGATCAAGGGTGATGCGACCGGCACTGGGTTCGACAAATCCTGCGATGAGGTTCAGCAGCGAAGTCTTGCCGCTGCCGGACGGCCCCAAGGCGACCAACAGTTGTTGCGGGCCCAGGCTCAGGGAGATATCCGACAGCACCGGCTCGGCCGCACCGGGATACTGTGCGCTGATGCGCTCCAGCTGTAACAAGGCCATGGCAATGACTCCGCTTCTATATATAGGCGATCGGTTTGGGCAGCACTGCGCTCGCGACGCAGCGGCTGCAAGATATCCTCGGATGGTTCACTCGAGGTCCTGTAGCCGGCTTGCTGGCGAACGCAGTCTTTCACTCGATACCTGTGCGACTGCTCCGCCGCATTCGCCAGCAAGCCGGCTCCTACAGGTTCCGTGGATACGTTTCTTACGGGTTCTTACTGAGTGACGAACTTGGCGCTGACGTATGGCGTGTAATCCGCCAGCACGGCATCGACCTTGCCTTGTTCCTTGAGGAAGGCAGCAGTCTTGCCGATGGCTTCGGTGGTCGGGGCGCCCAGCTGGGTGACTTGATCAGCCGCCAGCGGGTAAACGTTGCCTTCCAGCAGGCCCGGAATGTCAGTGGCCTTGGCGCCGGACAGCTTCACCAGCTTGTCGATGTTGCTGCTGTTGGCAATCCAGGCGGCCGGGTCCTTGCGGTAGTCGGCGTAAGTATCGAGGGTGGTTTTAGCGAAGGCCTTCACGATTTCCGGGTGCTTGTCGGCGAAGTCCTTGCGCACGATCCAGGCATCGAATGTCGGCGCGCCCACCTTGGCCAGTTCGCCGGACGTGATCAGCACTTTCCCGGTTTCTTTGGCGACGCCCAGCGCCGGATCCCAAACGTAGGTAGCGTCAATGTCGCCGCGCTTCCAAGCGGCCGCAATAGCGGGTGGCGCGAGGTTGAGGATGGTGACTTTGGTCGGATCGATGTTCCAGTGCTTCAGCGCGGCCAACAGGCTGTAGTGGCCGGTTGAAACGAAAGGCACGGCGATTTTCTTGCCGACCAGATCCTGTGGGCCGTTGATGCCCGAACCGTTGCGCGCGACCAGTGCTTCAGCAGCCCCGATTTGGGTTGCGATCAGAAAGGTTTCCACTGGCAGTTTGCGAGTGGCAGCCGCAGTCAGTGGGCTCGATCCGAGGTAGCCGATCTGCACGTCACCCGACGCGATCGCAGTGATCACGTCCGCGCCGTTTTCAAATTTGCGCCAGGCAATCTTCGAGCCGGTGGCTTTCTCGTAAGCACCGTCGGCTTGCGCCACTTTCGCCGGGTCCACGGTGGTCTGATAGGCAACGGTGAAATCCGCCGCTTGGGCAATCAAGGCAGAGCCTGCCAGCGACAACGCCGCCAACACGCGAAGAAGGTTGAATCGTTTCATGGTGACGCTCCGATACAAGGCAGACCGAGGGCTGAATGATGCGGAGCGTAAATGATCTAAGAAATGCGAAATAAATAACGTTTTGGTATGAGCTTAGAGAAGATTCTTTCTTGAGCGGGCCTGTTTGAAGGCTTCAACTGAAAAATCAGCGCGAGACCCGTGACCGTTCATCGAATTGTCATAATCTGTAAATAGGATCGGTCCGCTTGCCAAGACTGTCGGTGCTTTGCACTGCGTCTGTCTAACAAAAGGCCGCAACGGCGGCGTGGGCGGGCAACAGAATATCGGCCAGACAATCGCGACAGTCGGCTTTACCGGTTAACTGATGAGTCTGTTCGTCACTTCGGTAAAAAACTGACGGCGAACAGGGTGACAACGGTAACAATCGCGGCTACGCGTTTGGTAAGTTGAGTACTTTCAAAGGGTTAGAGCTCTAGTTCTCATGCTGTTTCGCACCGCGACCGTGACTGGACAGTCAAGTTCCAGTCGTACGATGTGCCAAAACGGATCGATCTGACGAATGGAGTCGAAATATTTTTTGGGAATTAGGTAAAGACGCCGATACACTCCGCAACGGACGGCTGAAACGGCTTGTGACATATAACTGCTTGGCATAAAAGCAGGCTCACAAAGTCTTTTTAGGTTTAAAGGATTTACCTTACCTTGCAGCCAGCTGTGAACGCGGTCTAGTCAATTAGTCTTGGGGTCATTGACTCATAGAGTCGGGCCAGCGCTAATCGCGCATCCGCGGTCTTGAGCCTTCGGTCTCAGCACCAAGGAACTACAAAAATTAGATTCAAGAGGAGCGAAACACAATGAAGAAGTCCACCCTGGCCTTGGCCGTGTATGCAGGTGTAGTGGCCACTCAGGCTGGTGCTGCCGGTTTCTTTGACGACAGTAAAGCAACTGTCAGCTCTCGTACGCTGTATTTCGAGAACGACAACCGCGAACAGTTCGGCACCGCTAAAGCATCTGATCAACGTCAAACGGCCACTGGCCTGCTATTCAACTTCATCTCTGGCTACACCCCAGGAACCGTTGGTTTCGGTCTGGACGTGCAGAGCATGGTCGGCATCAACCTGGGCGGTGGTATCACTCACCACGGCACCGGTACTGCCAACACCGTGACGCCAGTTGATACCGATGGCACCCCGGTTGATAGTTGGAGCCGGACTGGCGCCAACGCCAAAGTCAAGATCTCCAAGACCGAGCTGAAACTGGGTAACGCCCTGCAGCCGAACCTGCCGATCTTGGTTGCGAACGACGGTCGTTTGCTGCCACAGACCTTTGAAGGCGGGATCGTCAGCTCCAAGGAGCTGGATGGTTGGACCTTCACTGCCGGTAAACTGACTCAGGCTGCTGGCCGTGCGACCAGCAACTACTCGGGTATGGCCGTTGCAGGCGGTACTCAAGACTCCAACAGCTTCACCTTTGCTGGCGCTGACTGGAAAGTTACCAAAGACCTGACTTTACAGGCTTACCATTCGCAGCTCGAAGACTATTACAAGCAGACTTTCCTGGGTTTGGTACACGTCTTCCCGATTGCCGATGACCAATCGTTCAAAACCGACCTCCGTTACTTCGATAGCCGTTCCGACGGTAAGAACGGTGAAACCGGTTACGTGTTCAACAACAACGGCGGCTACGCGAAAAACGTCGGCGAAGTTGATAACAAAACCTGGTCTGCGATGTTCACGTACACCTTGGGTGGCCACGCTCTGATGCTCGGTCACCAGGATGTGGGTGACGACGGCGGTTTCGTCTGGATGAACAACGGCAACATCACCAAAGACGGCACCTCCGCTACTCACGCTGAAGGCCAGGGTGGTTCTAGCTTCTACCTGTTCACTGACTCGATGATCAACCAGTTTGCTCGTGCTGGTGAGACCACCAACTTCGGTCAGTACTCGTATGATTTCGCACGTTTGGGCGTTCCAGGTTTGAAAGCGGCTTTCGCTTACCTGAAAGGCACCAACATCAAGTCCCAGCGCGGTAACTTGGGTGACAGCTCCGAGTGGGAACGCGACATGCGTATCGACTACGTGTTCCAGGACGGTCCTCTGAAAGGCTTCGGCGCTACCCTGCGTCGTGCTAACTACCGTGGTGACTTCACTGGCACCAACGCGCAGAACAGCCACATTGCTGACCAAGACCAGACTCGTCTGATCTTCAACTACACCTACGCTTTCAAATAAGCACTGGTTGGTTGAAAAAAGCCCCGCTTCGGCGGGGCTTTTTTATGCCTGAAAAAAACTAAACGACCGTCTTTTATAGCGAAAAGGACGCTTGCCATTGCCATTCGGTCTTTCAGTTTCGACTTTTTCGCAGGCACAGTATCGACATAACTCTCATACCAAAGGAGCTGATTGCATGAGCCTCAAACTTGGCGACATCGCCCCCGACTTCGAACAGCAATCCAGCCAGGGACCGATCAAGTTTCACGAGTGGTTGGGGGATAAATGGGGCGTACTGTTTTCCCATCCTGCCGATTTCACGCCAGTCTGCACCACCGAATTGGGCTTCACCGCGAAGCTCAAGGATGAGTTTGAAAAGCGCAATGTGAAAGCCATCGCCCTGTCGGTGGATCCGGTCGACTCGCACATCAAGTGGATCGATGACATCAATTCCACCCAGAACACGATCGTCAACTTTCCGATCCTGGCGGACGCGGATCGCAAGGTGTCCGAGCTGTATGACCTGATTCATCCCAACGCCAGCGAAACGCTGACCGTGCGCTCGCTGTTCGTGATCGACCCGAACAAGAAAGTGCGCCTGACCATCACCTATCCCGCCAGCACCGGTCGCAACTTCCACGAGATCCTGCGGGTGATCGATTCGCTGCAGCTGACCGACAACTACAAAGTCGCCACCCCTGCGAACTGGAAGGACGGTGAAGACGTTGTGATCGTGCCGTCGATCAAAGACGAAGCCGAGATCAAGGAACGCTTTCCTAAAGGCTATAAAGCCGTCACGCCGTACTTGCGACTGACGCCGCAGCCCGATCGCTGATACACCGATTTCAACCACGACATTCGGGCCGATTTATCGGCCCTTTTTTATAGTTATTGGGTGGCAGTTATTGAGTGACGGGGTGGCCGTTTTCCGCCGGACGCCGAACCTGTGGGAGTGAGCTTGCTCACGAAGGCGTTGGTTCAGCCCCCGTATTCGTTATGGATGTACCGGCCTCTTCGTGAGCAAGCTCACTCCCACAGGGAGCCGTATGCTGTGGCATGAGTGTCCGTGAGCGAGTCGCCCAGCAGCCAGCCTGTTCAGCCAGAATCTTTTTATTCGATTAAGTGCTAACTAAATGAATAAATATGATTTTAGTGAATAACAAACCCCTGTTATGGTCTCTCCGTCCTGGCGATACATAGCCGGTAACGAATCCCTAACACCTTACTCGTCCGCTATCGGGCAAGCAGGTGCCACCTGTTAGCTACACAGCAAAGGAGCGTGCCATGCGCACTGTCATTTTGCGTCGAGGCCTGGTCGCTCTGTTTGCTGCGGCGGTGTCTTTCGGCGCAAGTTTTTCAAAAGAGGCCGAAGCTCAAGCCGATACCTTGCGCATCGGTTATCAGAAGTACGGCACGCTGGTGCTGCTCAAGGCCAAAGGGTCGCTGGAAAAGAAATTGGCGGAGCAGGGCGTACAAGTACAGTGGACCGAATTTCCGGGTGGTCCTCAGTTGCTTGAAGGCTTGAATGTCGGCTCCATCGACTTCGGGGTCACCGGCGAGACGCCTCCCGTTTTTGCTCAGGCCGCTGGTGCTGATCTGCTCTACGTGGCGTCCGAGCCACCGGCGCCGACCAGTGAAGCGATTCTGGTGCCGAAGGACTCGGCGATCACCTCCGTCAAAGAGCTGAAAGGCAAGAAGGTGGTCCTTAACAAAGGTTCGAACGTTCACTACCTGTTGGTGAGAGCGCTGGAAGACGCGGGTCTGAAATACACCGACATCCAGACCGTATTTCTGCCGCCCGCCGATGCGCGTGCCGCTTTCGAGCGCGGCAGTGTCGATGCCTGGGTGATCTGGGACCCGTACCAGGCGGCCGCCGAACAACAGTTGCAGGCACGCACGCTGCGTGATGGCAAAGGCATCGTCGACAACAACCAGTTCTATCTGGCCACCAAGCCCTATGCACAGCAACACCCCAACGTGATTAAAACGCTGGTCGAAGAAGTTCGCGCCGTGGGTGAGTGGTCCAAGGCCAACCCCGACGAGGTCACCCAACAGGTCGCGCCATTGTTGGGTCTGCCGGAGGACATCACCAGGATTTCGGTGAAGCGCCAAGGCTACGGAGCGCTGTTCATCACGCCTGAAACCGTCGCGGCGCAACAGAAGATTGCCGACACGTTTTATCAGCTCAAGCTGATCCCCAAACCGCTCAGCATCGCCGATGTGATCTGGACGCCACCCGCTGCTGTTGCGAAAGCGCAGTAAGCCTCGGCCTTGAGAGGAGACAACTCCATGAGCGTGGAAAAAGTAACCCACAAACTGGCGCCCTGGCTGCTACCGGTTTTATTGCTCGCGATCTGGCAACTGGCGGTCAGCGCCGGCTGGCTGTCGACCCGCATCCTGCCAGCGCCGAGTGCGGTGATCGAAGCCGGCGTGACGCTGGTGCGCAGTGGCGAGATCTGGACCCATCTGGCAATCAGTGGCTGGCGTGCCGGCATCGGCTTTGCCATCGGCGGTGGTATCGGTCTGGCGCTGGGGTTCATTACAGGCTTGTCGAAATGGGGCGAACGCCTGCTCGACAGCTCCGTGCAGATGATCCGCAATGTGCCGCATCTGGCGCTCATCCCGCTGGTCATCCTGTGGTTCGGCATCGATGAAAGCGCCAAGATTTTTCTGGTGGCGTTGGGCACGCTGTTCCCGATTTATCTGAACACCTATCACGGGATTCGCAACATCGACCCGGCGCTGGTGGAGATGTCGCGCAGTTATGGTCTATCGGGTTTCGCGCTGTTCTGGCACGTCATTTTGCCGGGTGCCATGCCTTCGATTCTGGTCGGTGTGCGCTTCGCGCTGGGCTTCATGTGGCTGACGCTGATCGTGGCTGAAACCATTTCCGCCAGCTCGGGCATCGGCTATCTGGCGATGAATGCCAGAGAATTTCTGCAGACTGACGTGGTGGTGCTGGCGATCGTGTTGTACGCCGTGCTCGGTAAATTGGCGGACCTCGCTGCGCGGGGTCTGGAGCGGGTCTGCCTGCGTTGGCACCCGGCGTATCAAGTGGCAAAAGGTGGCGCGCGATGAGCAATCTCCAACAACCGGCAAACCTGTTGCGCGGGATTCCCCTGCAAGTGCGCAAGCTCAAGAAAACTTTTGGGTCGCGTGAAGTCCTCAAAGACATCGACCTGCACATTCCGGCCGGGCAGTTCGTCGCCGTGGTCGGTCGCAGCGGTTGCGGTAAAAGTACCTTGCTGCGGTTGCTGGCAGGCCTCGATCAGCCCACGAGCGGTCAGTTGCTCGCCGGGTCTGCTTCGCTGGCCGATGCACGAGAAGACACACGGTTGATGTTCCAGGAAGCGCGTCTGCTGCCGTGGAAAAAGATCATCGACAACGTGGGGCTGGGCCTCAGCGGAGACTGGCGTGGCAAAGCGCTGGAAGCACTGGAGGCCGTCGGCTTGGCCGAGCGCGCCAATGAGTGGCCGGCGTCGTTGTCCGGTGGCCAGAAACAGCGGGTGGCGCTGGCGCGTGCGTTGATTCACCAACCGCGCCTGTTGCTGCTGGACGAGCCGTTAGGCGCGCTCGATGCCCTGACCCGTATCGAGATGCAGCAACTGATCGAAAACCTGTGGCAGAAGCACGGCTTCACGGTGTTGCTGGTGACGCACGATGTCAGTGAGGCCGTGGCGATTGCTGACCGTGTGTTGCTGATCGAAGAGGGTCGCATCGGGCTTGATTTGCAAGTCGATCTGGCGCGACCTCGTGCACGTGGCTCACACCGGCTTGCCGCGCTGGAAACCGAAGTCCTTAACCGCGTGCTGTCGCTGCCAGGCAGCCCGCCCGAACCCGAACCGTCATCACCCCTGCCCACGCAACTGCGTTGGGCCAATTGAATCCAGGGCAATCTTGCCTCTGGAACTGATCACTCAAAGGAAGACAGACCATGACTATCAAAGCCATCAACGTTCGTAACCAGTTCAAAGGCACCATCAAAGAAATCGTCACTGGCGACGTGCTGTCCGAAATCGACGTACAGACCGCGTCTGGCATCGTCACTTCGGTGATCACCACGCGCTCAGTAAAAGAGCTTGAGCTGGTGGTCGGCAGCGAAGTCATCGCATTCGTGAAATCCACCGAAGTGTCGATCGCCAAGTTGTGATCGATGCGTTGTGATCAACCCCGAAGGGTGCGAGCCCTTCGGGGTTTTTTGCTGTGTGCAATTTGGTGTGCGCCGACCGCGTGTAGGAGCGCGCTTGCCTGCGAATAGGGGTGAGTCAGTGCCAGATTCGTAGCGGACACACCGCGTTCGTCCAAACGCGGCTCAGACCAGGCGCGCTCCGACAAGGGTGATGGGTTACGGCTCGATTGAGCGCTTGGGCAAGAACGGCGGCAGGTAAAGGCCGAGATAAGCGTCGAACACCCGTTGGCCTTCCTCGGCCATGCGTGGCGTGATCGCGTTGTGCAGTTGTACCGAGCGCGCATAGACCCGGTCGGCGAGTTCGAGGGCGAGGGCGAACACTTCGATGTCGTCTGGCAAGGCTGGCAGCTGGAAGTGTTTGGCGAACAGCGCGTGCATGAGGTTGCCCAGTTCGACATCGTGCTGACGATCGGCCTGGGTGACTTCGGTGAGACCGTGCTGAGCGAGGATCAACTGGCGAGCGGCAGCGTCTTCGCTGTAGATGGTGAGCATGCGTGCCTCGACCAGGCGCGAAAGGTCTTGCCAGTGGTTGAGTTGTGCGTGGTCGATCGGTTGCTGCAGGCTTTCTCGAAAGGCGGCGTGCACATCGGCGGTCAGCCCTTCCAGCAACGCAGGGACGCTGGCGAAGAAGTGATAGACCGAGGACGGCGGGATTTCCGCACGTTCGGCCACGCTGTAGATCGACAGGCTCGCCACACCGTCAGACGCCAATAGCGTACGTGCGGCTTCAAGGATCGAATCGATCCGGGCCTGACTGCGTGCGCGGGGTTTGCGGGGTGTGGCGGGGCGGGTCATCGAAGCGTCTCGAAGGCGAAAGTCCGGGCATTGTACGCGAGATCATTGAGCAGATTATGTTCGGAGGAGGAGCGCGCTTGTCCGCGATAGCGTGATGTCTGTTGATGCGTCATGCCTGGCACGACGCCATCGCGGGCAAGCGCGCTACTGCAATGTTTCGCAGTCCCGGCAAGCCAGACGGCTACCGAAATCGATTCAAACGCGCCGTCTAGAATAAAAAACGCCCCCAGCCTTTCGGTTGGGGGCGTTCTTTTTATTTCACACCGCTATTTCACACCGTCAAACCGTGTGCAGATACCAGTTGTATTCAAGGTCGGAGATGGAGTGTTCGAACTCTTCCAGCTCACTTTCCTTGCACGCGACGAAGATATCGATGTACTTCGGATCGATGTACTTGGCCATGACTTCGCTGTCGTCCAGCTCGCGCAATGCATCGCGCAGGTTGTTCGGCAGGCTCTGCTCGTTCTGCTCGTAGGAGTTGCCTTCAACAGGCGCGCCCGGTTCGATTTGGTTTGTCATGCCGTGGTGGATGCCCGCCAGAACCGATGCCATCAACAGGTAAGGGTTGGCGTCTGCACCGGCAACCCGGTGTTCGATACGCACGGCGTCCGCACTACCGGTTGGGACACGGACGGCCACTGTACGGTTGTCCAGACCCCAGGTAGGCGAGTTAGGTGTGTAAAATTGCGCACCGAACCGGCGATACGAGTTGACGTTCGGGCAAAGGAACGCCATCTGCGCCGGTAGGGTCTCGAGCACACCGCCGATCGCATGACGTAATGCGGCGTTCTGCTCGGGATCCTCACTGGTGAAGATGTTCTTGCCATCGCGATCCAGGATCGAGATGTGGACGTGCAGACCGTTGCCCGCCTGGCCTGGATACGGCTTGGCCATGAAAGTGGTGTCCATTTCATGGTCGTAGGCAATGTTTTTGATCAGTCGCTTGAGCAGAACCGCGTAATCGCAGGCTTTCAGCGCGTCAGCGGTGTGGTGCAGGTTTACTTCGAACTGCGCCGGAGCACTTTCCTTGACGATCGCGTCGGCAGGGATGCCTTGTTCTTTCGCACCTTCCAGAATGTCCTGGAGGCAATCGACGTATTCGTCGAGGTCATCGATCAGGTAGACCTGTGTCGAGTGCGGGCGTTTGCCGGAAATCGGCGAGCGCGGAGGCTGTGGACGGCCGTTCACGTTCTCCTGATCGATCAGGTAGAACTCAAGTTCGAATGCAGCGCAGATGGTCAGACCCATCTCGTCGAACTTGCTGACCACTTGGCGTAGCACTTCACGAGGATCGGCGAAGAACGGCTCGCCTTCCAGTTCGTGCATGGTCATCAGCAGTTGTGCGGTAGGACGCTTCTGCCACGGTTCGTTGCAGAGAGTGTCGGGGATTGGATAACAGATTCGGTCAGCGTCACCGATGTCCAGGCCGAGGCCGGTGCTTTCCACCGTCGAGCCATTGATATCCAGTGCGAATAGAGAAGCTGGGAGGTTGATGCCTTTTTCGTAAACCTTATGGAGGCTGGTGCGTTCAATGCGCTTGCCGCGCACCACTCCATTCATATCTGCAATCAGAAGGTCAACGTATAGAACCTCAGGATGTTC
>Ga0308163_10002215_pt1 | contig 18315 bp, 16 predicted proteins | sample PhyTR1_FD_201037 | JGI IMG/M metagenome (GOLD analysis project Ga0308163, IMG submission 201037) | Phyllosphere microbial communities from UC Gill Tract Community Farm, Albany, California, United States - DLSLT.R1 | ecosystem: Host-associated > Plants > Phyllosphere > Unclassified | place: USA...
GGCAAATTTTTAAATGCTTGCGGCGAGTATTGATGATGGATTGCCATCATGAATAATCACTTGTGTTTGCTTTCGTATAACTGGGAGGAATGCATGTTTCCGACGGGTCGTTCTGGTTATGGGCAACGACGCAGAATTCATTATCTCCATTGCGCTTACCGGATTAGCGTGACACTTTCCCTTCTCTCGAGATGACCGCCATGCGCCTTGCCTGCCTGCTTCTTGCCAGCGCCGTCCTGACCGGCTGCGCCAGTCCCCCTTCTTCCACGCCGCCGATCCCGGGTGCGCCACCGCCGCCCACGCCAATGGCGGCCCTGCTGGACAAGCCGATCTACAAGATGACGCCGTTCGAAGCGGGCCAGTACATCCCGCACATGCAGGGCGCGCAGCCCGACCTGCGCAAGCGCATCGCGGCAATCGGCCGCCAGAACATCGGCCAGCCGTATTCGCTGAACCTGCTGGGCGAGTTTCCGTTCGAGATCCATGACAGCCTGCCGATGTACAGCATCGAACAAAGCGATTGTGTCGTTTTTGTGGAACACACCTATGCGATGGCGCTGTCGCAATCATGGGAAGAATTCTTCTGGATGCTGCAGCGGATCCGCTACCGCGATGGCGTGATCGGTGTCGCCACGCGCAACCATTACACCGAGCTGGACTGGAACGTGGCCAACCGCTGGCTGGTCACGGATATCAGCGCCAACCTGGCCGGCCCGAACGGCCCCGGCTACGACATGCGCGTCGACCGCGCGCGCTTCCTGCGCACCCGCCACAACACGGTGCGCGACATCCCTGTTGAAACAAGCCGCCAGACCTACGTGCCGAAAGACGGCGTGGCGGCCATCCTCGATCAGTTGCAAGAGGGCGACTTCGTCAACGTGATCTCGACCCGCAACGGCGAGTACTGGGCCTCGCACGTGGGCCTGGTGGTGCTGGGGCCGGATGGCGAGCGGCACTTCCTGCATTCGTCGGCGCCGAAGGTGCGCGAAGAGACGTTCGCCTCGTACATGGCCCGCGTGTCCGGACGCGAAGCCGACAATGCACGCGCCGGCAAGCCAGGCCAGATGCTGGCAGGTTTCAAGTTCCTGCGCCTGAACGAGACAATCACGGTGCCGCCGATGGCGCCGCAGCCGCGGCCCGGTCGGCCCGGCGCGTAATACATTGCTTTGCGTTCCCGGCTTGCCGGGCCGGGAACGTTACCCCGCCTTCGCTTCAATCTTCAATCTTCAAAAAAGAAATAGGGAATTAGAAATCTAATTCCCTGACTCTATTTCTATTTTCACTAAGACGCTTGAATAAAGCTATTCCTCGGCTATATCCCTGAGTGCTGTTGAGTGATCTCAATCCTGCCATGCTGTCAGGATTGGATAATCAACTCGCGACACATAAACGATCGATTGCAATTGATTCCATCGAGTGGCGTGTTGGCTCGACCATGTTGCAAATAAATTTCTTTGATTGAAATAGCCAGCTTTTGAAGCGAGGGAATGTTGCCATGTCAATTCAATGTGTTGCGAAGACCAGGCGGCCCTCTGCGTACGTTATGTCGGTGCCTTGCACAACCAGGGCTTGTCGCACGAAGATGATGGCCGCGGCCGGATTGGCGCTCTGGTTTTTTGCCGCCCTAATATATTGCAGCGGCGATTCTTATCTGACAAATCGATTTGGGATTGCCACTCTATTTATTTTCCCTGAAAACTATTTTCTGCTCGCCGCACCGGTTATATTCGCACTCGCGCAATATATTGACCCCCACGCCGTCATTCAATCTATCCAAGGCCGCCTCGCAAAACCATTTAGCTTGCTCTGCAATCCCGCCTTGCCATGTTCTTTTTCCACGCCCGCCATTTTTAATCAACAACTTTAGCGCGCTGCCGAACGATCACCAACCTGAAGCATCGCCGTTTTCAATCTCACCCGTAACGATCACTGTCATTGTGGAGGACACCATGCGAGACGAAAACACATCAGTGCACCTGGAGCAGCTGCTGACCCGGCTGCGCGAGCGCCACGCCGTGATCGGCATTGTCGGCCTTGGCTACGTCGGCCTGCCGCTCGCGCTGCGCTATGCGGCCGAAGGCTTCCACGTCCTGGGGATCGACATCGACGCCACCAAGGTCGACCAGCTCAACCGCGGCGAGAGCTATATTGCCCACATCAAGAGCCCGACGATCGCTGCGGCGCGCGCGGCCGGCCTGGCCGCCACCAGCGATTTTTCACGCGTGGTCGAAGCCGATGCGCTGATCATCTGCGTCCCCACGCCCCTCACCGCCTACCGCGAGCCCGATTTGTCGTACGTGATCGGCACCGTCGAGTCGCTGCTGCCCCACATGCGGCCCGGGCAATTGCTATCCCTCGAAAGCACCACTTATCCCGGCACCACTGAAGAAGAACTGCGGCCCCGCCTGGAAGCGCGCGGCCTGCGCGTCGGCCATGATGTCTTTCTCGTGTTTTCGCCCGAGCGCGAAGACCCTGGCAACCCCGACTTTCACACCCGCACCATCCCCAAGATCTGCGGCGGCTCGACCGACGCCTGCCTGGAAGCCGGCCTGGCCCTGTACCGGACGGCAATCGACACCGTCGTCCCGGTCAGCTCGACCCGCGCGGCTGAACTGACCAAGCTGCTCGAGAACATTCACCGCGCCGTCAATATCGGGCTGGTCAACGAGATGAAAATCATCGCCGACCGGATGGGCATCGACATCCACGAAGTCATCCGGGCCGCCGCCACCAAGCCGTTCGGCTTCACCGCCTATTATCCCGGCCCGGGCCTGGGCGGGCACTGCATCCCGATCGACCCGTTCTACCTCACCTGGAAAGCGCGCCAGTTCGGCCTGCACACCCGCTTTATCGAGCTGGCAGGCGAAATCAACAGCGACATGCCGGCCTGGGTAATCGCCAAGGTCGCCGACGCGCTGAACAGCCGCAGTCGCGCCGTCATGGGCAGCCGCGTCCTGGTGCTGGGCATCGCCTACAAGAAGGATGTCGACGACATGCGCGAGTCACCCTCGGTGGCGCTGATGGAACTGCTGCGCGCGCGTGGCGCCACAGTGGAGTATTCCGACCCCCATGTGCCGGTGTTCCCACGCATGCGCGAACACCACTTCGATCTGTCCAGCGTCGAACTCACACCAGCGTCGCTCGCTTCCTATGACGTCGTGCTGCTGGCCACCGGCCACAGCGCCTTTGACTATGAACTCGTGCGCCAGAACGCCAGCCTCATCGTGGATACGCGCGGCGTGTTCCCGCACCGCTCGGCCAACGTCGTGCAGGCTTGAATCCGGGACCACGACCAGCGCTGGCGGCCACGAACGGGCCGTCCACGTGCTGCGCTACGGCAACGTGCCGTAACCATCGGTGAACAAGGACAACGCATGAAATTCACTGACCTGCAATCGCAATACAATGCTTTGCGCAGCCTGATCAACGGCCGTATCCAGACCGTTCTCGACCATGGCCAATACGTGATGGGCCCGGAAGTCGCCGAGCTGGAGCAACGCCTGGCCAGCTACACGGGCGCGCGCCATTGCATCACCGTATCGTCCGGCACCACGGCACTGGCGATCGCCATGATGGCAGTTGGCATCGGGCCAGGTGACGACGTCATCACCTCACCGTTCGCTGGCATCGCGACGACCGAGGCGATCTTGCTGGTGGGTGCGAGACCCGTATTCACCGACATCGAGCGCGCCACCTGCACGCTCGATCCCGGCCTGATCGAACCGGCGATCACGCCGGCGGCACGCGCCATCATCCCTGTCTCTCTGTACGGCCAGCCGTCCGACATGGACGCCATCAACAGCATCGCCGCCCGCCACGGCCTGGCCGTGATCGAAAACGGCGCGCAGAGTTTTGGCGCAACCTATCACGGCCGCCAGAGCGGCAACCTGGCGCTGATCGGCTGCACCAGCTTTTCACCAAGCCATCCGCTCGGCTGCTATGGCGATGGCGGCGCCCTGCTGACGAACGACGATGCGCTCGCAAGTGCGATGCGCGACATCCGCATGCACGGCCGGGCGCGGCGCCACGCGCATGGCCGTGTCCGTCTTGGTCCCGGCGCTCGCATGGACACACTGCAATGCGCCATCGTGCTGGCCAAGCTGGAACGCTTCGACCAAGAGAACAAGCAGCGTCGCCTGGTCGCCGCCGCGTACGATGAAATGCTGCAGCCGCATGTGCCGCTCATTGGCTGCCGGTCCGGCCGGACCAGCGTCCACGCCCAGTACACCGTGCTGGTCGAGGACCGCGAGCGAGTGCGCGCGGTCCTGGCGCAAGCCGGCATCCCGACCGTCGTGCACTACCCGGTGCCGGTGCACCGGCACCCTGCCTACGCTCCCCTGGCGGCCGGCGCGTCGTGCCCCGTCAGCGATGCGATGGCTGCGTCCGTATTGAGCTTGCCAATCGGCCCCTACCTGGCGGCGTCCGATGCACGCCACGTCGCGCTGAGTCTGCTAAACGCGAGCAGGCCACGGCAAGTGCGCAGTGTCGAATCGGTCGAACTTCTGGGATGATGCATTGCACGGTCGAAGGTGCTGCGGCTGACAGGTGACAGCCTTTGCAATCGACGTAACCGCAGATGCTGTGGAGGCTGGCGTCAGATGGCGTCAGCGCATTTCTTCGACAAGCTTGAGTCCATCGCCGAAGCGCCAGATACGACGGATCTCGATCACATCGAAGTTCGCAGCGACATTCGGTGGAAACACGGCGTAACGGGCGTTCAGGCGCACGAAGCGGCGCACCGCATTATCCACGTCGGCGCGCCCGCTTGACCGCACGATGGTGACCTCGTCGATACTGCCGTCGCTGCGCAGCGCAACGCTCACCAGGGGATCGATGCGAACGTCGCGCAGCGACAGGCGCGCGCCGCCGAGCACGGCGTTGCGCTCGAGTTTCTGACGCACGCTGTCGACGTAAAAGCGCAGCGGCGCATCGCGCTCGCCGCCGTCGGCCACCACGCGGCGATTGCCGGCCGCGCGCTCGCGCGGCAAGCCGGCGGCGTCTACGTTCGGGATTGTCACCCCGCGCAGCAATTCGCGTGCGCGGTTGCCGGGCAAGCCAGCGATGGCGCCCGGGCCAGCCAACGCACCCGGACCGCTGCCCTGGCCGACGCCGGCGCCGGTGCTGGCACCGTCAACGCGCGTCGCCGCCGGACCGCTCCCAGTGGCTGGCCCAGCAGCCGATCCTGCGGCCGGTCCGGCCACTTGCGCCTGCGAACGCTGCGCCGCCTGACGCGCGGCTTCTTCGGCAGCGCCCCGCGCCAGCCGCCCGGCGGCCAGGCGCGCCTGCTCGGCCGCTTGCTCGCGTGCCCGCTCCTCGGCCAGCTTGCGTTGCGCCAGTTCGTCGATGCGTTGCCGCTCGGCGGCTTGCTGGCGTGCGCGCTCCTCGGCCTGGCTGCGCTGCGCCAGTTCCTCGGCACGCTGGCGCTCGGTCGCCTGCTGCACCAAACGTTGGGCAGCCTCTTCGGCACGCTGGCGTGCTTGTAACTGCGCCTGGGCCAGGGTTTCCTGCGCCGCTGCTTCCTGCGCCGCGCGCTGCGCAGCCAGTTCGCGCGCCGCTCCCGCCTCTTGTTCGCGCTGGCGCAACAGCGCCTCCTGATCGCGCCGGGCCTGCTGCGCCTGCTGTTGCTGCGCTCGTTGCTGCGCTTCTTGCTGCGCTTGTTGCAGCGCTTCTTGCTGCGCTTCTTGCTGCGCTAGTTGTTGCGCCTGCTGCTCCTGTGCCTGCTGCAGCTCGGCGAGCCTGCGTGCCTCGGCAGCGTCGCGTTGCGCCTGCTCCCGCTGAAGGGCAAGCTCCTGCTGTAACGCCGCATCACGCGCCGCATCGTCCGCGCGCCGTGCCAATGCCGCCTGCGCGATGTGTTCCGCTTCGGCATCCACGACAGGCGCCGGTTCAGCAGGCATCTCTCGCGCCGCAACATCCTCGGGCGCGTCAGGCACATCTGCATCGGTTGGCGGCGGACCGGCGTCGACCTCGGGTAACGGCACCGCGACAGCGAATTCGGACGCCGGATCGGCTTGCATGGCAATCACCGGCGTTGCCACGTCACGCAGACGACGCTTTGGCACAGCTGGCGTCGGTCGACGCAAGCTTGCCTTCGGCGCTGGCGCAATCTTCTCTACCGGTGGTGGTGGCGGTGGTAAATCGACCAGACGTAATCCGCGCGCAGGCTCGGGATCTGGCGGGGCCGCCGCAGCAGGCGGCGGGGATGGCGACTGAACAGGGGGCGGGGCCGCCGGCGTCAATGGCTTGGCAGCCGTCGGCGTCGGCGGCGGGGCCAGCAAGGGATCCGGCGCCGACACAGCAGAAGGCGCAAGCACAACACTCAGCGGTCCACCACCACCGGCATCACTGTCCGGCACCCCAAACTGCAGCGACAGCAACAAGGCATGCAGTAGCACCGAGATGGCGATGCCGCCGACCAGGCGCCGGTTACTGCGGGCGTGGCCGGCGTGTCGCGTGCTGGCGGTCGCAGGATGCATGGCGTCGGTTCGGAAGTATTGTCAGGCTTGCATCTTAGCGTTAACGCGACCGTATGGCGATCACGACGCCTTGCCGGGCGTCCGGATCGTCGACGTGCCCGGCATCCCGCCAACCAGCGCGGCCAGGCTGGTGCGTGCAGCCCACCATGGGGTCCCTTCCAGGGTCTGCCGGCAGCGCGGGCATTCTTCGAGCGGGTTGCAATCGTGTTCGAGCGCCACGTAATTCACGCCGACTACGGTTTTGCCCTGATAGCTGTCCACCCGACCGGAACCCGCCTTGGCGCCCGGCTTGGCGGCGCCACCACCAGAACTGGCGGTTGATGCCGATGCAGAGGCAGACGCAGACGCAGAGGCTGCATCAATCCACTTGGCAAAGGGTTCAGTAGCGACGCCATCGGCCACGTACCAGCGGCGGCGGGTCGGATTCCAACGGGCACCGAGCGCCTTGGCGGCGTCTTTTTCGGCGTAGGGGACGGTGAGAAAAACCATGTACTGACTGCTCCGGGATCGATGTGCTTGCGGTTTGCTATTCTACCGCGACCGGCGAGCCAGGCCTCAGGGTTCCTTCTGGCGCCGGGCCCAGGCGGCATCGCTGTCGCGCTGCTCACGCCGGTCCTTGCGCCATGTATATAACAGGTTGCCGAGGGTGCTCAGCAAGGCGCTGACCATGCCAATGAGCGCCCCGATATCGGCCATTGTCAGCTCGGTGGCCAGCCCGGCCAGGTTGGCGTCCATCAGACGCTGTAATGTTTCAATGATCATCGTGTCTCCCCTGTGCTTGCGGCGGAACCTGCACCGGCAAGCCCACGCTTACCCTGCGCCACATCAATGCAATGGATCAAAGTATAGGAAAACTATACCACAGCAGTAAAGAAAAGCTATACTTCAATGTATAGATTTCCTTTACCATACGCATATGGACCTTCAAACAATGATTGCTAACTGGGTAAAAGAAGCAAGGACCTCAGCCGGCTTGTCGGGCACGGCGCTGGGCGCACGCCTCGCACTCGAGCTCGGCACGGAGCGTGGCCACACCAAGGCCAATATCTCGCACTGGGAAAATGAAAAGCACAGCCCCAACCTGAAGCAGCTGCTGGCAATTTCCAGGGTCACCGGCTGCCGTCTGCCGCCCGACATCCTGGCGCCGCTGGCCGGTAGCCCGCTCGTGGACGGCACCACCCTGCCCGGCCTGGCCGGGCCAGTCGGGTTACCCAATGCGCTGCGGGTGGTGGCTGAAGGCGACGACGATGCCTTCGTGCCGATTCCGATGGTGAAATTACGCCTGTCGGCGGGTATCACCGGGTACCAGACCGAGCCCGAGGCACGCGATGGCGGCACACTCGGCATGCGCCGCACCTGGCTCGAACGCAACCAGTACAGCCCGTCGCATCTGATTGCAATCTACGTCAAGGGCGAGAGCATGGAGCCGTCGCTGTACGCCGGCGACATCGTCGTCATCAACACGCTCGACACCAAACCGGTTGCCGGCGCCGTGTTCGCGTTCAATGTCGAAGGCGAAGCCGTCGTCAAGCGCCTGGCGCGCGATGCGGCCCAATGGTGGCTCACGTCCGACAACCCCGACCAGCGCACCTATCACCGCAAACGATGCCAGGGCGACGACTGCATCGTGATCGGGCGCGTCGTGCGCAAGGAAAGCGATCGCATCTGACGCACGCGGGCCGTTCTCAGCCAAACACCTGCGGCGCCCGCTCCAGGATGCGCCGCAGCGCAGGATGGTGCACCCGCCGCTCGACGGTCACGGCGTAGACCTGTTCGACGATGGCATCGATCGCACCAACTGGCTCAAGCCCGTACTGCGCACACAGTGACGCCGCAAGGACGGTCGGCGCTGCCATGAAGCCCGCACCGGCACCGGCGAATGCGCCGAGCAGTGCACCGTCGTCGAATTCGCCCACCACGATCGGGCGCAGTCCCTGCGCTTCGAGCCAGGCCATCAACTGGCTGTGCAGCGCTGCGCCCTGCCCCGGCATCAGGAATGGCGCTCCCTTCAGGCGCTGCGGAAAATCACCGCCCCAGCGCTGGCATACATCGGGATGCCCGACGACCGTCACCGTGCTCGATCCGAGCAAGTGACTATGACCACGCACCGCGCCACCGGGCGGCAAGCCCTGGTCCGAGATCAACAGGTCGAGCCGGTGCGCGCTGAGGTCCTCCATCAGGTCGCCAAAGCGACCCTCACGGCAGACCAGGTGCATGGCCAGCCCCGCATCGCGCGCCGGTTGCAGCAGCCGGAAGGCCATCGTCTTGGCGATCGCGTCGCACAGGCCAACCCGCAATGTCTCCGTCTCGGTGAACAGGCCGCGTCGCACCGCTTGCTCCAGTTCATTACCGAGGCTGAAGATCTGGTCCGTGTAGCGCAAGACGGTCTTGCCGGCCTCGGTCAGCACCAGCCCGCGCCCTTTCTTGCGCAGTAATTCCTCACCAAACTGGTCTTCCAACAACTGCAGTTGCGTACTGATTGCCTGCGACGACACGTGCAACTGCTCGGCCGCCCGAACAACGCTGCCGACTGTGGCAACCGTATGGAAATACTGCAAGTGCTTGTAATTCATGCGCGCTTACCACCAAAAATGTTGAGGATTGCTAAAGATATTTCGATTTTACTTTAGCATTGCGCAACCGTATATTGGTGACTCAGTTCACACGAAGCGAGGAAGCAATGAGAAATTACCCGACCGACAGTCCCAAGGCCATGAGCCGTTTGCTGGCCCTGGCCATGATCGCCGACGGCCGTCTGGCACCGCAGGAGCTCAAGACGTTGCACCACAGCGGCGTCCTGGAGGTACTGGGTGTAAGCGAAGACACGTTCGACGATGCCGCCGGCGAGCTGACCCAGGATCTGCTGGCGCACAGCACCAACCACGCTGCCGGGATGGTCGAGATCGAACCCGCCACGATCGACGCACTGCTGGACGAAGTGCAAGATCCGGCACTACGCGCGCTGGTGCTCAAGGGCATGCTCGAAATCGTGCGGGCCGACCAGCAGATCGATCACCGCGAACGGCGCCTGCTGCGCCGCGCACTGGCGGCATGGGGCGACGGTAGCGAAGCGTTCCCGGCGGTCGCATGATGACCACGTGGTGCCGCACTTACAAAGCGTAACCATGTCGGCACGCTGGCGGGTATTGCCAGGCCTATAATCGGCGCATCTCATTGCCCGAGGCCTGCCATGTCCGCCTACCCCACGCTCGACTCCCTGGATGACCTGACGTGGTCGGCCATGAACCGGGCCTGGCGCCTCGACCTCGATCCCGTCCGGGACGCGGAACTCGGCCAGTTCTACGGTCGCACCGCCCGCCACAGCACCCTCGATCCGTACGCAAGCGAGGACGATATCTTCGTTTTTCACGCCACGGCCGGCATGGGCTATACGGTCCAGAGCGGCAGCTATTACGACCCATTCCTGCTGCGCATCTACGACGACGCAGGCAATGCGATTGCCGCCGACGATGGCAGCGGCGCCTATGGTTACGATTACGCGGCCTTCACCGCACCCTACACGGGCTGGTTCTACATTAACGCCTCATGGGATCAGGGTTACTACGACACCTATGCCAGCGTGAATGTGTACGAGAGCGTTGTAGCGACAACCACCCGGATCACCGGCACGGCTGCGCACGACACGTTGTATGGCACGCGAACCGACGACGTCGTCGATGGCGGCGCGGGCATCGATACCTTCGTGCTCGAAGGCCGGCGCGACGAATACTCCGTCAGCCTGCGCGCCGGTACGATCACGGTCACTGACCTGCTCGGATACGACGGCACCGACCAGCTACGCAACGTCGAGCGCCTGTCGTTCGACGATGGCGCGTTCATCTCGTACGAGACGCAGGGATTTCCTGCCGAAGCTTACCGCCTGTATCAGGCCGCATTTGATCGCATGCCTGACACCGGCGGCCTTGGCTACTGGATCGGGCAAATGGGCCAGGGCCAGGCGCTGTCATCGGTGGCGAAAGCGTTCATCGACTCGCCTGAATTCAAGAGCCTGTATGGCGCCGCACCCACCGATGCCGCGCTCATCACCGCGCTCTATGCAAACGTGCTGGACCGGGCGCCGGACGCCAGCGGCTTCGCGTACTGGCTCGGCGCGCTGGAACGCGATGCGCTCACCACGGCCGACCTGCTCGTGCAATTTAGCGAGAGCCCGGAGAATCAGGCGAAGATCATCGGCTCGCTGCAGGCGGGCTATGAGTTCGTTGTGACGTGACCGCGTGACCAGATCGAGAAAGTTTCCCGCTTTAACGGAAGTGCCCCACTCCCCAACCACAGATTAAAAGGCCGTGCTCTGACGGCTTGTTCTGATCGGCTCAACACTTCGCAGGCGCACGCCTGCGCTAGTCATTTTCTGTCGTTGTAAAGCACAGTTGTTGTCAATTCATTCTTTACACCACAAAAATTCAAATCAATGCAAAAAGACATTGGTTGTCTTGTAAAAAAGTCTATAATTTTTCAAATTTTTTACAATGCTATTTGGATGGGACATCGCACCTGTACTTTCATGCGTGCCTTGCACACCAAACCGGAGAAATGAATTGGTATTGAAGATGTGTGGATACACTGCTGGTCGCAGCATGCAACTGGCAGGTGCCGCGATTGCAAATGATCTGGCCGGACGGGTATTGCCAGTCTTTCTGATGCGCGATCTCGCGCAGCAAGGTTGATCAATGCCGACTTGGCCAGGCTTGCGCATTGAGCGTCCCGCGTCTTACTGGAATACGCTCGCGCTGATCATCGCGTTCATAATTTTAGGGTCCATCTACTTTAACCTGTTGCATGGAGATGCCGTCTTTTTAGGCAGTCACTATAAACCGCGCATCGACAGCTTCGCGATCATCATGCTATCGGCGCTTTGCATGGTATTCGCAATACTATTTGTCGGCGCGCCTCGTTTCCCTGAGCAAAAGCAATATTCACTGAGCGTGCTGCTCATGTTGACAATGGCGTGTTGCGCTGTCATTGGATTGTATTCGTTCACCAACCATGCCTGGTGTGCAGATGAGTATGCCTATCTGTTCGAGGCTGACACGTTCAAGGCACTTCGGCTCTGGAATGCCCCACCGCCCCTCGGTGATGCGCAATCGACGTATTACATCTGGGTCAAGGACGGCAAGTGGGTTGCACAATATCCCCCTGGCTGGCCCCTGATACTGGCCTTGTTCGGCGGCTCGTTCCCGACCGGCCGATTGGCCAACGGCGCCTGCACAATAATTGCAGCCTACGCTGTCTACGAACTGGTGAAAGCGCGCGCAAATCGCGAAGCTGCCTGGCTGGCCGTTCTGTTTTTTGTTATCTCGCCATTTGTCCTGTTTCACGGTGGATCGCTTTTTTCTCATACATCGGCAGCTGCCCTCGCTGCCGTGACGATGCTGGTTTCGCATAAAGTCACACAAACGCCTCGCGCCAGCCTGTTGATAGCGCTCGGCGTGTGTATTGGCATGTTGGGCATAACACGCAACGTTGCAGCGCTGGCAGTCATCGTCGCTGTCGCTGTGGAGCAAGCCCGCGGTGGAAGGCTGGTGTCCAAAGCCATCTTGATCATCCTTGGCGGTGCACCGTTCCTGATTGGATTGCTCACCTATCAGTATGCCATCACCGGTCATCCTACAATGCCTGTGTACTGGTACGCAGGCCGCACGGTGGATCACCTGTATTTCGACTTGCCTTCCATTCTGATCGGTTTGCGACACACTGCCGTACACCACGCAGAACTGGCACTCTTTACGAGCCCCCTGATTCACGTGATCTGGTTGGCAGCACTCTGGAAAATCATCACGAACAAACGTTTTGTGGGCGCTGACCTGATTGTTCCAATTGGTGTCCTGATCTTCGTTTTCTATCCCCTTCACCCTGGCTTTCGCATCGGTCCTCGTTACTATCTGGATTTTTGGCCGCTCGCCGTCGTCACGATCGGGTCCGCCATACCGCTCTTTCATGGCGTTTGGCACCTTCTCTATCGTAAAGCCCTTGCCCTTTCGATCATCTACGCCGGAATCATGTCAGTGTTCCTCGTGTTTGCACTACGAGATATAACGCAGAGCAAATTTGATATGTATGAACAGGTAAAAGTCGATGGTCTGACCAACGCTGTCGTCTGTGTCGACACACGTCCAGATCGGGAAGATGTCTACGCCAAAATGGAAGGCTACAACGCAGCCCGTAATGGCATCGAACTTGGCGATCCGAAGAAAGCGGCGCTATTAGACGTCATCTACGTATCCTGCGACAAAACAACAATGTCCGAAGTGAAGGCTGCATATCCCCAGCGCACGCTGTGGGAATACAAGAGTACATCCTCGCGACAGCCTGGAATTCTGCAACCAATGCAACCCTGATTATTCTGCTCTTCGATGCATGCATCGAGGACCACAGCCACCTGCTGCAATTCATCGCCTTGCATCGACAGCCTTCACCTCCTTGCGCGCGAAGACGTTTCGCATTTGGCCGGACACACTTTACTCATCAATTATTTCTGGAATTTACGCCATGTTCACTCAAAGCGCTGCTACAACCACTGCGTCCACTACAACCGGCACGCGTTTCAAGGGCTTGCGCGTCGCTGTTATCCTGCCTTGCTATAACGAAGAGGCCGCAATTGGCACCGTCGTGGCCGATTTCCAAAAGGCGTTGCCCGAAGCGCGAATTTATGTCTACGACAATAATTCCAGGGACCGTACATCGGCCGTAGCGGCGGCCGCCGGTGCCATCGTGCGCAGCGAGACATTGCAGGGAAAAGGCAATGTGGTCCGGCGCATGTTCGCGGACGTTGATGCCGACATTTACCTGATGTGTGATGGCGACATCACTTACGATGCTGCCAGCGCTCCAGCCCTGGTGGACAAGCTTGTCAACGAAAACCTGGATATGGTTGTGGGTTGCCGCGTCGATCAGTCAGTGGCCGCGTATCGCACCGGCCATCGTTTTGGCAATGCCCTGTTTACCGGTTTCGTCGCCAACCTGTTCGGCAAGCGGTTCACCGACATCCTGTCCGGGTATCGGGTCTTTTCGCGCCGCTATGTGAAATCATTTCCTGCACTGTCGAACGGCTTCGAAACCGAGACGGAACTGACCGTGCACGCGCTGCAATTGCGCATGCCAATCGCCGAAATGAGTACCCCATACGGTGCTCGTGTGGAAGGGTCGACCAGCAAGCTATCCACCTATCGCGACGGCTACCGCATCATGATCATGATCCTCAAGCTGTTCAAGAACGAGCGTCCACTGGCATTTTTCGGGCTGATTTTTGCGATCCTCGCCCTGACGTCAATGGGGCTGTCGATTCCGCTGATCTTCACCTATCTCGAGACTGGCCTGGTACCACGCCTGCCAACTGCTGTGCTGGCGGTCGGAACAATGCTGCTGGGCTTTCTCTCGATGACATGCGGCCTGATCCTCGATACGGTGACCCATGGCCGGCGTGAGCTCAAGAGGCTTGCTTATCTTACAGTGGCGTCGACGATCGCCCTGGCTGAGGAGCGCCAGTGAAGCAGTTTCAACGCTTCCTGCTGGTCGGTGCACTTGGCTTCATTGTTGATTTTTCGGTATTGTATTTGGCAGTCAATATCGCAGGGCTCGATACACTGGCAGGACGCCTGGTCTCGTTCATCGTTGCCGCCACGGTGACCTGGAAGGCCAATCGCCACTTCACATTTGCCAGCACGGACGCAGCCTTGCCTGGTGCCGCAGCCCGCCAGTGGCTGCGTTACCTGTCTACAACGGCCATAGGTGGTGCCATCAATATTGGTGTCTATCAGCTATGGCTCACAATGACTGATCACGGCAATGTGAACCTGTTTCTCGCTGTTGTTGCAGGTTCAGCAGTTGCGCTGCTCGTTAATTTCACATTGTCCAAGTACGTGGTATTCGGTCGCTGAGGCACGATGTGGCAAAGCCCGTGGGAAATCAGATAACGTGACAATCGCAGGTGCACCGAAATGCCTGAAGCGAGCCTCAAGAAAGTCAAACCCCGGACCGTACCATATAAGTCAAATGTGCCGACGCCGCTTTATGCGATTTAATCAAAAGCTTGCAGCCTTTAAAATCCGCTATTGTGTCACCGGCTGTCGCCATAGCGAACGTGATTCGATTGGATATCGCTGCGTTGAATAGCGCAGCAATTCCGTTACTCGACCACGATTGATTAGAATTTACTGGCACTCCTTCGAGTATGGTGTTTAGCGACTATGCCAGGATCAGTGAAGTCGATGACGATGCGCAACCAATGTGATGGCGCGATCGGAGCAGCGGCGCACGCCGCCACGCCCTGGTGCCATGCAGCGCGCCAAGCTTCACCGAGCGGCATTTCGACGCAGAATGCTTAGCTCACAACGTGCAATTTATTGGTCGTGCTGCACGCTAAGTGAGACTGCAAGATGAGTCGCGCAGGCGCGCCCACTGCAGTACTGCCATCCGGCATATCCGTCAGATCGACCGACATCGCACCAATGCGGCAGTTGTTGCCGATTTTGACGCCACCCAATATTTGCGCATAAGCGCCGATTTCAACGTCATCACCTAGCACGGGCACAGGACCATCGATTTGACGACTACCTATCGTGACTCCCTGGCGCAACGTGCAATTCGCGCCGGTCTTCGTATCGGGATGGATAAAGATGCTGCCAAAGTGCCAGACTCGCAAACCTGGACCAATATCGGCAGATTTCGGAAGGCTAACGCCAGTCGTCGTTTCGATCAGACGAAACGCCAGCCAGTACAGCATGGTCTGAAAATTTTTTCCTGATCCTGCCGGACGTAAGTCAATCCGACGCCGCAGACGATACAGCCAAACTGCCCAAATTGATTGCTCTTTAAGAAATGGTCGCCGCATGTCATAGCGCACCAACTCACATTCCCAATCTGTCATTTTGTCCCCGAGGTTGTTTTGGTTATTTACTAAATTACAACTAACCTTCACTCCCTGGAATCTATCGAATTACATCAGCTGTAAATATTGTTTCAATTTGACAAAGGCTGAATGCTCTTCGCACACGAACAGTCAGCTCACGCAGCACGTGCGAAGTCGGGGAAGTTGGTATTTGAATAGCGCGAGGCAAATCGAATAGCGAAATACCTGAATGGCAGGCAGCCGCATGATACGGACAAGCACTTGATAGGATTGGAAAATCTGGCCCGCCCTGAGGGAATCGAACCCCCGACCCACAGCTTAGAAGGCTGTTGCTCTATCCGACTGAGCTAAGGGCGGTGCAAAACGATGAGACCGGAAAACAAAACAGGCCGTCGATGACGGCCTGTTCTGATGAATCTTGCTGGTCGGAGTACAAGGATTCGAACCTTGGACCCCCTGGTCCCAAACCAGGTGCGCTACCGGGCTGCGCTACACTCCGCCGTGGGCAACATTATATGCCAATCGTTCGCGAAACACCAGTGCCTGACAGCCGCTTGATGCGATGCCGACGCCAGCGCTTCGGTCAGCGCATTTATGCCGACAACTTGGCCGCGATACGCCGTGCCAGGCTGTCCGCAAGTTCGGCCTCTTTCGCCTCCACCATCACCCGGATCAATGGCTCAGTGCCCGATGCGCGGATCAGGACGCGGCCGTTGTCGCCCAGCTCGCGCTCGACGGCTTCTTTCTCGGCGACCATCGCCGCATCGGCTGTCCAGTCGAAGCCCGGTGCGACTTTCTTGTTGATCAGCGTCTGCGGGAACAGCGTGAGCTCGTTGCAGCATTCGGCCAGCGACTTGTTGCCGCGTACCAGCGCCGACAGCACTTGCAGGGCCGAGACGATGCCGTCGCCGGTGGTGTGCTTGTCCAGTGCCAGCAGATGGCCCGAACCTTCTCCGCCGAACAGCCAGCCACGCTCCCTCATGACTTCGAGCACGTAGCGGTCGCCCACCTTCGCGCGCGCGAAGCCGATGCCCATTTCCTTGAATGCCACTTCGAGCGCCATATTCGTCATCAGCGTGCCCACAGCGCCCGCTACGGGGCCGGTGCTCATGCGGTCGCGCACCATCACGTACAGCAGCTCGTCGCCGTTGTAGACGCGGCCAGTGGCGTCGACCATGATCAGTCGGTCGGCGTCGCCGTCCAGCGCAATGCCCAGGTCGGCCTTGTTGGCCACCACGGCTTCCGACAGCGCCTGTGGCGCGGTGGCGCCGAAGCCGGCGTTGATGTTGAAGCCGTCCGGCTGGGCACCAATGGAAATGACTTCGGCCCCCAGTTCATGGAACACGTGCGGGGCGATGTTGTAGGCGGCCCCGTGGGCGCTGTCGACGACGATCTTCAGGCCGCGCAGGTCGAGCTCGTTCGGGAACGTGCTCTTGCAGAATTCGATGTAGCGGCCCTGGGCGTCGCGCAGGCGCGATACGCGGCCGAGCTTGTCCGACGACACGCAGCCCATTGGCTGGTCGATCGCTTCTTCGATTTCCAGTTCCACCGCGTCCGGCAGCTTGGTGCCATGGCCGGAGAAGAACTTGATGCCGTTATCCTGGAACGGGTTGTGCGACGCCGAGATCACGACGCCGGCCTGCAGGCGCAAGGCGCGCGTCAGGTAAGCGATGGCTGGCGTTGGCATCGGGCCGGCCAGCATGACGTCGACGCCAGCCGCCGAGAAGCCGGACTCCAGCGCTGCCTCGAGCATATAGCCCGAGATGCGCGTGTCCTTGCCAATCAGAACGACGGGACGGCCGCTGCTCGATTTCTTTCCCTTTGCCAGCACGGTGCCGGCGGCATAGCCGAGGCGCATGACGAAATCAGGGGTGATTGGTGCTGCGCCCACGAGGCCGCGAATGCCATCGGTGCCGAAATATTTCCGTGCCATCTAGTTCTCTTTTCTCTTATTGAAACGAATTTTATGGATGCATGGCCGCGTGCCACACCTTCAGCGCATCGACCGTCTCCGCAACATCATGCACACGCACGATTCTAGCGCCCTGTGCTACCGCAGCCAATGCCGCGCCAACGCTGCCAGCCGTACGCTGCTCGACCGGCCGCCCCGTGACGGCGCCGATCATCGACTTGCGCGACATGCCGGCCAGGACCGGCAAGTCAAGTTCGTCCCGGATACGGCCCAGGCCGCGCAGCAACGCGTAGTTGTGCTCGACCGTCTTGCCAAAGCCAAAGCCCGGGTCGACGCAGATGCGGCTGCGATCGATGCCTGCCGTTGTCATCGCATCGATGCGCGTGGCCAGGAACGCAATCACCTCCCCCACCACGTCATCATACCGGGGCGCCTGCTGCATGGTGGCCGGCGTCGCTTGCATGTGCATCACGCACAGGCCGCAGTCGCTGTCCTGCACCGCTTCCAGCGCCCCTGGCGCGCGAAAGCCGTTGACGTCGTTGATCATGTCGGCGCCAGCGATCAGCGCCTCGCGCATGACCTCGGGTTTGGTGGTGTCGACCGACAGCGCGACGTCCAGCGTACGCAGCGCGTACAGCGTCGGCATCACGCGGCGCAGCTCTTCATCGAGGGGTACGGCAGGCGAACCGGGACGGGTCGATTCGCCGCCGATGTCGATCATCGTGGCGCCATCGCGGATCATGGATTCGGCGTGGGTCAGCGCAAATTCCAGCCCCTGATAGCGGCCGCCATCGGAAAACGAATCCGGCGTGATGTTCAGGATGCCCATCACGACGGGTTCGAGCGAGGCGGCGCCATCGAGCGCGAAGCGGAACTGGCCGCATTGCAGTGTCTTGTTCATGGTGTCAGTAGTGCGGGCGCTACGCTCTGGGTCAGCAAGCAGACGCCGTCATGAAAAAAGGCACCCTTGCGGGTGCCTTCGTGGGGTAGCGCGAGCGTCAGGCTGGTGCAGTGGCGTTTGGCGCCACACCGCCAGGGCCGCTGTCGCCTGGCGGCGTGCG
>Ga0308163_10002219_pt1 | contig 18298 bp, 16 predicted proteins | sample PhyTR1_FD_201037 | JGI IMG/M metagenome (GOLD analysis project Ga0308163, IMG submission 201037) | Phyllosphere microbial communities from UC Gill Tract Community Farm, Albany, California, United States - DLSLT.R1 | ecosystem: Host-associated > Plants > Phyllosphere > Unclassified | place: USA...
ACAGGGATTTTTCTAAAAAATGGACGATGCCAATGTGGAACTGGGGCTTGACAATGTCGCAGCTTCATATTAAATTTGGTGATAGACTAAGAGCCTTCGGCGACTTCTTCCTTGGTGGAGGCTGAAGAGCCTCCACCAAGGAAGAAGTGATGTTGACACAGTTCACTTTACACTCCCTGTCCTGTCGACGTAATTATTTAATACATCATTTACAATTAGGTTGAGTTATTTGTTCTTCAGTAATTCAATTTTCTCACGCTCACTTTGCAGCAATCGTTCGTATAATTTTTCATTTTTCTCTATCACTTCTATCAACTTATCAAGAGGGTTGAAGGTGCAATTGTTATTAAAACTGCTGGAACTTTGATCATTAAATGTATTAAAATAGTTCACAATTCCTTCCTCACTAAAATTTTTGATTCCTTCCACAGTAATGCCAAGGATGGTTGCAATCTTTTCCAATGTAGAATCTTCTACATCCTGGCTCTGCTCAATCTTAGAAATTGTCTGCTGGCTCACGCCAAGTTCTATAGCAAGAAAATCCTGCTTAATTCCTTTTATTTCGCGGATGCGACTAATTTTTCTGCCAACATGCATTTTTCCTGATTTTGTTGTTGCCTCCATAGAATCAAATATAATTATTTTTCACGATAGTAGAAAACAAATAGATGATGGTATTACACAACTCATATTGGAGGTGACGCTTTAAGCTACACCGCAATAGTATACTCTTTATGTATAACTTCCTGACTTATCCTGCCCAGTTATCCCTGTCAAGGCTCCTGTAATGTATAGCCTCCGCGAGGTGTTCCGTCTCAATAGTTTTACTTCCTGCCAGATCTGCAATTGTCCTTGATACCTTCAAGATCCGGTCATATGCCCTTGCAGACAGGTTCAGTTTTTCCATTGCCTGCTTTATCAGTACCCTTCCTTCATCATTGATCATACAGATTTTCCTTACTTTATTAGGCGACATCTGCGCATTGTAATACAATTCTTTGTCCTTTTCAAAACGCTTGTCCTGTATGGCCCTTGCTGCAATTACCCTCTGCCGTATTGCGGAACTTTTCTCTGCAACCTGCGCTGTGGTGAGTTCATTAAAATTAACCGGCGTTACTTCTACATGCAGGTCAATCCTATCCAATAGCGGACCAGATATTTTGCTGAGATATTTCTGCACGATTGTAGGGGAGCAACTACATTCTTTATCAGGATGGTTATAAAAGCCACAGGGGCAAGGATTCATTGAAGCAATAAGCATAAAGCTGGATGGATATTCTACACTTTGCCGGGCACGGGCAATAGCAACCTTCCTATCTTCCAGAGGCTGCCGCATTACTTCCAGTACGCTGCGGTTAAATTCCGGCAGTTCATCCAGAAACAGCACTCCATTATGCGCCAGTGAAATTTCGCCCGGCTGTGGATTTACCCCACCGCCTACCAGTGCAATAGGTGATATGCTATGGTGCGGATTTCTAAAGGGCCGTTCTGTTATCAATGAGCCGGCTGCGCCAATTCTTCCGGCTACAGAATGAATTTTGGTTGTCTCCAATGCTTCCTGAATGCTGAGTGGCGGAAGTATTGTAGGCAGCCGTTTTGCCAGCATTGTTTTTCCGGCGCCCGGAGGACCAATCAAAATTACATTATGGCCTCCTGCCGCGGCTATTTCCAGGGCACGCTTAATGCTTTCCTGCCCGTTCACATCAGCAAAATCCTGATCATACCAGCTTACATTTTTCAGAAACTCTTCCCGCGTGTTCACCACAACGGGCGTAAAAATCTCCTTGCCGGTAAAAAAGCCGATCACCTCAAACAGCTTACTCATACCATAAACCAGTAAAGAATCAACTACTGCCGCTTCCCTTGAATTATCAAGCGGTAAGATAAATCCAGGGAAATTATCCCGTACAGCCTGTATTGCCATAGGTAATACTCCTTTTACAGGCTGAATACCGCCATCCAGAGACAGTTCTCCTGCCAGCACATAGTCAGACACCTTTTCTGACGGAATTTGCCCTGAGGCCGCCAGTATCCCTATGGCAATAGGCAGATCATAGGCCGTTCCCTCTTTTCGGATATCTGCGGGAGACAGATTAACTACAATCTTTTGCCTGGGCATTTTAAAGCCTGAGGATTGTATGGCACTTTCAATTCTTTTCAGGCTTTCTTTTACGGCATTATCTGGCAAACCAACAATATGATATTTGTTTCCGCTACCTACACTTACCTCTATGGTTATAGTTACGGCATTAACACCAGACACGGCGCTTCCATAAGTTTTAATCAGCATATCTTTTCAATAAGAGATTGCCAACGTAGTCCCATTATTTAAAAAGGTGGTTAAAAACTTTCAGAAATCTTTAACACAAAAAAGCCCGGTTTCACATTGAAACCGGGCTCTTAATATATGATCAGCTTACATTCTGCCTTGTGGCATTTTAGGCATACCACGCATCATTTTGGCAGCGGCTGCAGGATTTGAGAATTGTTTCATTACTTTCCTCATGTCTTCAAACTGTTTAATCAGTTTGGTAACTTCCTCAACTTTGTTTCCAGATCCTTTGGCTATACGCAAACGTCTGCTTTGCTGAATGCTGTCTGGGTTTTCACGCTCATATTTTGTCATAGACTGGATAATGGCCTCTACATTTTTGAAAGCATCATCTTCAATCTCTACATTCTTCATCATTTTACTTACACCCGGAATCATTCCCATCAGGTCTTTCATATTACCCATTTTCTTGATCTGCTGAATCTGGTTATAGAAATCGTTAAAGTCGAACTTGTTTTTACGGATTTTCTTCTGCAGTTCTGCAGCTTCTTTCTCATCAAACTGCTCCTGCGCACGTTCTACTAATGAAACCACGTCACCCATACCCAGGATACGTGATGCCATCCTGTCTGGATAAAATACGTCCAGGGCCTCCATTTTTTCACCTGTACCTACAAATTTAATAGGTTTGTTTACTACAGATTTAATAGATAATGCAGCACCACCACGTGTATCACCATCAAGTTTGGTTAAAACTACACCTGTAAAATCAAGCCTGTCGTTAAATGCCTTGGCAGTATTAACAGCATCCTGCCCAGTCATTGCATCTACTACAAAAAGAATTTCATGCGGTTTGGTATGCAGTTTAACATCGGCAATCTCGTTCATCATCTGCTCATCAATGGCTAAACGGCCGGCAGTATCGATGATGATTACATTGTTATTGTCTTTTTTACCCTGAGCAATACCTTCAAGTGCAATTGCTACCGGATCTTTAGATTCTTTATTGGCAAATACCGGAACACCAATCTGTTCGCCCAGAATCTGCAGCTGGTCAATTGCAGCCGGACGATATACGTCGCCCGCAACCAGTAATGGTTTTTTGCCTTTACTTTTAAGGTAGTTTGCAAGTTTTCCGGAGAAGGTAGTTTTACCCGCACCGTTCAAACCGGCAATCAGTATAATTGTTGGATTTGTTTTAAGATCTAGTTCTTTAACCTCACCGCCCATTAATGCAGTAAGCTCATCGTTCATTACTTTGGTTAACAATTGTCCCGGAGAAACAGCTGTTAGTACGTTTAAACCAATAGCTTTTTCCTTAACATCGTCTGTAAAGCTTTTCGCAGTTTTGTAATTTACGTCGGCATCCAGCAAAGCTTTCCGAATTTCCTTCATGGTTTCGGCCACGTTGATTTCTGAAATGCTTCCCTGTCCTTTTAGAACTTTAAATGCACGGTCTAGTTTATCCTGTAAATTTTCAAACATGTTTATGAAATTGATTCAATAAGTAGTGGTAGAAGGATGCAAAGTTGCAAACATTTTTAATAACAATCAAACATTAAAATTTGATCTTGTGGTGTTTAACGCGGGAAAACAAAGGTGAAGCCCATAGCCAGTGTCTGACTTCCCTGTATTTTAGCTGCGGTGTTACGGTCGTAAAGACCCACGGCCGTTAGCGATACGTTCATAAAGCGGTTCACCTTTGCAGTTACAGCCACATCAAGACGGTGCGAAGTATATCCAATCTGGTCATATGGTATAAAAACTGCATACCTGGTTTTTAAGTTCACATTCTGAAATACATCCTTCTCAAAGTTTGCCACAATCTGGAAAGCCAGGTCATTTTTAAACTTGTCTTCAAGTGGTACACCAAAATTATCTGTTTTACCCGGCAGGGCAGCAGAAAGCTCGTCGTTAGCCAATACAAAAGTTTGTCTGGCCGTTCCGGTACCTAGCCTTGTAGAGAAATACTTTACGGGTTTATATTCAAAACCGATTGATTCTGTTAAATAGCCCGGCGACATGAACTTGGAGATCAGGGTTGCGGTTTCGAATCCGTTAGCATCGGTAGAGTAAGAGTATCCATTGTCAAACTGAGATTCAAAAGTAACCGATCCAAAGAAGTACCAGCTTTTAGATAATTGGAAAGCCGCTTTATTATCCCAGAAGATACGGTCATTGTTCTTTTTCTGCAGCTGGTTTTTATTCTTTACTTTTCCATACTGCAGTATAACCTCACTGATATAACTATAGCTTTCTTTAGCATACTCTGCTTTATAATTCAGCAGCCCACCTACAGCCAGTGAATTTACCCCGCCGCCATTCCAGTTATTACTAAAAGAAGCCTGGTTAATGTTTATACCTATAGAAGTCTTTGTTCTCCAGTAATTAACCTTAGAACTGATTACCACAGGGCTAATTTCTACAGGTTTGAATTGTATTACACCTTTAATTGATGGAAGGGGACTTCTTTTGAGCTTAAGGTCAAAATCTTTGATATTAATAGGGATAGTATCTACTTCCTGTGCTACGGCTTGTGCAGAAACTGCAAATAGAAATAATAAACATGCATATATACCTCTCATTGATACAAAGAAAAGAAAAATGTTCTTATTGCTGCCCAAAACCTGCGTAAAATATTTATACCTGAGGCTTCTTTACCGAAAATTAAGAGCTTTCTAAAAATGTTTTAGCCAGCTATATAAGCGCCTGCCTTTTAAATAATTCAGGTTTTGATCATTTGCATAAGCTTCCTTTTCAAAGCAGATATTATAATACGCCAGATCATGATTTTTATACCTAACCAGATTAATACAGTAGTTGATTAGATAGAGCAGGTAGAAAGGTAAAATAAGTAACTCTATCTGCTGCTGAAAATGAATTTTTTCATGATTGATAATTAAGGCGTCTGCCTCTAGCCTGCGATTTTTAAAAAGCATAAAAGGGTATAAAGCCATTGCATTAGCTGGAAGTGAAGGGCATATTACCGGCCAGTACCTCATATCTTATCAATTTTAACCTGTGGGAGCTGCTGTAAACGCAAGGCTTTTGGGTTGCGCCGGTAGGAGGCAAAATTGTTGCGCACCAATACAATAAACTCATAGTCTGACGCGGCAAGAACAAATTCATAACTGGGGCGGTACTGCTGCATATAATCCTGCAGTTCAAATCCAGAAATCCTCAATGCTTTGCTTACAAAGTTGGTATTAAAGCGGTAATCTATAATCTCCTGTTTATAATCCCTTTCCAGTATGGCCTGAAGGTGCCTCGCATTTCTTCCCCTGCGGCTTAATAAGTTGTAAATAGCATCTATGCCTAAGCCCACACCTCTTGAATTTAAATTCAGCAGGTCTTTAGAGCTTCCCAGTTCGGTCGCGTATTTGTATTCGCGCTGCGTTTTATCATACCTTTCGCGGGGAGTTATAGCGCTGCCGGTAATGGCTACTTCGCGCAATTGTATAGCAAGAGATTTCAGTTGAAAGTAAATAGAGCTGTTTCCTTTATAGATCACAGTATCTACACCATAACCCTGTAAAGCGGCAAATAGCGTGTCGCCCACCAAAGCCTGGGTAGAAAATTCACCCTTGCTGTTATTGTAAAGCCCTTCATCCGTACGTGAGTTATAAACATATACTTTAGCCAGGCGCTGTTTAGATTCTTTATCTATCACAAAACCCTTAAGTGGTTTTTGCTGGGCCGCGGCTACTACGGAAAGAAGGCATAAAAATAACAGAAGATATAATTTCATTGACGGGCAAATTTACAAATAGGCCAGGCTAAATAATGCAGATTAACATTATTTAACTACTATCAGTTTCTGCCCAATTTTAACTACGCCATCAGTAATATTATTTAAGGCCTTCAATTCATCAACAGTCATGTTAAACCTTTTTGCCAGGCTATACAGCGTATCACCTTTCTGAACAATATAGTTTGGATCTGTAGTATTGATTACCTGTTTTGAAGGAGGGGTCTCTACCGGGGCAAACTTTTTGGTTTCTTTAGGGATGTTGGCATTAATCTCAGTAAATACGCGGTCTTCACGCTTAATTTTGTCAGTCTCTGTTTCGGGCTGATCATATTGGTGCAACTGATATTTCTCAATCGTATTGATCAGCATGTCTGGATACCTTGGATTGGTTGCGTAACCTGCCTGTTTTAATCCTTTTGCCCAGTTCACATAGTCGTTCTTATCAAGTTCAAAGAGGGCGCTGTAACGTTTCCTTTTTAAAAATTCAGAGTGGTCTTTGTAAGACTCCCTTGCATCTTTATAAACCCGGAAACAGTCATTGCTTTTGTCATCATCCTTATAATATGCTTTCCCTTTCCATTCAGACGTACATTTAATGCCAAAATGGTTGTTGGCAAATTTCGGCAGACTACTGTTTCCGCTGCCAGATTCTATAATTCCCTGGGCTAAAGTAATACTTGCAGGGATACCATAGCGGTTCATCTCTTCGATAGCAACACCTTTAAAAGCATCTATATAGGTTAGTGTAGTAAAGTCAGTGAAATTTGGATTTGCCTTCGTTGCCGCTTTCTCTATCTGCTTGTTATTGCGTTTATACTGTCTCGTTTTGCAGGAAGATAGCAAGATGACCATCAGGGCCAGAGGGATGCATAGTTTGTTCATTACAATTTGATTTTCTGCCCTGGTTTAAGCGTTGATTTTTTAAAACCGTTTTTGCGCATTAAAGCTTTTGCGCTTGTGCCATGTGATTCAGCTATATAGTTAAGGTTATCACCTTTTTTAACGGTATAAAATCTTGACGAACGACGGTGGTCCGAAGTCCTGGAACTGTAATGACGATATTTTTTAAGCTTAATTACGGGAGCTTTAACCGGCTCTACATAATCTTCAGGTCTTTCATCATACTGGTACAGTTCATATTTATTGATGATGGCAATTACCTGGCTGGCCCATGTTCTGCTGCTGGCATATCCGCCGCGCTGAATGCCCCTTGCCCAGCCTGCATAATCGTACTGGTCAAATGTGTCGAATAGTTTGTTAAAGGACGATCTGTTTTGAAGTACTTCTACAAAATTATCGTAAGATTCATCTGCACTCTCGTAATCACGGTAAGATGAATTGATATCAGTATTGGTATTTGCTCCTTTAATTCCAAAGTGGTTGTTAAGATGTCTGGCAATTTTGCTTTTGCCTGCAGCAGATTCGTGAATAGCCACGGCGAGTATCACACTGGCAGGAACATCATATTCTCTCATCAATTCCTGTGCGTGGTCGGTATGTTCTTCAACATAGTCCTGGATTGTTTGTGCCTGTATGGTGCTGCTTAATACTATTATGCCCAGCCAGGTAAGAAGTAGGTTTTTTAAAATCATATATTATTTTTTTCTGACGATAAAGAGCCCGTCTCTAACAGGTAAGATCAATTTCTCCACCCGCTGGTCTGCAGCAACTTTATCATTGAATGTACTGATATTCTTTGTGTCTTTGTCTTGCTGGTTCGTCAGTACTTTTCCGCTCCATAACACATTATCAATTATAATCAGTCCCCCCGCTCTCACTTTATCAAAAATAAGGTCGTAGTAGGTTCCGTTATTCTTTTTATCCGCATCTATAAAGACGAGGTCAAACTGCTCGTCTAGTGTATTTACGGTCTGGGTAGCATCGCCCAGAATATACTTTATCTGGTCGTTATATGCAGAGTCAGCAAAATAGCCCCTCACGCGGTCTTCCAGTTCAACATTAATATCTAAGGTAAATAATATACCGTCAGTGGCCAGGCCTTCAGCCAGACAGAGGGTAGCATAACCTGTAAAGGTTCCGATTTCAAGAATCCTCTTTGGGCTAATCAGTTTACTCAGCATACTTAAAACCCTCCCCTGATAATGACCAGACAGCATCCTTGGCATTAAAACCTTCAGGTGGGTTTCTCTGTCAATACGCTGCAGCAGCTCAGTTTCTGGTTCACAGAATTTAAGTAACAAGTCTTGTAAATCTTCTTTAATCAGGCTCATTCAATTCTCTATAAACGGTGTTCTTCCATAAAATATTGTAAAATGATTGTCGCAGCAATGGTATCTACCCTATCCTTGTTGCGGCGTTCCTGCTTTTTCAGCCCGCTATTCATTATTGCCTGCTGCGCTAATTTTGAAGTAAAACGCTCATCTACCCAGTGCTGTGGCACTGCGGGGAAGCTTTTTTTCAGGATAGTAGCAAAGCCCTTAACATGCTGTGCAGACTCGGATGGTGTACCGTCCATTTGTTTCGGATCACCAATCACAAAGGCTTCCACCTCCTCCGTGAGCAGGTATTTTTTCAGGTAATCCACTATATCTTTCGGGTGCACGGTATCCAGTCCGGTCGCAATAATCTGCAGTGGATCTGTAACGGCAATGCCGATACGTTTAGTGCCATAATCAAATGCGATAATACGAGACATGGCTGCAAAGATTGTTATAAATTTACTATTTTGCACCAAATGCAGTTTAAAGAGATCGTCGGACAGGAAGAAATCAAGCGTCAATTGGTACAAACCGTTGCCGAAAACCGGGTTAGCCATGCCCAGTTATTTCTGTCATGTGAGGGCACCGGAGCACTGCCTTTGGCTATTGCATATGCGCAGTATATCAATTGCCTGGACAAGAATGAGTCAGACAGCTGCGGAGTATGCTCATCATGCCGTAAATATGAGCGTTACATCCATCCAGACCTGCATTTCTCTTATCCATTCTTTGCCTCTAAAGATGTTAAAATTGCTGTTGATGTGCTCGAAGAATGGAGAACAATGCTGCTTGCAGACCCATATGTAGATATGGATATCTGGCGCTCACAGCTGAGTGCAGAAAACAAACAGGCCAATATCAATATTGCCGAATGTCATGATATCATCAAGAAATTAAGTTATAAAGCTTTTGAAGCTGAAACCAAGGTTTTGATCATGTGGCTGCCAGAGTATCTGGAAAAAGAGGGCAACTCTTTACTGAAAATTATTGAAGAGCCACCTGCAAATACTTTGTTTCTGCTTGTAGCTACTAATCAGGAACAGATCCTGTCTACCTTGTTATCACGTACACAGATTGTCAAGATACCGAAGTTGTCACTTGAAACGGTAGAGGAGTATTTATCTCATAAGCATAACCTTTCAGAGGAACAGGCGGCAGCATATAGTTTTCTTGCTGATGGAAATCTGATTGAGGCTAAGGCACTTGCTGCACATGCCCATAATGATAATGCAGAAATTTTTGCCGAATGGCTGCGGATGGGTTATGGTAACAGGGTTCCGGATCTGATGACATTTGTAGACCAGGCGGCCGGCTGGGGCAGGGAAAACCAAAAGAATTTTTTAAAATACGGAATTAGTTTTCTGAGAGACTGCAGCCTGATTCTTAGCGGGGCAGAATCATTAGTTAAACTACCGGCAAGGGCACTAGACACTGCCAAGAAATTAAGTAAGCATGTACTGGACCTTAACATGGCATCGGCCATTATTACGGAACTGGAGCAGGCCCACTATCATATAGAAAGGAACGCCAATCCTAAAATACTATTTTTAGATGTATCTTTACGATTGGTAAAAATAATTAAGTTTAAAACGTTCCCGTTAGGGACTCAATATATATACAATTAGTTATGGGATGTGGAAGTTGTTCTACAGGCGGTGGTTGCGCCCCTTCGGGCTGCAAAAGTAATGGCTCTTGCCTCACCGGCGGCTGTCAGAAAATGGAAGTTTACGATTGGCTGTCCAATTTGGATATGCCCTCAAATTATATACCTTTTCAGGTAATCGAAGTTAAATTTAAAGGTGCACGGAAAGAATTCTACTTAAACAGTGAGAATATTTATCTGGAAATTGGCGAGCTGATTGCTGTAGAAGGTTCTACTGGTGGATACGATATTGGCCATGTTTCTTTAACAGGCGAACTGGTGCGTATGCAGATGAAGCGACGTAAAACCCCGCTTGACCAGGTTACACGTAAAGTTTACAGGAAAGCCACAGAGGCCGATGTAGATAAATGGAAACTGGCTAAAGACCTGGAATGGGAAACCATGCATAAAGCGCGTACTTTGGCATTAGACCTGCGCCTGTCTATGAAAATAAGTGACGTAGACTATCAGGGAGATAAAACCAAAGCTACTTTCTTCTATACTGCAGAAGGGCGTGTAGATTTCAGGGAACTGATTAAAAAGATGGCTGAAACTTTCAGGATCCGCATTGAGATGCGCCAGATTGGTATGCGTCAGGAAGCTGGTCGTTTAGGGGGTATCGGTTCTTGCGGACGGGAATTATGCTGTTCTACCTGGTTAACCAACTTTAAAACGGTTTCTACAGCCGCGGCGAGATATCAAAATCTTTCTTTGAACACATTGAAACTTGCCGGACAATGCGGTAAGCTGAAATGCTGTTTAAATTATGAGCTGGATACCTATCTGGATGCTTTAAAAGATATTCCAGACCGTATTGAGAACCTGCAAACCGAGATTGGAACAGCGAGGCACCAGAAAACGGATATCTTTAAAAAACTGATGTGGTTCAGCTATCCAAATCAGGAAGACTGGATACCTTTAAAAGTAGACCGTGTAAAAGAGATTATGGCCATGAATAAGAAAGGCCAGAAACCTAGTAACCTGAAAGATGAAGCGGTAGAATTGAAGACTTCGGCTATTGTAGAAAAGATACCAGATTACGAGAATGTGGTGGGTCAGGATAGTCTAACACGTCTTGATGATAAGCCAAGAAATAAAAACAACAGGACTAATAAAAATAAAGGAAATACGCCAGGTAACAGGCCGGAGCGTGCTCCACGTCCTGCTCAGGCAAATGTAAAACCTGCGCAAACAGCAGCAAAACCGGCACAGCCAGGTCAGAAGCCTCAGCAGTCGAATCAAAAGCTGCCTCAGCAAGGCCCCAAACAGGCACCTCAAGGTCAGAAACCCGTACAGCAAGGTCCAAGACAAGCCCCTAATCAAAGAAACGGGCAGCCGAACCAGCGTCCGCCACAGAATGGGCCTAAAATGGCACAGCCAAACCAGAAGCCTGCCGAGAACCGGAAGGCGCCTGAACTCAGGACAGCTCCTCTTGAAGGAGATAATGCAGTTGAGGGAGAAGCTGGGAAAGCTCCTTCTGCAAACAGAAATAATAGAAACAGGAATAACCGCAGACGTAATAAACCATCGGATAAGCCAAAAAATGAAGAGAGTTAATTCTTTTGCACTGTTTGCATTAAGCCTGTTCCTATTAGGAATATATGGATGTGATACCAGCAACCTTATTGATACGAATGAGGAAATGCCTCAGCGTAACTGGAGCTATGTAAATAAATTGAAGGCCACAGTAGAGATCAAAGATCCTGCTGCGGCTTATCACTTGAAATTCAGATTAAGACATACGGCTGATTACCGTTATTCAAATATTTATATACTAATGCGCTTAAGCGGTCCGGGCTACCCTGTTACCACCAGGCGCTTTGGTTATAAACTGGCAGAGCCAGATGGGCAATGGCTGGGCCAGGGCTCAGGTAATTTGTATACTTCTACATTTTCGATGCTCAGCAATTTCAAATTTCCGCAAGCTGGAAAGTATGCTATTGAAATTGAGCAGAACATGCGCGATAATCCTTTGAAGGAAATCAGTGATGCGGGAATTACAGTGACACAGGTGAAATTGCCATAGAACTAGATGATATACAAATGAAAAAATCCGGTTAGTTTAACCGGATTTTTTCATTTATAATGATTATTCATCATAAGTTGCGATAGGATTTCTAATGTAACTTTAATGTTAAATACCTTGGCCGTTAAACGTTTTAGAGGGACTAACGTAAATATGAGGCACGTTAATTGCTTTGTGTATACTTTAACTGTTAATTTTACGTTGCGTTAATGTTAGTATATTTGGCGCTCAGCCGATAATTGCAATTCCTTATGCATAAAATATGCTCTTTGTCTGATATTGACTAAAAAAACATGTTCAAAAATTTGAGAAGAGAACCAAGATAATATAGATTTAAGATTCAAACAATTATGAACCTAAATTTTTATTATGAAAAAACTTCTACAAAGTTTGTTCATTCTGATGCTGCTGGCAGGTACTGCTTTTGCTCAGAGTCGAACAGTTACTGGTACTGTTACATCATCAGATGACCGCTTACCTATACCAGGTGTTTCAGTAAAAGTAAAAGGTGCCAGAACTGGCACCCAAACAGATTCAAACGGTCAATTCTCATTATCCGTTCCTTCAAATGCCAATGAGCTTGAATTCAGCTATATTGGATTCCAGGTTCAAAGCCGTTCAATCCCTTCCTCAGGTGTAATAGCCGTTACATTGGTAACAGATGATAATGCCTTGAATGAAGTTGTTGTTACAGGTTATACCTCAGTAAGCAAATCCAAGTCGGTGTCTGCAACAAGTACTATAACTTCAAAAAGTTTGGAAAATGTCCCTGTAGCTTCACTAGACCAAATGCTTCAGGGTAGGGCTCCGGGATTAACGGCTTTGTCAGGTTCAGGACAGCCAGGTGCAAATGCCCGCGTTGTGATCCGCGGACAGGGGTCAATCAGTGGAAGTACTACCCCACTATATGTTTTAGATGGTGTTCCAATTGAGTCATCTGTGTTCCAGTCAATGAATCCTAATGACTTTGAGTCTATAAGTGTTTTAAAAGATGCAGCTGCAACTTCACTTTATGGGTCACGAGGATCTAATGGAGTTATTCTGATAAACAGTAAGAAAGGTAAAGCTGGTAAGACTATTATTACATACAATGGTCAGGGCGGTGTATCTACCAGAACAAGAGGAAAGTTTGATATGCTTACTTCTCCAGAATTATTAGGTTTGCAAGAAGCTGCAAAAGCGGGTGCGGGATGGACACTTTCTCCTTTGAATACTGCTAATGTAACTGCTACAAATACTGCAGCAATTAAAGCCAGAAGATTAGATTCTTTAAAAAATACCCAAACTGACTGGGATGATGTTTTTTTTAAGGATGGTGCATTCCAAAGTCATCAGGTTTCAGCAAGCGGAGGAAATGAAAGAACGAGATTTTACAGCAGCCTTAGTTATTATAATCAGGACGGTGTTACTGAGCGTTCGAGCTTAAAAAGATATAATTACCGTTTAAATCTTGATCATACAGCTGGTAAATTAACGCTTGGTATGCAATCTGCTATTGGTTTCACTAGAAACAATTATATAGAATCAGAAGGTGCAGTTGCTTTAGCTAATCCCTTTGCAGCAGCTTATCTGGCATTTCCATATGAAAAGCCTTATGATGCCAATGGAAGAATTATCACTTCTAATATAACAAACCAATATTCATTTCCAATCTATGATTCGAGGCTTGGTTCTAATGCTTTAGATAGATATACTTCAACCAGTAATTTTACTACACAGTTGAAGGGTACATTGTCCTTAAACGCTGCGTATGAAATTTTCAAAGGGTTGAAAGCCAGAACAAATTTTGGTATTGACTTCCGTGAAACGAATTCAGAGCGTTCTATTTTTCCGGGTACATACCCAGGGGGCCTAGTAAATCCCGGACAACAAGGGTCTTATGCATTAGGTAATACAAGAAATTATCAGATGATTAGTACATCAGGTTTAACTTATTTAAATGTATTTGGTAAACACGAAATTGAAGGTTCGGCTCTATATGAAGTTATAGATAACAGATATAATACTTATAGTTTCACAGGTTATGGAATCAATCCTAAGCTGATTAATACAGGTGCAGGGATTACTCCTGGTACTGTTAGTAATGCTCTGATTCCTGCTGTAGCTGGTGCCAAAACCAGATCTGCTTTTGCCTCAGTAATTGCTATTGGTCGTTATACCTATGATAGTAAATATACTTTCCAGGCTTCATTTAGAAGAGATGGTTCATCGAGATTGCCGGAAGAAAACAGATTCCATAACTTTTACTCTTTAGGTATTAACTGGGATGCTAAGCAAGAGAATTTTCTTAAGGACGTTGAATTCTTAGATGTATTGCGTTTTAGAGGAAGTTATGGTACTGCTGCAAATGGTACGACAGGAACCCCTAGTGCAGCAACCGACTTCGGTTATATTCCAACATATGGTAATATATCGTATGCAGGTATTGCAGGTGTTGCGCCGGTTTTCGCAGGAAATCCTAATTATGATTGGGAATATGCTAAAGTGAGCAATATTGGATTTGATGCTGAATTCTTAAAGAGTAGAATTTCATTACAAGTTGATCTTTATAACAAGGAAACTAACAACTTATTTATTGATCAGCAACTGTCAAGAACTTCAGGGTTCTCAAGTCTTTCTATTAATGCAGGTAAAGTACGTAACCGCGGTGTAGAAACATTAGTAGACTTCAAAATCGTAAGAAGTAAAGATTGGGATATATCATTAAACGTGAATTTTGCTTACAACCAAAATAAAGTAACAGATCTTGGTCAAGTAGAGAAATTTGAACAAGGAACTTCTATTATCCGTGTTGGTTTGCCATTAGGTTCACATTATACAGTTAAAAATGCAGGTGTTGATCCAGCTACAGGTAACCAATTATATTATAACCAGGATGGAACTACTACAACTGTTTATAATGCCAGCACACAAAGTGTTGCAGAGTTTGGTACTTACAATCCCCCTCTTACAGGCGGATGGGGTTCAACTTTAAGATACAAAAACTTTGACTTTACAACCTTTTTTACATTTGCTAATAACTACAGCCGTTATAACAACGAATCGTACTTCTTAACGAATGTTGGTAACGTAAGTGCGTATAACCAAACTAGGGAGTTATTGAATTATTGGAAAACTCCAGGTCAGATTACTGATGTTCCTAAATTTGGTACAGCAAGACAGTTTAATTCACAGGATATCTTTGATGCATCTTTTATTAGATTAAGAAATGCAGTTATTGCTTATACCTTACCACAGAACATTATTAAATCTATTAAGTACGTGTCTGGTGTTAGACTTTATGTTCAGGGTCAAAATTTATACACCTGGACAAAATGGCCAGGATTTGATCCGGAAGACAATAACAACATTGCTCAGTTTGAGTATCCAGCTTCCCGTCAGTTCACATTTGGTTTAGATGTTAGATTTTAATTCAACGAAAAATGAGAAAATATTTTAATAGTATAAAAATAACTTCCATAGCACTTATCATGATTTTTGGTAGTGCATGTAAGAAAACTGTAGACATCCAACCTACAGACTTAATACCTACCAATACAGCTTTCCAAAGTGTAGATGACCTGGATAAAGGAGCAATTGGTGCGTATAGCATCTATAATTATGAAAATGACATTTGGATCGCTTCTATTGCTGCAGATGATGTTAGATGGGGATTGGATAATGTGGCAAGAAATTTTGGGCTTGCACATAAATGGAATTTCGACCCGGGAAATGCGCAGGCAACTGATGCCTGGGCCAACACCTATACTGCAATCGACAGGATAAACAGAGTTCTGGAAGCTTCAGACGCTATCACCCCTACAGATGCTGCACAGATAGCTACGAAAGCAAGAATCAGGGGAGAATTATTAGCTTTGCGTGGTTTTTACCACTTCCAATTACTTAGATCTTATGCAGCAGGATACACACCGACTTCATTAGGCGTTCCTTACATTACTAAGTCAGAAATTTTTGGTAAACCTGCACGTCAAAGTTTTGCTGATGTAATGGCATTAGTGAAAAAGGATCTTACCGACGGTAAAGCACTAATTCCAGCAACATATACTGTTGCAGATTTCTCAAGAGTCACCCGTGTAGCTGTATCGGCGATGCAAGCAAGGGTTGCTTTATATAATAAAGATTGGGATGATGCCGTAACTTATAGTTCAGAAGTAATTGCCGCCAGACCTTTAGCAACCAGAGCAGTTTATCCATCTATTTGGACAGATGCTTCTACTACTGAAGTTGTGTTTCGCTTAAATCGTGCCGCAACAAGTGTGAATACTTTATGGACAGATACTAATAATGATGTATTCTTCTCTCCATCATATAAATTGATCAGTACTTTTGATGTCACAAATGATATCAGGTATTCCACTTTCATAAAATTTGACAATACCGTAGCCGGTAATCGTGAACAATGGAAAGTGAACAAATATCCGGGTCAAAGTACAGCTGTAAGATTTAATCATGTTAAGGTTTTCAGAACTTCAGAAATGTATTTGATCAGATCTGAGGCCTATGCTTCAAGAGCTGCAGCTGATCTGGTTGCTGCCGCCGCTGATTTAACAGCTTTACGTGCACAAAGGATTACTGGAGCATTGCCAGTTGTCTTTACTTCATTAGCCGATGCTCAGGCTCAAATTGATTTGGAGCGTTTTAAAGAGCTTGCTTTTGAAGGCCACAGGTATTTCGATATTAAAAGAAGAAACGTTGCAATTGTACGTAATGACAATGATATTACTACTGGTAATGCTATTCCCAAAACATTGAATCCTACGGATAGGAATTATACACTCCCAATTCCTACAGGAGAGATATTTGCAAATCCAAATATTTTACCTAATAACCCAGGTTACTAATATCAATCAGTATAGTTTTTTAGCGGGCATCTTAATAAAAGGTGCCCGCTTTTTGTTTATATTAGTTTTATGAAAAGAATCATTCCTATACTAATATTTATAAGCCTTGCTTATAGTAGTGCAAAAGCGCAAGCTTTGGTTTCTGATATTTCAGGAAATCCTGTTAGTGAAAGCAAGTATGTTAATGTAGAGGGGAATCCTTATTTAACGGAAGAATGGATTAAAAGCCATGTAAAGCTGGCTAATGGTACAGTCTATAAAGATGTAGCTGTACGTTTAGATGTTGTGACTGATGAGCTATTATTTAAAAATTCGGATGGAAAAATATTGGCTTTCGTAGACCCTGTAGCAGAGTTTACATTTATTTCTACTAACCAACACTTCATTAATGGAATATCAGGTTTAAGCAATTATACACCTAAAAGTTATTTTCAAAGCCTTAATGAAGGCAAGGCCAAAATACTAAAGAAAACGAATAAGACAGTTGTAGAAAGGAAAGAGTATAATTCAGCTACAACTACAAAAAGTTTTGTTGAAAATTCAGCCTACTTTCTCCTTACTCCAACTGGCCAGGCTTTGCCATTAAAGAAAGATAAAAAGTTTATATTATCTACGCTCGCTGATAAATCAGGTCCCTTAGAAACGTATATCAATGATAAAAAATTAAATCTTAAAAAGGATGCTGACCTGGCTAGCCTGATTGACTATTACAATACCTTATAGAAGATGCCCACTGGCATTAAAGCAATGGAAGCAGTTGCTCTAATGCCATTCCCCTGGAACCCTTTAATAATACCAGGCTATCTTTTACCGGATTGGCCTGCAGCCATATTGCTGCCTCTTCAGGGCTGCTAAAAAAGTTACCCTTATACTTATCTTTCAGAGAGTAGAAATACTTGCCTATCAAGAGTACGTTGTCCAGCTCCGATGTTTCTGACAGTGCGGCAATCTCTTCATGCAGTTTTCCTGATTCTTCTCCCAGTTCAAACATATCTCCTATAATAGCTACCTTATGCTCACTGGCAAGAGTAGTGAGGTTTTTCAATGCTGCGGCCATACTGCTTGGGTTAGCGTTATAAAAGTCGCAGATCACCATATTGGTTGCTGTCTTTGTGAGCTGTGAACGGTTGTTTACAGGGATATAGCCTTCCAGGCCCTTATTAATCTGATCAGGGCTTAACTTAAAGAAATCCCCAATACAGATTGCAGCAAGTAAATTCTCAAAATTATAAACGCCTGTTAAATGAGTTTTTACCTGATAGGGACCTTCGGCGCTGCTCCAGGTTAGTTCCAGCACGGGATCTGACGACAGTAATGCACCAGTTATTACATTTGTATCATCAATGCCATATCCAACTGTTTTATCAAGTCCGATAGTATGCGCCATTTCAAGAATATGCGGACTGTCATGGTTAACAAACGCAGTTCCGTGATGAGTTTTTAAATAAGCAAATAACTCTGCCTTTCCTTTTTTTACCCCTTCAAAGCCTCCAAATCCATCCAAATGTGCAAGCCCTATATTCGTAATCATTCCATGCGTAGGCTGC
>Ga0308163_10002220_pt1 | contig 18295 bp, 15 predicted proteins | sample PhyTR1_FD_201037 | JGI IMG/M metagenome (GOLD analysis project Ga0308163, IMG submission 201037) | Phyllosphere microbial communities from UC Gill Tract Community Farm, Albany, California, United States - DLSLT.R1 | ecosystem: Host-associated > Plants > Phyllosphere > Unclassified | place: USA...
CGAAGGCGCTGCTCGACTGGGAAACCATCGACGCTGACCAGATCAACGACATCATGGCCGGCCAGGAGCCACGCAAGCCGACGACGGTGCTGACCAAGCGCACGCCGCCAGGCGACAGCGGCCCTGGCGGTGTGGCGCCAAACGCCACTGCACCAGCCTGACGCTCGCGCTACCCCACGAAGGCACCCGCAAGGGTGCCTTTTTTGTTGATGGCGCCCGCTCGCTGCTTTGACTTACTGAGCAGCCGGCGCGCCCGCACCACTGACACCATGAACAAGACACTGCAATGCGGCCAGTTCCGCTTCGCGCTTGACGGCGCCGCCGCCCTCGAACCTGTCGTGATGGGCATCCTGAACATCACGCCTGATTCGTTTTCCGATGGCGGCCGCTACCAGGGGCTGGAATTCGCGCTGTCCCACGCCGAAGCGATGATCCGCGATGGCGCCTCGATGATCGACATCGGCGGCGAATCGACCCGTCCTGGTTCGCCTGCCGTACCCCTCGATGAAGAGCTGCGCCGCGTGATGCCGACGCTGTACGCGCTGCGTACGCTGGACGTCGCGCTGTCGGTCGACACCAATAAACCCGAGGTCATGCGCGAAGCGCTGATCGCCGGCGCCGACATGATCAACGATGTCAACGGCTTTCGCGCGCCAGGGGCGCTGGAGGCGGTGCAGGACAGCGACTGCGGCCTGTGCGTGATGCACATGCAGGCGACGCCAGCCACCATGCAGCAGGCGCCCCGGTATGATGACGTGGTGGGTGAGGTGATCGCGTTCCTGGCTGCGCGCATCGATGCGATGACCGCGGCGGGCATCGATCGCGGCCGCATCTGCGTCGACCCGGGCTTCGGCTTCGGCAAGACGGTCGAGCACAACTACGCGTTGCTGCGCGGCCTCGGCCGCATCCGCGATGAACTCGGCTTGCCGGTGCTGGCCGGCATGTCGCGCAAGTCGATGATCGGCGCCGTCACGGGGCGACCGGTCGAGCAGCGTACGGCCGGCAGTGTTGGCGCGGCATTGGCTGCGGTAGCACAGGGCGCTAGAATCGTGCGTGTGCATGATGTTGCGGAGACGGTCGATGCGCTGAAGGTATGGCACGCGGCCATGCATCCATAAAAATTCGTTTCAATAAGAGAAAAGAGAACTAGATGGCACGGAAATATTTCGGCACCGATGGCATTCGCGGCCTCGTGGGCGCAGCACCAATCACCCCTGATTTCGTCATGCGCCTCGGCTACGCCGCCGGCACCGTGCTGGCAAAGGGTAAAAAATCGAGCAGCGGCCGGCCGGTCGTGTTGATCGGCAAGGACACGCGCATCTCGGGCTATATGCTCGAGGCAGCGCTGGAGTCCGGCTTCTCGGCTGCCGGTGTCGATGTGATGCTGGCCGGCCCGATGCCGACACCCGCCATCGCCTACCTGACGCGTGCGCTGCGCCTGCAGGCCGGCGTCGTGATCTCGGCGTCGCACAACCCGTTTCAGGACAATGGCATCAAGTTCTTCTCCGGCCACGGCACCAAGCTGCCGGACGCCGTGGAACTCGAGATCGAAGACGCAATCGACCAGCCGATGGGCTGCGTATCGTCCGACAAGCTGGGGCGCGTCTCGCGCCTGCGCGACGCCCAGGGCCGTTATATCGAATTCTGCAAGAGCACGTTCCCGAACGAGCTCGACCTGCGCGGCCTGAAGATCGTCGTCGACAGTGCCCACGGCGCCGCCTACAACATTGCCCCGCACGTGTTCCATGAACTGGGTGCCGAAGTCATTTCCATCGGTGCCCAGCCGGACGGCTTCAACATCAACGCCGGCTTTGGCGCCACCGCACCGCAGGCGCTGTCGGAAGCCGTCGTCGCCAACAAGGCCGACCTGGGCATCGCGCTGGACGGCGACGCCGACCGCCTGATCATGGTCGACGCCACCGGCCGCGTCTACAACGGCGACGAGCTGCTGTACGTGATGGTGCGCGACCGCATGAGCACCGGCCCCGTGGCCGGCGCCGTGGGCACCCTGATGACGAATATGGCGCTCGAAGTGGCGTTCAAGGAAATGGGCATCGGTTTTGCGCGCGCCAAGGTGGGCGACCGCTACGTGCTCGAAGTCATGAGGGAGCGCGGCTGGCTGTTCGGCGGCGAAGGTTCGGGTCATCTGCTGGCACTGGACAAGCACACCACCGGCGACGGCATCGTCTCGGCGCTGCAGGTGCTGTCGGCGCTGGTACGTGGCAACAAATCGCTGGCCGAATGCTGCAATGAGCTCACGCTGTTCCCGCAGACGCTGATCAACAAGAAAGTCGCGCCGGGCTTCGACTGGACGGCCGATGCGGCGATGGTCGCCGAGAAAGAAGCGGTCGAGCGCGAACTGGGCGACAACGGTCGCGTGCTGATCCGCGCATCGGGCACCGAGCCATTGATCCGGGTGATGGTCGAGGCGAAAGAGGCGGAACTTGCGGACAGCCTGGCGCGTCGGATTGCGGCAAAGTTGTCGGCGTAACTGTGCTGACCGGCTCACGGGCGTCGGCGTCACGTCGAGCGGCTTTCAGGCACTGGTGTTTCGCGAACGATTGGCATATAATGTTGCCCACGGCGGAGTGTAGCGCAGCCCGGTAGCGCACCTGGTTTGGGACCAGGGGGTCCAAGGTTCGAATCCTTGTACTCCGACCAGCAAGATTCATCAGAACAGGCCGTCATCGACGGCCTGTTTTGTTTTCCGGTCTCATCGTTTTGCACCGCCCTTAGCTCAGTCGGATAGAGCAACAGCCTTCTAAGCTGTGGGTCGGGGGTTCGATTCCCTCAGGGCGGGCCAGATTCCTTCTTCATTTCAAGGCGTTAATCACGCAGCCGATTGCTCACGTTGTCGGCAACATGCTCCCAGCCCGATAGCGCGTTGAAAATGCGCCGACGTTCTTGCAAGCCACGCTGAAAATTGCGTAGTGAATTGCTCCCGTCGTAATAATCTGACTATGCAAGCATTGCCTGCTTCTGACCGCAGGCCTGTTTGCTGGCGACCACGTTCTTCATCATCCAGTCCATCTTGGTGGCGTGCGTGCCGGTTACCGCCTTCGTGCGGAGCCATGAGGCGGCGATCATAGCTGCATGTAAACTTTGTGCTCGATAGCGGCAGGTTGCGCCTTGAACATCCGCTGAAAACCCCGCTGCCGCCGACGACTGAAGCTGTGAGCAGCTTTCCCAAGGTACGGAATGTGTCGTGTGCCGTGAGCATTTTGTCAAGGTGCGGTGGAGATAATCCGACACTTCCGATCGACTGTACTTAGCCGATTCTTTGGTGTAAAAGTTGGTTATAATGCAACCAAATAATCAGAAATAAGTTGGGGACAGAATGAGTGATTGGGAGCGTGATCTGGTTCGGTATGGTATGAAGCGACCATTTCTCAAGGAGCAGTCGATCTGGGCGGTCTGGCTTTATCGTTGCGGTCGCCGCATTGACCTTCAGCCGGCAGGCGTTTTGAAAAAGTTTCAAACCACGCTGTATTGGTTGGCGTTTCGTCTGGTAGAGACTACAACCGGCGTCAGCCTTCCGAAATCTGCCGATATTGGTCCAGGCCTTCGGATCTGGCATTTCGGCAGTATCTTCATCCATCCTGAGACGAAGATTGGCGCAAATTGCACGTTGCGCCAAGGTGTCACGATCGGTAACCGTCATGTGGACGGTCCCGTCCCTGTGCTGGGTGATGACGTCGAAATAGGCGCTTACGCCCAAATCTTGGGTGGCGTCAAAATTGGCAACAATTGCCGCATCGGCGCGATGTCGGTTGTGCTGACCGATATGCCGGACGGCAGCACTGCGGTGGGCGCCCCCGCGCGCCTGGTCCTCGAATCTCTAAGAGAAAGCAACGCAGTATTGATTCAGCAGCGTTAAGCCGTTGACTGTTGACGGGCGCTGCAACATCATGTGACGAACTGTCTTGTCCCGCGAAATCGCGCAAGCATGAACGATGTGCCGAGCGCTGAGAGAAAGACGATTGCCAAATACGCGGTGCCTCTGAGGTAAGGATTTTCTACCAAGCGCTCCAGCCAGCGCACGTGCTCCACGAAATAATAGTGTGATGCGTACACACCCAGAATCAGCGGGCCAATGGACGCGAATGCTTTGACGCGCAAATAGGGTGTATTGGAAAGCGCAATCATGCTCATGCCCAATCCAAAAAAGTATGTCCCCACAATGTAGTCATGTAGAAGCGGCGTGCCCCATTGCTGGTGAATCCAGGTGGTCTCGAAGAGTTGCAGCACAAACCCGCCGACGGCCAATGCGATTCCGGTTGGGAGTAGAGCGAGGCCTTGGCCATATCGGTGAATCGCATAGCCACTACAAAACATGATCAAGCTGAAGAACGGGCCGTTTCTAAAGTTGAAGCGTGACGTGAATCCGTACGGTGCGTCGGAGTAGGCACTGCCAGCAAGGCCCACCGCAAACAGTAAAAACGCCAATACGAATAGCGCGCGCTCTTGACGTCTAGCCAGCAAAGCGCCGCTGATCAATGCCGCAATGGCAAGAGCTGGTAAAAACCAGAGGTGATTCTTGGTTCCTTGCAAAACCGCAGTAATAACCTTGATTGCATCGAACGGAGATACAACGCTCAGCATGTTTGCGATCAGGCTATCCAAACCTTCCTGTCTGACCACATACAGAGACGGTCCAATCGCATAGATGAGCGACCAAAAGCAAAAAATAATCAGCACACGCTTGCTGGTAGCCACTGAACGTGGCCAATAGTCGCCAGCGAGGCGCAGCGGGAGGCCCATAGATAGCCAGAGATTACAAAGAAAAATGGTACCGCAAATCGTGCGAGCTGATCAGCGATGGTTGCTGCGTCAAGGCTCGTGACATTGACCTTAGAGTACCAAGGCGTGTGAATCTGGATCACTGCAAGCATTGCAAGCACGCGCATCGCGTCAATGCTTTCGATCCGAACTTGCTTAGATGGCATGCTTATCCTTGGGGAAGTGTTGGTAAACCCACATGATAGCAATGCGTACCTGAACTGTTAGTTCAGGTCAAACACCTGTGACCCCTGCGCGCAACGTCTGGACTTTTTGGCGCATATCGCTTGAACTCCACTCTGCGCTGCTCGTAAGCCCTGACGTTGTACATCCAGGAAAGCATGCAGTCGCTACACGCGAGATGTGATCCTGCTGCAGCGATAGGTAACGAAGACCCAGCCGCTGCCGTTGAGCGGGCAGGCGATCTGCAACTTGTCCCGCCATTATCGTTGAGCGATTAGCGCAGTCGCATGGTTGCAGCGCTTCGATTCGATGGCAGCTGAAAGACTGGCGTGTCTATTTGCAAGCGGTGGGTCAGGAGTTCAATTCTTTCAGTGCGTGCCACTTCGTCGCTTCTGTTTCCCCATCACGTCACAATGAATTCATACCCCGCCTGCAATGAGCCAACGACCTGCACCTGGTTCTCCGGGCTTTCGCTGAATTGCACGAGCAGCTCGGCCGTGGTGATCGCATCGCGCTCCAGCGCGCTGAGCCAGTAGGCGAAGCCGGTGGCGTCCGGTGCCCGGTCCAGCACGTTGGCATACAGCGCAGTGAGGAGCGTGGCGTCCGTGGGCGCGGCGCCGTACAGGCTTTTGAATTCGGATGAGTTGATAAACGCGTTCGCTACCGATGACAATGCCTGGCCCTGGCCCATTTGCCCGATCCAGTAGCCAAGTCCGCCGGTGTCCGGCGTGCGATCGAACGCGGCCTGGTACAGGCGGTACGCTTCGGCAGGAAAACCCTGCGTTTCATAGGAGATGAAGGCGCCATCGTCGAACGACAGGCGCTCGACGTTGCGGAGCTGATCAGTGCCGTCGTATCCGACCAGGTCGGTGACGGTGATCGTGCCAGCGCGCAGGGTGACGGTGTATTCGTCGCGCCGGCCTTCCAGCACGAAGGTGTCGATGCCCGCGCCGCCATCGACGATGTCATTCGTGCGCGTGCCATACAACGTGTCGTGCGCAGCCGTGCCGGTGATACGGGTGGTTGCCGGTGCGAGGCTCTCGTACACATTCACGCTGGCGTAGGTGTCGTAGTAACCCTGGTCCCACGACGCATTGATGTAGAACCAGCCCGTGTAGGGTGCCGTGAACGCTGCGTAATCGTAGCCATACGCGCCGCTGCCATCGTCTGCAGCGATTGCGTTGCCGGCGTCGTCGTAGATGCGCAGCAGGAATGGATCGTGGTAGCTGCCGCTCTGGACCGTATAACCCATCCCGGCAGTGGCGTGGAAGACGAAGATGTCGTCCTCGCTTGCATACGGATCGACGGTGCTGTAACGGGCGGTGCGGCCGTAGAACTGGCCGAGTTCCGGGTCCCGGACGGGGTCGAGGTCAAGGCGCCAGGCCCGGTTCATGGCCGACCACGTCAGGTCATCCAGGTAGTCGAGCGTGGGATAGGCGGACATGGCGGGCCTCTGGCAATGGGATGCGCCGATTATAGGCCTGGCAATATCGGCCAGTGTGCCGACATGGTTACGCTTTGTAAGTGCGACACCATGTCGTCATCATGCAACCGCCGGGAACGCCTCGCTGCCATCACCCCAGGCCGCCAGCGCACGGCGCAGCAGGCGACGTTCGCGGTGGTCGATCTGCTGGTCGGCACGCACGATCTCGAGCATGCCCTTGAGTACCAGCGCGCGCAGGGCCGGATCTTGCACTTCGTCCAGCAGCGCGTCGATCGTGGCCGGTTCGATTTCGACCATGCCGGCAGCGTGGTTGGTGCTGTGGGCCAGCAAATCCTGGGTCAACTCGCCGGCGGCATCGTCGAACGTGTCTTCGCTCACGCCCAATACCTCGAGCACGCCGCTGTAGTGCAGGGTCTTGAGCTCCTGCGGTGCCAGACGGCCGTCGGCGATCATGGCCAGAGCCAGCAGACGGCTCATGGCCTTGGGACTGTCGGTCGGGTAATTTCTCATTGCTTCCTCGCTTCATGTGAACTGAGTCACCAATATACGGTTGCGAAATCCTAAAGTAAAATCGAATTATCTTTAGCAATTCTCAATATTTCTGGTGGTAATGGTCGATGAATTACAAGCACCTGCAGTACTTTCATACGGTGGCCACGGTCGGGAGCGTCGTGCGGGCGGCCGAGCAGTTGCACGTGTCGGCGCAAGCGATCAGCACGCAACTGCAGTTATTGGAAGACCAGTTTGGCGAGGAACTGTTGCGCAAGAAGGGGCGGGGGCTGGTGCTGACCGAAGCCGGCAAGACTGTCTTGCGCTATACGGATCAGATTTTCAGCCTGGGTAATGAACTGGAACAGGCGGTGCGACGCGGCCTGTTCACCGAAACGGAAACATTGCGCGTCGGCCTGAGCGACGCGATCGCCAAGACGATGGCCTTCCGGCTGCTGCAGCCTGCGCGCGATGCGGGGCTGGCCATGCACCTGGTTTGTCGGGAGGGGCGTTTCGGCGACCTGATGGAGGACCTCAGCGCACACCGGCTCGACCTGCTGATCTCTGATCAGGGCTTGCCGCCTGGCGGCGCGGTGCGCGGCCACAGTCACCTGCTTGGCTCGAGCACGGTCACGGTCGTGGCGCATCCCGACGTCTGCCAGCGCTGGGATGGTGAATTTCCGCAGCGCCTGAAAGGGGCCCCGTTCCTGATGCCGGGTCAGGGCGCGGCGCTGCACAGCCAGCTGATGGCCTGGCTCGAAGCGCAGGGACTGCGTCCGATCGTGGTCGGCGAATTCGACGACGGTGCACTGCTTGGCGCATTTGCCGGTGCCGGTGCGGGGTTCATGGCGGCGCCGACCGTGCTCGTCGCGTCACTGTGCGCGCAGTACGGGCTCGAGCCGGTGGGCGAGATCGATGCCATTGTCGAGCAGGTCTATGCCGTGACCGTCGAGCGGCGCGTGCACCATCCGGCGCTGCGGCGCATCCTGGAGCGGGCGCCTCAGGTGTTCGGCTGAGAGCGGACAGCGAACGTCAGATGCGATCGCTTTCCTTGCGCACGACGCGCCCGATCACGATGCACTCATCGCCCTGGCATCGTTTGCGGTGGTAGGTGCGCTGGTCGGGGTTGTCGGACGTAAGCCACCACTGGGCCGCATCGCGCGCCAGGCGCTTGACGACGGCTTCGCCCTCGACATTCACCGCAAACACGGCGCCGTCGACCGGTTTGGTGTCGAGCGTGTTGATGACGACGATGTCGCCGGCATACAGCGAGGGCTCCATGCTCTCGCCCTTGACGTAGATCGCAATCAGGTGCGACGGGCTGTACTGGTTGCGTTCGAGCCAGGTGCGGCGCATGCCGAGCGTGCCGCCATCGCGTGCTTCCGGTTCGGCCTGGTAACCGGTGATGCCGGCTGACAGGCGTAATTTGACCATCGGAATCGGTACGAAGGCATCGTCATCGCCTTCGGCCACCACCCGCAATGCGTTGGGCAACCCTGCCGGCCCAGACAAGCCGGGCAGGGCGCCGCCGTCATTGGCCGGGCCACCTGCCAGTGGCGCCAGGATCTCGGCTGGCAGGCGGCAGCCGGTGACGCGCGAGATCGCCAGCAACTGCTTCAGGTTGGGGCTGTGCTTTTCATTTTCCCAGTGCGAGATGTTGGCTTTGGTATGGCCGCGGTCGGTACCGAGCTCGATCGCAAGACGGGCGCCCAGCGCCGTACCCGACAAGCCGGCGGCGGTGCGTGCCTCTTTCACCCAGTTAGCAATCATTGTTTGAAGGTCCATGTGCGTATGGTAAAGGAAATCTATACATTGAAGTATAGCTTTTCTTTACTGCTGTGGTATAGTTTTCCTATACTTTCATCCATCGCATTGATGTGGCGCAGGGTAGGCGTGGGCTTGCCGGGGCAGGTAACGCCGCAAGCACAGGGGAGACACGATGATCATTGAAACACTGCAGCGTCTGATGGACGCCAACCTGGCCGGACTGGCCAACGAACTGACGCTGGCCGACATCGGCGCGCTGATCGGCATGTTCAGCGGCTTGCTGAGCACGCTCGGCAACCTGTTATATACCTGGCGCAAGGATCGGCGTGAGCAGCGCGACAGCGATGCCGCCTGGGCCAGGCGCCAGAAGGAACCCTGAGGCCGGGCGCATGTGTCGCGGTAGAATAGCGAACCGCAAGCACATCGATCCCGGAGCAGTCAGTACATGGTTTTTCTCACCGTCCCCTACGCCGAAAAAGACGCCGCCAAGGCGCTTGGCGCCCGCTGGAATCCGACCCGCCGTCGCTGGTATGTGGCCGATGGCGTCGCCACCGAACCTTTCGCCAAGTGGATCGATGCGGCATCTGTCTCCGCTTCTGCGTCGACTGCAACCGCAACCTCTGGTGGGGGCACCGCCAAGCCTGGCGCCAGGGCGGGCGCCGGTCGGGTGGACAGCTACCAGGGCAAGACCGTGGTTGGCGTGAATTACGTGGCGCTTGAACACGATTGCAACCCACTCGAAGAATGCCCGAGCTGCAGGCAGACACTGGAAGGCACGCCATGGTGGCAGGCACGCACCAGCCTGGCGGCGCTGGTCGGCGGCATGCCGGGCACGTCGACTATCCGGACGCCCGGCAAGGCGTCGTGATCGCCATACGGTCGCGTTAACGCTAAGATGCAAGCCTGACAATACTTCCGAAACCACGCCATGCATCCTGCGACCGCCAGCACGCGCCACGCCGGCCACGCCCGCAGCAACCGGCGCCTGGTCGGTGGCATTGCCATCTCGGTGCTGCTGCATGCCTTGCTGTTGTCGCTGCAGTTCGGGGTGCCGGGCGGTGACGCCGGCGGTGGCGGCCCGCTGAGCGTCGTGCTTGCGCCGTCGGCGCCGTCCGCGCCGATTCCCTCGCCAGCGCCGGTACTGCCGCCGGCACCGACCACGGCTGCGCTGCCGACGCCGGAGGTCCCGTCACCTGTTGCGACGCCGTCCCCTTTACCCCCGCCTTCCGCTGCGGCGATCAATCCGGTACCGGAACCTGCGCGCGGATTGCGTCTGGTCGATCTGCCGCCTCCGCCGCCGCCGGTAGCGAAGACTGCGCCAGCGCCGAAGGCGAGTCCGCGTCGAACGCCCCCCGTTGCGCCTAGGCGCCGTCTGCGCGACGTGGCGACACCCGTGATCGCCATGGAGTCCAACCCGGAGTCGGCGTTCGCCGTCGCGGTGCCGTTACCCGAGGTCGATGCTGGCCCGCCGCCAATGGTTGCGGACGCGCCCGAGGAGGCGGTGGCGAGCACGATGCCTGCCGAACCGGAACCCGTCGTCGATCCCGAAGCAGAGCAACTGGCGCAGGAAGCCCTGACACGGCGCTTGGCCGATGCGGCGCGTGAAGAGGCGTTGCAGCAAGAGCTCGCGTTGCAGCGGGAGCAGGCGCAAGAGCGGCAGGCGCAAGAGCGGCAGGCGCAACGCGACGCTGACGAGGCACGCAGGCTCGCCGAGCTGCAGCAGGCGCAGGAACAGCAGGCGCAGCAACAAGCAGAGCAGCAAGCACAGCAACAAGCGCAGCAGCAGGCCCTGCGCGATGAAGAGGCGCTGCTGCGTCAGCGTGAGCAGCAGGCAGGAGCGGCGCGCGAACTGGCTGCGCAGCGCGCAGCGCAGGAAGCGGTGGAGCAGCAAGCGCTGGTCCAGACGCAGTTGCAAGCGCGCCAGCTTGCCGAGGAGGCCGCCCGGCGCCTGGCGCAGCAAGCGGCCGAGCGCCAGCGTGTCGAGGCGCTGGCGCAACGCAGCCAGGCCGAGGAGCGCGCGCGCCAGCAAGACGCCGAGCGGCAGCGGACCGAGGAACTGGCGCAGCGCAGGCAGGCAGAAGCGCGGGCGCGCGAGCAAGCCGCGGAGCAGGCGCGCCTGGACGCCGAGCGGATGGCACGGGGCGCGGCCGAAGAAGCGGCGCGTCAGGCGGCGCAGCGTCTGCAGGCGCAGGCTGCCGGGCCAGCCACCGGATCAGCAGCAGGCCCAGTAGCAGGCTCAGCCACTGGCAGCGGACCGGCGACCAGTCGCGCGGACGGCGCCGGCGCCGGTGTTGGCCCGGGCAGCGGTCCGGGTGCGCAGTCGGGCCCCGGCGCCTTCGCAGGTCTGCCCGGCAACCGCGCACGCGAATTGCTGCGCGGGGTGACGATCCCGAATGTGGATGCTCCGGGCTTGCCGCGCGAGCGGTCGGCCGGCAACCGCCGCGTGGTGGCCGATGGCGGCGAGCGCGATGCGCCGCTGCGCCTGTACGTCGACAGCGTGCGCCAGAAACTCGAGCGCAACGCCGTGCTTGGCGGCGCGCGCCTGTCGCTGCGGGACGTCCGTATCGATCCGTTGGTGAGCGTCTCGCTGCGCAGCGACGGCAGTATCGACGAGATCACCATCGTGCGATCGAGCGGCCGCGCCGACATGGACGATGCCGTGCGCCGCTTCGTGCGCCTGAATGCCCGCTACGCCGCGTTCCCGCCGAACGTCGCCGCGAACTTCGACGTGATCGAGATTCGCCGCATCTGGCGCTTCGCCGAGGGACTCAAGCTTGTCGAAGAGATGCGCTGACGCCATCTGGCGCCAGTCACCACGTCACAGTCGGCCACATCACTGGTCAGAAGGGTGACCCGTCAGCCGGGCGCCGTGCGGCCGTGCCTGCCATTGCTTCACCCTGGTAGTTCCACCGGTTCCACATTGCGCCTGCGCCGCGCTCCCGTCGCATCCAGCAAAGTCAGGGCGACATGGCGCGCATCGGACGGTGCCAGGTAAGGCCCGATTGGCAAGCTCAATACGGATGCGGCCATCGCGTCGGTGACGGGGCAGGAGGCGCCGGACGCCACGTGCGCGTAGGCGGGCTGCCGGTGCACCGGCACCGGGTAATGCACGAGGGTCGGAATGCCGGCTTGCGCCAGCACCGCGCGCACGCGTTCGCGGTCCTCGACCAGCACGGCGTATTGGGCATGAACGCTGCTCCGGTCGGACCGGCAGCCGATGAGCCGCAAGTGCGGCTGCAGCATGTCGTCGTACGCGGCCGCGACCATGCGGCGCTGCTTGATCTCCCAATCGAAGCGGTCCAGTTTTGCCAGCACGATTGCGCATTGCAGCGTGTCCATGCGAGCGCCGGGGCCAAGCCGGACATGGGCATACGCATGCCGACGCGCCCGGCCATGCATGCGGATGTCGCGCATCGCAGCCGCGAGCGCATTGTCGTTGGTGAACAGGGCGCCGCCATCGCCACAGCAACCGAGGGGATGGTTCGGGAAAAAACTGGTGCAGCCGATCAGCGACAGATTGCCGCTCTGGCGGCCGTGGTACGTCGCGCCAAAACTCTGCGCGCCGTTTTCGATCACCGCCAGGCCGTGGCGGGCAGCGACGCTGTTGATCGCATCCATGTCGGACGGCTGGCCGTAAAGCGAGACCGGAATGATGGCGCGCGTCGCTGGCGTGATCGCGGGTTCGATCAAGCGGGGATCGAGCGTGCACGTGGCGCGCTCGATGTCGATGAACACCGGCAAGGCACCGGCCAGCAGGATCGCCTCGGTGGTGGCAATGGCAGCGAACGGGGAGGTGATGACGTCATCGCCTGGCCCGATGCCGACTGCCATCATGGCGATCGCCAGTGCCATGGTGCCAGACGATACAGTGATGCAATGGCGCGCGCCCGTGTAGCTGGCCAGGCGTCGCTCCAGTTCGGCGACTTCCGGGCCCATGACGTATTGGCCGTGGTCGAGAACGCCCTGGATGCTGCTGTTGATCAGGCTGCGTGACGCGCCATATTGCGATTGCAGGTCAGTAAATTGCATGCGCTGTCCTCGTTCGTCGATGGATGCGGTACGCGGCCGTCCCGGCAGCACGCGAACCGCCCGCTCGTGGGCGCCAGCTTGCGTGACGGTCCCTGGTTCAGGCCTGCACGACATTGGGCGAGCGGTGCGGGAACACGCCGCGCGTATCCACGATCAGGCTGGCGTTCTGGCGCACGAGTTCGTAGTCGAAGGCGCTGTGGCCGGTGGCCAGCAACACCACGTCATAGGAGGCGACTGACGCCGGGGTGAGCTCGACGCTGGAAAGGTCGAAATGGTGTTCGCGCATGCGCGGGAACACGGGCACATGGGGGTCGGAATACGCGACCGTGGCGCCACGCGCGCGCAGCAGTTCCATCAGTGCCACCGACGGGGACTCGCGCATGTCATCGACATCCTTCTTGTAGGCGATGCCCAGCACCAGGATGCGGCTTCCCATGACCGCGCGGCTGCGGCTGTTCAGCGCGTCGGCGACCTTGGTGATGACCCAGGCCGGCATGTCGCTGTTGATTTCGCCGGCCAGCTCGATGAAGCGGGTGTGCAGGCCGAACTGGCGCGCTTTCCAGGTGAGATAGAACGGGTCGATCGGGATGCAGTGCCCGCCCAGGCCCGGGCCGGGATAGAAGGCAGTGAAGCCGAACGGCTTGGTGGCGGCGGCCCGGATGACTTCGTGGATGTCGATGCCCATGCGGTCGGCGATGATTTTCATTTCGTTGACCAGCCCGATATTGACGGCGCGGTGAATGTTCTCGAGCAGCTTGGTCAGTTCGGCCGCGCGGGTCGAGCTGACCGGGACCACCGTGTCGATCGCCGTCCGGTACAGGGCCAGGCCGGCTTCCAGGCAGGCGGCCGTCGAGCCCCCGCAGATCTTGGGAATGGTGCGGGTGTGGAAGTCGGGGTTGCCGGGATCTTCGCGTTCCGGCGAAAACACGAGAAACACATCGTGGCCGACACGCAGGCCGCGCGCTTCCAGGCGGGGCCGCAATTCTTCTTCGGTGGTGCCGGGATAGGTGGTGCTTTCGAGCGACAGCAACTGCCCGGGCCGCATATGAGGCAGCAGCGACTCGACGGTGCCGATCACGTACGACAGATCGGGCTCGCGGTAGGCAGTCAGGGGCGTGGGGACACAGATGATCAGCGCGTCGGCTTCGGCCACGCGCGAAAAGTCGCTGGTGGCAGCCAGGCCGGCGGCGCGGGCCGCAGCGATCGTCGTACCCTGGATATGGGCGATATAGCTCTCGCCGCGGTTGAGCTGGTCGACCTTGGCGGCATCAATGTCGATGCCGAGGACGTGGAAGCCTTCGGCCGCATAGCGCAGCGCGAGCGGGAGCCCGACGTAACCAAGGCCGACGATGCCGATCACGGCGTGGCGCTCGCGCAGCCGGGTCAGCAGCTGTTCCAGGTGAACTGATTGGTTCTCGTCTCGCATGGTGTCCTCGACAGTGGTAGTGATCGTTACGGATGAGATTGAAAACTGCGACGCGTCAGACCCGTGCCCGTGCAGTAGCGCGCCGCTGCCACGTCGCTGGCTGGATCACCGCGGGCAGGGCTGAATCCAGAGGGGCACCCCATCGCCCACCTGGCCCGCCCGGGTGCGGCACGACATGACGTGACCGGGCGGCGAACGTGTCGATCGCCAGCGCGCTGCGCGCCAGACCCGTTGAGCGGGAATGGCCGGCGTGGAACAAGAAAGCAGAAAATCGGGATCGCACATCAGGCTAAAAGTGATTAAGGGCTGGCGCTGGATAAATTGCATGGCGATTTGATGATCGATGGTGTGCGGGAATGCGGATAGTTCTGACGCAGTGAGAAGAACATCATTTTTCGCGAGAATAAAGGAAGCGCCCATGCCAGATCGATTTTCTTGAAATAAATAACTAGCGCAAGATAGTGCGGCAATAAAAAACACCAGCACCAATGCAGCCGGGCCGATCATGATCATGAAATCAGCGCTGGCCTTTCGAGGCGCCGATCCGGGACCCACAGAGGGCCGGTTGGGCGTCAGAACGCATTGAGTGGACATGATGACCATTTCCTCGCCTGAAAAGACGCGCTGATACCATCCGAGAAATTTATTCACAACATAATCGAATAAAAACACCGTACGGGCATCAATTCGTGGATCGAATTAATCCAGGCGATGAATCGGGTGAAGCGCAATTTGATTATCCGGCCCTGATTGTATGGCGGGATTGAGATCACTCAACAGCGCTCAGGGATATAAATGGCGAGCCGCGTCTTTCAAACGGCTAATAAAAAGAGAAATAGAATCAGGGAATTAAATTTCTGATTCCCTATTTCTTTATTGCAGATTCAAGCGGAGGAGGGTGACGTTCCCGGCCCGGCAAGCCAGGAACGCATGGCAGTGTACTACGCGCCCGGGCGGCCAGGCCGCGGTTGCGGGGCCATCGGCGGCACCGTGATCGTCTCGTTCAGGCGCAGGAACTTGAAGCCGGCCAGCATCTGGCCAGGCTTGCCGGCGCGCGCATTGTCCGCTTCTCGCCCGGCCACGCGCGCCATGTACGAGGCGAACGTTTCTTCGCGCACCTTCGGCGCCGACGAATGCAGGAAGTGCCGCTCGCCGTTCGGCCCCAGCACCACCAGGCCCACGTGCGAGGCCCAGAATTCGCCGTTGCGGGTCGAGATCACGTTGACGAAGTCGCCTTCTTGCAATTGATCGAGGATGGCGGCCACACCGTCTTTCGGCACATAGGTCTGGCGGCTCGTCTCGACAGGAATATCGCGCACCGTGTTGTGGCGCGTGCGCAGGAAGCGCGCGCGGTCGACCCGCATGTCGTAGCCGGGGCCGTTCGGGCCGGCCAGGTCGGCGCTGATGTCCGTGACCAGCCAGCGGTTGGCCACGTTCCAGTCGAGCTCGGTGTAATGGTTGCGCGTGGCCACGCCGATCACGCCGTCCCGGTAGCGGATCCGCTGCAGCATCCAGAAGAACTCTTCCCATGATTGCGACAGCGCCATCGCGTAAGTGTGTTCCACAAAAACCACACAATCGCTTTGTTCGATGCTGTACATCGGCAGGCTGTCGTGAATTTCGAACGGGAATTCGCCCAGCAGATTCAGCGAATAGGGCTGGCCGATATTCTGGCGGCCGATCGCGGCGATGCGCTTGCGCAGGTCGGGCTGCGCGGTCTGCATGTGCGGGATGTACTGGCCCGCTTCGAACGGCGTCATCTTGTAGATCGGCTTGTCCAGCAGGGCTGCCATGGGCGTGGGCGGCGGTGGCGCGCCCGGGATCGGCGGCGTGGCGGCGGGGGGACTGGCGCAGCCGGTCAGGACGGCGCTGGCAAGAAGCAGGCAGGCAAGGCGCATGGCGTTCATCTCGAAAGAAGGGAAAGTGTCACGCTAATCCGGTATGGGCAATGGAGATAATGAATTCTGCGTCGTTGCCCATAACCAGAACGACCCGTGGGAAACATGCATTCCTCCCAGTTATACGAAAGCGAACACAAGTGATTATTCATGATGGCAATCCATCATGAATACTCGGCACAAGCATTGGCAAATTTGCCTTACTTTACCAAGAATCGCACCCTTCCCAGGAGAGAGATGATGTTCAAGCAGAAGCCGCTTGCCGCGGCCGTATCGATGGCCGTCTGGAGCCTTGCCACGTTGCCAGTGCTGGCGCAGGCGCAAGCGCAGGACCAGGACACCGCAGCCGCAGTGCCGATGCAGACCGTGGAAGTGACGGGCATCCGCGCCTCGCTGGCCCGGTCGCTGGCGGTCAAGCGCGATGCGTCGGCCAACGTCGAGGTCATCACGGCCGAAGACGTCGGCAAGATGCCGGACAAGAATCTGGCCGATTCGCTGCAGCGTCTCGCCGGCGTGGCGGTGCGCACCGACTACGACGAGGCCGAAAAGGTCTCGATGCGCGGCACCAATCCGGACATGTCGCTGATCATCTTCAATGGCCACGCCGTCAGCAGCGCCGACTGGTACGTTGCCGACCAGGGCTCGAGCTCGCGCTCGACCAGCCTGTCCCTGATGCCGTCGCACGTGCTGCAGCAGGCCGTCGTCTACAAGACCTCCCAGGCCAATATCGTCGATGGCGGCCTGGCCGGCACCATCAACGTCTCCACGCGCAAACCGCTGTCGGCCAAGGAGAACCTGTCGGGCGTGATCAGCGTCGGCGCCAGCTACGCCGACCTGCCGGGTCGCTACGCGCCGGACATGAACGGCTCGGTCAACTGGAAGAACGAGGCCGGCACCTTCGGCGTGCTGGCGGCGCTGTTTGCCGAGAAGCGCTACGTGCGGCGCGATTCGGTCTCGCGCTTCGCTTACGGCACGAATAGCGGCTGGGACGTGATCAATACCAGCACCATGAAAGGCATCACCGATGCATCGCTCGCGGGTACCGGCTACACGGCGGCAGACCTGAATGGCGTACGCCTGCCTGGCTCGATGAGCTCCGAGTTCGTCGAGTCGGTGCGTGACCGCAAGGGCGGCATGCTGTCGCTGCAGTTCAAGCCGAACCGCGACCTTGACGTGACGCTCACCGGCTTTCATTCGTCGATGGACGCCGACAACCACGGCCGCCTGACCTCGAGCGCCATCTACTCCATGCTGCTCGGGAAGAACGCGCCGCTCGGCAGCACCGTCGCTGCTGCCGCCAACACCAGTTCGAACGGCCAGCAGGTATTTGCGCAGATCCGCAATCCGGTCATCGTCAACGAAACCACCGTCTACGGCAACCAGCTCAAAGTTCTCAAGGCCGCCGACATCGTGTTCCCGAACGGGACCACGCCGCAGTACGTCGGCAACTCGGAAGGCTTCTTCCGCGACGGCGCCAAGGCCGAAAGTTCGTTCCTCGACCTGGACGCCAAGTACCGCGTCAACGACGACCTGACGGTCAAGACGCTGCTATCGACCACGCGCGGCGTGGGCACGACGGAACTCGATCAGGGCCTGACGCTGGCCCGCTACGGCACCGGCATCTCGTATGCGCTTGGCGGCCTGCATGACGCGCCGTTCGTCCAGTACCAGAACGCGGGCGGCAACCAGCCTGGCCTGAACGCCGACGGCAGCGGCTACACCATCGTCGACCGCGCTGCTTCGGGCGTGCGGACCGTCGACAAGGAATGGAGCGCACAGTTCGACGCCGAATACCGCGTCGATCGCGGCATCTTCCAGTCGCTGGAAAGCGGCGTGCGCTTTGCGGACCACAAGCGCACCAGCGCGCGCCGCGGCCCGGCTTTCCGCAACGGCATCACGCTCAACCCGGTCACGGGCCGCGTCACGTCGAATACGCCGACGCCAACCACCGGCTGGCAAGCGTTCCCGGGTGACTTCGGCGATGGCCTGGATGGCCCGGCCGGCTGGGACAACACCGGCTTCACGTACACGCCGGAAGCGATCAAGGAGTACATCGCGGCCAATACCAAGGTCACGAGCGACGCGTTCGAACGCCGCGTGAGTTCCGAGATCGACATGCAGGAGCGCCAGACCGCGGCTTACCTGATGGCCAACCTGGAACGTGATCGCTGGTCGGGTAACGTCGGCGTGCGCTTCTCGCGCACCGAAGTGAAAGCCAATATCGCCACGCCGATTCCCGCTGGCGCCTGCCAGCGCGTCGCGCCGGGCCAGGCGCCCGTG
>Ga0308163_10002222_pt1 | contig 18280 bp, 14 predicted proteins | sample PhyTR1_FD_201037 | JGI IMG/M metagenome (GOLD analysis project Ga0308163, IMG submission 201037) | Phyllosphere microbial communities from UC Gill Tract Community Farm, Albany, California, United States - DLSLT.R1 | ecosystem: Host-associated > Plants > Phyllosphere > Unclassified | place: USA...
AAACTCTCTGCTGGCGCTCCTGTAAACGCCAGTAGAGAGTTTTGCTGCGCGTAACGAGTAGGCCGCAGTAATCAACCGATCTAGCGGCCAGTATCGGCCTTGTCCTCGAAGCGGTAATCGTCCACGCGGCCTTTCGGCGGGTCAGGCATGATGCCGGTCGAGACCAGCAGGTCGCGGGGCGAGGGTGTCTTTGCGGCGGGCGGCTTTTCGGCGCCGCCCAGGAGCCTGTCGCCGCCGTCGAGCGCCGGATCGGAAATCTTCATCGGCGGGATGCGTTCGCGGTCATCCTCCTGCGGTTTGGCAAGGTCGGGCATGCTGGTGGCATCGAGCCGCACCAGACCGGGGCTTGCCATGTCGCCCAGGAATTTGCGAGCGGATTTTTCAAGATAGAAGGCCATCTTGCGCTTGCCGGCATCGGTCATGCTGATGCCATCGGGGCCGCGCAGCCTGGCCTGCTGGCCGTTCACATCGGAGCCGGTCAGCACGAAGCCGCCGTCCTCGTCGACGAAGCCGTCCCAGATATCGATGAATTCGCCGCCACCTGCTTCCGCTGCCTTGCGATAGAGCGCGTTGAACTTGATGAGGTCGGCCGACATGCCCGGCGATTTCACCGGCGGCAGCCCGACCCAGATCAGCGGGATCTTGCGGCGGGTCACCAGCTTTGCAACCGCATCGATCCGCTTCTGATATTCAGCAAACCAGGCATCGGAGGGGAAGCGTTCGTCACCCCCGCTGGCGGTCATCTGCTGGCGGTCGTTGGCCCCGAGTTCCACCACGACCAGCGCCGGCTTGATCTCGTCGAGCATTTTAGGCAATTGCCGGCGCCAGTCGAAATAGTCGTCGCGCACCAGGCCGGACGAGCCGTTGCTTCGGGTCTCGATGACCGTTCCCGGCGCATCGGCAAAAGCCTGCTGCAAACCGTCGCCGATGGCGCTGGCGAAGAAATCGCCGATCACAAGGATCTTCTGGGCATTGTCGATCTTGGCGGGTGCCGCTTCTGGAACGGGTGCGGTCACCGGCAGGGGCCGGGAGGCGGGACGAGCCGGTGCGGCTGCAGCCGGTGCCGGCTTCTTGCGGCTGCGCGGGCCGACCGGGCGCGGCGGTGCCGGGTATTGCCGCTCATAGCGGCTCTCGTCGGAGCGGCCGAACAGCATGTCGAGCAGGGTGGTGCGGCGGCGCGGATAATCCTGCGCCAGAGCAGCCGTGCCGACCTGGGTCGCGGCAAGGCTGAGAGCCAGTATCACGCTGCCGTAGCGCAGCATGGTCCTGCCTGCAGGCTTCTGCCTTTGCGCATTTCCGGATGGAACACCGGTTTCCACTTTCCCTGAAAACGCTGTGGGCACCATGATCCGTCTTGTCCTCGCGGTCGTCATGACCGGTTGTGTTCTTCAGCAGAATAGCCGGTCAATGCCGCCTCAGCATTTCCAAAAGCGGCTTTGACGGTTCGCCGTCGCCCTGCATGCCCATTCGTTCCTGGATGGCGGCAATTGCCGCCTTGGAGCCGGAACCGAAATTGCCGTCGACCTCGCCATTGTAATAGCCCATGGCCTTCATTCGGGTCTGCAACTCGAATTTTTCCTTGATGTCGAGCGTGCCGTCCGGGCGTGGCCATTTCTGCTGCACGCCGCCATAGCCGGCGATTTCGTCGGCAAGAAGACCGACAGCGAGCGCGTAGCTGTCAGCGGCATTGTATTTCTTGATGGTGAAGAAATTCGAGGTCATCAGAAAGCCGGGACCGTTGGCACCGGCCGGAAGCTTCAGCTGTGCCCGTTCACCCGAATTGCGGAAGGCCTTGCCTGACGGTCGGGCAAAGCCGAGCTTCTGCCATTGTGCCAGCGTCAGGGTCTTGCCGGCATATCGGGCGCCGCCTGCGGGAACCACGGTTTCGTAGCCCCATGTCTGGCCGGTGGTCCAGCCGTTTTTGGCCAGAAGATTGGCCGAGGTCGCCAAGGCATCGGGGATCGAGTTCCAGATGTCTTTATGGCCATTGCCATCGGCATCGACGGCATAGAGCAGGTAGCTGGTTGGAATGAACTGGGTGTGGCCCATGGCGCCGGCCCAGGAGCCGGTCATTTCCTTCGGGCTGACATCGCCATTCTGCAGGATCTTGAGGGCCGCAACCAATTGCTTGCGGGCAAAGCCTGCGCGCTTGGGATCGGCATAGCCAAGGGTTGCCAGGGCCTGCGGCACGTAATGCAGCCGGTCGTCCTTGGCAAGCACCGCTCCATAATTGCTTTCCATCGACCAGATGGCGAGCAGGATATGGCGGTCGACGCCGAAATATTTTTCCAATGAGGCAAGCGTGCGGCCATGCTTGGCCAGCATTTCCCGGCCGACCTTGACAGTATATGGATTGACGCGGCTATCGACGTAATCCCAGATGTCGGTCTTGAATTCCGGCTGGTAAGCGGCCTTGCGCAGTACATCGGGATCGGGATCCTTGATGCCGGCAAAGGCGCGGTTATAGGTCTGGGCGCTGATGCCGGATGCCGCTGCTGTCGGATAGAAATCGCGGATCCATTTCTGGAAACCGGCATCGGCATGCGCAGCGCTCAGTGGCGCAAGGCTTGCCATGATGGAAAAGGCTAGCGCGCGAACCTGTCGCGAAGCGCGTTCTCTGGTCATCGGCTTTCTCATTCCTTCAGGCGTTTCTCTGAACGTGTCCGGTGCATGTCTCCCGGCTCGTTCCATGAGACAATTTTTGGGTCCATTTCCGTCAGTGACAGGCTTCTTATCTGGCACGTCCATGGGGAACCCCCTGGTTTTTCAGGGGTTGTGCTAGCTTGGACGCGTCGGATTAGTGTATGACCATAGTCTCAACAAAATCTTTACCAATTTACCAAATTTGCAAACCGATTTGCAAATCCGTTGCAATTCTTTAGTAATCGGCGTTTGTGCGATTGAATGCATATGTGAAAAATCCTCCAGGAGGGATGCGTGGGACAACTGAAAAAAATTCGTAAAGCCGTATTTCCGGTTGCCGGTCTTGGAACCCGTTTCCTGCCAGCCACCAAGGCTGTTCCGAAGGAAATGCTGACCGTTGTCGACAAGCCGGTCATCCAGTATGTGGTGGATGAAGCCGTCGAGGCCGGCATCGAACATTTTGTTTTCGTCACCGGTCGCGGCAAAGGCGTGATCGAAGACTATTTCGATATCCAGTTTGAACTTGAGCAGACTCTCAAGTCCCGCAACAAGAATGCAGAGCTGACACTGCTGTCGGAAATCCTCCCCAAGGCCGGCGCAACCAGCTTTACCCGTCAGCAGGAGCCGCTCGGCCTCGGCCATGCCGTGTGGAGTGCACGCGAAATCGTCGGTGACGAGCCCTTTGCAGTTCTTCTGCCCGACATGATCATGCGCGGCGAAACCGCCTGCATGAAGGGCATGGTCGACCTCTACAACAAGGCTGGCGGTAATATCCTGGCCGTTGAAGAATGTGCGCCTGATCAGGCTCATAAATACGGCATCGTCGGCGTCGGCGAGACGCTGGATGGCGGCTTCAAGATCACCCAGATGGTCGAAAAGCCAGCCAAGGGCACGGCACCGTCGAACTTCTTCATCAACGGCCGCTATATCCTGCAGCCGGAAATCTTCTCGATCCTGGAAACCCAGGAACGGGGTGCCGGCAATGAGATCCAGCTGACTGACGGCATGCTGAAACTGGCCAAGAGCCAGCAGTTCGCCGGCTACCACTTCAAGGGTGAAACCTTCGACACCGGCGCAAAGGACGGCTTCATCATGGCCAACGTTGCCTTCGCCTTGTCGCGCCCCGAACTGCGTGGCCTTGTCGAAGAACCGATGAAGGCGCTGCTGGCAGCCTTGAAGTAAGTTCGCGAACCAACGCGAGTGACTGCATAATTCCCTAAATCAGGATCGATTTAAGGAGATTATGCAGATTTAAAGCCTTACAACGCCGTGCGGTTTCCGCACGGCGTTTTTGTCTGGGCCTTATTGTTTCCTTGAAATCTTATCGGCGCAGCTTCAGCCCGACGCCGGCTGTCAGCGTCTTTTCGTCCGAGCTATTATCGCTGGTCGATTTTTCCCAGGTGAGATCGGCGGTCAGGTCGAGCCAGCGGTTGATGCTATAGGTGAGGCCCGCGCCGGCGGTGTAATACATACCTGTCGCCTGGTTGCCGCCGCGATAGTTGCGCCAGGTGGTGCCACCCGTCAGCTTGGCAACGAGGTTCTCACGCAATTCCCGGGTGACGGCGGCGGTCAGGGCATAGGCGACATCGCCGCTGACGCCGGCCGAGGTCGACGGTTCAATTGAGGTGCCAAGGCCGAGATCGACATTGGTGCCGCGCATCGGTGACCAGGCAACCGTGCTGTCGACGGTGAAGGCGCCGAGATCGTCGAGACGGCTGTCGTCAAAGCTTGCCTGCTTGTAGCCCACAGCTATTTCGCCGCGCAGCTTTTCGCCCATGTCTGAGCTGATCCCGGCCTTGGCGCCGTAAATATTGCCGGAGCGGCGATAGCCGGAACTGTCCCTTGTCTGGTCATAAGCGGTCTTGCCGGCGGACACTTCGACAAAGGGCGTCAGCGCTGGCGAAATCTCGTAGCCCAGCCGCGAGGAGAGCGTTACGGCATTGCGGTTTCGGTCGGAATTGGACAGGCGGCTGCCGTCGGACAGGGTGGCGTCGCCGTAAGTCCAACGCTCGAAATCCAGACCGAGCGATCCTTTCAGCGGGCCGACCTGCCTCTCCAGCACCGCGCCGGCGCTATACTGGCTGACGCCCGATTGCACCGTGGCATTGCGCACGGCATTGGGGTCCGTTGTGCTTTCACGGCTGAAGCCGTAGCCAGCCGTCAGCCGGGCAGCCATATCATTGGCAAGATCGAGCCTGAGCGCCGCATCGACCCGGCCGGAAGGATCGCTCTCTTCATCGCCGGCGATCTTCTGTCGCCATTTGCCTTCGCCCGTCACGGTCAGCTGATGGCGCGACCAGTCGGAGGTCAGCGTACCCTTGAGACCATTGTCCCAATAGGTGGTGCTTTCCTTTTCGCTGCCCGTGGTCTTGCGCTCGGTGCTGATGCCCTCCGACAGTTCCGGCTTGAGAATGAAAGTGCCGATATGTACGCCGGTTCCGTCATCAGCAGGTTTCCTGATCGTGCGGCGCTCGTCGACCGGAGATTCCCGCAGGTTGATGCGGTTTGCGTCGAGCGCATCATTCGTGATGCGGCGGAAGCTGTTGGTGTCGATCTCGGGCGTGTCGCTGTCTGTGGTCGTCGCTGTCTTGGTTTTGCCGTTCGCCGTGCCGGTTGCCGCTGTGCCATCGGAGGACGTGCCATTGGAGGACGTGCCACTGGAAGACGTGTCTGCCCCCGTGTCGGTCCCGCTGGAGCTGTCGCTTGCGCCGCGTAGCCGGGCGAGCGCCGGGCTCTGGGAAGAGCCGGAAACGATCTGCTGCGCCAGCGCTTGTTCTGTCGCAAGGTAGGTGAGAGCGGACAGGAGACTGCCCGACAGCAGCGTCACGACCAGCGCGCGGATCGGCCGGGCGGGGCGAAGGCCTCGGCCAGGCTGCCGATCGGCGCTGTCGGTGTTGGTGTCGGTCATTGCGGCCTGCTGGAAATCACTCACGCGGCGGTGCTGCCGTTACCGAAAGGTAAATTCCCATGGTTAATTAATCGTTTCGATCAACCATGCGAACGCCCAAGGGGTGTGAAAATCCGGATCAGTCGTGTTTTCTTACACTCTGTAGGCAAGGGTGAATGGACAGTTAAGTCCGTTAGCGCTATGGAAAACGCATGAACAAGCTGGCTGTAAAACTCGTTGAGGCAAGCGCCATCAAGGCTGCATTGCGCGTCGTCGCTACCGAACAAAGCGGCTTGGCGGCCCTGGAAGAGGCTCTGGCAGGATATCTTGCCGGGCCATTTTGCAACGCGATCGACGTGATCGGCAAAAGCTCAGGTCGGGTTATTGTCTCCGGCGTTGGCAAGAGCGGCCATATCGGCGGCAAGATCGCCGCCACTTTCGCCTCGACCGGCACGCCGGCGTTCTTCATCCACCCGGCTGAAGCCAATCACGGCGATCTCGGCATGATTGCTCGCGACGACGTGGTCATCGCGCTCTCCTGGGGCGGTGAAAGCTCTGAACTTCACGGCATCCTGTCGTTTACCCGCCGCTTCTCGATCCCGCTGATCGCGATTACCGCTGGCGAACAATCGACGCTGGCGCGCGAAGCCGACATCGTGCTGCTGATGCCGAAGGTGCAGGAAGCGTGCCCGCATGGCCTCGCACCGACGACGTCAACGATGATGCAGATGGCGATGGGCGATGCCCTGGCGCTTGCACTTTTGGAAGCACGCGGCTTCGGCCCCAACGACTTCAAGACCTTCCATCCGGGCGGCAAGCTCGGCGCCATGCTGACCCATGTCGGCGACATGATGCATGTAGGCGATGAAGTGCCGCTGGTGCCGGTTGGCACTTCGGTGCCGGAAGCGATCATCATGCTGTCGCAGAAGCGTTTCGGCTGCGTTGGCGTGACCGATGCTGAGAGCCGCCTCGTCGGTATCATCACCGATGGCGACATTGCCCGTAACCTCAACCGCAATCTCGGTGAGCGGATGGTGGAAGAAGTCATGACCCGCCACCCGAAGACGGTGCATACGGAAACCCTGGCCACAACAGCCATGGCGATCCTGAACCAGCACAACATTTCCGCCCTTTTTGTCACCGACGAAGACGGCGCTCCAAGCGGTATCATCCACTTCCACGACCTGTTGCGGATCGGCGTGGCCTAAGGGTCTGCGGATTTCGGAAGGTTAAAGGGGCGATTTTTCGCCCCTTTTTTGTGTCTGAAAAGCAGAGATCAGGCCGCATCCACCGTCAGTTCGCCGCCCCGTGCGGAGACGACGATGACGCGGGTGCCGGTGCCGAGGTCCGGGCCGGAGACGCTCCAGAAGGTATCGTCGAGCCTGATGCGGCCGCGGCCTTCGCGGATCGGTTCCTGCAGCGTGGCGGTGCGGCCGATCAGGCTGGCGGTGCGCTGGTTGAGGAGCGGCTCGTCGGAACGGCTGGCGTCAGAGCGCAGAAACCGGCGGCCGAGCAGGATCGCCACGACTGAAAGCGCTGCGAATGATAGGGCCTGCACCTGCCAGGGCCAGAAGGCGTCACTCCAGAAAGCCAGCGACAGAAGCCCGGTTGCGATGGCGCCGAGCCCGATCCAGACCATGAACATGCCCGGCATGACCAGTTCGAGCGCCAGTAACGCCAGCCCCAGTACGAACCAACTCCACAGACCCCATTGATCGATCAGCGCGACAAACATGACCGGTCATTCCTCGGGTTTGGCGAAAGGATTGACAGGCGCTGCCGCCGAGGTTCGCGGCACGCTTCTGGTCGAGCCACCAGCACGGGCGCTGCTGGCCAACTGCTGCGGGGCGTCGCCGCCAAACACTTCACGGGCGATAGCGCCGATGCCGCCAAGCGAGCCGATCAGCGAGGAGGCTTCCATCGGCATCAGTACGATCTTCGAATTCGAGGCGCTGCCGATGGCGGTCATGGCCTCGGTATATTTTTGTGCCACGAAGTAGTTGATGGCCTGGACATCGCCAGCGGCAATTGCTTCCGAGACCAGTGCCGTCGCCTTGGCTTCTGCCTGAGCGAGACGTTCGCGGGCTTCTGCCTCGCGATAAGCGGCTTCGCGCTGGCCCTCGGCCTGGAGAATGGCCGATTGCTTGGCGCCTTCGGCTCTGAGGATCTGGGCGTTGCGGAAACCTTCAGCCTCCAGCACCAGGGCGCGCTTTTCGCGCTCGGCCTTCATCTGTCGGCCCATGGCATCGACGAGGTCCTTGGGCGGCTGGATGTCCTTGATCTCGACGCGGGTGACTTTGATACCCCAGGGACGCACGGCCTCATCCACCACCCGCAGCAGCCGATCGTTGATCACTTCGCGATTGGACAACAGCTCATCGAGATCCATCGACCCCATGACCGAACGGATATTGGTCATGGTCAGGTTGAGGATGGCGTTTTCGAGATTAGCCACCTGATAAGCGGCCTCGGCGGCGTTCAGCACCTGATAGAAGGTGACGGCGTCAGCGGAAACGCTGGCATTGTCCTTGGTGATCACTTCCTGGGTCGGAACGGCCAGCACCTGCTCCATCACATTCATCTTGGCGCCGATGGTCTCGATGAACGGAGTGATGATGTTCAGGCCCGGCTCCAGTGTGCGGGTATAGCGCCCGAAGCGCTCCACCGTATAGCGATAGCCCTGCGGCACGGTCTTGATGCCGGCAATCAGCACAAGGATGACGAAGCCCACAAGGGCGATAACGACGATATCGAAGCCGGACATTCTGGTTCCCCACAGTGAATTCCTGCCGGTAATGTAGGCAGAGTGCCGACTTCTTACCAGTGGAATGCCCTCCAAGGGCAGCCATTTAGGGTCGGTCAGGTGATTTACCCGTCCGGGCGGGTAGGCAAGGCGTGGCTTCTGCGCTAACAGGAGCGCGGTTTTTTCACCACCGGTCGCAGCCTACCCGGTCACAAAACAAGGACTAGAACTATGAAGACACTCGTCGTCTGCTCCGGCGGACTCGATTCCGTTTCGCTTGCCGATAAGATTGCGGCGCAGCAGCAGTTAATCGGCCTGATCTCTTTCGACTACGGCCAGCGCCATAAGAAAGAGCTGGATTTCGCCGCACGCGCGGCAAAGCGGCTCTGCGTGCCGCATCAGATTATCGATATGACCAATATCGGCGCCAGCCTAACCGGTTCGGCGCTGACCGACGATCTCGACGTGCCCGACGGTCATTATGCCGAAGAGACCATGAAGATCACCGTCGTACCGAACCGCAATGCCATCATGCTGGCCATTGCCTTCGGGGTGGCGGCAGCCAAAAAGGCCGATGCCGTGGCGCTTGCCGTGCATGGCGGCGACCATTTCATCTATCCCGATTGCCGGCCGGGCTTTATCGACGCCTTCCAGGCCATGCAGACGCAGGCGCTGGATGGCTATGCCGATGTCAAACTGCTCGCTCCCTTTGTGACGATATCGAAGGCTGATATCGTTACCGAAGGCGTGAAATACGGCACGCCCTTTGCTGAAACCTGGTCCTGCTACAAGGGCGGCGAGAAGCATTGCGGCCGCTGTGGCACCTGCGTCGAGCGGCGCGAAGCCTTTCATCTCGCCGGTGTCGAGGACCCGACCGAGTATGAAGATCCCGATTTCTGGAAGGCCACAACATCGGGCTTCAAGGCGACGGAGGTCTGAGGCAGATGTATCGGATCACCAAGGAATTCCATTTCTCTGCCTCGCATCAGTTGAAGGGCTTGCCGGCCGATCACCAATGCGCCCGGCTGCATGGGCATAATTATGTGGTGGAGGTCGAGCTGACTGGCGAAGAGCTCAACGAACACGGCTTCCTGCGCGACTATCACGAGCTCAAGGTGCTGAAGACCTATATTGACGAATGCTTTGACCATCGGCATTTGAACGAGGTGCTGGGCCACGACAAGACCACGGCGGAATGTCTAGCAAGGCACTTCTACGATTGGTGCAAGCAGCGCTTTACTGAGACCTCCGCCGTCCGGGTCAGCGAGACACAGAAGACCTGGGCGGAGTATCGGCCGTGAGCGGTGTCGATCTCGTATCGCAAACGGTGATCCGGATCAGCGAAATCTTCGGGCCGACCATCCAAGGGGAGGGCGTGCTGATCGGCCAGCCCACGGTGTTCGTGCGCACAGGCGGCTGCGATTACCGCTGTTCCTGGTGCGACAGCCTACACGCAGTCGAAACCCGGTTTCGCCATGATTGGCAGGCCATGGGTGTCGAGGCGATCTGGGCTGAAGTCGAGCAGCTGTCGGGCGGTGAGCCGCTGATGGTGTCGCTGTCGGGTGGCAATCCGGCGATCCAGCCGCTTGGGCCCCTGATCGCCCATGGCCATCAGCGCGGCTATCGCTTTGCGCTGGAAACGCAAGGGTCGATCGCCCGCGATTGGTTTGCCGATCTCGACGTGCTGGTCCTGTCTCCCAAACCACCATCAAGCGGCATGGAGACTGATTGGGCAGCGCTGGCGGAATGTCTTGCGTCAGCCGGCAACGGCCCGCAGATCGTGTTGAAATTCATCGTCTTTGATGAGGCCGATTATGCCTATGCGAAGGCCGCCGCCGCTCGTCATCCGCAGGTGCCGGTTTATCTCCAGCCCGGAAACCACACCCCGCCGCCGCCTGAAGACGACGATGCCCGCATCGACATGGAGGGTATCATGACCCGCATGCATTGGCTGGTGGACCGGGTGGTGGAGGATCACTGGTTTGCCGCCCGCGTGTTGCCGCAGCTGCATGTGCTGCTCTGGGGTAACAAGCGCGGCGTTTGAAGGCGCCCGTGCCTCAGGTTCGGCAAGGGGCGGAAGGGTTGAGACGCTGCGGACCATGCATCCCCGAGGCCTGCCTCGCAGACATCGGGGAGTCTCTTTCAAAGGACTGGGCTCAGAACTCTTCCCACTCGTCCCGTGCGGCGGACTGTGACCCACCGCCGAAGGCTTTGGCGACAGCTTGAACCCGTGCTCTCGCCGGCGAACTGGCTGGCGCATGGCTTGCGGAGGACGCGGGCTTCGGTCCTGCCTGGCGCTGGGCTGCCTGATGCTGCATGGCCTGGTGCTGAACCGGTTGCTGCTGGGCGCGCCTCGGCTCGGAAAAGGAGGCGGCGGATGCATCGCCGGTCTTGAAATGGCTGAGCAGTGTGACGAGATTTTTGGCCTCGTCGGACAGGGTGTGGGTCGAGGCAGAGGTTTCCTCGACCATGGCAGCGTTCTGCTGGGTGGTCTGGTCCATCTGGTTCAGTGCCGAGTTGATCTCGTGCAGGCCGGTTGCCTGTTCCTTCGCGGCGCTGGCGATCGAATGGATATGGTCGTTGATCATCAGGACCCGGCTTTCGATCTTAGTCAGGGCCTCGCCGGTTTTCTGCACCAACTTGACGCCGCCTTCGACTTCCTGGCCAGATTTGGCGATCAGCGTCTTGATGTCCTTTGCGGCATTGGCCGACCGCTGCGCGAGTTCGCGCACTTCCTGGGCAACGACTGCGAAGCCCTTGCCGGCTTCGCCGGCGCGGGCGGCTTCAACGCCCGCGTTCAGCGCGAGAAGATTGGTCTGGAAGGCGATCTCGTCGATCACGCCGATAATGGTGGAGATTTCGCGTGAGGCGTTTTCGATCCGGCCCATGGCCTCAACCGCCTGTCGCACGACTTCGGCCGACTGCTCGGCATTGTCCTTGGCTTCGGATACGATCCGGCTGGCTTCCTGGGCGCGTTCCGACGAACTGCGGACCACGACAGTGATCTGGTCGAGAGCGGCTGACGTTTCCTCGAGGGCTGCGGCCTGACGTTCGGTGCGCATCGACAGATCGTTCGAAGCACTGCTGAGCTGTTCGGTGCTGCCACTGATCGTATCGGTCTTGGCGCGAATGCCGGAGATCGTCTCGCGCAGCCGGGCGAAGGTAGCGTTAACATTGATCTGAAGCTCACCGAAGGCGCCACGGAACTGGCCTTGCATTTCCTGGCTGAGATCGCCATTTGCCAGATTGGCGATGACCCGGCGAGTCTCGCCGACGCCGCGGTCGACGTTGGCAATCAATTCGTTGATATTTGCGGCGAAAAGGTCGAGATTCGGGTCGTCGTAGCGCTTATCGATCCGCTTGGCGAAATCGCCATCTGCGGCCGAGGCGACGACGACGGCCATGCTCGACTGCAGGTCATCGCTTTTAGCGCGCAGTGCGCTTTCCTGGGCATTCATCCTGGCGACTTCCTGGCCATTGCGCTTGAAGGTTTCGACCGCGCGTGCCATGTCGCCGATTTCATCCTTGCCATCGGCGCCAGGCACCTCTGCGTCGAAATCGCCGTCGGCCACGCGCTTGATCGCGCCGGTCAATTGCACGATCGGGCGGCTCAGCTGCTTGACGCCGATATAGATACCAAGACCAAGCCCGGCCAAAACCGCAACTACGGTAACCGAAGAGATCAGCACCATCATTGTCTTCTGGAAGCCTGCAAGCGAATCGGTAACCTCCTGCAATTCCGCCTTGTCGGCGTTGACGACCGCATCGACCTGCGTCTGCAATGCCTTACGATTGGCTCGATTGCCTTCGTTATTGCCCTGCTCGTTTGCCGCCGGTGGGCCGACTTCCTTGCCAAGCCGCACGGTTTCCATGCGGAATTTTCGGAACTCGACGGTCTTGTCGACCATGGCCTGGAAAGCCGCCATCTGGCTGTCGGGAACAAGGCTTTTCCAGAATTTCGTTGTCGCATCGATATCGTCGAGAGCCGCCAGCAGGCCCTTGGCGAACTTCTCCGTGTCTTCCTTGGATTTCGCGGCATAGATACCACGCGATTCCATGACGACTGTCGTGATCAATCGGTTGAGATGCTCGCCCTGGAAGGCGCGCTCCGAGAGGTTGTCAATCTGAACGGTCTTGGTGTCGTATCGAACCGTTACGAAAATGCCCATGGCGCCGATAATCGTGGCAGCAAGCCCAAGAACGAAAACCAGCAAATAAATTTTGGCATTAATGCGCATAATTACTCCCTCCGCACGCCGCGGATCACTCCCGATGGAACCAATTTAGCGCTTAATCATTAATGTTTGCTTTTGCGCGAGATCTGTAATGCCTAATAATCGCCCAGCGGGTGATCCGGTTTGAGGGGAGCGACGTAACCATGCTTTTTTGGGGGCATCTCAATTGAAGATAGACAGGTCCCGGGCGGGCTTTTAAAGCCAGTGCAGGAGAGTCTAAGATAACTTTAGGTAGGGGATCCGCTTTCGTCCAATTATGGGACATTTAATGGGAGCGGCACGAGTATTGTGCGGGATGATGCAAAATAAATCGTCGGAAAGTTTCAAGATAAAGTCTCTTGAGGGGCTTCGTGGTTTCATGGCCTGGTGGGTGGTGGCAGGTCATATTTCTCTATCCTTCGGTTGGCATATACCGATCATCGATCGCAATACGCTCGCCGTTGACGTCTTTATCATTCTGTCGGGTTTCGTTATCGCACGGCTGATCGACCGCAAGGCGGAGCCGCTCGGCATCTATATCGTCCGGCGCGGGTTCCGGCTGTTTCCGCTGTATTTGGTGGTGCTGGCGGTTTCGACCCTGCTGCTTGGCGTGCAGGTCGCCGCCTGGCAGGATATTCCCTTCGATACGCCAGCCAATGCCAACCGGCTTTACCTAGCCCAGCAGGGTTTGGGTTCGCTCGGCCAGCAGCTGCTCGTGCATGTGCCGCTGCTGCAGGGGGTTATCCCGGGGCAGGTGCTTGATAGCGCGCCCTACACAATCGTCGGTCAGGCCTGGAGCATCTCGATGGAATGGCAATTCTATCTGCTCGCGCCGTTCTTTCTCTGGTGCCTGGCGAAGCGCCAGCGCTGGCTGATCGGGATTGCGACCTTCCTGGCGCTGATCCTGATGACGGATCTGCTCCCAGGAGGCTTTATCGGCTACAAGATCGCGCGTTTCGGCGTCGGCATCTGCAGTTATCTTGCTTTCGATCGCCGCCATGAATGGCGCGGCTGGGCTGCGGCAGCGCTTGGTTTTGCCGCAATCGGCATCGCCCGCGAAGGCATAACCCAGCTTCTGCCACTCTCGCTCTGGGCCATGGTTTTGATGTCGGCTGCGGCTCCTGCGCATAGCGTCATGCATCTGCCAGCAAGGCTGCTCGGTAAGCGGTTACCTGCGCATCTGGGCGAGATTTCCTATTCCATCTATCTCGTCCACATGATCCCGCTCTATGTGTCGATCATGGTTCTAACTCGGCTAGGCGTCTCCAGCACCGTGCTCCAGATCGCCGTGCCGATTGTCACAGTCGTTGCGAGCTACGGTCTTGCACGCCTTACCTATCGGCTGATCGAAAAACCGGGCATCCAACTCGGCGCCCGTCTGACCGCCGCGCCGGTATTTGGAACCAGGCGCGAGGCGTAATACGAAGAGTCGTTGAAGACGGCTCTTCGTATCCATTTTCGAATATCTCAAGCCGCTGATGCATTTGAGATATTCGAAATTCTTTCAAGGCGAGGATGGGTCAGCATCTTCGCGCCTTGGTATAAATCGTCAGGTCTGCTGATAGATCGGCAATACCTTGTCGAAGGCCCTTGCCGTCAGGTGATCCTTGCGGATCACAAAATAGACGGTGCCTTCGACCGAGCGATCCTGCAAATAGTCCGATTGGCTGACCTGCATCAGCAGTAACCAATCGGCGGCGGCCGCCTCGATCCTCGGGAACGCCGCCTTCCATGCCTCGCCCCTTGGCGGCCCTTGCGGATACTCTATCTCGACAACGGCGTCATAGCGCGGGTCGTCCTGTTCCGGCAGCGGCGCACCGAGAAATTGCTGGCGCAGCTGTCCTGTTCCTTCCCATGCTTGCGCAAAGAAGCTGTCATAGTCCTCCCGCGTCTCATCATTCTCGAGGAGCTTGAGCAGGCCCGCGTTGGACTGTGCTTCCAGGGAGAAGAAATTTGGCAGCCCGAGACGGCCGGCCAGCCGCATCGGTCTTTTCGGCCCCCAAAACGGGCTTTTGTCCAAGGGATAAGGCGGGAGAGTGCCGCGGCCCGCAGCCGCTTCATTCCACTCCGCGACAAAGGCATCGCGCTGCTCGATCAGGGATTGCGGCAGGGGCATTTCCTTGAGACCGTCAGGTGCGCTCCGATCCCATATTACCCGGCAGGCAGCGGCATCGCTGCGCCAGGGGCCGCTGCTGCCATCGTAGAAAAACAGCAGGCGCCCCTCTGTCGGCAGCAATTCTGCGGCGAGGGGGCTAACCGCAGCTGCTTCTTCCAGACTTATCTGTAGGAGAAATTCATAGGCACGCGGCTGGCTGAGGTCACGCAATATCCTGTCGCCGTGGTTGAAGCCGCCCCGCTTGGCAATCTCGTCAAGATTGGCGGGCACCTCACGGATCGGCCATTCGATGCCAGGACCAAGATCCGGCTGACCGCCGATCCGGGTCTGTCCCGGCGCGGACTTGGCGCCGCTTGGTGCGAAGCCCAGACAGGGTTGCAGAGCCGTGATTATGGTTTCGACCTGCGCCGGGTCGAACACGTCTTGCAATGCGCGCCGCGCCTCGTCGATCGTCTCGAACATCGCTCGCCTCTCCGCCTTTGCGGTCGCCGCTTTGGCGAAACCTTCCGGCATAGCATATAGCGCGGCAAGGCACGCCATCCAGCCGGTAGAGGCTTTCAATAGGCCGCGACGGGTAGGCGGCGGCGACACGCTGTCAGACCCAGCCCTGCAATTCGCGCCGCACGACATTTTCGAGAACTCGCATGCCGTCAGGGCTGTCGTTCAGGCAGGGGATGTGGCTGAATTTCTCGCCGCCGGCGTGGTGGAAGATCTCGCCGGCTTCCCCTGCAATTTCCTCGAGCGTTTCAAGGCAATCGGAAACGAAGCCAGGATTGATGACGCAGATGCGTTTGACGCCGTCCTTCGCCAGTTTCTCGACCGTCTTGTCGGTATAGGGTTGCAGCCATTCCTCCGGCCCGAAACGGGACTGGAAGGTCACCATCAGCTTTTCCTTTGGCCAGCCCAGTCGGTCGCGCAGCAGGCGCGCGGTCTTGTAGCATTGGCAGTGATAGGGATCGCCCTTCATGAAATAGGACTTGGGAATGCCGTGGAACGAGGTCAGGACCAGTTCCGGTTCCCAGTCCAGGCTAGCCAGATGCGCCTCGATGGAGTTAGCGAGCGCGTCGATATAGACGGGGTCGTCGCTATATTGCGGCACGGTGCGCAGCGCCGGCTGCCAGCGCATCTTCAGCAGTGCCTTGAAGGCTTCGTCATTGACGGTGGCTGTCGTGGCGGCGGCATATTGCGGATAGAGCGGGAAGAGCAGGATCTTCTCACAGCCGGCTTTTTGCAGCGCGTCCATGCGTGACTTGATCGAGGGCTGGCCATAGCGCATCGCCCAGTCGACCACCACATTCGGCAGGTCGCCGAGAGAGGCGGCCATTTTCTCTGCCTGGTTGCGAGTATAGGTCCGCAGGTAGCTTTCGTTCAGATCATTGTTCCAGATTTCGGCATAGGCCTTGCCCACCTTGCCCGGGCGGGTGTTGAGCACGATGCCGTAGAGGATCGGATACCAGAACAGACGCGACCACTCGATCACCCGTTTGTCGCTGAGGAATTCCCGCAGATACCGGCGCATCGAGGTGTAATCGGTGCCATCGGGCGTGCCGAGATTGACGAGCAGCACGCCGACCTTGCCGAAATTGACCTTGGGATGTTCGGCGGGGAGATGGTTCACGGTCGCGCTCATATTTTGACTACCCTGCTCAAGAATTCGATGCTCACGTTACGCTTTTGGACCGAGAAAAGATCACTGTCCAGAATGAAAAAGCGGCCCGGAACAGTCCGGGCCGCAAGATTTCAAAACGTGTGGTCGAGATCTGCTACAATTCCCGGTTATTTCGCGGGCAGCGTCAGCATGTCGCCGATCTCGATATGGTTCGGGCGCTTCAGCTTGTTGGCACCGGCGATCTTCGTCCAATCCTCGCCATTGCCATAGGTAGCCTCGGCGATCTTCCAGAGGCTGTCACCCTTGACGACGGTATATTTGGTCGGCTGGGCGGCGGCCGGAGGTGCCGAAACGGCCGGAGCTGCCGGGGCGGGTGCTGCAGGCGCCGGAGTTGCAGGCGCTGGAGTTGCAGGCGCGGCTGGAGCAGGGGCCGGGGCGGCAGGTGTGGTTGTGGCAGGTGCGGGCGCTGTGGCCTGCGCGCCGGTAGCCGTCTTCGGCTGGGCGGCGGGCGCGACATAGCCGGCCGGGGTCACCTCGCTGACGCGCCCATCGGTAAACGGCTTATATGGCGAGTGCTTGGTCAGGAAATCGGCGGTGACGTCGGCAAGATCAGGGCCGAAGTCATAGGCATTCTGGCCAGCGGTCGAGAAGATCTTGTAGCCGTCGCCGCCCGAGCGCATGTAATTGTTGGTGACGACGCCGTAGAGCTTGGTCTTGTCGAGCGGCACGAAACCGTCACCGTCCTTGACCTGCACGTCGACGATGCGGCTGCCGGCGGGCTTGGAACGGTCGAAGCTGTATTTCAGACCGGCGACCTGCGGGAAGCGTCCGGCGCCGTCATCGACCTGGCTGACGCCGTTTTCAAGTGCCGTCACGACATCCGAGCCCTTGAGCTGGAAGGTGGCAAGCGTGTTCTGGAAAGGCAGGACCGTGATAACAGAGCCCATGGTGACCTTGCCGCCGCCGATCGAGGCGCGCAGCCCGCCGCCATTCTGGATGGCGATTCTGATGCCCTGACCGCGCGCGTGGTCCAGCATGGCTTCGGCAACAAGGTTGCCCATGGCGCATTCCTTGACGCGGCAGGTGGTCGAGGCGCCGTCGATCGGGCCGTCGCTTTCGCCAATTTCCTTCTGGCGCAGCGCCTGGATCGGACCGGCCAGTTCCTTCACCTTCTCGGCCATGGCCTCGTCGGGCTTGAATTTTGAATCGATCAGGATCGGGTCGCCCTTGGCGCTCTTCACCACGCCATTGTCATCGAAGACCACGTCGAGATCGCCGAGATACTTGCTGTAGGAGGCGGCGGTGACGACTGGCACTTTATAGCCGCCGGGGTTGTCGACCATGGTCGGGTAGGGGCCTTCGGCCTTTGGATCCGTGTTCGACAGCAGCGTATGGGAATGGCCGCCAACAACCACGTCGACATCGGGGATCTTGGCGATCTCCATGTCGCGGTGATAGCCGACATGGGTGAGCGCGATAATCTTGTTGACGCCCTCAGCCTTCAGCTTCTGCACTTCTGTTGTGATGGCGGCGACATCGTCGGAGAATTTCACGGTCGGGCCGGGCGAGGCGAGTTCTACCGTATCAGGCGTGATGGCGCCAACGATGCCGATCTTCTGCCCACCGATCTCGATGACGGTAGATGGCTTGAACTTGTCCTTCAGCTTGGAGCTGGCATTGACCTCCATGTTGGCGACCACGACCGGGAACTTCACCTTGTCGAGGAAGGGAGCAATGGCGGTTTCACCGTCGTCGAATTCGTGGTTGCCAAGCGTCATGGCGTCGAAATTCAGGGTGTTCATTACTTCAAGTTCGGCTGCGCCCTTATAAGTCGTGTAGAACAGCGAACCCTGGAAATTGTCGCCGGCGTTCAGCGACAGGATGTTCTTGCCGGCAAGGGCGGCCCGGGTCTGGTCCAGTGCCGTTTTAAGGCGGGCAGCGCCGCCGAAGCATTGGTTCTTACTTTCTTCATCCGCCGAGCAGGTAGCGTCGTATTTATTGATCGATTCGATGCGGGAGTGGAAATCGTTGATATGCAGGATGTTCAGTTCGAAATCGGCAAAGGCGG
>Ga0308163_10002224_pt1 | contig 18271 bp, 12 predicted proteins | sample PhyTR1_FD_201037 | JGI IMG/M metagenome (GOLD analysis project Ga0308163, IMG submission 201037) | Phyllosphere microbial communities from UC Gill Tract Community Farm, Albany, California, United States - DLSLT.R1 | ecosystem: Host-associated > Plants > Phyllosphere > Unclassified | place: USA...
CTGTGCGTCATCGCCAAAACCCCGCGTATCAGCACCACCACCGACTGAAATAACATCAGCAAGCCGAAAAACACGGTCGAGAAATGACGCTCGCCATATCCCCAAATCAATACCACCTGATAGGAATATAAAACGAACGCCAGAATGGAAAAGATGGCGAGGCGCCCGGAGTAATCGGGATTGACAATCACGTAATAGCCGCTTGCGATCATTCCCAATACCCAAACAAAATGGAATAACCACCAGGAGCACTCACGGTTGTAAAACATTTGCGTCCCGATTAATCCAAAACCAAGTCCCCACAAAATAACGGCGTTGGCGCATAACGGCGACACAATATTACCAAGCAAACCGCTGGTGGATGCGTAGATTCCCGAGCCTAACGCCAGAAATACCAAACTGATTGCCCATTGTTTCAGGCCTTTGATTTCCCTGGGAAAACTCGAATGCGCCGAATACAGGACGACACTCATCGCAACGGCCATCACGGTGGACATCAGAACAATAGTGGCGGGATCGAGTGGCATAACTTGCTAATCGGTAGCTGACCAATGGAGAGTTATGGTTAAATTTTAATCCACTTTCACACTTGCCGGAAAATTAAGCAACTCAATAAAGCTGCATTGCACAAAAATGGGACACTTGCGGTTCAGTGTCTGCCAGATTTTGGCTACGACATGCCAATATTAAGCATGGCTTGACGAAAAGAAACCGCCAGCGCCAGCAAAACCGTGAATCATTGCGGCGGTGGCGGTTGCGGTGGCGGTGATTGGGGAGGTTAGCGGGCGGCGCTGGGACGCAGCGGACCGCTCGACTTTTTGCCGACGGGATCCAATGCCAGGGTGATGCCGGGGACGCGCTCGCCCTGCAGCGTCATACTGAAAGTCATTAACTCATCCCGACGGAAGGCGTGCACCTCCACGGTCGCACCCACACCATAGCGCGACAGCAGGGTGTCCAGATTGGTGGCGCTCACGCGTAATCCATCAATCGCAATTAATATATCGCCTGCCGACAGACCCGCGACATGCGCCGCGCCATTCTCATGGACACTTGACAGTTTGCAGTCGTTGCCGTCGCGGCCGATATTGGCATCGAGACTCGGTTTGGACGATTTACGTTCATCGCTATATTTAACACCGAATGGCGCCAGCATTTTAGCCAGCGGTACATCCTCGGTGCCGCGTATATATTTATCGAAGAAGGGTTTGAAACGTCCGCCGCTGATTTCATCGAATAGCGCCTCCACCTCGGCCGGCGTTACACCGCGTCCGCCGCCATTATAGAAATCACGCCCATAACGTTGCCATAATGCGCGCATGACATCGTCCAGCGATTTCATACCACCGGTTTTGGCGCGAATACTCAAATCCAGCGCCAGGCCGATCAGCGAGCCTTTGGTGTAATAGCTGATAATCGCATTGGGCGCATTTTCATCCTGGCGGTAATATTTACCCCAAGCATCGAAGCTGGAATCAGCGACGCTTTGTTTGGTGCGGCCGCTGCCGCGCAGTACGCTGCCGATGGTTTTACCCAGCAACTTGAAATAGGCCGGTTCTGCGATCAGGCCCGCGCGCACCAGCATCAGGTCGTCGTAATAACTGGTGAATCCCTCGAATAACCACAGTAACGGCGAATAGTTCTCGACTTGCAAATTATAAGGCGCGAACGCCGCCGGCTTGATGCGCTTGACGTTCCAGGTATGGAAGTATTCATGACTGCACAGGCCCAGGTATTGCAGGTAACCATCGCTGATGTCCTTGCTGGCGGCCGCCGTGCTCGGCAAATCGGCGCGGGCACAGATCAGCGCGGTCGAGGCGCGATGCTCCAGGCCGCCGTAGCCGTCGCCCACCGCCAGGGTCATGAAGACGTAACGGTCCATCGGCGCCTGCTTCGATTTCGGCTCGAAGAAGGCGATCTGGGTTTCACAGATCTTTTTCAGATCGGCGCTCAGGCGCGCCAGGTCCAGGTTCGGCACCCGCCCGCTGATGACGATGTCGTGCGGGACGCCGTGGGCCTTGAAGGTGGCCAGCGCAAAATCGCCCTGCTCCACCGGATGGTCGATCAGTTCGTCGTAATTGGCGGCGACGTAGGTGCCAAACCCATAACGCTTGGCCTTCAACTCCGGCAGCGACGTCGCCACGCGCCAGCTCTGCGCCGCCTCGTCGGCGGGACGCTGGAGGTCGACCACGTGCGGCTGGTCCTCCTGTCCCAGTACGCGCAGGAATACGCTGGTGCCGTTGAAGAACGCGTGGTTCTGGTCCAGATGCGCGGCGCGCACCGACAAATCCCAGGCGTAGACTTCGTAACGCAGCGTCAACGGCGACGGCCCGGTTTTCAGCGGGTCCGTTTGCGGCGCCGCCTGCCACGAGTGTTTATCGAGTTTGGTCAGCGCGACCGGCTCGCCGTTCGACTCCGCGCTGATCCGCACAATATTGCGCGAAAATTCACGGATCATGTAACTGCCCGGTATCCACGCCGGCAGCGCGAAGATCTGGCCGTCCGGGGCCGGCGCGTCCACCGTCAGCGTGACGTGGAACAGGTGCGCCGCCAGATCGTGACCGACGATGCTGTAGGCGATGGCGGGGTTCTTGTTCGGTTTCTTCATGTCGGTCCTTGAGTTGAGGTCCTGTTGTTTATACATCGCCGCGCAAATCGCCGGGCGTATCGATATCGCGCACCACGCCGGCGTCGTCGACCACCAACTCGCTGACGGCATGGCTTTTCAGGATTTCGCGCGCGCCCTGGTCGCCGGATAGCGCCAGCAGCAGCGGCAAATGAAAACTGCTGAAGGCGACCGGATTGCCGCGTCGTCCTTCATGCACGGGCGCCGCGATGCGCGCGCCCCGCTCGACCGTGGCGGCGAGCGCGCGGATGGTGTCCGGCAGTACGTAAGGCATGTCGCCCAACGCGATCACCCAGCCGTCCGCGCCCTTGGTATGTTCGATCGCCGTCGTCAGCGACTCTCCCATGCCCAGGTCGGCGTCGCCGCACACGCGCACCTCGCAGCCGAGGCGACCCAGCAGCGCCGCCACCTTGTCGTCACCGGGCCGCACCACCGCCAGCACGCGCGGCAGCGCAGCCAGCATGGCCTTCGCGCTAGCCGCGACCACCGCGTCGCCATTAGCGCCGTCCACGGGTTGCAGCAGCTTGTTTTGAACGCCGGACGGATCGAAACGTTTTCCCCGTCCCGCCGCCAGCAAAATGCCCGTCAGCGCCATGCGGCTTACGCCTTGGCCGTGCTCAGATCGAACGGCAGCTTGCGCAGGCGCTTACCGGTCAACTTGAACAGCGCGTTGGCGAAGGCCGGCGCCAGCGGCGGCAAGCCCGGCTCGCCCATGCCGGTCGGCGGATCGTTCGACGGCACGATATGCACGTCGATCACCGGCATGTCGGTCATGCGCGCCACGGTGTAGTCGCTGAAGTTCTGCTGGTCCACCACACCGTCCTTCATCGTGATCGCGGCGCCCGGCAATGTCATGCCAAGCCCCATCAGCGCCGCGCCCTGCACCTGCGCCTCGATCGTCAAGGGATTGACCGCCGTGTTGCAGTGAACGCCGGCGGTCACCTTGTGCAGCTTCGGCGTGCCATCCTTGACCGACGCCACGACCACGTAGGCGACCACGGTGCCGAACGACTCGTGCACCGCCACGCCCCATGCCTGGCCCTTGGGCAAAGCCTTCTTGCCGTAGCCCGATTTGGCGACCGCCAGATCGAGCGCCGCCACGTGCCGCCTGGCCTTCTCGCCCATGATTTTCTTGCGGTAGACGACCGGGTCCATCTTCGCCGCGTGGGCCGCCTCGTCGATCAGCGTCTCCATCGCGTAGGCGGTGTGGGTCGAGCCGACGGAACGCCACCACAGCACCGGCACATTGGCCTTGACGGTGTGCGCGCTCAGGTTCAGCGGCACCTCGTAAGGCTCGCCCATGCCTTCGATCATCGTGTTGTCGACGCCGTCCTTGACCATCATCTGCTCGAACGGCGTACCGGTCACGATCGACTGGCCGACGATGACGTGGTCCCACGCCACGATCGTGCCCTTGGCGTCGAGGCCGATGTCGGCGCGGTGCACGTGCGACGGCCGGTAGTAACCGCCCTTGATGTCGTCCTCGCGGCTCCAGACCACCTTGACCGGCTCGGACTTGCCGGCCGCTTTCCAGACCTTGGCGATGTTGACCGCCTCGACCAGATAATCGGAGCTCGGCACCGCGCGGCGGCCGAAACCTCCACCGGCCATCATCGTATTGAGTACTACCTGTTCCGGCTTGAGGCCTGCGGTGGCGGCAATGGCGCCCTGGTCGACGGTCTGGAATTGCGAGCCGGCCCACACGGTGCAGCCGTCCGCGCGCAGATCGACCACGCAATTCAACGGCTCCATCGGCGCGTGCGCCAGATAAGGGAATTCATAGACGGCGGAGATCTTCTTCGCCGCGCCGGCCAGTTTGGACGTATCGGCCTTGCGCACCACGGTGCCGGTCTTTTGCGCCAGCGCCTTGTACTCCGTCATCTGCCTGTCGGTGCTGATTTTCTCGACGCCGCTGGTGTCCCACTCAATGACCAGCGCCTCGCGGCCCATCTTGGCCGGCCAGTAGCCGTCGGCCACCACCACCACGCCGCTGCCGCCGCGATCGGTCGATACCTGCAGCACCTCGATCACGCCCTTGATGGCCTTTGCCTTGCTGGCGTCGAATTTGGCGACCTTGGCGCCGAACACCGGCGGCCGCGCCACCAGCGCCACCTTGCTGTCGGGCGCCTTGAAGTCCATGCCGAACTGCTGCTTGCCGCTCGATTTCAGCGCAGCGTCGAGCCGCTTGACCGGCTTGCCGATGATGGTGAACTCTTTCGGGTCCTTCAGCTTGACGCTGGCGGGCACCGGCTGCTTCATGGCCGCATCGGCCAGTTCGCCGTAGGTCGCCTTCTGGCCGGCGGGGCCGGTCAGCAGGCCGTTGGCCGCCTTGACCTGATCCGGCGATACCTTCCACTGCGCGGCGGCGGCCGAGACCAGCATCGCGCGTGCCTTGGCGCCGATTTCACGGTACTGGAGATACGAGTGGGCGATGCTGCCCGAGCCGCCGGTGATCTGGATGCCGAAGGCCGGGTCCTTGTATTGGTCGCCGGCCGGCGCCAGGGCGCCCACCACCTTCGACCAGTCGGCGTCGAGCTCCTCGGCGATCAGCATCGGCAGCGAGGTTTGCACGCCCTGGCCAAACTCAAGGCGGTTGACCTGCACCGTTACCGTGCTGTCCGGCGCGATATGCAGGAAAGCGTTCGGTTCATAGACCTTGGCCGGTGGCTGCTGCGCGTTGGCGAAGCGGCCGGCGGCGGGCATGAAAAAGCCCAGCACCAGGCCACCGCCGGCGACCGCGCCAGCCTTCATGAAGCCGCGGCGCGACACGCCGCCGGTCGACGCTACTGCGCCGGGGGCCGGGGCCAGCGAGGCCATATTGTCCTGATTAAGCCATTCGATACGCATACGGTGCTCCTTAAGCGATGGTGCTGGCGGCGTCTTTGATGGCGGCGCGTATGCGTTGATAGGTGCCGCATCGGCAGATATTGCCGCTCATGGCGTTGTCGATGTCGGCGTCCGACGGCTTTTTGTTCGTTCGCAGCAGCGCGGTGGCGCTCATGATCTGGCCACTCTGACAGTAGCCGCATTGCGGCACGTCGAGCTTGACCCAGGCGTCCTGCACGGCCTTGCCGATTTTATCGTTCTCCATCGCCTCGATGGTGGTGATCTTCTGGCCGACGGCCGCCGAAATCGGCGTCACGCAGGAGCGGATCGGTTCACCGGCCAGGTGCACGGTGCAGGCGCCGCACAGCGCCGCGCCGCAACCGAATTTGGTGCCGGTCATGTTCAGGTTATCGCGCAAGGTCCACAAAATCGGCGTCGATGGATCGGCGTCGACCTGCACGTCCTTGCCGTTGATATTCAAGGTGATCATTCAATTCTCCTGGAGGGAAACCGCTAGGTGCTTATAGATATAGTGAGGGGACCGCGTGGGTCCCCTGATAGAACGGTGAGGCTTACTGTTTTAGCTTGGCGAACTTCGCCTCGAGCGCCTTGGTGTCGACCGCGCCGGGGATGCGCGAGCCGTCGGCGAAGAAGATCGACGGCGTGCCGGAAACGCCCAGCTTGCGGCCCAGCGCCAGCACCTCCTGGTTCGGATTGGCGCACGATTCGGCGGCCGCTGCCGGCATCTTACCGTTCAACATCCACTCGTCCCAGGCTTTGTTGCGGTCCGTTGCGCACCACACGCCGGCCGACTTGGTGAAAGAATCCTCACGCAGGATGTTGTACATGAAGGTGTACACGGTGACGTTGTCGATGTCTTGAAGCGTGGTTTTGCGGAACTGCTTGCAGTAGCCGCAGTTCGGGTCCTCGAACACCGCGATTACGCGCGAGCCGTCGCCCTTGACGGTCTTGAGGGCTTTGTCCAGCGGCAGGTCGGAGAACTTGATCTTGCTGATGTCGTCGATACGCTCGCGCGTCAGATCGGTACCGGTGGTCAGGTTGAAGATATGGCCGTTGAACACATAGGTGCCGGTTTTATCGGTGTAGAGGATCTCATTGCCCATGCGGATTTCATACAGGCCGGCGTACGGCGTGGCCTTGACCGAATCGACCTTCACGCCTTCGCCGAGGCGCGGCTCGACCAGCTTCTTGATCTCTTCCTCGGTCGGCGCGTTCTGGGCCTGACCGCAAGACGCCATCAGCACAGACAACAACAGCAAAACGAACTTACTCTTTTTCATGACTTCTCCGGTGACTACTGACAGACCATGCCGCCGCCCTTTTTCCGCTCACTTGCCCATGGCGTGTGAGATCAGGCGGCGCTTCAGCACAGGTAATTTATCCAACAAGTTTAATCCGAAATTGCGGACCACGCGCAGGGGTTCGAGGTCGGCGCCGAACAGGCGCGCCAGGCCATCGGTGGTCAGCTGCATCAGCAGCACGTCTTCCTTGCGGGCGCGCTCGTAGCGGGCCAGCACGCGGTCGTCGCCGACGCCGCGCTGCGGTTCGCGCTCGGCCAGGGTTTTCATCAGCTGGGCCACATCGGCGAAGCCCAGGTTCATGCCATGGCCGGCCATCGGATGGACCACGTGGGCGGCATCGCCCACCAGCGCCACGCGCGGCGACGTCATCGCGTGCGGGCGTAACAGGCGCAGTGGAAAATCGCGCACCAGCTCCGGCTGCAGCGGCGTCAGGGCGCCCAGTTTTTCGGCGGCGTAGACGGCCAGGCGCTCGGCGATCTGCGCGGCCGATTCCTCGCGCAGCCGCTCGGCCAGCAGGTCCGGCGCCGACCACACCAGCGACACTTGGTTACCCGGCAGCGGCAGCAGCGCCACGATGCCCTCGGCGCCGGTGAACCACTGGTAGGCGGCGCCATGGTGCGGCTTTTCGCAAGCGAAGTTCGTCACCACGGCACGCTGGGCGTAGCTGCGGTAATCGAGGCCGATGTCGCACTGGCCGCGCACCCACGAATCGGCGCCGTCGGCGCCCACCACCAGCTGCGCCTTGACGCTGGCGCCGTCGTCCAGCTGCACGGTGGCGTAGTCGTCTGCGCGCAGCAGCGCCGTCGCCCGGCCATGGACCAGGGTCACATTGCGCGCGAACTTGAGGGCGGCGTCGAGCGCTTGCCCGAGATTGCGGTCTTCCAGTATCCACGCCAGGGTGCCGGCGTGGGCGCCGTACGCGTCGAACGACAGATCGCCGGCGCGGGCGCCGTCGCCCTGGATGATCATCGCGTCGACCGGCGCCACGCGGGCGGCGTCGAGCGCATCCCACACCTTGAGTGACGACAGCAAATTGTGGGCGGTGTGATTAAGGGCGTAAACGCGGGCGTCCCAGCCGGGATCGGCGGCGGCCGGTGTGGCGGAGGGCGGCGGACTGAGCAAGGCGACGCTCAGGCCGGACTGGGCCAGGCCCAGCGCGGTGGTCTTGGCAATCGCGCCATTGCCAACAATGCAAATGTCACTCTCGATAACGCGCGGCGGGGACGATGGTTTATTCATCCACCCATTATAGCGTTTGTGTGCCTGAGAAATTGTTCCTTGCAATTTCGCTTCGGCCTGCTATAATTCTGCTCCTTGGCCTGGTAGCTCAGTTGGTAGAGCAGAGGATTGAAAATCCTTGTGTCGGTGGTTCGATTCCGCCCCGGGCCACCAAGATCAAAAAATCCGCTTCGATAGCGGATTTTTTTTGCGCTTATGGATGTCAAAAATATAATGCGCAACTGTCTGGATAGGCGCGCCGCCCTTATTCCTTTTTTTCCCTGAACTCGCCATCGATCACCGTGTCATCGGTGCCCTTTTCCGGGTGGCGGCCAGCGAATTTGAAGACGGACCCAAGCAGGCGATCGAATATCACGCGCCGCAACCAAGGCAATGTGAGCAGAAACGCCGTCGTGAATCCGGTGCACAGTGCGGGCACGTAGTCGCCTTGCCACACAAAATGCACTATGCATAGCGCGAGGATGGTCACCATAAGCGGGCGACGGACGGGTTTCGGTAACAGGCCGACAATGCGCGGCTTGCCGTTGCTTATCCAGGGAAATCTCGCAAACAGAGCGCCAAGCAGCAGGCCTGCGACAAACCGGCCGGTGCCCAGTTGATCGGCCAGGACGCCGACGACAAGGAAACCGGTGTAGGCCATCATGCCGGCCAATACCACCAACACGGATAGTGCGGCAGCGGCCGCGAGCTTGGGCATGCGAATCGCCATTCGGACTAAAAAGGGTAGGATTTTGTACTCCTGCAAAGTGCGGCCGGAAAAGAATCGCAAATTCTAACAGCACATCCCGGAACATCGGTGCGCACACATCGGCGAGCGGATGACAATGCGAGTTTAGCGGTCTATCCTCGGACAACAAATTGTCTCGTATTGGACCAGGGATGACCTCATCAGCAAAAAAGCCGGCAGCCAGGTCGCCAGTCATACTTGCGCGGCGTGCCCAACCATTGCCAGCATACACGTCCGACGAAGCCCTTCCCCGAGCCGCCGCTTTCCGTGGCGACGCCTCTGAACTCATCAGAAAAATGCAACGTCCTGATCAACCCTGTGCATCCGCTGGCAAACAAGCTGACCGCCGCCGTGGTGCGGCAGTACACCTACGATCCAAGCTGTGAGCGCGGGGCCGATGCGGGCATAATGGCGCCACCCCTTACACCGGAGCCCGCATGACCACCGCATTGATCACCAAAGACGCCGTCGTTCTCGGCCTGCTCGCCGTCACCCTCGGCGCCGTGTTCTGGACCGCCGCGCGGCCCGACGGCTTCTGGAAAAAGTTCTACACCTACGTCCCCTCCCTGCTGCTGTGCTATCTGATTCCCGCGCTGATGAACACGCTGGGCATCATCGACGGCAATGCCTCCGGCCTGTATCCGATGGCGCGCGACTATCTGCTGCCGAGCGCACTCGTGTTGCTGTGCGTGGCGATCGACTTCGGCGCCCTGGTGCGGCTCGGCCCCAAGGCGCTGATCATGTTCCTGACCGGTACCGCCGGCGTGATGCTGGGCGCCGTCGTGTCGTTCGAGGCGATGCGCCTGATCCATCCGGAAACGGTGGCCGGTGACACCTGGCGCGGCATGACCACCATCACCGGCGCCTGGATCGGCGGCGGCGCCAACCAGGCGGCGATGAAGGAAGTGTTCGCCGTCGACGCCACCTTGTTCGGCCAGTTCGTCGCGGTCGACGTGCTGGTCGCCAATGTCTGGATGGCGGTGCTGCTGTTCCTGGCCGGCCGGGCCAAGGCCTTCGACCGCTGGACCGGCGCCGACCTGAGCGCCATCAACGCGCTCAAGGACCGCATCGAAACCTACAAGGCCGAGCACGCCCGCATCCCCACCCTGACCGATGTGATGGTGATCCTGGCCGTCGGCCTGGGCGTGACCGGCCTGTCGCACTTCCTAGCCGGCCCGATCGTCAATTGGATCGGCACGCTGCCGGCCGAGTGGCGTCTGCAGGATTACAGCCTGACGTCGGGCTTCTTCTGGATCGTGGTGCTGGCGACCACCTTCGGCCTGCTGCTCAGCTTTACCCGCGCCCGCAGCCTGGAGGGCGCCGGCGCCTCGACGATCGGCTCGGCCATGCTGTACATGCTGGTGGCGACCATCGGCATGCACATGGACCTGGGCGCGCTGCTCGAAAAGCCGCTGCTGTTCCTGCTCGGCCTGATCTGGATCGCCGTGCACGGCGGCCTGATACTGCTGATGGCCAAGCTGATCCGCGCCCCGCTGTTCTTCATGGCCGTCGGCTCCCAGGCCAACGTCGGCGGCGCCGCATCGGCGCCCGTGATCGCCAGCGCCTTCCACCCGGCGCTGGCGCCGGTCGGCGTGCTGCTCGCGGTGCTCGGCTACGCGCTCGGTACGTATTGCGCCTACGTCACCGGCCTGCTGCTGCGCTCGATCGCCACGTGACGCCGCCACGCCCGGCCTGAGGTCCGGGGGCGGCCGCGCGCAGCCCATACCCCGGACTGTGCATCCTGGCGCAGGATCAACCTGCACCCGCGCGGCCGGTCAACAACATCGCCTTCAACGCGGTAACGGAAAACTTCCTGGCCAAGTGCCTGGACGGGCGGGCCGAACCGATCGGCAAAGCGCTCAAGCCGTCGACCGCGCAGGTCAAGCACGGCGCCGAGTTCGCGCCGGGATTGAAGGCGGCGCTGGAGTAAGCAACACGGCGCTGAGGGTGCTTGGTATATACTGGTTCCAGGCACCCTCGATATTGATTCCCTCATGAACATGTTCCGCATTTCCGCGAAGAATCATGGTTCGTCCCTGAACGAGGGAGTACCGCCTGCGGCCGCCCCAGCGGCGCGAGACTCCGCCGGCCTTTCCCGGGCTCGGTAAGCGCCCCGCGAGACTTCCCGGTCTTCTTCGCACTGCCGAGCCACCCCACAGCAACAATCCTGACACGCGATCGCGCCCGCACGTGGCTGTGCCACGTCCGCCATGCCCTCGCTTTTTTGCAACCACCAACTTGGAGCTATCATTATGCAACCAAAAATCATCGTCTCAGCGCTTGACGCCGAACGGCTCGAGATTCTGCTCGACGCGCTGCCGCCCGCCCAGGCCGCCGCCCACGAGGGGCTGCTGGAGGAACTCGGCCGCGCCGAGATCGTCGCGCCGGAGGACATGCCGGCCGGCGTTGTCACCATGAACTCGACCGTGCGTTTCCAGATCGATACGCCGCGCGAGGAACTGCGCCTGACCCTGGTCTATCCGAGGGACCTGGCCAATACCGCCGACGCGATCTCGATCCTGACGCCGGTCGGCGCCGCGCTGCTGGGCCTGTCCGTGGGCGACGCCATCGACTGGCCGCGTCCGGACGGGCAGTTGACGCGGGTGCGCATCCTCGAGGTGGCGTATCAGCCGGAGCAGGCGGCAGCGGCCGCGCGGTGACGTGCTTGAGCGGCCCAGCCTGGCGTGCGGCCAAAAAAAATCCCCGCCGGCGTCACGCCGGCGGGGTTTTATTGCGGCCCTTTCGGCGCGTGCTTACAGCGGATTGCCGTCGGCGTCGATCTTGCGCACTTCGCCCAGCTTGAGCTCGCGCACGCCGCTCTCGACCTTGCTCATGTCGCCCACCACCACCCACACCAGCTTGCCCGGGGCGACGGTGCGCGCGGCCAGCGCGTTGGCCTGCTCGGGCGTCATCGCCAACACCGTGTCGGTGAAGGTGTTGTAGTAGTTCTCCGGCAGCTTGTACTGCAGGATGGTGCCGTAGGCGCCGGCCAGTTGCCCCGCCGTTTCAAACGAGCCCGGCAGCGCCAGGGTTTCGTTGCTCTTGGCCTCGCCCAGCTCGCCGGCGGTGATCGGCTTGGCGCCGGCGATGTCGCCATATTCACGCACCAGTTCCTGCAGCGCCTCCTTGGTCTTGTCGCTTTGCACTGGCGACGTGCTCATGTACAGACGCTGGCCCACCGCCGGCGACAGGCTGGAGCGTACGCCGTACGACCAGTGCTTGTCCTCGCGCAGGTTCATATTGATGCGCGAGCCGAAGTTGCCGCCGAAGATGTTGTTGACCACGCCAAGCTGCACCGCGTCCGGCGAGTTGCGCGGCGGCGCCAGCTGCACGCCGTAGATCACACTTTGCAGCGCGCCGGGCTTGTCCATCAGATAGACCACCGGTTTGTCGAATGGCGCCACCTGGGCGATGTTTTTCTTCGGCGTCTCGCCGGCCTTCCAGCCACCGAACGCTTTTTCCAGCAGCGGTGTGATCTCGGCCAGCGTGGTGTCGCCCACCACCAGCAAGGTCGCGTTGTTGGGCTTGAACCAGGCCTGATGGTACTTGACCAGGTCGTCGCGGCCGATGCGGGCGACCGCCGCCTCCGTGCCGCTGCCGGTCAACGGCAGCGAATAGGCGTGGCCCTTGCCGTACACCAGCGCAGGGATCACGCGCAAAGCCATCGTTGACGGATTGGCTTTTTCACGCTGGATCGCGGCCAGCTGGTCCTTCTTCAAACGGTCCAGCTCGTTTTGCGCGAAGGCCGGACGCAGCAGCACGTCGGCGTACACGTCGAGCGCCTTCGGCATCGTCGCCTTGAGCGCGTTGAGCTGCACGAAGGCGCCATCGAGATTGGTGCTGACGGAGAAGTTGGCGCCCAGCGATTCAAATTCCTCGCTGATCTTGGCGGCGCTGCGCGTGGCCGTGCCTTCGTCGAGCATATTGGTCGTCAGGCTCGCCAGTCCCGGCAAGTCCTGCGAATCGGACGCGTAACCGGCATCGACCATCATCGACAGGTTGACCACCGGCGCCGCGTGGCGCTCGGCCAGCACCACCTTCAGGCCGTTCGACAAGGTGGCCCTCTGCATCGGCGGCAGGTTCAGCGATTCGGCCTTGCCCAGCGCCGGCGGCTTGCTGCGGTCAAGCTTGGCCGTGGTGGTGAAATTGGCCGCGAACGGCTTGACTTCCAGCACGTAGTCGCCATCGGACAGCCAGGCGTTCATCGCCTGCTTGACCTGCGCCGGCGTGGCCGCCTTGACCGCCGCCAGGTACTCCTTGTAGCAGTCCGGATTGCCGGTGTAGGTGGTGCAGCTGGCCAGCAAATCGCTCTTGCCGCCGAAGCCGCCGACCCGCTCGACGATGCGGGTGTACATCGCCAGGATCGCCGTCTTGGCGATCTCCAGCTCGCTGGCGGTCGGGCCGGACTTCATCAGCGCGCGCAATTCCTCGTCGGCGATGGCTTCCATTTTTGCCGCATCGGCGCCCGGGCGCGCGGTCAGCACCGCATAAAACTGGCCGGCGATTTCCGAGCTGTTGTTGCCGGCGCTGGCGTCGCTCGCCAGTTGGTCCTTGTAGACCAGGCGCTTGTAGAAGCGCGACGTCTTGCCGCCGCCCAGCACCTGCGCGGCCAGGTCGAGCAGCGGTTCGGTCGCGGTGTGCGCGCCCGGCACGTTCCACACGCGGTAGATCCGGCCCTGCGGCACCCGGTCCTCGACCGTGCCGCGATGGGTGCCGGTGCGCTTGGCGATCCACTCTTTATGTTTGGCCAGCGGCGGACCGGCCGGAATGTCGCCGTAGTATTTCTCGACCTTCTCGCGCGCCTGTTCGGGCGTGATGTCGCCGGCCAGCACCAGCACCACGTTGTTGGGACCGTAGTTGGCCTTGAACCAGTCCTGCACGTCGGTCATCGACGCCGCATCGAGATCGGCCATCGAACCGATGGTCGTCCACGAATACGGATGGCCGGCCGGCCAGGTGTTCTCGGTCAGTAGCTGACGCGTGACGCCGTACGGCTGATTCTCGCCCTGGCGCTTTTCGTTTTGCACGACGCCACGCTGCAGGTCCAGTTTTTTCTTGTCGAGCACGCCGAGCAGATGGCCCATGCGGTCGCTCTCGGCGAACAGCGCGAAGTCCAGCATCGAAGTCGGCACGTTCTGGAAGTAGTTGGTGCGGTCTGGATTGGTGGTGCCGTTCAGGTCGGTCGCGCCGATCTGCTGCATGGAATTGATGTAAGTCTTGTTGAAATTGTCGCTGCCGCTGAACATCAGGTGTTCGAACAGGTGGGCGAAGCCGGTCTTGCCCGGTTTTTCGTTCTTGGAACCGACGTGGTACCAGGTATTGACGGCCACCACCGGCGTTTTATGGTCTTCGTGGACCAGCAGGGTCAGGCCGTTTTTCAGCACGAACTTGGTATACGGAATATCGGGAATGGCAATGTCGGACCTGGCCGCTTTGGGCTTGCCGGCCGCTGCCGGCTTGGCGGCTTCGGCCGCGGTGGCTGATTGCAAGGCACTAGCGGCGAGCAAGCCGATGGAGATGGCGACGGACGCCGCGATCGTGGTACGGCGTATGGACATGGTCATGCGGTATCTCCTCGTGATGGGAACTGCCCCTGCAAAAACGCGCCGGCAAACTAGCCGGCGCGCAACCATTTTATTGCATTTTAGTTAAATGTAAAACTATTTACGCTTGGCCTCCGTCTTGTCGCGCGCGGCGCGGAACTCGGCGTCCGGCGCCCAGTTCGGCCAGGCCTTCGACTCGGCCAGATCGCGGCCCAGCGAGTACAACATGCCCAGGTCGTGCGCCATGCCCTTGAACGACCAGTCGGCGCGCCATTCGTCCGACGGCTGGTGATAGTTGTCGGTGGTGTAGCTCTCCTCGGCCTGCTTGCCGGCACGCAGGCCGCCATCGACGAAGTCATTGCCCGAGCCGTAAGAAATCGCCGGCACGCCGCGCTTGGCGAACGGGAAGTGGTCGGAGCGGAAGAAGTAGCCGGCCTCCGGTTTCGGATCGGCCGAGTACACCAGGTTCCATTCCTTGGCCTTGGCGATCAACTGGTCGAGCAGCTCGACCTTGGCGCTGCCGGAAATGGTGAAGTTGCGCGACACGCCCTGCGGGCTCAACGCATCCATATTGATCACACCCACCGTCTGCGCCAGCGGATAGAGCGGGTTCTGCGCGTAGTATTCCGAGCCCAGCAGGCCCTTCTCCTCGGCCGTCACCGCCAGGAACAGCACGCTGCGGGCCGGCGCCGGCGCCTTGCCGTAGGCGCGCGCCAGTTCCAGCAGCGCGGCCAGACCGGTGCCGTTGTCGACCGCGCCGTTGTAGATCTTGTCGCCCTTGGCGTTCGGCAGGCCAACGCCCAGATGGTCCCAGTGGCCGCTGTAGATCACCGTCTCGTCGGGCTTGCTGGCGCCGATCATGCGCGCAGCCACGTTTTTCGACGTGATCACCTGGGCGTCAACCGCGTAGTGGGCCGACAAGGTCACGTCCTTCAGCTGCACCGGCTTGAAGTCGCGCGTCTGCGCCAGTTTCTTGAGCGCGGCGAAATCCTGGCCGCCGCGCTTGAACAGGTCGACCGCCAGATCGCGCTGTATCCACGCCTCCATCGGCGCGTGCGCCTCCGCCGGCTTCTTGCGCACGATGTCGTACATCACATTGGTGTTGGAGTTCTTGACCGTTGGCCAGCCGTACGAGGCCGGCGCCGTCTCGTGCACGATGATGGTGCCCAGCGCGCCGCGCTTGGCCATTTCCTCGTACTTATAGGTCCAGCGGCCGTAGTAGGTCATGGCCTTGCCGCCGAACTCGCCCTGGCCGGTCTCGAAATCGGGATCGTTGATCAGCACCACCGCCAGCTTGCCCTTCAGGTCGACACCCTTGAAATCGTCCCACTTGCGCTCCGGCGCGGTCACGCCGTAGCCGACGAACACCAGCGGCGCGTTCTTGAAGTCGACCAGCTTGAGGCCGCTCATCGACGCGCGCACGGCCAGGTCGTCGCCCTGCTTCAGCTCCTGGCTGCCCTTGGCGTCCTTGACCGACAGCTTGACCGGGCCCTTGATCTCGAAACGGCCCAGCGGCACGTCCTGCGTCCAGCTACGCTCGCCTTTTTTGCCTTTGACCGGATCGCCGCCCGGCTGCATGCCGGCCGCCTTGAACTGCTCGATCAGATAATTGACGGTCTTGGTTTCGCCGGCGGTGTTCGGGCCGCGTCCCTCGAATTCGTCGGACGCCAGCACCTTGACGTCTTGCGACAATTTCTGCGCGCTGAATTCGGGACCGGTGGCCGCTTGCGCCAGGCCGGCGGCAAGCAGGGAAGTAATAAGCAGCGAATGTTTCAAGATAAAACCTTTCAAGATAAACCTGCAGGGGAAACAGATCGACAATACTGCCATGAAACCACAAGTCCAGCAATCCGGCACAAATGCGAGCGCACCGGTGCGCCTCCGATACCCGGCATGGCGCGAGCGCACCGGTACGCCTGCCATACCCGGCATGGCGCGTGCGCACCGGTATGCCTGCCGTTCACCCGGCACGGCGGGGTCGTACCCCGTACGGGGACTCGGCGTCCCCGTACGACCCCAGGCTTAGCGCCGTGCGGGTTGCTAAGTGAGCCGTCGAACAGTTAAGCGCAACGGGCCGGGGCACACTGATCCTTCATTGCGAACCGGAGCATTCCATGCCTGAAGGACCATCGATCGTCATCATGCGCGAGCAGACGGCCGGCTTCATCGGCAAAACCATCGTGCAAGCGAGCGGCAACACCAAGGGCGTCGAGATGGCGGCGCTGCGCGGCCAGCAGCTGCTGGACCTGCGCAGCTGGGGCAAGCACTTCCTGATCCAGCTGCCCGACCTGGCGCTGCGCATCCACCTACTGATGTTCGGCAGCTACCGGATCAACGAGCGCAAGGACGCGACGGCCCGCCTGAGCCTGCTGTTTGACGATGGCGACGAGCTGAATTTCTACACCTGCTCGGTCAAGACGCTGGAAGGCGACCTCGATAGCAACTACGACTGGCGCGGCGACGTCATGTCCGACCAATGGTCGGCGGCCGCCGCGCTCAAGAAGCTGCGCGCGGCGCCGGACACGTTGGTATGCGACGCCCTGCTCGACCAGGATATCTTCGCCGGCGTGGGCAACATCATCAAGAACGAAGTGCTGTTCCGCATCCGCGTCCATCCGCTGTCGACGGTGGGCGCGCTGCCGGCCGCCAAGCTGCGCGAACTGGTGGCGCAGGCGCGCGTCTACAGTTTCGAATTTTTGGAATGGAAGAAAGCCTTCGTGCTTAAGCAGCATTGGCTGGCGCACACCAAGCGCGTGTGCCCGCGTTGCGACCTGCCGTTCCACAAGGGGCATCTGGGCAAGACCAAGCGCCGCAGCTTTTTTTGCACCAACTGCCAGAAGCAGTATCCGCCCGCGTTGACGCCGGCGGCGGCGCCGGATCTGCCCCTTAAACCAGCCCGGTCAGATAGTAAACCGCGATCACAAAAAACACCGCCGCCGTCTTGATGACGGTGATGCCGAAGATCTCGCGGTAGGATTGCTTGTGCGTCAGTCCGGTCACCGCCAGCAAGGTGATGACGGCGCCGTTGTGCGGCAACGTGTCCATGCCGCCGCTGGCCATCGCCACCACGCGGTGCATGACTTCCAGCGGAATCTGCGCCGCCTCGGCCGCCCGGATGAACTGCTCCGACATGGCCGCCAGCGCGATGCTCATGCCGCCCGAGGCCGAACCGGTGATGCCGGCCAGCGTGGTCACCGACACCGCCGCGTTGACCAGCGGATCCGGCACGCTCTTGAGCGCGTTGCTGACCGCGACGAAACCGGGCAGCGCGGCGATGACGCCGCCGAACCCGTACTCGGACGCCGTGTTCATCGCCGCCAGCAGCGCGCCGCCGACGGCCACCTTGGTGCCTTCGGCGAAAGCGTCGCGCACCCGTCCAAAGGCGGTCACGACGACAAAGATAATCCCCAGCAGCAGCGCGCCTTCCACCGCCCAGATGCCGATCAGCGATTTGATCGGCGTGGTGACCGGCGCGTGCAGGCCGGGCAAGGCGTCGGCGGTCAGCGCGTAGCTGTCGCCGTACCAGACCGGGATCATTTTGGTCAGCACGAAGTTGACCACGCCCACCAGCAGCAGCGGCGCCACCGACAGCAACGGATGCGGCAGTGCGCGTGCGGACGCCGGTCCCGCCGGCCCGGCCGCCGGCTTGGCCTTATCCTCGACGCCGTAGCCCTCGCCGGTGGCCATCACCGCGCGGCGGCGCCATTCCAGAAACGCCAGGCCGGCCGCCAGGGTGGCGATGCCGCCTATCGTGCCCAGCCACGGCGCGGCCCAGCCGGTGGTCTTGAAGAACGTGGTCGGGATGATGTTCTGGATTTGCGGCGTGCCCGGCAAGGTATCCATGGTGAACGAAAACGCGCCCAGCGCGATGGCGCCCGGCATCAGCCGCTTGGGGATGCCGCTCTGGCGGTAGAGCTCGGCGGCGAACGGATAGACGGCGAACACCACCACGAACAGCGACACGCCGCCGTAGGTCAGCAGCGAGCAC
>Ga0308163_10002227_pt1 | contig 18245 bp, 14 predicted proteins | sample PhyTR1_FD_201037 | JGI IMG/M metagenome (GOLD analysis project Ga0308163, IMG submission 201037) | Phyllosphere microbial communities from UC Gill Tract Community Farm, Albany, California, United States - DLSLT.R1 | ecosystem: Host-associated > Plants > Phyllosphere > Unclassified | place: USA...
AATTAGATTTCAATTTCCCCTTCACCGAAACATCGAATCCACTTTTCTTAATGAAAACGCTGGAGATATATTGGTATTCGTACTTAGTATCGTCCTTATATTTCTTTAGAGCGTCCGCCATTACTTTGTTAAACGTTTCAGCAGATATTTGGCTGAAATCAAAAAGTTCATCTTCCAGTTTAAAATCTTCTGCGGCACTACCGGAAATCTGGATATCCTTTTTTTCCGGCTGACGCCATCCATCTACATTTCCCATATACTGTATCTCTTCTACCCTTCTTTTGTCCACGCTATCCTGGTAAACTATGGTCAGATAGAGATAATCTTTTTCTCCAGCTCTCTGAATCATTCCTTCTTTGGACGGGCGAAAAATATTGAACGAAATTTCATCCATCACTTTAGAACCCGTGCCAGATCTTTTAACAATCTCATCGTACCATTTTTTAGTTTCTTCGGGTTTAGAAAAAAATTGATAATCAATTTCGCCTGCTCCCACTGTTGATTCTTTGGCTGAGTTTACAGTTTCCTTCAGTTTATCACAAGAAGCTAATGAAGCAAAAGCCATCATACAAACAATTAGTTTTTTCATAATTTTTTGGTTTATAATTAGTTGAAAATGAACAACAAAATTAATACCGTTGATTATCTTTCTAAAAAAAACAAAAAAACCTAAGCTTTCACTTAGGTTTTTTATAATATGTAACTTATTGAGTTTTTATTTAACTTCTTCGAAAATAACCAATGCTGAAAATCAGTTAGTTATAGTTTTAAGATACAAATAAGATACTGATTTAGTAGTACTATTTGTGAAAATAAATACTGAACATTAACCTTTTGATAATTATCCAGCCTAGTGATTTCTATTTAAAATATAGATAACCAATAATTTAACGTTTCAATTATATCAAATTTACTTGAAGCAATATACAAACTTAAACTTGCTAAAGCATTATTGCTATAATCACATCACTTTGAAAGTTTAAAACATTTTATCAATAATTCTTACACCCCCCCAAAAAAAAAATATCAAGTGTTGTGAGATAAGTATATGAGAATTATCAGACCGGTAAATAAACATAATTAGTAACTATATTACATTATCATTATATCCATAGTTAAAAAATGATTACTTATCGCCATTTTTAAGCCATATACTATCAATTGTTGAAAGATTACGATCTACCAGAGCAAAACGCATATTCTCAAAAAATTTGAAATGTAAATTATTTGACGAATCTTTGCTAAATGAAATTGTTTTAACTTTTTTTACTGTTCTTACATACTTGTTACTTTGGGTAAAAGAATTAAATTTTAGTTTTGACAAATTTAATTTCATTGTCGCTTTTTTATAAAGCATTACAGTAGAATCAATTTTTTTATTGTCTTCAGTCAAATAGATTACACTATTATTATTTTTTAACAATTTGATGTGATAATTATTTTTAAAATTATCAATAAAAAAATATTCAGAATAACTACCACAAGATATTATGGATAGTAAAAAGAATAGAAGTGATATCTTTTGTTTCATATTAATTAGAATTAAATTGTTGATCTGTTATTCCTTCTGGCGGATATAATGGAACGACACCAATAAATCCAGGAATACGCGGTGATGTAGCTGGTACACCAATGTCATTAACCATGTTAGCATTAATACCACTAATATCAGAGATTATTGTTTTTGGAAATATTCCGCTTTTGAAAAGAGTCTGATTTAAAAGATTCCCTTGATCCTTAATGTTATGAGAATTATAAATAAATTTACCCTCAAATGAATATTGTCTTTATATGCACCAACTTCATCATTTACACCATAATCCTGACCTGTTTCAATATTGCATTCACCGCGTGCATTTTGTCCTCAATGTTTCACTTCGTGAAGTGTCAATGCTGTATCTTTTCCAACAAACATTGTTATAATCCCATCGCCTGTTTGTTTAGTATTATATGTTCCTTTAATACTATTTCCATCCGATTTACTACCCGCTTTTGCAAATTTATACTCTGTAGTTTTATCATTTCTCATATCAGAAATGTCTTTTTTTGATTGTCTTAATTCAGTAATTCTGTAATCTCACCCCTCTTAGGCACACTCAAAAGTAGAGTTTTTGGTTAATAATTTCTTGTTATCGTTGTTGAAATTTTGTTGGAATGTGGGAAACTCTTCGATATTGCCCTGATTGAGTTTTCCATATTTCAATAAAAACCCCCTTGGTGTGAGGTATTGCAAAGCACTATGCGGCCGCTCATTATTATACATCCACATCCAGATTTCCGAATAATTTCTCATCTGCCTGATATTCTCAAAAAGGTAAACATCTAAGAATTCTGTCCGAAACGTTCTATTGAATCTTTCTACTAAAGAGTTTTGCGTTGGTTTTCCCGGCTGAATATACTGAATGACAATTCTGTTCTTACTGCACCAGTCTTTTAGCTTTCCTGCAATAAATTCAGGACCATTGTCAACCCTTATTCTTTCCGGTTTCCCACGCCAGTCGATTAGCTGTTCAAGCTCGGAAACTACTCTTGCTGATGGTAAACTAGTGTCAATGGTAATATTCAGAATCTCTCTGTTAAAATCATCAATAATATTAAGGCTTCTCACACTCTTGCCATCCTCCAAAGTGTCGTGCATAAAGTCCATACTCCAAGTTACATTGGGATAAACAGGACGAAGCAATGGCTCTTTTACCCTTGCCGGAAGCCGTTTTTTACGTTTACTTCTTAAATTGAGCTTCATCGATTTATAGATCCTATAAACCCGTTTGTGGTTCCATCCAAAGCCCAGGTTTCTCAAACGGTGGTGCATCGTCCAGAATCCCCAGGTCTGATGCTGTTCTGCAAGCAGTATCAGCTCTTCCCGGATCTTATCATCGTCATTGTTTTTCTTCTTTTTGTAATAAAATACCGAACTGTTTATGATGAAAAGTTTACACGCATTCCGAGTGCTTACTCCGTGCTGTGATACGGAATAAGTAACCAGTTCCCGCTTCTCGGAAGGTGTTACAGCTTTTTTGCAATTACATCTTTCATCACCACATTTTCCAAGGTAAGTTCCGCTACAATTTTTTTGTATTGAGAAAGTTCCTTTTCAAGTTCTTTCATCTTCGAGAGTTGCTGAACATCCAAACCTCCATATTTGCTCTTCCATTTATAAAATGTGGGTTGGCTGATGCCGTGTTCCCGGCAAATCTCGTTCACCGTTTTCCCTTGATTTTGCTCAGATAAAATCTTAATGATCTGAACTTCTGAAAATTTACTGTTTTTCATTGTCTTCCAAATTTAAAAACTATATTTTTAAATGCTTCGGTTTTCAGGGAAGATTACAATTCTATCATTTTTATCTAAAGCATTGCCTTTATTTACTTTTGCTATTTGCTTGTCTAATTTTTTCTCAAGAGCCTGTGCCATTTTTTCTGCTTCTTTACCAAATGTTTCAACACCCCGGCCATCTTGATCGATAAATTTTATAGGATTATTTATAGTATAGTTGTAAGTAGAGTGTCTTCTATATTTTTCAGCCAACGGATCGACCACGCCCCATCTTCCGATATCCGGCATATACATCCTTGCACCATAATCATACATTCCTGTTTCCTGAAGTTCCTTCCCGCTATACTTGTAATTCTAATATGCCAAGAATAACCTCCCTTATCTATGAGGGAATATTTATTTTATCTTTTCGAATCATCATATTTCGTAAGAATCAATATTCCTTCATAATTACTACGCTTAGTCCCCTGTAGAATAATACTGTCTTTACTAAAAAAAAGAACTTTTCTATTACGCTTATGATAATAACCACTTACTGGATTTCTTTCTGATTCAATACTAATAACTGAATCATTAATAATAAACCATTTTTCAGGATTATTCATATCATCTTCTGGGATAGTGTCTAATTTTTTTGTCGTAAAATTATTGATGTATTGTATTTGCTTACCATCTGTAAAAAATTCCTTAACCCTGTAAGGATAGAAAGAATGCACACTATCTATACTATAACACAACCATTTTTTGCCGTTATCATCAGCTAAAATAGTCTTTAGTCTTTCTCCATGATTTTTATTACAGGATATTAGGAATACTAATAAACTAATCGTGAGGACTTTCAATATTTTGATATTTTTTTGTAGAATATTCATTACCATTTACATATACATTAAAAATTGCACCTTTTACGTTTGGACCACCTGTGTCAACACTTATATATACACCAGCATTATTTTTATTATATTCATTAATCATATTTAAATGATTTGATCCATAATTAGATTCTTTAACTTCCGCATTTAGTACGTGTTGTGTAAAACTTTCCGCCTGACCAGCTTTATAACCATCATTAGCATTAATAAAATCCGGATTTAGTGCTTCATTCAAATAAACTGTTGAGTGTTGCTTAAAAGTATAATCTCCATCATATTTCTCATTCTTATGTCCCAAATTACCTCCTTCATGATTCAGCGAAGATTTAATATTATAAGCGTTATCATAAATTCCTTTTTCAATACTCTTAGTATTAAAAAATATATTTCCATTTCCATTTGCGTGTGCACTCCCTTTAGCAAATGTCCCCACTCCTATATATCCACTTATTCCTTTTGCACTACCATAATGAGCCAAAACATTTGAAACAGCTTTGACAGTTCCTGTACTGCTATAATTTAATCCTGATAATTTTGTTCCTTTGTTTTGATCAACTTGTGACAACTTGGTTGCGCCACTCTCTGTATGAACTATAACATTATTAGTTTTTTTATTGTCTGTACCTATATACCTTCCAAATTTATTAAAATGATCATCTTCAGGAGCTCTTCCATCAGGATCCATAAATCTTATCGGATTGTTGAATACGTAATTATAAGGACTATGACGACGCATTTGTTCTGCAAGAGGGTCAATTACACCCCATCTTCCAATATCCGGCATATAAAATCTTGCGCCGTAGTCATACATTCCGGTCTCTTGAAGCTCCTTCCCGTTGTACTTATAATTTTTATATGTAGCAGATGGATTATATACTTGAAATACGCCACCTAAAGGATTTATAAAATTTAGCCCAAAAGGATAGTAATCATTTCCATCTTCTTTGAAAAGAACACCATTGTCGTCTCTGCCATAATTAAGACGTATGTTTCCTAAGTGATCTTTGTACTGATAAATATACCTAAAATTCTCGTAATCATAAAAACCTTCTGATGTCGGGAAAAAGTTGGGTTTTGACTCAGTTAAAAGGACTGTGCCTGGATCAGTCAATATAGGCTTTTCTGATAATTCAAGAGCTTCACCTTGTCCAGCGACAGACATATCCTGCGCAGCAACCGTCTCTTGCAACGCTCGTTCGGTTTGTAGTGAGTAAATAGAAGAATATACAAAACCATCCAAATAATCTGTATCGATAGTTTCGCCGTTAAAGTTAAAACCTTTATGTATTTTAATCCCGTCAGCTCTGTAACCATAGTTTACTGGCTGCCCACTTTTGACAATTTCCTGTGGAAGATTCAGAAAATTATAGGTAATATTCTGTGTAATTCCTTTATCCGGCATAGTCAATGTATTCCCGTTAGGATCATACGTATTAATACCTCCGCCTCCAGGATAACCGTTCGCATTTGCAGTGAAACCCTCGTTGTCGTTAATTTTCATTAGTCTGTTGCTCAGCTCATTATTTTCATAATAATATTTAAGATTATCCACTTGCATCGCAGTTTGGCCTGTTCTTGGTCTAGCATTACGTCTTAATGTTTTGATATTTCCATTTACATCGTATGTTAACTCTTCATTAAAGAATTTAGAATCCGTTGTAGTGGTGCCGTTGAGATTTTTGTAATAACCTTTTATCAATCTGTTTAAGTTGTCGTACGTATATTCATAACGGCTGGGGTTAAAAGAGCCATAACTCCAATCAACCTCCGAAATGTTACCATTGAATTTTTGTATTGGATTGGTTGCTGGATCATTATATTTGATTTTGTACGAGAAAAGCTTGCTTATGTCAAGATTTCCCGTGCTGTTAAGATTGATACCTGTCATCCATCCGCGTATATTGTAATCATAATTAATGGTCTGCAATGGAGAGGATACTTCGTTAAAACTTGCATCCGATACTGTACCTACATTTTTGATAGTTAGTCTACCAATATCATCATAGGTATTGTCCGTCAACATTTCTTTCGCTGTCTTACCCACTACCTCGTGATAATGTCTTTTCAGCCTATTTTGATCATCATAGGTAAAATCCTCTATAATATTTACAGGCATTTGACTGGCAAGTTTTTTGTGTAGAGTCTGGTTTTTCAGAACTACACCTGCAAAATCCAGCTTGGTGTTAACAATTGTACTTCCTCCAAGATGATTGATAATTGTTGTACCTATTCGTCTCCTTTTGCTATCATAGAAGCTGTATTTTTTTGTCCAGTTGTTATTATCAATATTCTTGACAAAAGATGCTACAGGAAGTGTTTTGGTAGAACGCCCCATTTTATCGGGATTTCCGAGAAGTATTGGCTCATCTAAAATTTTATTTTCATCCGGAAAAGGTGTTTCATCCGGATAAGTATCGTAATAATTAACCGAAAGATATGATTCCATACCGTTAAAATACACTCTTTCATAATAGATTTGTAAACCATTCTGCGCAAAACCCATACTGCTTCTCTCTTCGGTAATAACCATATTTTCGACGAGACTTTGTGCAGCAGCTCTGTCACCATAAGGATGAAACCCTGTACAGATCACCCGCCCGAATTTGTCATACTTGGTAATTAGCCATTTGCCTTGACTTGCCAGATTTGCGTCTTGTGACATCACAAGTCGGTCTGTTTTATCATAGACCATTGATTCCCATCCTTTGCCAGGAAGCTTTTTCTCTGCCATCCTGTTTCTACTGTCATAATTATATTGGTAACAGAGGTTATCTAAAATTGCATTAGAGACTGTTTTAGGATTATTGATGATTTGAGTTGAGTTAGCCCTGAAACTATTAACTGCCAATGGGGAGATTACAAAAGCCAATTGATTATATTCGTTGTAAATATAATAAGTATCGACATTAGTTGCTGAGTTTATAGGAGCAGCAATGGATTGCTGTGCAACATTACTACTTACCAAGACTTTTCTTATCAATATGGTTTGTCCATCTTTGTTTTTAAATTCATAAGTGATATTACCATCTTCATCCGACATCATATTTTTATATAGTGTTGATGCTGTATAATAGCCACTAACTAACAACTGGCTGGTATAAAATATTCCGTTGCCAAATGCTGTTATCGTTGAGAATTTTAGAACATCATTATTTCCATTAGAAAGATAATCGTAATTTAAAGGATGATCATCCCAGGCTGTGCCAGGTTGAAACTGTTGTTGAACTCTATTCAAAGGCGAATCTTCTAATGCTTTTTCGGCGTAAGGACGGCTTCCGTAAAATCCCGATCCGCTATTTTCTGTCATACCCGAATGTATGCCACGATTTGCTGTTTGTGCCGGAATAGGCAATATATCTACAACCTGTCTGCCAAACTCGTCGTAAATAATTGGTGTTACCAAATCCGTAGCATTTGTTTTTCCTGCTTTGACATTAATGCTTTGTGTGGGTCTGCCCAACCCATCAAAATACGTAACAGCCTCTAAACCCTTAGCAGTCGTACTGGAAGTTGTTACAGGTTCCAAATAAGTTTTAGAATAGATATAATTTTCAGCTTGTGTAAGCTGACTATAGAAAAGGTTAGAGCTTATTATTGATAAAACCAAAAGGCTTAGCAAATTTTTTAAAATTACTTTCATCAGTTTTTAGTTTTATGGTTTGAAGTGATATTCATATTCTTTCAGAATATTTCCATTCTCGTCGCGAACATCTATTAATCGTCCATAGGTGTCATACTTATAATATTCACAATCATTATTAGGTTTCATGATACTGGTCGGCTGCTTATAAAATGGATCATAAGTAAAAGTGGTCATCAATGAACCGACCGGATACATTCGTACCTCGTCCACATAATTGTACGGAGGGATGGAATAATCCTGACCATTTGCATCCACTGTATTTTCTACGTATTCCCAAGGAGAAGATTCGTCTTTTTTCCAGTAGGACACTATAACTTTGCTGTAACCTGATGAAGCTGGAGGTATTTTCAAATTATATTGACCTGTATGAGATTTTTTTCCAGTCTTTGATTGGGAGGTGCTTATGTTTTCTAAATCATCCTCAAAACTCGTGTGAAATGGAACAGAGTTATCAACATTAACTGTATTATAGATTATGAAATTAAATTGATGTTCAATGTTGCCTTGGTAACCATTATAACCCATGTTAGTAACCTTTACCCTATAAGTACCTGGTTTCAAAAGAACGGAGGGAGATGTAAATAGATGAGAATTTCCTCCTGCTGGTGCGCTATCAGTAAAAGTTCTAGAGTAAAGATTATTACTCAGGTTCTCAAACTCTATATTGTATGTTACCGAGTAATTATTTGGTAGCTGCTCGTATGTTCTGTCTACTTTATAATTCTTTTCTTCAGTAATAATAAATGTTCCCAAGTCATGAACTGTCGAGCCCATTGGCACAGGAGGTATTGAAAAGTAGATATATTTACTTAGGTCAACCGTTCCGGCTTGAGAAACCAGATTTGAATTCTCAACTTTAGCAATCGGTAGTGTTTTGTCATATCCCCATAAATATGTAATAGGGATATCACTTTCTTTCTTAAGGCTAGTGACGTTACCTTTCTTGTCATACGAAATGAATCTAATCCTGTCTTCAAGAGTCGTCAAGACACCTGTTTGCGCTTTTATAATCTCAGGCTCTATGATTTCATCCCCCCAATCATTATATACCGTCTGTATTTTATCAATCTGCTTGCTATTGTTATTGGTGGTTTGCTCAATTACTGGAGTTAATATATTTTTAGTTAGCATTTTATTGTACGGAGATAACGTGCCGAGATCATAAGGATATTTATATTCCGTTAAAATATTTTCACCGAGAGAGGAAGTTTTAGATGTTTGTTTGATCATCAGATTATGCTGGTTGTAGCTATAATCTACTCTTTCCTCAACATATTTATTTTCATTGTTATGGTCGTACGTTTTCTTTATACTGTAATCTAGTAGATCTGCTTTCTGAAATGCTTTAGTATCGTGAGCTTTTATCGATTGGATATAATCGTTAGTATTAAATGGGGGAATTTGTCCGTAAGGTGTTGTTGCATAGACCGGGAGATCGGTGTTTCTGTATTTCGGAAGGTAGTCTAAGGTTCTTGTAATATTTATTCCGGTCTGAAACTCTTGCTCGTAATGGTCGGAATAGCTGTACAAATCTTCTGAAACTTTTTGCCCTGTACTAGATAATACAAGTTTATAGTTTAATTTTGGCTCATAGTTTCCCCAGTCATTTTGAAAAGAATGAAGTTCTCTTAATTCTCCCACATAGGTAAAATGATCGGGAGCTGAGTAATGGTATTCTGTTTTACCTACATTATCACTTACTGTTCCTTCATATTCTGTGACACTTGAGTATGCAATCGGTAATCCAGGTGCTAAATCATATGAAACGATAGGAGTTGATGTTATAATTCTTTTTTTATAGAATACCCAACAGTAATCTGGTCCGGTGTATGGAACCGGTGAAGGCACCTCATAATAATCTATATATTTCTGATAGTAAGTATAAAAATCTGGAGAAAAAATATTATAAACAGGATCACTGTATGTGTATGTTTTAATGTTTGAAATATTATTATCCTTATGGTAATTAGTTATTCTTGAAACTCTAAAACCACCAATATAACCACCAGTAAGTGGACCAGAATATAATGCATCTACATGGGCCCTTTCAAATTCAAATTTAGTCCTTCCACCTGCGGGGTAAGTTATTTCTTGCAGCATACATGCTTTTGAAAAATAACCATTATCGGCCATTCTATTTCCTCCGTAGCCGCTATTTTGGTATGGGTTACCGATAAAATCATTGTGTATTGTAGTTCCGTTATTTGTTCCATTGTAATATCCCCAGAAATCAAATTTTCTTGAAGACAATGGTGGCAGCATTTCACTTTGTTCGTATGAAAACGAATAGGTTTGTGGTAAACTATTATTCTCGCCATAGGAAATCATTGAGTCGAATTTTAGTCTTTTATCTGCGTACTCATACCCATAGCCACTACTACCAAAATAGGAGTGATTCAAATTTATCTTCTTTTTGACGCTATTATTATCTTTTTTAGAGATCACCTTAATCTCATCTAGCTTTTGCAGATATTGAAAATCCTGTCTGTTAGAGTACGTAAAAGATACTAATACGTCATCTGTTTCAATTGAAGACAGAACAACGGTTGATGTTCCAGTGCCCGTGCCAGATGCCTGATCTTCAGGACCACTTTCAGTTGCACCCGGTTTACAATTCACACCATTCATAAATTCTTTTGGTGTTGACATTATATTAAGCTGCATCCCATTTGGTTGAGATTGTTGTGATGTATATGAAAACGTTATAGTTTCCGTGCCATCAGCTGATTTCATTTCTTTCAAATACCATTCAGAATTACCATAGCTGGAATCATTAAAGCGCTGAAAACTGTAAATTACTCCTTTATCATCGGTAATCTTAAATACAGAACTATCCGGCCTGCTAATTTTAAAAGGTCTATACGGAAGAGTTATGAATGTGTTATTCTGGGGGAAGTTATTACGGAACACTCCCGAAACTCCACTTGGAAGGCTATAGAAATATCTATCACTCATCAAATCCTCGTTATTATATTTGGTGTCAAGGAACATTTCTAATGTATGTGACCCAGGATAGCATTGGCAACTACTGTCATAGCTATTATATATTATATTTGGTATAGCTTGGAGAAATTGTTCTGCTGTGTTATAGGTTTTAGTTGGTGAACCATTTTCGTCCATATTATCCATCATTGTCCTTGTAACAATCCCACCGGCATTCAACACCCATCCAAGTCCCACTTCGGAAGGAACATCGTATACCTTGATTCCAGATGCGTGGTATGATATTGAGATCGGAAGAGATAATTTATTACCTTGAATTGTATATATAGGAATATCAATTTTTGGCACACCTGTACTATAGTCCACCGGTATTTCTCCATATCGCATAAAATTCTGTGCTACTGGAGAAGGTGGGATCACGGTTGGAAGCTGAAGATAAGGGTTGCTCTGTTGTCCGTACAGACTTACTGACAAATAGGAACATAATAGTAAAATTTTATATCTCATAGTTACTGTTTTTATTCTTTCACGATTTTAGTTGTTAGGTTTTTGTTTTGCTGAGCAGGAATATCCGCTTTAATAATATAGATGCCTTGGGGAAGTTTTGAAGTATTAACTTTCGTTACTTTATTCTTGGTCTTTAATTGTTGAATCACTTTCCCCGTCATATCATAAACATAAATATCAGCCTGATGAAAGTCCAACCCTATTTCTACGTAACAATAATCTTTTACAGGGTTTGGATAGATCTGTATATCCTTATTCTCCATAAGATTCTCCACATCGCTGTCTACTAGTTTTACGACTTTCCAGTTTTCCTTGCCCAATTCCTCAGCACTGGTGCCAGCTAAAACATAAGAACCATCCCTATTTAAAAGTGCTGACACCAATCTTTCCTCGTTTTTCTTTTCCTTGCCCTCCACGTGCTTTCTCCAGACTTCCTTGCCGTTTTTATCAATGTAAAGCATCCAGAAAGTCTCATCATTCCTTTCAATCTTACCTTCTGCCTGGGTATAACCACCAAGCAAAAAACCTTTTATCTCTGAACCTGTTCTTATAGTGTTGAGGCTCATCAGAATATCCCTATTTTTAAAATTATAGGATTTTTGCCATTCTTCATTCCCATCTTGATCCAGTGCTAAAAGCCAAAGATCTGTACCCTCTTCTAATTTTGAAGTCTTATTTCCAGATACTTCCGAACGACTTTCCCCACCTATTACATAGCCACTTTCAGTTAAGCTCATTGTTCTTATATGATCATCTTGACTACCACCGAAATTCTTTTCCCACTGAACGTTTCCATTCTTATCTAGCTTAACAATCCAATAATCACCTTCTCCATAATTACCTGAAGCTTTTCCGTAAAAATTAATTTCATCGGACTCTAAAACGTTCTGATTATTGAAACCTGAAGAATTATTTTTGCTATTTTGCGATAGTGTCGATTGTAAGTCATCTGAGTTTATTGAATGACTTTTTATTGATGTTGGATTTGCTGATATATTTGAATTCAAATCATTAAGATTGATTTTTGATTTGGTTTGACCTTCAAAAACACCGCTTCTCGAATAAATCCCCATTAAGACACCTCCATCTGTTGTCGGAATTACTTTTTCCACTTCATCGAGTCCTAGTCCTCCTAAGATTAGTTGATACACTATTATTCCCTTCTGATCAAGCTTTAAAACCTGTACATCTTTCGACCCAAAGCCTAGCTTAGGATGATTAGTACTTCCTGCTATAACAAATCCATTATCCATAGTCTGAGTCACAGAACGGGCTTCTTCTGAATAACGTGTACCAACGGTTTTCTGCCACTCTTCTTCGCCATTTTCATTAACCTTAATAATCCACATATCGGATGATCCCTTCGATTTATCTTTCTTGTCTAATGCTATTGTTGAATAGGAAGTCCCCGCCAACAGAAAACCCCCTTCTTTAGTGGCGACCGTGGAACTGAGATAATCGTGCTGGTTTCCTGCGAAGTATTTTTCCCATATTTTTTGACCTTGTTGGTCCAATTTTAAAATATGATAATCGAAACCCTTGTTTTGATTAGTAGTGGTAGAGTTTTGATTGTTTTGAATAGAGGAGCCAGAAACTAAATACTGACCGTCAACCGTAACTGTAACACCGGAAAGAAAATCTTGAGTTCCGGATTCTACATTTTTCTGCCAGCTTACTTTTTGTGCATAAGAGCATCCGGCAACTAGGATTCCCGAGGCTATAATGATTTTTTTCATTGGTTAAAAATTTCTGACCCTAAATTACTAATTATTTAATTAAATGCAATGTTTATATAATATTTTATACAATTATCACTATAAAGCAAAATTATTCTTAATCTTTGCATATAATTTACGATATCACTTATCATAAATTTTGAAATAGTTTCTTTTTGTAATGTCTTCGCAAAGAGCAAAAGAATAAGTGGTCATTATATAGTTTAAAACTCCGTTTTTATTTGACTCTAGCTTTTTGGAATTGCTAACTTTTTTAGGACACAATTCTTATACACTTTAACTTTAAGAGTATGAAAAAGATCAGAAAAAATTACAGTTTAGAGTTTAAGATCCAAGCAGTATCTTTAAGCGAACAGCGATGCAATGTATCCTTAGTGTTCAAGAATTGGGGATTTGCAAAGAAAGTTTAGTCAATTGGAGAAAGCTTCACAAAGAAGGTAAACTTACGAAGGAAAAACAAATCCCCTCCGATCCTATGAGAAGAGCCACTGAGGCTTCGAAGGGAACTTGAAGAAACAAAGCTAGAACGTGATATCTTAAAAAAGGCGGTAGGCAGCTTCTCCAGGAGAGACGGGTAAGATATAAATTTATCAAAGAACACACTAATGTGTTTCCTTTTTAAGAATGACGATTTAGCAATTTCTTTATTTTAAAGGAAAAATAAAAACTCAGTGTTTTTAACTAATTTTAGATAGTTACACTAAACCTTTTATAAAAACAAAAAATACCAACTCTCGTCAGTATTTTTTAATATTTTCTTTTTTTAAAGTCCAGCCATCTCAAAGAATTTCGATAACTTTATATTCTTAGCCTCACAAATTCTCATTATAGTTATTAAACTAATTTGATAAGTGCCATCTTCTCTAATTCTTCTAACAGTTTTTTCGTCAAGATTATTTTCGGTTGCAAACTAACTATTATTATTCAGGGGAATAACCCACGTATCCCTTATAAATTCAACAATCTTTCTATTTGTGACTTTCATTGAAGCAAATAAAAGTGAAAAACTCTACCGATATCAGAACCGATGTTTCCGAGCAGCAAACTTAATCGCTTCACATCTATATGTTCAGGAAATGATCAAAGATTTCTTTTATCTCACCGAAGAAATACAATACAAGTTAGCTGATGAAAAAAAAGATGAGATGGGAATGTTTGACCGTTCGAAAACTGGCACTACGGCACGAATGGTGTTTGACCGTTTCAAAGGAGAAATCCCTACAGATATTCTGGGAAGTCTGAACAATACTATTCAATCAACTTTTTCTAAAAATAAAGCCCACTATTGGCAGGGAACCAAATCACTAAGAAATTATAAAAGCGACATTCCAATCCCACTTCCGGTTAAATGCATCAGCAAAATGAGATATGATCCTGAAAAAAAAGCCTTTTGCTTCAATATGTTTGCAATACCCGTTAAAACATACTTAGGAAAAGACTATACTGACAAGCGAATGATAATGGAACGCCTGCTGAAAGAAGAGATAAAACTTTGCACTTCACAGATCCAACTGAAAGACAGGAAAATCTTCTGGCTTGCAGTTTTTGAATTTGAAAAGGAGGAGCATTTTTTAAAACCCGACATTATTGTGGAAGCATCCCTGTCTCTAGAACATCCAATAGTTGTAAAAGCCAACAATGTGCGAATCAATATTGGCTCGAAAGAAGAGTTTTTGTATCTCAGGCTTGGGATTCAAGCAAGTCAGAAAAGGGTTCAAGACGGTATAGCCTATGCCCGTTCAGGAAATGGAGCCAAATGGAAACTAAAGGCATTGCACAAAACAGAGAATTTGGAAAGCAGATATGTAAGTCATCGGCTTCATTTGTATAGCCGGAAGCTAATTGATTTCTGCATCCAACAACAGGCGGGAACACTTATTCTTAAAAATTAGGAAGACAAAATCGGGATTGCGAAAGAGCAAGAATTCGTGCTTCGCAATTGGAGTTATTATGAATTGCAGACCAAAATAAAATACAAAGCAGAAAAGGCCGGTATCGAATTGATCATCGGATAGCTAAAAAATTGAGGGTGCTTGTAAACCCGTAGGGTGAGGCTTTTGAACACTCACTAAATACTGGTAACTTAATACTTTTTCCGGTGTATACAACGGCGTGGGTTTATTTTTTATTAAGGTAAAACCTAAGTACGTAAAGGAAGAAACATTGATATTTAATGAGTTATTAGGTATAGACCAAGAAGCCTTAGTTCTGGACATAATTATTTCAGTAATTCCAAATCCTGTAATTTTCTGCCAAACTCATCATCAGCAGCTAGTTTCAAGAAATCATTTTGCAATCCTAGAACTCTTAAAACATTAAAATAGGCGCCCAAGGAAACGCTTGGATCGCCTTTTTCCACCAAATATAATGTTGAACATGCAATGCCTGCTCTTTCAGAAACGTGTACGCCTGTGAGTTTTCTTCGTTTTCTTGCAAGCTTAATATTTTCTCCCATATTCTCTAACAGTTGATTGAACTTCGGAAGGATTACTTGTTGTCTCATAACGCATAATAAATATTTATTTTGATATCCTATTTGCTTCATATCCATCTTTAAACCTCAGAAAGTCTTCCGCTTTTTTAGGACTATTCTTAATCCACAATTGCATCACTTGAGTGTTTTCGTTCAATATTCTAATCTCATTTTCATCGTAGATTTTTTTTCCTTCGACAGCAATCTCATTTAATATATCTTGGCGTAGTTCACTCTTGGCTTTGATGCTTTCTTTGTACCAATTGGTTGCGAAAGTGACGGAAAGCATAAAAGTGAAAATCCCTAAGATAAAAACTCCTAATCCACTCCAATTAAACTTCTCCTTCATTTTCATTTTCTTATAAAAATCCTCATAAAAACCTTTGGTTTCTTGTGAAAGGACTATTTCTATTTTGGTGGGAATTTCTTTTACGGCTTCAAAGTCTAATTGCAGTTGACTAATTGCCAATAGCAGATCTTTAATATCTGCTTTCACTTCAGCATTAGATTCCTTATTCTCCAAATTTGAAGCAATATTTCTTTCATTAGATTTTACAACATTTTCTAAAAGTTCCATCCCATTACTTTTAGATTCTTTATTTTCATTTTCCATAATTATTTTTTAAATTTTTGATTATCGTCTTAATTTTCGCTTCTTTTTCCAGAGTTCATCTTCGTCCTGAGATACATAGGTTAGATTAAGTAAGTCACCTAATAATCCGCCTGCAATTTCTATTAAGCTTTCATTTGTTTCTGACTTCGAATGATTAATTAAATCATTATTTACACTATTTTGACTTAATGATTTTACTGCATCACCAAGATCAGAATCTATCGCAGACAGAGAGAACCCGCCATTTTTACGAAAAAAAAATCCGTCTTTCTCTTGACTATTATCAATTTTATTTATCCAGAAATTTTGAATTTTATTTTTTTGACCGGCTTTAAATTCTCCCTTGTATTGGATCTTAACAGAAATCCCTTTTTGTTGTAGAATTTTCCGAAATTCCTTTAAGTTGTCAGCGTTTTTTTGTGCTTCTCTAATTGCTTGTTTTATTTCAAACAGAGATTTTATTTCAGAAATTTTCAGTTGATTTGAGATTTCAGACAATTTGTAACCTGCTTTATAAATTCTTTCTGTCTGAAAATTTTTATCTTTTTCCATTACAATTCGCATTCCCGAAATTCCGTCTTTGATATTTGAAGACAATTGAACTTCAAAACCTTTTTTCTTCATTTCTGAGATGAGATCATCAAAATTATCTTCTGACCTAATAACTTCGGTTAAGTTGTTCAGCATCTCAGCTTTTTTCTGAATTCCAATCTCTATATCAGTCAATAATCCTTTTTCTTTGCAGACTTCTCTGACAGCTTCACCGAATCTCTTTCCAATATCATGTGCTTTCACGGTGCACTTTCCTGAAATATCAATTCTATTGACAACAAAATGAATATGCTTATGTTTTGTACTGTTGTGAATATCCAGTCGGTATTGATTTTTGTTTGTCAAACCTACTTTTGCAAGTGCTTCTATCGCAATTTGGCTGAATTCTTCATCCTTCAATTTTCTACCGATCTCGTCCGGTTGAGAAATATAACCAGTCAATGCCCACATCTTTACTTTTGAGTTTCGTTCAGCTACAGTTTTCATTTCGTTAAACTGACCTTCAGCAGTGTCACTCAAAAGATAATTCGAAGCCACCATTTCTGCTGTTCCTTTGTCATTTCCATTATATTCCAGAGCTATTTTTGTTATCGTCCTAGTGGCTGCCGAATTATTCATTTTTCTGAGTTTTAGAATATAAATATTGATGAATCAATTCGATTAGATTTTCAATTCTCAATAAAATTTCTTTCTTATTTTCAAAAACATTCCATTCCCGATTTCGTAAAAGGTTGGTGATTTTTTTGAAATAAGTTCCATATTGAAGTAAGACTTCATCGGTTTGAAATTCATTGATTTTTAATTCTTTTTCCAACAAAACATTTCGGATATAGGTTGATAAATTGAGCGGATATTTTTTCTGTTTTTGAATGATGGCTTCATATTCGGAATTGGTCATTCGTATCGAAATAACTTTATCCAGTTTTTTATTTTCTTTAGTCTTCAGTCCACCTTTTCTGCCTAATTCTTGGAAATGTTTTTTTCTCTTTTCCTGAGCAATCTTTGCTTCATTCTCTTTGGTGGCTTGGTTTATTAATTCTTGTAAAAAGTCATTTTGCATTTCATTAATTTTAGTGTTTTTAAAAACATTTCTGACGATAGGAAGAAATCAAAAATCCCAATTTTGCAATCAGCGGATACGCTTATTGTAAACTTTGGGTACTTTTTGCACTAGCATACCACCACATTTTACCTGTGTTTATTTTACTCAGGTTAGTCCTTGAATAGCTGTATCTATTTTACTCAGATTTTTAAAAGTCAGCCTGGTATTATTCTACTCACCTTCTTCTAAGCTTTACCTGTCTTTCATTTGATGTGTTTTTGTGAATCAACCAATCGTTCAGGTCTTTAAAACCCGAATAAAGCCCCCTGCAATCTTCTGCGTTTTTGTTTCCATTTTAAGCATCTCGACCGCACGATTTCCGGCTTCATCATTGTCAAAATAAAGCTCAATATTATCATAAGCTTCAAGTGATTTTTTAATCTTTGAAATCATCGACACAAAATTCAAAATGAGATAGTCGGCAGGTTCTTTTTCTAAAAAATTCTCCACATTTTTAAATGAAAGAAAATCGAAAAACCCCTCGAAAACCCGAAGCGATTCTGATCCGTTTTTTATAGTAGAAATGTC
>Ga0308163_10002228_pt1 | contig 18244 bp, 12 predicted proteins | sample PhyTR1_FD_201037 | JGI IMG/M metagenome (GOLD analysis project Ga0308163, IMG submission 201037) | Phyllosphere microbial communities from UC Gill Tract Community Farm, Albany, California, United States - DLSLT.R1 | ecosystem: Host-associated > Plants > Phyllosphere > Unclassified | place: USA...
GCCTCGTGGGCAAACGCGTCTGACAGGTCCCAACCTGCAAGATCAGCGGGCGTGCAGTATAAAAAGCTTGTGACAGGGCTTTTCACTCTATAAACCACAACATTCAGCGGGAACTCTCGGCATTAAGCCGGTTTACGGAGAGGCATTACCTGGGTTCCGTAGGATTTTTCCCCACTAAAAAGGCCGGCGAGTATTGCATAGCATGGGTGCACCGTCATGCCCCTGCGTTGGTGGTATTGCGTGGGGGATGGCTCTAGCACAGCTGTTTCGATGAACTTGACTGTCTAGTTCCCTGTGGCGAGGGAGCTTGTCGAATCGTCGCACCGTCCCGTCCGGCTGCGCAGCAGCCGCAAAACCTGTGTACGCGGTATTTCAGGTACACGGTGGTTACAGGGATTGGGACCGCTGCGCAGTCCAGCGGGAGCAAGCTCCCTCGCCACAGAAGACGCGACATCTGGATGCTTTCGGAAATTTCGTACAGTCATCGCAGACCCAATTCTTGAATGAGGCGACTAGCGTGAATCAGGATTGAAATCGCAAAGGACGCAACGGAATGCGTAAACATCTACATTCACATAGGCTTCGCCGAGGGCGCTATTCGGAATCGGGGCGCGCTTATCTGATTACCGCCGTGGTGTATCAGCGTCACAGAATATTCAGCGATTGGCAGGTGGGCCGTTTATTGGTAGCGGAACTCAGGCGAGCTCATGATCAGCGGTGGGTAGACTCGATCGCTTGGGTGGTAATGCCTGACCACTTCCATTGGCTGGTCCAGTTGGAAGAAATGCCTATGGAGGGTCTGATGCAGGCGGTGAAATCCCGCAGCACATTGTCGATCAATCGTACCCTGAATCGAAAAGGCGCTTTCTGGCAGACCGGTTATCACGACCGCGCCATACGCGACGGTGAGGACCTGAAGCCGTTTGCCCGTTACATCATCGCTAATCCGCTACGGGCTGGCCTGGTCGAAAAAATTGGCGATTACCCGCTTTGGGATGCCTGTTGGCTTTAGAGCTCACACTTCCCCTGTGGCGAGGGAGCTTGCTCCCGCCGGGTTGCGTAGCAGCCCCAATCCCTGCAATCGCGATCTGCCTGAAACACCGTGTGCACAGGTTTTACGGCTGCTTCGCAGCCGAGCGGGAGGGTGCGACGATTCGACAAGCTCCCTCGCCACAGGATTGAACGTTCGCTCCAGTTTTACCGCCCCACTCAAACCCCACACATTTTTTTCCCCATCCCCAACCACCGTCTAAGCTTCAGTCAAGTCCGATCAATCTGCGTGAATGGATCAATCGACTATGGGCGCTTTGTGGCAAACCGATTCGAGTAAAGCCGTGGTTCCGACTGAACGTGTGGATGAAGTGCCTATTCCCCCCAAAAAACGCCGCAACCGGCATGGCTGGAAGGCGTTCTGGTTATTGCTGCTGATTATCGCCATCGTGGTGGGACTGGCCGCGAGCAAGGAAATGCGCACCTCGCGCTTCCAGTCCCGTGAGCTGAGCCAATACGCCGCCTCGCTCAAATATCAGCTTGAACCCGGCCCCAGTGAAGCGATCCGCTATCCGGGCAACGGGCCGTTCGATTTGCGCCTGGGGTACAGCTCCCTCGATGAATTCCTGCCGCGCCTGCTCAAGCGCGATTACGTGATCACCGAGCAAGCCCGTTTTTCCCCGGCGTTGCTCAGCTACACCGACAAGGGCCTGTTCGTGCCCTACTCGGAAAAAATCCAGGCCGGGCTGTCGATCACCGATTGCCGCGCCGCGCCGGTGTATCAGTACAAGTACCCGCAGCAACTGTATTCGAGTTTCGCGGCGATTCCGCCGGTGGTAGTCAGCAGTCTGCTGTTCATCGAAAACCGTTTTCTGCTCGACCCCAAGCAACCGCTGGCCAACCCGGCGGTGGACTGGCCGCGCTTCGGCATGGCCGCGTGGTCGCAAGTGGCGAAGTTGCTGCACCTGCCGGGGCAGTCGGCCGGCGGCAGTACGCTGGCGACGCAACTGGAGAAGTACCGGCACTCACCTGATGGCCTGACGGTGTCCGGCGCCGAGAAGATCCGCCAGATGATTTCCGCCAGCGTGCGCGCTTATCAGCCCGGGCCGGAAACCCTCGGCGCCCGACAGAACATCATCCGCGACTACCTCAACAGCGTGCCACTTTCCGCGGTGCCGGGCCATGGTGAAGTGCATGGCATGGCCGAAGGTTTGCGGGTCTGGTACGGCAGTGATTTCAACCAGGCCAATGAACAGCTGAACAGCCCGGCCACCGACCCGAAAACCATGGCCGACAAAGGCCTGGCCCTGCGCGAGATGCTCTCGTTGATGATCGCCCAGCGCCGCCCTTCGCATTACCTGACCAAGGGCCGCGAAGAACTCGCCGACCTCACCGACAGCCACTTGCGCCTGCTCAAGCAGAACGGCGTGATCGACAGCGCGCTGGCCGATGCCGCGCTGGCGAGCAAGGTCACCTACCGCGACTGGCAGACCCAGCCAACGATTCAGCCGATCGAAACCAACAAGGGCATCAGCGTCGCCCGCAGCCGTCTGGCGAGCATGCTCAATCGGCCGCTGTACGACCTCGACCGCCTCGACCTGTCGGCCACCAGCACCCTGCAGGGCGATCTGCAAACCCAGGCCACCGAGTACCTGAAAAAACTCGCCGACCCTGCGTTTGCCGGGCAGATCGGCCTGATCGGCGAACGCCTGCTTACCCCGACCAGCACCACCCAGGTGCGCTACAGCTTCACCCTGTTCGAGCTGACCCCGGACGGTTCGCGGGTGCGCGTGCAGACCGACAGCACCGACCAGCCGTTCGACATCAACGAGGGCAGCAAGCTGGAACTCGGCTCGACGGCGAAGATGCGCGTGCTGACCACCTACCTGCAGATCATCGCCGAGCTGCACGACAAGTACGGCGCCATGACGGTGCCGGAACTGAAGAAAGTCGAGGTGCCGGATCAGGACCGCTTGAGCCAATGGGTGATCGACTACCTGATCCAGAACAAGGATCACGACCTGTCGAAAATGCTCGGCGCCGCGCTCGACCGCAAATACTCCGCCAGCCCCGGCGAGGCGTTTTTCACCGGTGGCGGCCTGCACGTGTTCCACAACTTTCGCAAGGAAGACAACGGCCGCATGCCGACCCTGCGCGATGCCCTGCGTGAGTCGATCAACCTGCCGTTCATTCGCCTGATGCGCGATGTGGTGCGCTACGTCACCTACTCCGGCCCCAACAGCAGCGCCGAGTTGCTCAAGGACGACCGTGACCCGCGGCGTCAGGAATACCTGGCCTCGTTCGCCGACCGTGAGGGCACCTCGTTCCTGCTCAAGTTCTGGAAGAAGTACAAGAACAAGGACACCCAGGCGCGTCTCGACACCTTCCTCGACAGCATGCGCCCGACCCCGATCCGCATGGCCGCCGTACACCGTTATCTGCTGCCCAACGCCAGCCAGGAAGACTTCAACAGCTTCGTGCGCGCGCACCTCAAAGGCACCAAACTCACCGAAAAACTCACTGACGACCGTCTGATTCGGCTGTACGACGCCTACGGCCCGGGCACCTACGATTTGCCAGACCAAGGCTTCATCGCCAAGGTTCACCCGCTGGACCTGTGGCTGATGGGCTACCTGCTGCACAACCCGGACGCCACCTTCACTCAGATCGTCAAGGCCAGCCAGTTCGAGCGCCAGGAAGTCTACAGCTGGTTGTTCAAGAGCAAACACAAGGGCGCCCGCGACAGCCGCATCCGCACCATGCTCGAGATCGAAGCGTTCCTGGAGATTCACCAGCGCTGGCAGAAAGTCGGCTACCCGTTCGATCACCTGGTGCCGTCACTGGCCACCGCCATTGGCAGCTCCGGCGACCGACCTGCGGCACTGGCCGAGCTGATCGGCACCATCCTCAACGACGGCGTGCGCATGCCGACTCTGCGCATCGACAGCCTGCACTTCGCTGCGGGCACACCGTATGAAACGCGCCTGACCAACGACCCACATGTCGGCAAACGGGTCATGCCTTCGCAGGTCGCCACGGCCATGCGCGAAGCCCTTTCGCAAGTGGTCGACTCCGGCACCGCGAAACGGGTGTCCGGCAGTTTCAAAACCGCCGACGGCACGTCGTTGGTCATGGGCGGCAAGACCGGTACCGGTGACAACCGCATTGAAGCGATCGGCTCCGGCGGACGCATCCTCAGTTCCAAGTCGATCAACCGTACCGCGACCTTTGTGTTCTACATCGGCAACAACCATTTCGGCACGCTCACCGCGTTCGTCCCGGGGCGGTCGGCAGAGAACTTCAAGTTCACTTCTGCACTGCCGGTGCAGGTGCTCAAGGGCATGGCGCCGATCCTGTCGCCGTACCTGCAACCGGGCACCCACACGCTGTGCCAACCCGCGGAGACGGTGACGGCACAGTTGTAAAAAAACGGGTGGTACTCCTGTATTTTTCACCCTTGAAATATGGGTGTTTCACCGCGTGAAGCGGCAGCGTTTCTAACGTGTTTTTGAGCTTTTTTCGGGCAAGGCGCTTACCTAGTCTGGTCGTTCCATTCTGAATCAACGGACGATCAGACCATGCCCAATCCCCCTCTGACACCGGGTCAGTCAGTGCAGACGCCTTCTGCTCCGGCCAATCAAAGTGTCCATTACGCGTTCATCAAAAAAGCACTGCCGGCCTGGTTGCTGAAAACCTCGCCGTCACGGGTCAACGCCTTGAAGGGCGTCAAGCTGACCCTGCCCGACTGGCACCGCCAGGCTGCCGCGAGCGCCCACGCCCAACTGAAGGATGAGGTACAAAAAGCCTGGAGCGCCCAGAGCGATGTCGATCAGGCCCTGAGCGAACTGCAGGATATCCAGGGGTTTGCCAAACCCTTGCTGCAAAAGGCCTTGAAGGAGCGCTTCGGCATCGAGGATGACGTCGAACAGACCTGGTTGCGGCTGTACATGCCGGCCAACACCTCATGGTGGACCCATGATTTTGGCTCAGGCAAACGCAGCCGCACGGTGTCCCTGCTAGAGGCTGCCCTGCACAATTTTTCCAGTGACGAAACCTTCAGTGCCGACTCCGAGTTCATCACCCGCCCCGACGCTCGCGGGCATTTCGAGGTCAAGCCGCTCAAGGCCAGGCTCAGCATCAAGCAGTTCCAGGCGTTGTGCCGCGAGCTGAATATCGGCGCCAGTTACCAGCGCCACCTGCACGAGTTCGTGCTGTCGAAGAACCGTGTGGCCAGCAATTACCTGCGCATCAAGGTCATCGAGAGTCAAAAGCAGACATTGCGCGCCGCCGCGCGCATGGCCCTGATGAAAAAGGACATCGATCAGCGCGGGTTCGATGTGATTCAGGGGATGATCGAAGACCGTGCGAAGGTGCTGTGGCAGGAGCGAGCCGTCCGTTATCACAACCTGAGCATGATGGACACAACGCTGACGGGCATCATCCTGATTGCCCCCGAACTCATCTCCGCTAACCAGCCCGTTCCGGTGATGGCCTACATCCCCCATGACCCGGAGCACCCGCTCAAGCAGTACCCGACGTCGCTGGCGTTCATGAACGAGTTGTCCCGGCAACTGCGCGACACACAATCGTCGGCGTCCTATCAACAGTTCTTCAGCCAGTTCGTCCCCCATCAACAACGCGGTTATTTTTTTGCCCGGCTCAATGAGCGACTCAGCAAGGTGAAGTGGCAGCCGGTGCCAGCGGGTTCCAGCATGCCGACCTGGCGTGAAACGCCGGTGGATAACCCCAACCTGCAATTTCGCCTGTCGAAGATTCAGGACGACCGCGAGACCCGCTTCACCGGGGATCTGTGGAAATATTTCTATCAGCAGAAACTGAACAAGATCCTCAACGATGCCCGGGAAATCGCCATTTCCACCGAATACGCCGACCGCATGGCGCGTTGGGCCTGGTGGGACAACCTGGAAAAAATGCTCTCGGACATGCTCAATCTTGCGTTGCTGGTGGCCGTGCCGTTCGTGCCCGGACTGGGCACCTTGATGCTGGCCTACACCGCCTATCAACTGACAGACGAGGTGATCGAAGGCATCGTCGACCTTGCCGAGGGCCGACTGGCCGAAGCCGGGGAACAACTGATCGGCGTGCTGGAGAATGTGGTGCAGTTGGGCGTGTTTGCGGCGGGTACGGCGGTGGGCAACGTCGCGCTGGGCAAACTCTCGCCGTTCTTCGAAGGCTTGAAGCCGGTGCAATTGGCCGATGGCCAGACACGCCTGTGGAACCCTGACCTGAGCCCTTATCGCCAGCCGGAATCGGCGCTGACGCCGCAAAGCCGAGCCGATGCCCAAGGCTTGCATCTGCAAGGCGAAAAACGCCTGCTGCGTGTCGATGAGCAGGTGTTTGAAGTGGACAAGCACCCGGTGACCGATGAACACCGGATCCGCCATCCGAAACGTCCCGAGGCTTACTCGCCAACGCTCAAGCACAACACCCGTGGTGCCTGGGTCTGCGAAACGGAAAACCCGCGCCAGTGGCAGGGGTCGCAATTGATGCGCCGGATCGGCCATGCCACCGATGGCTTCACGGACAGGCAACTGGAGCAGGTGCGCCTGCTGACCGGCACCGACGAAGACGTGCTACGACGCATGCACGTGGAAAATGCGCCGCCCCCGCCCCTGCTGATCGACACGCTGGAGCGTCTGGGCAGCCATCCCGCGCCGACCGAAGCGGCCACCGCCAATGCGCCCGAAGTGGATCAACTGCTGGTCGACTGCCCGCAATTGAGCACGGTCCTCGCCGAGCGCGTCATTGCGCAGGCCCGGCCGCTGGAGCTGCAACAAATCACCGAGCGCCGCACAATACCGTTGCGCTTGAAGACCACCGCCCGCGAGCTGCAGTTCGAGCTGCAATCGGTCAGGGCCGTTCAGGGCTTACACCATGAAGCGTTGAGCAACATCGACAGCGAACGCCTGCTCCTCGGCACTTTGCGACGTCACAGCGACACCTTTGGCACACTGCGTATCGACATCCGCGAGGGCACCTTCGATGGAGAGTTGCGCTGTACGGCCGGTCCCGAGTCGGCCGAGCGGCATCGAGTGCTGGTGCGCATCGCCGATGATCGTTATCAGGTGCGCGATGGCGATGATCAGCCGGTTCACCAGGCCTGCGGTTTGTATGATGCCGTTCTCTATGCTGCAGAACACCAGGGGCGCAGCGTGCTGGGTTATCGAACCGGTGAGGTCGGGCAGTTCAAACAATGGATCATCGCCAAAACCACAACCCCCGGCGTACGGCGCAGCGTGCTGGCCGAGTCTCCCGTACGGCCGGTTGTCCAGCACGATATACAGCTGTTGCTGCGCGGCGGCGCCTTGAGCCGCGAAGGCGCCACCTTGCACGACCGTATCGGCGACCTGTATCCGCATTTCAATCAGCGCGAAATCGATACCTTCGCCGATGCCCTGACCGAACAGGGTGAACCCCTCAAAGCCATCGAAACCCATGAAAACGAGTTGGCTGAATTACGCGGCATTCTCCAGCACTGGCGCGATGTGCAAACGAATCACGTGGGAAGGCGCCTCTACGCCTTCCTCGACGGCGGCGGGGACCATCTCTTCGAACGCTTGCTGGCCTGTTTCGAACGCGAAAATCAGGAGCTGGGCAACCGCGCCGATCCATCGTTCTATGCACTGGACCTTTCCCGTGAACTGCTTTCCATCAACCTGGAAACCTGGTGGGCCAAGCGTCCGGCGTTGAAGAAGTTCCTCGACAGAGTCACGGTACTCAATCTCGACAACACACGTTTTTCCATCGACGAAAACAGTCTGCTCAAGGACTTCCCGAACCTGGTGGAACTCAGCGCCAAATATTGTGAGCTGACGGCGTTGCCCGCTCGCCTCGGCACCACCCTGCGCCGCCTCGAACGCCTGCGCCTGAGCAACAACCACATCGTTCTGGACGCCGCAGCCGTCGAACGACTGCGCAGCCTGACCTACCTTGAAGTGCTGAAAATGGACGACAACCCGCTGGACCTGTCGCCCGACCTGTCGCGCATGCCCCGACTCAAAGTGGTCGCGTTGAAAAATACCGGCCTCAGCGCATGGCCCGAAGGGATTCTGGCCAAAACCAGGCCCCGGGGGTTTCTGCTCGACCTGCGGGGCAACCCGCTCACGCAATTACCCGAGGTGGTGGAAGGCTCCGATGCGCAATGGCTGGTGGCCCGCACCCGGCTGGATGTCGCCGCATTGTCGGAGCTCAATCAGATACGCTACCAGGCCCATCGCCGTGCAATGATGTTGCCACCCGAACCGATCATGCCCGTCGATCCGGCCAGAAACACCTCTATCGTCTCGACCTACGGCGCCGACTCTTGGGGCGACGTACCGGGCTGGGGCGTCGACCGGGAAACCCCGTGGTCGGAACTGGTGGACGAACCTGCCGCGCAGCCGTTCATGGCCACCCTGCTCGGTGTGCGTGACTTCGCCGACTACCGGGCCGGCGGCGCGGCCCGCGAGCAACTGATGCAACGGGTCTGGCGCATGCTTGACGCCGTGCACCACGACACCGCGTTGCGCGAAAAACTGTTCATCATGGCCGTGGCGCCGACGGATTGCGCCGATGCCGGAGCCCAGTTGTTCAACCAGATGGGCATCAACGTGCTTGTCTCCGAGGCCTACGCCTACACCCTCGACGCGAAGGCGCTGGAGCGCCAACTGGTGACACTCGCCAAAGGTGCGGCGCGGCTCAAACATGTGAACGAAGTTGCCCGGGCGGATGTCGCCAGCCGTGACGGCGATCCCGACGTCGTCGAAATCTACCTGGCTTACCAGACCGGACTGGCCAGGCGCCTGAACCTGCCCTGGCAATCGGAAAGCATGCTCTATCGTCGGGTGTCAGGTGTCACCGACGCGATGATCGACCAGGCTTACGACACGGTGCTGGCCCTTGGCGAAGGCGATGGCCTGGTGGACCAAATGCTTGAACAGGCGTTCTGGCAAACTCATCTGGAGCAGCGCTACCCGGTTCGCCTGGCCGCCAATAAACAGCATTATCTGAATCAGTCCGAGAAGCTGGAAACGTTACGTATCAAACAACGCGAATGGCTGGACACCACGACATCAGGGGTGTATCGCATCCAATTACGCAGCCAGCTGCGCGAACTCGCCCATGACCTGACCCTGCCGGACACCGTCGTTTTGGCTGATCACCCCCTCAGCAACGCGCTCTACGAGCGAGTGGTGATTGATCTGGTCGACGATGAAAAGCAACTGTCGCGACAATTGACCCGCGAAGCCTTGAGGCGCGCCGGCCAGTAAAATCGTAAACGGACCGACAGCCTGATGATCATCGTCAGGCTGTCGGTTCGTTGCAGCCATTTGCCTGACCGCTGCCAGCGACAGGGTCAGGGTGCGGCCGCGCTGAAAATCAGGTTGACACTGCCGTAGTAAGTACCCGGCCTGTAGCCCCCGGCCGGAACCTTCGGCTGTATCTCCAGGGGGAAGCGTCCACCGGCCATGGCTTGTGCGGCGCTCACCACTTCCCGCGGTTGCGGATCGTGGCTCAGCTCCCGCCCGTTGAAACTGACGCGCAGGTAGATCTCCTGACCGTCCAGCCCGTTGGACAGGTAGGGCTGTGAATCCAGCCGGGCCTGGAGTGCACTGGTGTCGTGCCTGACATCGAAGTTCTTGCGCAGTCCGCCCAGCGTCGAGTTGCTGATGTTCCACGGCAAGCTTTGTTGCAGGTGAATCCAGTTCGATTCGGCGGGAATCACATAGAAGCCGAGGGTCGGAATATCCACCGACACTTCGAAGGTGCGTTCCTCCCTCGCCGCAAATACCGGGGCACTCATCAGCGCCATCACGCCGATCCACAGGGCAATGGGTGATTGCTTGATCATGTCGGGTTACCTGTTGCGTTAAAAATATCCGGCCCGCCAGACGCTCGCGATGGCGTTACTGACTGGCGATGCGCAGCGTCTTTTTGGCCGAGCCTTCGATCAGTTTGAAGCGGTATTCACGGCCAGGCTGCTTGTCGAACTCGAAGGTTTTACCGGCCAGCACGTGATGCTTGGTGATCGGCTCGCACTCGTTTTCGTTCTTCAACGAGCAGTTGCGAAACTCATCGACCACCACCACCGAGTTGCCGTTGTTGCGCAACCGGTAAGTGCCGGCGCTGTCCTCGACCACACTGTCGAAACGTGCGTTTTTCGGCCGCACGAAAAACACCGTGCCGAACCCGGTCATGACGTTGACCCCCGCCGTCAACGTTTCCTTGTAGGCCTCACGTTCTTCGCCAGAGACGGCAAACTCGTCTTCCTTTTCCGGCACCACCGGTATGAAGCGCACGCGGAAATAGCGTTCGGTGTCGCGGTTGCCCATCAGCAGCAGGCGCGTGCCCTGCATGCCCTTGGCCGGCACGATCAATCTTGCCGGGCTGGCCATCAAGCCATCACGGCCGGTGTCATTGGCCTGTACCTTGACCGGCACCTCACGATGACTGCCATCGGCGTCGTAAATGATCTCGAGGATGTTGACCTTGACGAAGGCCGTGCTGTCGCCGCTGTTGAATACCCGCTTGAGATAGGTGCTTTTGTCCGCGTCCAGATAGTCGTAAACCGTTCCGACATTGATCTGCGGCCCGGCCTGAATCGCCAGAGAACACACGCTCAATCCCACCATTAATCCCAGCCGTCTCATACCCTTGTACCTCTAGTCATTGAACACAACACTTGCGCGGCCCATCAGATTTCCGAGTCCCAGATCACCGTGACGGAGCCGGAATAAGGGCTCGCTATGCTGGCGCTCAGCATCCAGTCCACTTCGTCTTTCGGGACTTCGAAGTGCAGGACGCCGGGGGCTCTATCGACGTAAAAGCCGGGCTTGAATATTTGCGCGTTATTGGCTCCGGTCTGCAGACGCCGGTGCTTGACCGGTTGCCCGGCCAGATCGGTCAAGCCATTGGGCAGGCTGACGCTGACCTGCAACTCGACCGCTCGCCGGCCTGCGGCGTCCTCGATCACGCAATCGAGCGTCGTCCATCGCTTGCATTCGATGTACATCTTGAAACGCGATGACGCGGAAATCTGAAAGGTCTGGTCGCGAAACAGCCGCACCGGTTTGCGTCCGGCCTGTAACCAGCCCTGCCAGCCACCGGCAGGCACCAGCTCGAACTTTTCACCACCGGGCGGGATGTCGACCTTGAGGGTGTGTTGAACTTCGAGGTTGAAATTCAGGGTCAATGCAGAATCATCGGGCCGCATGACATCACCCATGTCGAAATCCTGATTCGGCCCGACGTCAAAGGTAATCGATCCGTTGTAAGACCCACTTTTCATCGCCAACGGATTCGGCGTTCTCAATTGATAACCGATGACGAGGTACTGGTATCGAAAGGACCGTGGTATCTCGAATAAAGATTGCTTTGAGCATACCCCCGCTCCAACAGGCACTTTCCAGAAACTATTGAAACCAAAATTTCCCACGGTCGACCACCCGACTCCCTGGCACGGTGGTGGGGCATACATCCAGGATCCGCCCCTCCAAAGCCGGTCCCATCCGGGTCCTCCCGACACCCCGGTCAAGTCGACGACCGACACCGGTAGCAGCGACTCATGTCCGATTCCCGCAATCCGGACCTCGACTGTCTGGCTCTCTCCAGAGGAGTGAACAACGCGCACAGGCCGCCAGTTTGACGGGACTTTGGCCATCCCGCCTTGCCGAGGATCGGCATGATTGGCGCGGATTGGTGCGTTGGCCGTAAATGAAATCGGCACAATCAAACTGAATAGACCTTCCGCCTCACAAGCCCATGGCACCTGAAGACAGAAACCCTGAGACGGGGTCTTATTCACGAATTCATTTTTATGGGGAGCCGCCGAGTCCGGTGAAAACGTAGCGTCAATATTCAACACCGCTGCATTCGTCGGTAATGAACTCACTCCATACAACACTGCCATCAGCATCGCACGACTGAGTTTTTTTCCTGGTCTGGTCAATATTTTCATGTCAGTCAGCTCGCCGTAGCGTCCTTGTGAGCAGCACTCGCCAACGTATCCGGCGTGCAACGCAAATCGCCGATCATCAACACGTTGTTTTCGCTGCGGTGTTTGTCGACATCCAGACGGAACTGGCACAGCAACTGGTCGGCATAACGCACCTCAAGCGTTGGCGAGGCGGTTTTCATTTCCATGGAGAAGAAGCCATCGACCTCGCTGACCCCACGGCTGGCGTGGTTGATCACGTGGTGCCCCTTGAGCGGCCGCCCCTGCGGGTCGAGCAAGCGCCCGAGGACGGTCAGGGTTTTCATCACTCGCACCTTGCGGTACTCCACCCCTCCCTTGTTCAGGTGATAGCGGGTACGTGCCGGTTCGATGCTCGCCGCCGGCACGTGATTGCCTTCGAAGTCAAAGCTCACCGAGCTGCTCTTGTAGGCCGTCAGCGGTATGAAATTGCGTCCGGGGCGCAGGGCGGCGCTGCCACCGCTGAGGTCGTCGGCGCGCAAGGCGATGCCGTCGATATCGGACTCGACATCGACGATCATCCCGGCACCGCGTCCCTGATGCTGACTGGTCAAGGCCAGGCGCTGGCCACCGACCACCAGCGTGCTGTCGAGGTTCAGGCCGCCGGTGAATTTGTTGTTGAACGACGAACGCTGAACAAAACCATCGCCGTTGATAGCGTCGGTGCGAAAGTTCGCCAGGCTCGACAGACCGACGCCATAAGTGTCGGTGAGCGCCGTCACCGACACGCTCTGCAAAACGTGGTCCTGCAGGTCTTTGCGGTAGCCGAGTGAGCCATTGTTGTCGCGGCTGCCGTCTCGGGCGGTGCGGCTGCCGATGCTGCCGGAAAGCTGCTGCCCGGGACTGCCGAGCGCCAGATTGAGACTCAGGTCGACGCCGCGATTGCGCGCATCGCCACTGCTGTAGCTGCCGGGACGATCGAACAGTGACAGGCGCCAACTGCCGTCGCTGCCAAACAATTGGGTGCGTTGCGTCCAACCGAGGTCGACACCGACGCCTTCGACGTTGCCTTCACTGTGGGAAACCCGCGCATTGAGCGAACTCTGGCGGCTGATCCGGTGACTCAAGCCCAACGATGAATTGCTGGTTTCGCCGGTGAACACATTGCGTTGTCGTACCCGCGTGCCGTCGGGCAGGGTGTCGTAAGTATTGGTGGTGTCGAGCCAGCTGCGGTTGTGGCTGATCACCACACTGCCGGCGCTGTAGCTGTACAAACCTTGCAGGTCGGCACCCGTGCCGTGGTCCTGCGTCTGGTACAGGTTGGCGTAGAGGCTGATGCTGTTGCCCAGTGTCCAGTCGATGGAACTGCCGTATTGCAGCGTGTCCTGCACCTGACGTGCCGACAGTCCGAGTATCACGCGGGGGTGCAGCAGGTAGTTGACCGAGGCGCCTGCGGTGGCGCTGCCGTTGCTTTGCTGGTCCCAATTGCTCAGCAGTTTGCTTTCCTGCCCGGCAAACAGGTTGTAGCGCCAGCGCTCATCATGGTTGCGCCAGTTATTGGGCTTGTAGATCAGCTCCTGGGTAGTCGAGGTAATCTGGCCGTCTTCGATCAGCCGCACTTCCACTTCGTAGATACCGCCGGGCAACGGGCGGGTGTCGAGGGTCTGCAGGCCGGCGGGCACCGCTTGCGTATTGATCAGCAGGCCATCGCGGTAGATCTCCACCGAACCCTGGCGGTTGGCCGTGACATACACCGGGTACACGCTGGGTGTCGGATTGTCGATGGCCAGGCTGTCGGAGCTGCCATACATCACGCCGACGGCGGTGTCGGGGCTGGTGCCGAATGAGCGCGGCTGACGCGTCAGACCTTCGGAATTGGGGGTGAAATAGCCCAGGCGGAAAAAACTGCCCTGTAACTCGCGCTGGGTATAGAGCTCATGCACGGCGTGATAAGTCTTGTCGTCGGGCCCACCGAGCCGTGCCAGTTGCATGTTGAAGCTCTGGCTCCAGCTCCCCAGGCTGGCACTGGCCTCCAGACCGAAACGGCCGCCCAGGTCCTGATCCTGGCCACCGTTGAGGTTGAGTTGATGACGCACCATCAGGCCACTGCTGCCGCCTTCGGGCTGGTCGTAGTAACGCTTGGCTTCACTGTCGCGCTCGGCATTGGCGGTGACGATCGACAGCAACGAGTTTTCCAGGTTGTAGTGCACCGCGAGCATCTGCTCCGGGCATTGCCCGTTACAACTGCCCAGCGCCACCCCCGGTTTGAGAATCTCGGCCCAGGTCTCGCGCTCACTGACGCTGAAGCGGCTGTCGCTGGTGTCGGTGAATTCGAGCAAAGTCACCCGGTCATCGCGCGACAAGACAATCATGGCTTCGCCCAGTGGTTGTTGATCAAGTTCCACCCGAACTGCCAACGGCACATCGAAGAAATGTTCTTCGAACTCCGCCGGCAAACCTTTGGCCTGTGCCAACAAACTTCGCGGCGTATTATCAACGGACATGGGCGCCGCAAATGCACTGCTACATAACAGCAGCGCAAGCGCTGTCGCGATGGGCGTCATCGGGAACATGGAAAGTACTCTTTTTTCAATAATTCGAAGCTCGGCCGACAAACCACAAAGTTTGCCGACCGATTACGCCACTTTTAAAAAGTCAGCGTTTTCTCGTCGCAGTGATACTTAGACGGAAGGTTCGACCACCAGCATGACCACACCGGTAAAGTCGCCGGCAGCAGGTTTGCCGGTCACGCCTTTGGCCGAGATCTTGAACGGGGCGCGGTAGCGGGTGTTGGACTCGTCCTTACCGACGACTTCCTGAGAAGTGGCGGTGAGTTCCTTGCCATTGAGCTCCACCTTCAGGTCGATGGTGCTGCTGCCGGCGATCAGCTTGGGCACGCCTTCCAGACGCGCGTTCACCTTGCCGGCGGTGTGCAGCACATCGAAGTGGCCGTTGACTTCACGCATGGCGTTGGTGGCAGGGTCGAAGCTCATGTCCTGATCCTTGTTGACCAGGTCCGAATCGACTGGCACTGCATAGAAATCATCGGCTGGCACATGAGCAACGATATTGATGGAGTGCCTGGCTTCAGTGGCCGCGAACGCCATCGAGGAACTCAGAGCCAGAACAGCCAGCGGAGCAGCAAATGCGATTTTCTTGAACATCTTTCAGTACCTGTTTTTTTAAATAAGAAGGCTAAGTATTAAAAGTTTCGCGAAAGCAAAACGTCATCAAACGTTTTGCTCCAGCGAAAGTTTTAATGCCGAAAGATGATCAAGCAAATGCGCTTCGAAGTAAGCCGGAAACTTCCCACAGGGGTGTAGCCCGAAGGACATCACCTCAGAGTGAAAAAACCGCATTATTTAGAAATTTATCTGAGCGACTGTAAGAGCCAGACTACAGCACGCCAATCAACTGGCCGAACAGGCCACAACTAACACGGCAACTTCCGTCAGACATGGACCACACTTCCCGTCAATAAAGAGCGAAACCTTACTTTAGAGAGTTAGCACTAATCTGCGCGTTTGCCAGGCCATTGAAAACCCCATTTTTTTGATCAATAGCCTCCATTCGTCGGTCCGCTTTCGTCGCCGGCGCCAAGCGACCATCCGTCAGAAGCCCTTGCTCATTCGTAAAGATATATCTTAAGTTGTATCTAAACACGACAGAGAGAAGGAACAATGAGAGACCATCATTCCCCCCACCGTGATCACGGCGACGGCTTCGAGCGCCGCCCGGGACGCGAACGCGGCGGTCGCGGCCCACGGGTATTTGCCCCCGGCGACCTGAAATTACTGCTGTTGGCACTGATCGCCGAACAGCCGTGCCACGGCTACGACCTGATCCGCCAGATCGAAGGCATGTTCGACGGCGCCTACAGCCCCAGCCCCGGCGTGATCTACCCGACCCTGACCTTTCTGGAAGAAAGCGACTTGATCAGCGGTGACGCCGACGCCGGCAAAAAACGCTACAGCGTGACCGACGCCGGTCGTTTGTCTTTAAGCGAGCAAGCCGTCGCGCTGGACGGCGTGCGCATGCGCATCGACGTCAGCAAGCGCTCGTTGCGCGGCCATGATCGGCCGCCGGAAATCCATGAAGCGGTGCACAACCTGCGCCACGCCTTGCAACTGCACCACGGGCGCTGGAGCGCCGAAGAAATCCTGCGCGTGCGTGACCTGCTCAACGACACCGCCAAAGCCATCGTCGACGGCCCCGCCGTTCAATCTGCCCCGGAGAAAGCCGAATGACTGCAGTCGAGACCCAAACCATTCACCGCGTGATGCACGAAATCAAACGCCGCAAGTTAGAGGTATTGCGTGTGGTCGACCTGACCCCGCGCATGCGCCGCATCACCCTCGGCGGGCCGGAACTGGCCGGGTTCATCAGCCTGGGCACGGACGATCACGTCAAGTTGCTGTTCCCGCAGAACGCCGAACAGGCCGCCGCGCTGGAAACCCTGGTGCTCGGCGCCGGCAAAAGTGAGGTGCCGATGCCCGCGATGCGCGACTACACACCGCGCCGATACGATCTGGAAAAACTCGAACTGGACATCGACTTCGTCCTGCATGGCGACGGCCCCGCCTCGACCTGGGCCGAGCAGGCCCAACCCGGGCAGTTTCTGCACATCGGTGGGCCGCGCGGTTCGATGATCGTGCCGGACATCTTCGACAGCTACCTGCTGATCGGCGACGAAACCGCCCTGCCCGCCATCGCCCGTCGTCTCGAAGGCCTGGCGGCCAATCGCAAGGCGCTGGTGGTGATCGAAGTGGAGAACGGTGGCGAGCAACAGGTGCTGGAGAGTGCAGCGCAGGTCAATGTGATCTGGGTGCTGCGTGAAGGCGGCAAGGACAACCTGTTGACCACCGTCAAACAGTTGCAGGTGCCCAAGGGCAATCTGTATGCCTGGGTGGCGACGGAGACCAAGGTTTCGCGGCAGATACGCCGGGTACTGATTGATGAGCATGGGCTGGACGAACAGCTCATCAAAGCTGTGGGCTACTGGCGGGCCAAAGGTACTTCTGAAGAGGAGTGATTTTTGCTACTCACCCTCAACTTGAGGAGTGAACTCAATTGTGGCGAGGGAGCTTGCTCCCGCTCGGCTGCGCAGCAGTCGCAAAACCTGTACTTGCGATTTACCTGATGCAATGTGATTGCAGCATTTGGGGCTGCTTCGCAGCCCAGCGGGAGCAAGCTCCCTCGCCACAGGATGTTTCTTGATCTCAGGATCGAAGGCCGCGCCAGCGATCGAGGCCAATCACCAGCAAACCGATCAGCACAAACCCCAGCAATATCCCTCCGGCATTGATGAACACCTGTGCATAACCGAGCAGCGCCACATCAATGAACGGGTACGCATACGCGCCGAGCTGATGCCCGCGCAGCAACGCGTAAATGAAATACACCAGCGGGTAAATCAGCCACACCGGCAGGTGCCACAGGCGCAATGTGCCTTTGGGCACGCAGCACCACCAATAGCCAAGAAACAGCAGTGGCATCACGTCGTGCAGCAATTCGTCAGCCACAAACTGCCAGCCCTCGGGGTGCCATAAATGCCGCAGCAAAAGGCTGTAGGCCAGGCCGACCAGCGCGATGCTCACCGCCACCCCACTGCTGACCCACGGCTGCAGAAACCAGCGTTGCGCAGCGGACTCGCGGCGGGTGACCGCGCAAGTCAGTACGGTCGCCACCAGGGTATTGGTCAGTACGGTGAAGTAGCTGAAGAAACTCACCAGCCCACCCAGCAGACTGGCATCGACACTCAGCCGCGCAAGGAAAATCAGGTACAGCTGAATGCTCAGCCCGGCCCAGCCGAGGCTGGCGATGAGCATGATCACGCGTCGCCGCAAAACGGCGTCCATCTCAGAGCGGTCGCTTGGTGCGCATCAGTTTCACGTACAAGCGCTCGACCTTTTCCCGCGCCCATGGGGTTTTGCGCAGGAACGTCAGGCTCGACTTGATGCTCGGATCGCTCTTGAAGCAGCGGATATCGATGCGCTCGGCCAACCCCGACCACTCGTAATGCGCCACCAGCGCATTGAGGATCTGTTCGAGGGTTACGCCATGCAGCGGATCGGGAGTGTGGTCGTTCATGCCAGGCCTTTGGGCGAAGTGAAAATGCAGAAGCCGCGCACCTTAGCCGAGGGGGGGCTGAGGTGGAAGCGGTTCCTTCAAATGTAGGTCAAGAGCAAAAGATCGCAGCGTTGCGCAACGCCTGCATTGGAGCGCGATCCCCTGCAGGAGCTGCCGCAGGCTGCGATCTTTTGGCACTGTTACAGATTGCGAAAAGCTGCATGTCCACAAAACCGCTTTGTCTTTTTGTTACAGATCATTATCCTGCCGCCC
>Ga0308163_10002229_pt1 | contig 18241 bp, 14 predicted proteins | sample PhyTR1_FD_201037 | JGI IMG/M metagenome (GOLD analysis project Ga0308163, IMG submission 201037) | Phyllosphere microbial communities from UC Gill Tract Community Farm, Albany, California, United States - DLSLT.R1 | ecosystem: Host-associated > Plants > Phyllosphere > Unclassified | place: USA...
AGAGCCGTATATTTGCAGCTACAAAAGTAAACTGTCACGCAATACTAATTCACTGTATCATACTGCTTTTTAAGGCATATGTGACGAAGACAGCCTCCTAATTGCAGCCCAAACGCTTAAAGCAAACTAAAAAAGGCCGAGATCAATCCCGGCCTTTTTTGGTGCTATATTTGCTGCTGCCAGGCTCAGATGCCGGCGATATGACGGACCCAGCCATGCGGGTCATTGCTCTTGCCGCGCTGGATATTGACCAGTTGCTCGCGGATCTTCGTGGTCGTCTCGCCGGTTTCGCCGGTGCCGATCGTGAAGCCGCCGCCGGAGAACTTGACTTCACCGATGCCGGCAACGACGGCGGCGGTGCCGCAGGCGAAGGCTTCCTTGAGCTTGCCGCTCTTGGCGTCTGCCTGCCATTCGTCGAAGGAATAGGGCCGCTCATGCACGGCGACACCCTGGTCCTTGAGCAGCGAGATCAGCGAATTGCGGGTGATGCCGGGCAGGATCGTGCCGCCGAGTGGCGGGGTGACCAGCGAACCATCCTCCATGACGAAGAAGACATTCATGCCGCCGAGTTCTTCCACCCATTTATGCTCGGCCGCATCGAGAAACGCGACCTGGTCGCAACCATGCTCGACCGCTTCCGACTGGGCAATCAGGCTTGCCGCATAATTGCCACCGCATTTGGCGGCACCGGTGCCGCCGGGTGCCGCGCGGGTATAGTTTTCCGAGACCCAGATCTTCACTGCCTTGGCGCCGCCCTTGAAGTATGGGCCGACGGGCGAGGCGATGACGCAGAAGATATAGTCGCGGGCGGGGCGCACGCCGAGGAAGGCTTCCGAGGCGAACATGAAGGGGCGCAGGTAGAGGCTGCCCTCACCTTCAGGGATCCACTTGGCGTCGGCGACAACAAGCTTATCGATGGCCTCGATGAACAGTTCTTCCGGAATTTCCGGCATGGCCATCCGCCGGGCGGATTCGTTGAAGCGGCGGGCATTTTCCTGAGGCCGGAACAGCACGACCTTGCCTTCCGCCGTGCGGTACGCCTTCATGCCCTCGAAGATTTCCTGGGCATAGTGCAGGACCGCAGAAGCCGGATCAATGGCAAAGGGACCACGGGCGGTAATCTCGCCGTCATGCCAGCCCTTCACCACATTCCAATGGAGCACGGCCATATGATCGGAAAACAGCGTGCCAAAGCCGAGGCTCTCAAACGCCTTGAGGCGATCAGCCTCTGGCATGGGATTGGCATTGGGCTTGATGGTAAATTCCGGCAGTGCGGCGGCAGACATGGCAGATGACCTCCTCAGATGGGCGATAGGTCAATAATGCTGACCTATCTATATCAGCTATAGACGATCATCAGCTTTCACAAGCCTTTTCAAGGGCAATCCGGTACGGTTGCAAAAAATATCTATTCAGGCCGCCTTATACAGCGATCTCGCTCGCACCACGCCATGGCGGTACGAGTCGAGCTGCATTCCGAAACCGCATATTCGGATAAACTGGTCCTTCGCCTCTTCCCTGACGGAGGTCCGTGCGGACCGCCTTACCCGAACATTACATGTTCGGATAAACTGGTCCTTCGCCTCCTTGCGGCGGCACCCAAGTGATGTTCTGGTTCGGGTCTTTGATGTCGCAGGTCTTGCAGTGGACGCAGTTCTGGGCGTTGATGACGAAGCTCGGCTCGCCGTCCTTTTCCACCCATTCATAGACCCCGGCGGGACAGTAACGGTTTGACGGGCCGCCATAGACGCCGAGCTCGGAGCTTTTCTGCAGGGCCATGTCCTTGACCTTCAGATGCACCGGCTGATCTTCCTCGTGATTGGTATTGGACAGGAAGACCGACGACAGGCGGTCGAAGGTCAGCACGCCATCGGGCTTGGGATAGTCGATCTTTTTGTGCTTGGCGGCCGGTTCCAGGCTTTCCGCATCGGTCTTGCCGTGGCTGAGCGTGCCGAAGACGGAAAAGCCCAGCAGTTGGTTGGTCCACATGTCCAGCCCGCCGAGCGCCACGCCGAGCACCGTGCCGAGCTTCGACCACAATGGCTTGACGTTGCGGACCCGCTTCAGGTCCGCGCCGATCGCGGTGTCGCGCCAGGCGTTTTCGATTTCGACCGGCTCGTCATTGGCGCGGCCGGCGGCAATGGCTTCGGCGATCTTGTCGGCGGCCAGCATGCCCGAGAGCACGGCATTATGGCTGCCCTTGATGCGCGGCACGTTGACCATGCCGGCGGAACAGCCGAGCAGCGCGCCGCCCGGGAAGGACAGTTTCGGCACCGACTGATAGCCGCCCTCGGTGATGGCGCGGGCGCCGTAAGACAGGCGCTTTGCGCCTTCGAACGTGTCGCGGACCGCCGGATGGGTCTTGAAGCGCTGGAATTCCTCGAACGGGTAGAGATAGGGGTTCTTGTAATTCAAGTGCACGACGAAACCGACGGCAACCATGTTGTCTTCGAGGTGATAGAGGAAGGAGCCACCACCGGTCTTCATGTCGAGCGGCCAGCCGAAGGAATGCTGCACCAGGCCGGGCCGATGGTGTTCCGGCTTGACCTGCCACAGCTCCTTGATGCCAAGGCCGAATTTCTGCACGTCGCTGTCACGCGACAGATCGTATTTAGCGATCAACTGCTTGGCGAGCGAACCACGTACGCCCTCGCCGATCAGCACATATTTGCCGAGCAGTTCCATGCCACGGGTAAAGTTCGGACCGGGTTCGCCGTTCTTCTCGATGCCCATATCGCCGGTGGCAACGCCGATCACAGCGCCAGCGTCGTTGTAGAGCACTTCCGTCGCGGCAAAGCCGGGATAGATTTCGACGCCCAGCGCCTCGGCATGAGAGGCGAGCCAGCGACAGACATTGCCGAGCGAGACGATGTAATTGCCGTGATTGTTCATCAGCGGCGGCATGAAGGCGTTCGGCAGGCGGATGGAGCCAGCCGGGCCGAGGAAGAGGAAGTGGTCGGCAGTGACCTCGGTCTTGAAGGGATGATCGGCCTCTTCGCGCCAGCCGGGCAGCAGCTTGTCGACACCGATGGGATCGACGACCGCACCAGAGAGGATATGGGCGCCGACTTCAGCCCCCTTTTCAAGGACGACGACGGTGAGATCAGGATTGACCTGCTTCAAGCGAATGGCGGCAGAAAGACCCGCCGGCCCCGCCCCGACGATCACCACGTCGAATTCCATGCTCTCGCGCTCGGGCAGCTGTTGTTCGCTCATCGTTTTCTCCGCTCGGCTTGTCCCCATATGGCCCCCTTCCTTGTCAAATCCAGCCCGACTTGTCGAGCCGGGTTGCGACAGGCGAAGGCCCAAAATCCCCGCAGGGCGTTATGAGGCGCCAGAATATCTTCCCTTTACGTTCACGTCAATTCATAGACACACAAACAGACGCTGCCGCGCTGTCTCGTGGAAGCGTGACCAAGGGAGAGACTACTGAAATGGCGAATGACGGGAAGACCAGCTTGGAGACGGTGTCCGCAATGACTGATGGAGCCGTCGCAGCATTGATGCGAGGTGACCGGCCCGGCGGATATTCACCACCACTCTCGGCTGAAGGGCTTTGATTTTGTCCGGATCACTCGTTACGGTCGCTAAACAAATTTATTCGTAAAAGAGGATTTCACCATGGATTTCGGCATTTCCGGCAAACGCGCCCTTGTTCTTGCAGCCTCGCGCGGCCTTGGGCTTGGCATTGCCCGCGCGCTCGCCGCCGAGGGCGCGCAAGTGCTGATCTGCGGCCGCACGCAAGAGAAGTTGGCGGCCAACTGCGCCGAAATCACTGCTGCCGGCGGCAAGGCAGATTATGTCGTAGCGGATCTCGCCGACGATGGATTTGTTTCGACCATGGTCGAGGCCGTGGCGCAGAAGCTTGGCGGCATCGACATTCTCGTCAACAATACCGGCGGCCCAGTGCCCGGCACGGCAGAAGAGATGGACGAGGCAAAGCTGCACATGTTCTTCCAGTCGATGGTGGTGCGGGTGATCACACTCACCAATGCGCTTCTGCCGCAGATGAAGGCGCAGGGGTTTGGCCGCATCCTGACCGTTGCCTCCTCCGGCGTCGTCGAGCCAATCGGTAACCTCGCCCTTTCCAATACGCTGCGTGGCGCACTGGTCGGCTGGAACAAGACTCTGTCCAGCGAGATTGCGCCTCTCGGCATCACTGCAAACCTGCTTCTGCCCGGCCGCATCCATACCGACCGGATTGACGAACTCGACGGTGCCAATGCCAAGCGGCAAGGCAAGTCTCTGGACGAGGTACGCGCTGCCTCGATCAAAACGATCCCTGCCGGACGTCTTGGCACAGTCGAGGAATTCGCAGCAGCCGGCGCTTTTCTGTGTTCGGCCCCGGCTGCCTATATCACCGGCACAATGGTGCGGGTGGACGGTGGCGCTGCCAAATCGTTGTAATACCGGCAAGGTTTCCCGTTCCGGTCGCCCGTTTTAGTGACTAGCCAAGGATATCATCACTAAAACGGGCTTTATTACAGGAATTTAAGGTGAACTCACTTCGAGTTGATCGATAGTGTGCGCCACCGTTATTTTCGCAGTGCATTAATTCAATAATGATAGGGGTTATAGACCAGCTCTAGCTTCGTCAGGCCCGAACACATGAAAAAATTCTGGACCGCTACCAGCATCATTGCAATTCTCGCCGTTGGTGGGTGGATTTACCGCGATCATATTCCCTATCTAGACAAAGTGCCTGTCCTGTCCGGCTATGTGCACAAGTCGGGCACGCAGACGGCGGATGCCAGCACGCAGGCACCTGGTCAGGACGCCGGCAAGTCAGGTGGACAGGCAAGCGGTGGACAGGCTGGTGGTGGGCAGGCTGCTGGCCAAGGCGGATCGGGCAAAGGTGGCGGCAAGCGCAACGGCGGGCCAGCATCGGTAAAGACGATTGCGGCAGCCATGGGCAATCTACCGATGGACGCGACGGCGACAGGCTGGGCCGAAGCCGAGGATACGACGACGCTTGCAGCGCTGCAAAGCGGGCTGTTGCAGGACGTGATTGCCAAGGACGGCCAGGAAGTGAAGGCCGGCGATCTGATTGCACGGCTGGACGACCGCATTGCCCAGGCGACCGTCGACAAGGATAAGGCCAATATCGTCGCCGACGAAGCAAGCCTTGTCGAATATGACGCTGCCTTTCAGCGCGCCGTGAGCCTGGTCAAGCAAAATGCCCAGTCGCAGCAGACCTACGAGCAGGCAAAGGCCGCGCGTGACTCGGCAGCCGCCAAAGTCGATGCGGACAAAGCGACACTCGCGTCCGATCTGGTCGATCTCGAACATATGAAAATACGGGCACCGTTTGACGGTCGGCTGGGCAGCATTCAGCTCAGCATCGGCGCTTATGTCAGCGCCGGCAGCGCCATTGTCAGCATCACCCGCTATAATCCCATCTATGTCCGGTTCCAGATGCCGGAGCGCTATTTGCCGCAACTGCACCAAGCGTTCGGCGTCAAGGATGTGGCTGTCGATGTCGATCCGGCCTCGACCGGCGGCGTCCCTGTGAGCGGAAAGTTGTCCTTCTTCGACAATACGGTCGACACCGCCTCTGGCACAATTCTAGTCAAGGCAGAGTTCGCGAATGACAAGGGCGTACTCTGGCCCGGCCAGAGCGCCAATGTCACCGTGCGCTTCCCCGGCGACACCGAGACGGTTCTGGTGCCTACGGTGGCCGTCAGGCCAGGTGCTGATGGCTTCTTCGTCTACACTGTCAATGGCGACAGCAAGGTCAAGGCCACCAAGGTTGCCGTGCTGCGCGCCAATGGCGATATGACGGCAATCTCATCGGGCCTGAAGGAAGGTGACCATATCGTGGTTGAAGGTCAGGTCCAGCTCGCCGACGGGCAGACGGTCGTCGAGCAGTTCTCGGGCCAGAAAGTGGCTGAAAACGAGCCGAAGGATGTGACCCGATGATCCCTACTTTCTGTATCAACAGACCAGTCGCGACCATTCTTCTCGCCATCGGCCTAATATTGGCAGGGCTTGCCGGCTATCGGCTGCTGCCAGTTGCCGCTTTGCCAAAGGTCGATTTCCCGACCATCAACGTCTCTTCGACCCTGTCTGGCGCCTCGCCGGAGACCATGGCGACGTCGGTCTCCACGCCGCTGATCAAGCAGTTCGAGACCATTCCCGGCGTCAGCGAAATCAGCGCCACCAATTCGCTCGGCAATTCCTCGATCGTCATCCAGTTCGACCTGAACCGTGACATCGATGCCGCAGCCGCTGACGTGCAGGCGGCGATTTCGCGTGCCAGCCGGCAGCTGCCGAGCAATATGACTACCGATCCGAGCTATCGGAAGACCAACCCGGCCGATGCGCCGATCCTGCTGCTCGCCATCAACAGCGATGAGATGCCGCGCAGCCAGGTGGATTCGATTGCCGAAAACATCATTTCACCGCTGCTATCGACGCTGAACGGCGTCGCCCAGGTCAGCATTTACGGGTCGCAGACCTATGCGGTCCGCATCGGCGTCGATCCAGCCAAGCTGCAGGCGCGTGGCCTGGGTGTCGATACGCTGACAACGGCAATTTCCAATGCCAATAGCCAGGTTCCGATCGGCTCGCTCAACACCGCAGCCCAGTCGCTGACCATTAATGCCAATACGCAGCGCACCAATGCCGACGAATTCAAGTCGCTGGTGATCTCCACCACCAGCAACGGTGCGCCCATTCATCTGTCTGACGTCGCAAATGTCCGCGACAGCGTCGAAAATCTCGATGCCGGCAGCTGGTTCGATGGCAAGCAGGCGATCATCCTTGCTATTCAGCGCCAACCGGACGCCAACACCGTCGATGTCGTCGACGAAATCATGGCGAAGCTGCCGGCCCTGAAACGGCAGTTGCCGCCCTCGCTGCATATCAACGTCATGAACGATGCCTCCACCGCAATCCGCGAGGCTATCCACGACGTGCAGTTCACCCTGTTCCTGACCATCGGCCTTGTTGTCCTGGTGATCTATCTGTTCACCGGCCACCTGACTGCGACCCTTATTCCGGGTCTTGCGGTGCCGCTGTCACTGATCTCCACCTTCGGCGGCATGTATGTGCTGGGCTATAGCGTCGACAACATATCATTGCTCGGCCTGACGCTCGCGGTCGGCCTCGTGGTCGACGATGCCATCGTCATGCTCGAAAACATCCTGCGCCATGTCGAAGAAGGCATGCCGCCGATGCAGGCGGCGCTGAAAGGCGCCGGCGAAGTCAGTTCGACGATCATTTCCATGTCGATCTCGCTGGTGGCGGTGTTCATTCCGATCCTGCTGATGGGCGGCGTCGTCGGGCGTCTGTTCAACGAATTCGGCATGGTCGTTACCTTGGCGATCCTGTCGTCGGCGCTGGTGTCGCTGACGGTGACGCCGATGCTGGCGGCACGCATTCCCTCTCATAGCAGCCGGCCACCGCTCATCGTGCGCTGGTTCGACGCCGGGTTTAACAAGACACAGTCGGGTTACGACAAGTCGGTGCGCTGGTGCCTCAACCATCGCTTCGTGATCATGTTGGTGTTTCTGGGCTCGATCGGCGGCTCTGCCTGGTTGTTCGAGACCCTGCCCTCCAGCTTCTTCCCACAGGAAGATATCGGCCGCCTCTCGGTCAGCACCCAGGCCCGCGAAGATATTTCCTATGACGCGATGCGCGACCTGCAGCAGAAGGTTGCCGACACGTTGAAGGCCGATCCGGCCGTCGATCACGTCACCTCGATCGTCGGCGGTTCCAGCCGCAGCCCGCTCAACAACGGTACGCTGTTCGTGCAGTTGAAGCCCAAGGACAACCGGCCGCCGCTGGCCCAGACGATCAACGGCATGCGGCAGAAGCTGTCGAAAATAGCGGGTATCCGCAGTTACATCACGCCACAGCAAAACCTGCGCTTCGGCGGACGCAGCACGGCCAGCCAGTACCAGTTGGTGGTTCAGGCTCTCAGCACCAAGGAAACCGACGAATGGTCGTCGAAAATCCAAGCTGCGATGCGCCGAGACTCATTGTTTACCGACGTCACCTCCGACGCCCAGAACAATGCGATTGCTGCGGACATTTCTATCGACAATGGCAAGGCTGCCGCTTTCGGCATCACCAACGATCAGCTGCGCAAGACGCTGGAAATGGCTTTCAGCGGTTACAATGCCGCCCAGATCCAGTCGACCGGCGACAGCTATGACGTGATCGTCGAGTTCGACCGCAGCAAGCCATGGGACGATGAGTTCCTGCGCGATATCCTGGTCAGGTCTTCCTCGACGGGAACGCTGGTACCGCTGTCGAACTTCGCCACGGTCAAGCGCCATACAGCGCCTGTCACCGTCAACCAGACCGGCCAGCTGGTCTCGACCACGGTGTCCTTCAACTTGCCCGATGGCGTGTCGCTCAGCGATGCCACCGCCCGGATCGACCAGATCAAGACGGAAATCGGCATGCCAAACGACGTCTTCACGTCCTATGGCGGCACGGCGGCAATCTTCCAGCAGTCGCAGAGCAATACCGGTCTGCTGATCCTGGCTGCGGTTCTGACGATTTATGTGGTTCTGGGCGTGCTCTATGAGAGCTTCATCCACCCGCTCACCATCCTCTCGGGTCTGCCGGCTGCAGCACTCGGTGCTCTGCTGGCCCTGAAGGTGCTGAACTTCGACATGTCCGTCATTGCGCTTATCGGTCTGCTGATGCTGATTGGTATCGTCAAGAAGAACGCGATCATGATGATCGACGTGGCCGTGGAGTTGATCCGCGACCATGGCGAGGCACCGGCAAAGGCAATCCACGAAGCCTGCGTGCGACGCTTCCGGCCGATCATGATGACGACCTTCTGCGCCCTGCTCGGCGCGCTGCCAATCGCGCTTGGCCAGGGCGCCAGTTCCGAACTGCGCCAGCCGCTTGGCATCGCCGTGGTCGGCGGCCTGATCGTGTCGCAGTTGTTGACCCTGTTCATCACGCCTGTCATCTTCGTTGAAATGGACCGGGGCGGTAAATTCCTGACCCGGCTGTTCCGCCGCAACAAGAGCCATCATCCGGCCAATAGCGAGGATCACCCCTCGAAACCGGCCATGGCGGCAGAATAAAACGGGAGCAAGGCAATGGCAGCAATGCGTTGGGTTATGACTGTGGTCGGCGTACTGGCCATTGCCATGGGTGTTCTTTGGATGGCGCAGGGGGCGGGTCTCTTCCCCTACCCGCAGTCCAGTTTCATGATCAACCAGACGCCCTGGATCATCTGGGGCGGGCTCTTGGCGCTGGTCGGACTGGTGATCACCTGGGGCGCCGGTCGGGTTTTGCGCTGAACACCGCTCATCGCTTCCGTTGACATGACAGCGCCGGCAGTAGGTCGGCGTAAACAATCAGAACGCCGCGTTCCCGCGAACGCGGCGTTCTTGCGTTTGCCGGCTATCGGCAAGGCGACCATGTTACAAAATCGTTTCTTGCATCGCGGTGCCGCCTGTGTCATCAGGCCACCGCTGCGCTGACACGGGTTTCGACCTCGGCGCTATCAATTGATCCTGTCACCACGCCGCCACAGGCGCGCCACCACCGGCAAACTCACGCAGATTGGGGAGAACTAGCCATGGCTAAAGCGCTCGGGCTCGATTTCGGCACGACCAATACCGTCCTCGCGCAGGCGGTCGACGCCTCGACGACGCAGTCGGTGCAATTCACCTCGGCAGCAGGGACCGCAGACAGTATGCGCACGGCGCTGTCTTTCATGAAGGACCCGCAGCTTGGCGCGCGCGCGCTGAAGGTAGAGGCTGGCCATGCTGCGATCCGGCAATTCATCGACAATCCCGGCGATTGCCGCTTCTTGCAGTCGATCAAGACCTTTGCCGCCTCTCCGCTGTTCCAGGGCACATTGGTGCATGCGCGCCGCTTCCAGTTCGAAGACCTTATGGAAGTGTTCCTGAAGCGCCTGGAAAGCTATGCCGGTGACGGCTGGCCCGGCCATGCCGGCCGCATCGTTGCCGGACGACCGGTGCATTTCGCCGGCGCATCACCCGATCCCGAGCTTGCCATGCGCCGCTACAATGACGCGCTGAACCGCATGGGCTTTCCGGAAATCCACTATGTCTACGAGCCTGTCGCAGCCGCCTTCTATTTCGCCCAGCATCTGACCAGCGATGCGACCGTGCTGGTCGCCGATTTCGGCGGCGGCACCACAGACTATTCGCTGATCCGCTTCGAGCGGCGGGCTGGCGTGCTGTCGGCGCATCCGGTCGGTTATTCCGGCGTGGGCATTGCCGGCGATCAGTTCGACGCGCGCATCATCGAGCATCTGGTGGCGCCTGAGATCGGCAAAGGCAGCCAGTTCAAGAGCTTCGACAAGGTTCTCGACATCCCCAGCAATTACTACACCAGCTTTTCGCGCTGGAACCAGTTGTCGGTATTCAAGTCGTCGAAGGAATTCGCCGACCTCAAGCAGTTGGTGCGCCAGAGCCTCGACCCAGACAAGCTGGAATTGTTCATCGATCTCGTCGAGCATGACGAAGGATACCCGCTCTATCAGGCCGTCTCCTCGACCAAGATGGCCCTGTCATCGGCCGAAGAAGCCGAGTTCAACTTCTCGCCGCTGGGCGCAGCCGGTCGCAAGACGGTGAAGCGCCAGGATTTCGAGAGCTGGATCGCCGACGACCTCGCCCGCATGGAAGCTGCACTTGACGATGTGCTGACACGAACCGGCACCGAGGCATCGACGGTGGATAAAGTGTTCCTGACCGGCGGCACCTCTTTCGTGCCTGCGGTACGGCGAATATTTGCCGAGCGCTTTGGCACGGAGCGGATCGAAAGCGGCGGCGAAATGGTGTCGATCGCCCATGGTCTGGCCCTGATCGGCGACCGCGACGACATTGACCTGTGGACGGCGTGACACGAAACACCTTTGCGCAAATCAGGCCATGCTTTGCTGTTCCTTTCGGCGGCGCGCTTGGCTAACATAGACCCATGATCCCTGCCGAGCAGATGACACCAGCCGAACTCGCTGCCCTTCTGGCTTTCCATGCCGAAGCCGGGGTGGAATGGCTCGTGGAAGACGACCCGGTCGACCGGATCGCTCAGTTTGCCGCCGAACGCCAGGCACGCGCTCGGCCCTCCGTACAGCAGGCGCCGCAGGTCCAGACGGGACCGGCAGCAACGAGCGGCGCGTCGGGAACCGGCGATATCCGCGACCGCGCAAGCCCGCAACAGAAGCTGCAGCCCGCTTTGCGCTCGCCGACGGCACCGCTCGCCATTCCCGACGACACCGCGATCAGCGACGCTCGCTTCGCCGCCGAAAGCGCCCGGTCGCTCGAGGAATTGAAGACCGCGCTCGAAGGCTTCTCGGGTTGCAATCTGAAAGCCAGCGCCCGATCGACGATCTTTGCGCAAGGCCCGGCCCAGAGCGGCATCATGGTTATCGGCCCGATCCCGTCTGCTGACGACGATCGGGAGGGGCTCGCCTTTTCCGGCCGCAGCGGCGCACTATTGGACCGAATGCTCTCGGCCATCGGGCTTTCGCGTGAGGCTCTGGTGCTGACCACGGCCATTCCATGGCGCGGTCCTGGCGACCGCATGCCAACGCCAGCCGAGGCGGCAATCTGCCGGCCCTTCATCGAACGGCAGATTGCCCTGATCGAGCCGAAGGCCGTCCTGCTGCTCGGCAATTTCACCGCCCGTTTCTTCTTCGGCGGCACAGGCACGATCCATGCCTTGCGCGGCGCTTGGCGCGACGTGGCCGCCGGTGGCCAGACCATCCCCGCTATCGCCACCTTCCATCCGCAGGATCTGCTGCAGGCCCCGGCCACAAAGGCGCTTGCCTGGCGCGATCTTCTGTCTTTCCAGCAACGCCTGCTGTAAACGCCAGATCCGCACCCATGCAGCAATCGCATGGCAGTCATCAGCTAAGATCGATTGAATATTTTATATTGCAGCGCAATATGAGGGCGTGGTGAATTGGAGTCGGGCATGAATGGCCGACATCAGCGCCACAAGTCTTGGGAGGACCTTACAGGAACCAGGACGATGAACCGCAATCGCATTACCAAACCGATCCACAGCAATTTCGAAAGCGTGCGTGCGCAGATCCGCGCGCTGCCGCGTCTGCATACCTATTACCGCATGGGCTACGTTGCCTGCGAGCAGTTGGCCGCAACAGCTTGGCTCAGACTGGAAAGAGACGCCCGATGAACGAAGCCACATCCCGCTCGAACCCCTTGCTGAAGCCGTTCCAGGCCCTGCGCCAGATCCGCGACGCCGTTGGCGCATCCCGCGATTTCAGCCGCTCGACCACGGCGAATGCCGACGACGCGGCCCTGCGCGCCATCCCCTTCTGATTAGCTCCTGAGGCTTGATGCTTCGCTCTGGGGTCCCGGAACTGAAGGCGTGACCGGGGCCAGAACCGTGAGAAGGGACGCGTCGAATATGTGACGCATCAGCACGTCGATCTCATTCAGGAGGTCGGCGGTTTTTTTGCGTTTTGAAATGGCGACCTGACGCCTCTTATTCTATGCAAAATCAGGCCGAACAACCAACCGCAATCTGTTCTGTCTCGAACCCGGTTGATTCGCAGGATACGATCAGCCCAAGTTCGCGCTCGAATACGGCGTCCAGCACCGCCGACTTGCGTGCAAGCCAAGCGAGATAGTCCAGTAGAAACGTTTCGGCCAGTTCGATGCGGCTGGCGCGACCTTGGCCGGTGCGACGAATGCAGCCCTGATCCTCAGCCCGCTTCAAGGCTCGCTGCAAATGAGTACGCGACATGACGAAGCGTTCGGCCATGGCGGGAATATCGACAATGCCGAGGTCATAGAAGCCATCGACCAGTGGCGCCTGCATCGTCAATTCGACGAAACGGTCCATGACAAGCGCGCCGCTTTCCGTCCACTGAAACAGGCCGATGCGCTCGTCTGGTTCGCGCCAGGCATGGTCGTCGATGCATTGCCGCGCAAAATCGGGCTGCACAAGCAGCAGCAATTCAGGATGCTGCAGGAATTGCGCAAGCCTGCAACCATCGTCGACGTAATCCAGCGAGGCAAGATTGGCAGCAAACCAGTGCTGCATCGCCTGAACGCTATTCTCCACCAGTTCAAAACTGCGCGGACGCTTGCGGCTTTGCGGATGCAGCCTGATGAAGCGGTAGCTCAACATCTGATCGACATAGGTCAGCACCGTATTGCGGCTGGCGACGCCCATGCCGCAGATCCAGTCCGTCAGGGCGCTCGCTGTCAGCCCTGCCCCCGTGCATCGTCCTGTCGCGTGATCGGCAAACAAAGCGAAGGCGGCGTGGGTCATCATCCATCGTTGATGCGACACCAGTGCCCGCGCCAGCCGCGGCGTCTCGTCAAATTGGCCGCCCAGCTGTCCGGCCATTGTGGCCATTGCCTCGGCAAAGCGCCGGGAAGTTGCGAGCGTTGCGACGGAAAGCGCCATAGGCAGATCCACGATCAGATTTACATAATTGAGCAAAGTAGCAAAAAACTATACAAGACAACCGGAACGGACGATTGCACCGGTTTCTCGTATACCACAGCAATAGAAGCAAACTGTTCCGCAATCAATTCTTTTGAGAAAAAATTTTAGAACGCAACAATACAGTCCTGCGGCTGTTTCAGAGAAATCGTTTTCAACCCAGGACAGTGAAATAGTGTTGAAAGCAGTAAAACAGCAATTGAAGCTGTAAAGCGGTGGCGCCGAAAGCGACATCGCATAACAGAAGCCTCGCTGCGAACGCTTACCTTGCACCGCAACTCGAGGGCGTTCTATATGCGGCTGCGACGCCGCAAACAGGATGTCGTCACCTGTCATATTCACGGCATAATTGCTGACGTAGATCAGGCTCGGTCAAGCGGCCTGTCCGACACCTTTTTTAACAGCGGCTGTGCCGCAGCGGACTTATTATGATTGCCAGTCTCGCCTCCATCGGCGCCCTCATGCTTTCGACCCTGCTGATGATGGCGGGATTCGGGCTGATGAACTACATGCTGCCGATCCGTGCGGTGGCCGAAGGCTGGTCGACCTTCACCATTTCCGTGATTGCGACGGGCTACACGTTCGGCTTCACCACATCCTGCGTGGTCACCCCTAGGCTGGTGCAGAAGGTCGGGCATGTCCGGGTGTTCTCGGCGCTGATCACGCTTTTGACGATGTCGATCCTGCTTTGCGCCATCGTTGTCGACTGGCGGGCCTGGACGCTGTTTCGCGCTATTGCTGGCTTTGCCATTGCCGGCAGCTATCTGATCATCGAAAGCTGGCTGAACGAGCGCAGCAACAACGAAAACCGCGGCGGCCTGTTTTCCATATACATGATTTCCTGCCTGGTCGGCTCGATCGGCGGCCAGTATATCGTGCCGCTTGGCGATCCGAGCCAGGTGACGCTATTTGTGATTTGTGGACTAATCTTTTCCGCCGCCTTGTTTCCGACGGCACTGTCCAGTGCCCAGTCGCCGGCGCCGCTGGCCCGGGCCCGGTTCGACCTAAAGAAACTCTATGTGCGATCGCCGATTGCCTTCGTCGGTTCACTGTTATCAGGGGCGCTATCGGGTACCTGGAGCAGCCTTGGCGCGGTCTACAGCCAGCGGGTCGGTTTATCGACGGCTGAAGGCGCAACGTTTCTTGCGGCAGTTTTGGCTGGCGGCGCGCTCGCCCAGATCCCGCTCGGTCGGCTGTCCGACCGGATGGACCGCCGCCGGGTGATGGTCGGCGCCGGCCTGTTCGGCGTGCTCTGCTGTGTCGTGATGATTATGCTCGGCGGCCTGTCGCCGCTGGCGCTTTATATTTGCGGCTTCTCCGTCGGCACGGTGCTTTATCCGGTTTATTCCCTCAATGTCGCCCATGCCAATGACCTGGCCGATCCCGACGAATATGTGACGATCTCAAGCGCCATCATGATCCTCTACGGGTTTGGCACGGTGACAGGACCGCTCGTAACCGGGGCGATCATGGAGGAACTTGGACCGAACGGGCTTCTGGTCAGCCTGGCCATCAGCTTCTTCCTCTACGCGAGCTATGCCGGTTGGCGAATGCGCAAACGCAGCGCTACACCCGGCCAGGTGCCGGGCCAGGATGGCAAGACCGAATTCCAGGCCTCCTCACTGCCAATGCAGGGCACTGAGGCTGCATCTTCGAAGAAAGCCGATATCTGACGATTAGCCAGCGGGAAGCGAAGCCTTGCGCGCAGCGCGGCGTTCAAGGCCCAGTTGATGCTCGCGCAGAATGATGAAGATGCCGGCACCGGCCACGATGACGGTTCCAACCAGCGTATGCACGCTTGGAAGATCGCCAAACAGATAATAGCCGATCAGTGACCCAAACAGGATCGAGGTATATTCGAAAGGGGCAATCGTGGAGATATCGGCGTGGCGATAGCTTTCGGTGAGCAGGATCTGGGCAAGGCCGCCGCATATGCCGGCAAAGGCAAGCAGTGCAAGTTGGACAGATGTCAGGTCGTTCCAGCCGAAGGGCAGGCTGAGCAGCGAGACCAAAGAAGCGATGATCGAAAAATAGAGGACGATGGTCGCAGTTTTTTCCTCCTGCACCAACTGGCGCACCTGCAGCATGGCGCCTGCTCCCAGCGCTGCCGAGGCCAGCACCGCAAGCGCGCCGATCCCGGCGGAGGAGCCATAATCGCCGCCCTGCAGCAGGGTCAGTTTCGGCCATGAAATGATGACCACGCCAACAAGGCCAATGGCGACTGCCGACCAGCGATAGAGCCGGACCGTTTCGCGCAGGAAGATCGCGGCAAACATGACCGCAATCAGCGGCATGGCATAGCCGATGGCGATGGCATCGGGCATCGGCAGATGCACCAGGCCGTAGAAGCCGCAGGCCATGGCGGTTATGCCGATCAGGCCGCGCTTGACGTGGCCAAAGACATTGGCCGTCTTCAATCCCGTCCTGAGTTGGCCGAGATAGGCGAGATAGCCCAGAATAGGCAACAATGCGAAGGCAGAACGATAGAAGGTAATCTGCCCGGCAGGGACATCGTCTCCGGCCAGTTTAATCGCCGTTTGCATGGCGACGAAGACTGTGACCGAGGCCATCTTGAACAGAATGCCTCTGATCGGGCCGACCGATATCTCACTGTCCATGGCAGAAAACTCATGATGGCCGCCACTGTCGCGGGCCGATAGCTGCTGAAGGTGGGAAGGTGGCGCGCGCGGGCACCGGATGTTTGGAACCGCACAATTGCCGATTCGATCCGGCCACGCAAGCATAGGCCCAAAAAAGGTTGGCATGTATCTTGCATTTTTATTGGCCGACAGGGAGATCACCCCACGCAGATACTGTCGCTCACAAAATCACATTTTTTATAAAATAATGTTCCATTACAAATGTTTACGAAGCATCCGTGAGATGTAACTCGTCGTATTCACGACAATAAAACCGTCCCAATTCAAGAATTTCGTTTTATGCTTAGTTAACCAAGTCATGCATTAGATTGTTGCCCGACAGTATATTAAATTTCTCCACACTCGGGTTCTCTGCCCTTGTTTTCAGGATTTTCGCCATGTCGAATTCTCCCGCAGTTGCTCATAGACATCGGGTCGTTAATGCCACACCCCGCTCCATGCGGTTGATCACCGAAAGTATTGGTGGTGATCTCGAGACTTTCAGCATGAACAATACCTTGGTGGTCAAGCAGATCCGGCTGCTGGCAATCAATGCGCTGATCGAAGCCGCTCGCGCCGGCGATATGGGCAAGGGTTTCGCCGTCGTTGCCAATGAAGTGCAGCGGCTGGCCCAGAGTGCGGCAGACATCGCCAAGCAGTTCGAAGACAATGTACTAAGCCGCATCCAGCTCGGACGGGCAATGGCCGACGGGCTGGTCCAGGAAATGGAAGGCGTGAGACTGACCGATCTCTGCCTGACGCTGGTGCAGTTTATCGTGCGCAATCTGTTCGAGCGCACCGCCGACGTCCGCTGGTGGGCAACGGATTCGGCACTCTGGTCGGCGCTACAGGACCCCAGCGCTGCGAGCTTCGACCACGCCAGCGGGCGCCTCGGGGTGATCAACCGCTTCTACACCGTCTATATCGACCTCGTCATGACCGACCGGAAGGGACAGGTCGTGGCATCGGCCAATCCGCGCTATGCAAAGACGCTGAAGAACAAGAATTTTTCCGGCGAGAACTGGGTCAAGGCGGCGGCACGCACGACAAGCGGCGACGATTATATCGTTGACGAAGTCAGGAAGAGCCCCATGCATGAGGATCGGGACGTTCTGGTCTATGCGACAGGCATCCGCGAAGGCGGCCGGTCCGACGGCGCACTGCTCGGCACGCTTGGCGTCTATTTCGATTGGCAAGCCCAAGGCCAGGCGATCGTCGAGAAGGAAGCCAATCTGCCGCCACATCTCGTTGACAAGACCCAGGTCATGCTGCTCGACGGCGCGATGCGCGTGATTGCCAGCTCCAATCCAAGCCGGATCTATACGCATTTCCCACTGCACAACAGCAACGGAGCTGCAAAGGGCAGTTATTACGATGACAGCGGCAACATCATCGCCTTTGCCAAAACCCTCGGCTACGAGGATTATGATGGGCTCGGGTGGTACGGTGTGATCATCCAGCAGACAGAGACCGAAGAGGACATCCGCGCCGAATTGCAGATCGTGCCATGACCTTCGGTGTCGAGCCACACCAGTCTGCCTGCAACTTGAGTTTGCGGTCGGACCAAGAAAAAACAATAATAGATCGGATTTTAGCAATCGTTCAGAAATTGCTGTCATCATGCCCAGGAATTGCGCTGGCCCGTTTCTTTGAAATGCTTGCGTGTAGACGATTTGCCATAGGACGATCATATTGATGCGCACAGAAACGGGCCAGGTTGTCAGCCTGGCAGACTATCGCCCGACCGACTTCGTTCTTGAGCGGGTCGACCTGACCTTCGAGCTCGATCCCACAGAAACCAAAGTCGAGACGCGGCTGATCTTCCATCGCCGCGAAGGCGCCGATCCGACTGCACCTTTGGTGCTCGATGGCGACGAACTGGTGCTGACCAGTCTATTGTTCGACCAGATCGAGATCGAACCTGGCCGCTACACAGCGACGCCGAACCTGCTAACGATCCGCGACCTGCCAGCCGCCGAGCCCTTCGAGATCACCATCACCACGCTGATCAATCCCGAGGCGAATACCCAGTTGATGGGTCTTTACCGCTCGAACGGCATCTACTGCACCCAGTGCGAGGCTGAAGGCTTCCGCCGCATCACTTATTTCCCCGACCGGCCCGACGTGCTCTCGGTCTATACAGTCAATATCATCGCCGACAAGGCGGCCAATCCGCTGCTGCT
>Ga0308163_10002230_pt1 | contig 18237 bp, 14 predicted proteins | sample PhyTR1_FD_201037 | JGI IMG/M metagenome (GOLD analysis project Ga0308163, IMG submission 201037) | Phyllosphere microbial communities from UC Gill Tract Community Farm, Albany, California, United States - DLSLT.R1 | ecosystem: Host-associated > Plants > Phyllosphere > Unclassified | place: USA...
CGACCTTCCGCAACGAAGTCCCCGACAGCCTCGACGCGCAGATCATCAAGGACGCGTCCGCGGTGTTCTCGCGCGGCGAGAAGATGCAGCTGACCTATTCGGTGCGCAACACGCACCGCGCGGTCGGCACGCGGCTTTCGTCGGAGATCACGCGGAAGTTCGGCATGTCGACGCTCGCGGACAATCACGTGACGATCCGTCTGCGTGGGTCGGCGGGCCAGTCGCTCGGCGCGTTCCTGTGCAAGGGGATCACGCTCGAAGTGTTCGGCGATTCGAACGATTACGTCGGCAAGGGGCTGTCGGGCGGCACGATCATCGTCCGGCCGGCGGTGAGTTCGCCGCTCGCATCGCAGGACAACACGATCATCGGCAACACCGTGCTCTACGGCGCGACCTCGGGCCGACTGTTCGCGGCGGGGCAGGCGGGCGAGCGCTTCGCGGTCCGCAACTCGGGCGCGATCGTCGTCGTCGAAGGCTGCGGCGCGAACGGGTGCGAGTACATGACCAACGGCATCGCCGTGGTACTGGGCGCGGTCGGCGCGAACTTCGGCGCGGGCATGACCGGCGGGATGGCGTTCGTCTACGATCCCGACGGCGTGTTCGCGAAGCGCGCCAACCCCGAGAACATCACCTGGGACCGCGTGAAGTCGCTCCACTGGGCTGACGTGCTGCTCGACCTGGTTCGCGATCATGCCGACCACACCGATAGCAAATGGTCGAAGGGCCTGCTCGAGGACTGGGACCGGGTCGCGCCGCATTTCTGGCAGATCGTGCCCAAGGAAATGCTGACCCGCCTGAGCCACCCACTCGACGACAGCGCCGAGTTGGTAGCGGCGGAATAGCCTCTTCAGGCCTACCACCCCGGCGAAGGCCGGGGCCCAATTGGAAAGGTTGGAGTAACGGAACGCGGACCTCCGTTAGCGATGTCTCCCAATTGGGCCCCGGCCTTCGCCGGGGGGGTGCAAGTTAGAGGGGTTCACGCGGAGACGCGGAGACGCGGAGCTAAAGTCCCTCTGCATCTCTCTTATTGCGATCGGTGGTGAAGGAGCTTCGCTCGCTGCGAACGTAACACCTCCGCGTCTCCGCGCCTCCGCGCGAACCAAATCTTCTTACGCGACGCCAACCCGCGCTAGTGACACAGCCGCCCCCCACCGCCTAAACGGATGGCATGTGGCAGCTTTATCAATTCCCCCTGTGTCCCTTCTCGCGAAAGGTGCGCCTGCTGCTGGGCGAGAAGGGGGTCGGCTACGAACTGGTGCGCGAATCGCCCTGGGACCGCCGCGACGAGTTCATGGACATGAACCCCGCCGGCCAGACCCCGGTGATGGTCGACGCGTCGCGCGGCGTGGCTCCGCTGATCGATTCGATGGCGATCTGCGAATTCTTCGAGGAAACCGTCGAGAAGGCGGCGATGATCAACGGCACCGCGACCAACCGCGCCGAGATCCGCCGGCTGGTCACGTGGTTCGACACGCATTTCTACCGCGACGTCACCGGACCACTGCTCCACGAACGCATGGTCAAGCGCCTCGCGCACCGCACCGCGCCCGACGCGAAGGGCCTGCGCGAGGCGATGAAGGCCGCGGTCGGGCATCTCGATTATATGGATTACCTGCTTGATCACCGGAACTGGCTCGGCGGCGCGACGATGAGTCTCGCCGATCTCGCGGCGGCCGCGCAGATCTCGGTCACCGATTATCTCGGCGGGATCGACTGGAAGGGCCACGACCAGACCGCGCGCTGGTATCGCGGCTTCAAGAGCCGCCCGAGCTTCCGCCCGCTGCTGTCCGAACGGATGGAACTGATCTCACCCCCGGCGCACTACGACAATGTCGATTTCTGAGGTGATCGCGTTCGCCGACTTCGAGAAGGTCGACATCCGGGTGGGCACGATCGTCGAGGCCGAACCCTTTCCCGAAGCACGTAAACCCGCGATCAAGTTGCGGATCGATTTCGGCGACGAGATCGGCGTGAAGCGCTCGTCCGCGCAGATCACCGAGCATTATACGGTGGAGACGCTGGTAGGTCGGCAAGTGGCGGCGGTGGTCAACTTCCCGCCGCGCCAGATTGGCCCGATGATGTCCGAAGTCCTGACGCTCGGCTTCCCCGATGCCGATGGGAAGGTCGTGCTGATCTCGCCGACCGGCCAAGTCCCGAATGGGGGCCGGTTGTTTTGAACCGTCTGGTCACCGCCTAACTCCGTTCTCCCGCGAAGGCGGGAGCCCAGGGTACCAGTCGTAACGCCCTTGGCTCCTGGACCCCCGCTTTCGCGGGGGAACGGTAGGCGAGTGGAGAATACCCTCGATAGGCCCAGCTTACTGGCGCAGGTCGTTCTGCGTGATCGGCACGATCTTCACCTCGACGCGACGGTTCGCCGCGCGGCCCGCATCAGTGTCGTTCGACGCGATCGGCTGCGTTTCGCCGTAGCCGCGCGTGCCGATGCGCGCAGTCTGCACGCCATGACCCGCCAGATAATCCGCGACCGACCGCGCACGGCGCTCCGACAGCGTCTGATTATACGCGTCGCTGCCGGTCGAATCGGTATGGCCGTACACGTCGATGTACGTCTGGTTGTACTGCGACAGCGTGTCCGCAACCTGGTCGAGCGTGCGCTGGAACTGCGGCTGCACGTTGGCGCTGTCATACGCGAAGGTGATGCCCGACGGGATGTTGAGCACCAGATCGTCGCCCTGGCGGATCACCTGCACGTCGGTGCCCGCGGTCCGCGCGCGCAGGTCGCGCTCCTGCTTGTCCATGTACGCGCCGATGCCCGCACCCGCGAGACCACCGATGCCCGCGCCGAGCAGCTTTTCGGTCCGGTCATGCCGTCCACCGACCACGTCGCCGAGCAGATAGCCGCCCAGCGCGCCGCCGATGCCGCCAAGCGCGGTCTTGGAAATCGTCTGGCGACCGGTCTCCGGATCGGTGGTGCAGCCGCTGGTGGCGATCAATGCCGCGATTGCAGCGCCTGCGAACATCTTGGTTTTCATAGATAATCTCCCTGAGACATGACGAATGACGGCTTCGTGCCCGATACGCCCGATAACCCAGTGTCGCGACGATTGTTCCGCCTGCGCACTGAACCGAGCCGGACCATCTTCGCGGTCCGATGTCGAGTATGCGCAGGCCAGTACGCAAGGACGGTTGTGCGACGGACCGTTGTCCTGCAAAGAGCGCGTGAGCCAATGGCACCGCTTCCCCCCTTCCCCTGGATCGACGTCGCGATCATCCTCGCGCTCGTCGCGTTGAACGGCGTGTTCGCGATGAGCGAACTCGCGATCGTCTCCGCGCGGAAAGCGCGGCTCGAGGCGATGGCGCGCCAAGGCAAGAAGGGCGCGCGGGCCGCGCTGGTGCTGGCGGCCGACCCGGGCAAGTTCCTGTCGACCGTCCAGATCGGAATCACGCTGATCGGCATCCTCGCGGGTGCCTATTCGGGCTCGAGCCTGGGCATGCCGACCGCCGCGCGGTTGCAGGCGTGGGGCCTGTCCGCCTCGACCGCGGAGACCGCCGGGTTCGCGATCGTCATCGGCCTCACCACCTACGCCTCGCTGATCATCGGCGAGCTCGTCCCCAAGCAGTTCGCGTTGCGCGCGCCCGAGGCGATCGCCTCGTTCATGGCACCCGTCATGCGCTGGCTCGCGATCGGCACAGCGCCGATCGTCTGGGTACTCGATTCGACCAGTGCCTTGATCTTCCGCGCGCTCCGTCTGAACCGCGAATCGGAAGAGCACGTCACCGCCGAAGAACTCCACATGATCGTCGCCGAGGCATCGAAGTCGGGGATCATCGAGGAGCATGAGCGCTCGATCATCTCGGGTGTCGTCCGCCTCGCGGATCGCCCGGTGCGCGAAGTGATGACGCCGCGGACCGAGATCGACTGGCTCGACTGCGACTGGGGCCCCGACGAGATTCGTGAGACGCTGCTCGCATCGCAGCACACCCGCCTGCCGGTCGGCGAAGGCTCGATCGATACGGTCAAGGGCGTCGTCCAGGCGCGCGACATCGCCGCCGCGCTGTTTCGCGGCGAGCCGATCGACCTGCGCGCGCTGATGCGCAAGGCGCCGGTGGTGATCGACCAGATCGACGCGATGGATGCGCTGCTGGCGCTGCGCGAAGCCGAAGTGCCGATGGCGCTGATCCATGACGAATACGGCCATTTCGAAGGCATCGTCACGCCCGCCGACCTGCTCGCGGCGATCGCCGGCGAGTTCAAGTCGGACTCGGATCCGGACGATGCGCCTTCGGTCGTGGTGCGCGACGACGGCTCTCTGCTTGTGGCTGGGACGATGGCGGCGGACTCGCTCGCCGACCGCCTCGGCATCGACCTCCCCGAGGACCGGGACTACGCGACGGTCGCCGGCCTCGCGCTGTCGGTGTTCCGTCACCTTCCCGGCGAGGGCGAAAGCTTCGTCGAACAGGGCTGGAAGTTCGAGATCGTCGACCTCGACGGCCGCCGGATCGACAAGCTGCTGGTGAGCGAAGTCTGAGGGCTTGGCGGCGCGCGGAGGGTTAGATCGAACCCGACGCTTCTACGTATGCACCACCCCGGCGAAGGCCGGGGTCCAATTGGCAAGGCCGCAGTAACGAAGCGCTACCCTAGTTTACGACGTCCCCCAATTGGGCCCCGGCCTCCGCCGGGGAGGTACTCGGGGTTAAGTTGCTTGCTTGCCTCGCTTGCGGAAGGCCCGCTGACCCCACAATCCGTTCGTCCTGAGTAGCTGCTGAGCTTGTCGAAGCGGCGTATCGAAGGAACAGGTTGGCGCACGGAACCCATGCTTCGATACGAGCCCTCGATACGCTCCTGACGGAGCTACTCGGTCTCTACTCAGCACGAACGGAAAGGGCAGGGGGAAGAAGAGACGAGCCCGTCCGGCTCCGCCTATTTTACTGACCGGTTTCGGCAGCGGGCTTCGCATCGATCGCGGGAGTCGTGACTACCGGAGCCTCCATTGGCACCTCCGAAACCGGCTTGGCCCCAGGCTCCAGATCGCTCGGCACGAAAGGCACCACACTCGGCGGTGGCCCCGACATCCCCGCCGGATCGCCCTCGACCCGCCCGTGGAGGTGGTCGATCTCCGCCTGTCGCCGGTTGAGATAGAAGGCGCGCGTCGCTGCATATGGATCTGGCGAGTTGTCGTGCAGGTCCTTCAGCGTCTGGTCGAATTCCGACCGGTGATCGAGCGCACCCAAGATGCCCGCGGGGATGGCGTACGCCGTGCTGGTGAACGGCTTGCCGACGGCGACCGGCAGGATCAGGCGATCGATCGCACCTCCCAGCAGGTCGCGGATCGTCGTCGGTCCGACCAGCGGCAGGAACAGGAACGGGCCGTTCTTGACGCCGTAATAGCCGAGCGTGTTGGCGAACCCGTTCGACCGCCGCGGCAGGTGGAACGGCTTCTTCTTGGCGACGTCGAGCACCCCCGCCACGCCGATCGTCGTGTTGATCGCGAACCGCCCGACCGTCTCCGCCGCCTTGCCCGGCTTGAACTGGAGCAGGAAGTTCAGGAAGACGATCGGCTCACGCAGATTGTAGAGGAAATTATGGATGCCGCGTCGAATGGGGCTCGGCACGGTCTTCTTGTAGGTCCGCGCGACCGGACCGATCACCGCGTCGTCGACCTTCTGCGTCACCGCGAACGACTCGGCGTTGACCGCACGCAGCGGATCGCCCGCAGTTTCCTTGCGGCCGGTGACGATGATGTCGTTCGGCGTCCGCTGGACGGGCGGAGTCCCCAGTGGAGCGGGACCGACCGGCGGAATGTCCTGCGTCGGCAGCCCCTGGGCGAATATCTCGATCGCCGGAAGCGACGCGGTCAGCGCAAGCGGCGAAACCGCCATCGCCGCGACAGGCTGGAAGTCACCCGCGAACGGCGACACTACCGCGCCGGGCAGCGCCACGCTCGCACCGACTCCGGGCAACGCTATCGGCGCGGCCGTCACGTGAACGGGGGCAGCCGCCAACAGCATTGCGCTCATCGTTACCAGCATGTGCACTCATCGCCCTGTTATCGGCCGCTCTCCTACATCGAGATGCGACGCGCCTGACATGCCCGTCGGCGCGCGTGGAGCATAGAGCCAATCGTCATCCGCGCGTGCGGATCGAGGTTAACCGATCGCGCGGCGATCCTGTCCCGCGAGCGCGTAGCTTAGAGCTTGCCGAACACCGCCTCGAATCCGGCCTTGTCGCCAGCCGCCAGCAACCGCGCCTGCTCGATCCAGCGATCGCGGCCCATCCGGCCGGTGAAGTTGCCGAGCTGCGCGTCGATGCGTTGCGCCTCGCTATCCGACAGCGCCGCCATCTCGCCGACCGTCGAAACGCCAAGCGCGCCAAGCTGTGCCGCGACCTTCGGCCCGAGCCCCTTCATCTGCGTGACGGGACCATCGGCATAGGATTGGGCCGGTGCTACCGGTGCGATTGGAGCCTCTTCGGACGGAGCTACCGGTGCAAGGGCGGCAGTTTCGGTCGCCGGACTCGCGTCAAAAGGCGACGCAGCGGCGATCGGTTCGTCGGCCAGGCGATCGGGCGCTTGCACCGCATCGTCTTCGCGCGAAACAGGCACCTGTTCGGGTGCGCTGCTTACGGGCGGTACAGGCGGGGTCGGCTCAGGCCGGGGCGGGGCAGGCCGGACCGGAGCGGGGGGCGGCACAACCGGGGCAGCCGCGATTTGCAACTGCGCCTGCGATTGCTCAGCCTTGCGTTCCTGAACCGCGGGCTTTGCCGAAGCCGGCTCGGGCGGAACGCCGGCCTCCTCCGCGTTGGCGATCACGTCGCGCGACGCCTTCACGCGGCTGCGCTTGGCTTTGATGCCCCAGAGCAAGCCGATCACGACGAGGACCGCCACGACAGCGATGATCGTGAAGTGGATCGCGGTCAGCGTGGCAATGCCGTCGGGCAGCAGGCTCAGGCCCGAGGCGGAGGTCGCGGAAGTTTCGTTCATTCCCATACCGTAGCGTCACCCGCGAAGGGCGGCGAGACCTAATCGGCTGGCTCGTACCTGACGATCCTCCCCCGCAAGGGGGAGGTGTCGCCGAAGGTGACGGAGGGGGAGGAAACGGAACAGGGGTTTTGCCTACCTCCCCCTCCGTCTGGCAAGAGCCAGCCACCTCCCCCTGGCGGGGGAGGATCGAGACGCATCACTCGCGCGCGATCTCGCGCCAACCGATGTCGCGACGGTAGAAGCCTTCCGCGAAATCGATCGCCTCGACCGCGCGGTAGGCGTTGGCCTGCGCCGTCGCGACGTCGTCGCCGGTCGCGGTCACTGCCAGTACACGCCCGCCCGATGCGACCAGCCCGCCATCTTCCAACCGCGTGCCTGCATGGAACACCGTGCCCCCCGCAGCCCGCGCGGAATCCAGCCCGATGATCGCGCCGCCAGCCTTGGGAGTCCCTGGATAGCCCTCTGCCGCCATCACCACCGTCAACGCGGTCTCGTCGCTGAACTGCGCCGGCGGCATCTCGCTAAGCCGCCCTTCTGCCACCGCCAGCATCGTCGCGAGCAGGTCGCCCTGGAAGCGCATCATCAGTACCTGCGTCTCGGGGTCGCCGAACCGCGCGTTGTACTCGATCAGCTTGGGCCCCTGCGGCGTCAGCATCAGCCCCGCGTACAGCACGCCGCTGAAGGGCATGCCCTCCGCCGCCATCGCTGCGACGGTCGGCGCGACGATCTCGTCGATTGCGCGCTTCTCCAGCGCCGGCGTCAGCACGAGCGCAGGGCTGTACGCGCCCATCCCGCCGGTGTTCGGCCCGGTATCACCTTCGCCGACGCGCTTGTGATCCTGCGCGGAGCCGAATGGCATCAGCGACACGCCGTCGGTGAGCACGAAGAGGCTCGCCTCCTCGCCCTCGAGGAATTCCTCGATCACCGCCTCGGCTTCCCCGTCGGCGAACAGCGCGTCGAGCGCGGCATCGGCTTCGGCCGCGCTGAACGCGATCACGACGCCCTTGCCCGCCGCCAGTCCGTCCGCCTTGATGACCACCGGCAACGAGAAGGTGCGGGCGAGCGCGATATCCGCTTCTTCGCGCGTCTTTACGCGGACATAGCCCGCGGTCGGAATGCCGGCGCGAAGGCACAGATCCTTGGTGAAGCCCTTCGACCCCTCAAGCTGCGCCGCCGCCTTCGAAGGCCCGAACACCGGAATGTCCGCGGCGCGCAGCGAGTCCGCCAGCCCGTCGACCAGCGGCGCCTCGGGTCCGATCACGACCAGCCCGACCTCATGCTCGCGCACGAACGCGACGACGGCGGCGTGATCCGTCGCATCCAGCGGCACGAGCGTCGCAACGCGCGCGATCCCGGGGTTGCCCGGCGCGGCATACAGCGTATCGAGGCCGCGAGATTGCACCAGCTTCCACGCGAGCGCATGTTCGCGCCCCCCCGAGCCCAGCAGCAGGACGTTCATGCCCGATCCCTTTTCCGATGAATTGTCCAGCGACATGGGGCGGCTGGTAGCCGAGCAAGTCCCCGGCGACAACGCACTCGCCATGTCGGTCGGCGAACTCGCGTTCAAGCTGAAGCGGATGGTCGAGGGCGAATTCGGCCATGTCCGCCTGCGCGGCGAGATCTCGGGCTGGAAACGCGTCGCCTCCGGGCATTGCTACATGTCGTTGAAAGACGACCAGGCGGTGATCGACGGCGTCATCTGGAAGGGCAATGCGTCGAGCCTCGCCTTCGTGCCGCAGGACGGCATCGAGGTCATCGCGACCGGCAAGCTCACCACCTATCCCGGTCGCTCGAAATACCAGATCGTCATTGAGCGGATGGAGCTGGCGGGGGCCGGCGCGCTGATGGCGCTGCTGGAGAAACTGAAGGCAAAGCTGGCGGGCGAGGGGCTGTTCGATGGCACGCGGAAGAAGCGCCTGCCATTCATGCCGAAGGTGATCGGCGTCGTCACCTCGGGCACCGGCGCAGTGATCCGCGACATTCTCCACCGCCTCGAGGATCGCTGCCCGACGCACGTCATCGTCTGGCCGGTGAAGGTGCAGGGCGAGGGTTCCGCCGCCGAGATTGCCGCCGCCGTCCGCGGGTTCGATGCGCTCGTCCCCGGCGGCCCGGTGCCGCGCCCCGACCTCGTCATCGTCGCGCGCGGCGGCGGTTCGGTCGAGGATCTGTGGTCGTTCAACGAGGAGGTCGTGGTCCGCGCGGTCGCTGCTTGCACGATCCCAATTATTTCCGCGGTTGGGCATGAGACCGACACGACCTTGTGCGATTTCGCCGCCGACCTGCGCGCGCCGACGCCGACCGCGGCGGCCGAGATCGCCGTGCCTGTGCTCGCCGACCTGCGCCTGACGATCGACAGTCACCGCAATCGCACCGAGCGGTGCGCGCGCCGCCATGTCGAGCGCGGTCGCGAGCGGCTCGATGCGCTCGCCCGCCTGCTGCCTAAGCGCGACCAGTTGCTCGGGCCGCAGCGCCAGCGCGCCGACGACTTTGGCCAGCGGCTCGACCGCGGCCTCGAACGTCGCCTGGCCCTGGCGCGCGGTAGTCTGGATCGGTCGGGCGCCGCGCTCCGTCCAGCGACCCTCGAACGCAAACTCGAAGCCAAACGCGCGCAGCTCGACGCGACCTGGCGGCTCGTCCAGTCGCTCAACCCCGATGCGATCCTCGACCGGGGCTATGCCCGCGTCACCGCCCGCCCCGGCGGTGAGACGCTCGCCTCTGCAAACTCGGCGCAGAAGGCCGGCACGCTGACGCTCCACTTCCGCGACGGCGTGGTCGACGCGGTGACGGATACCGGCCTTGAGCGCCCCGCCGCCAAAACCTATGCTGCGCCCAAGGCCAAGCCCGCGCCTGATCCGGCGCCACGCCAGCCGACCCTGCTGTAAAGAAGACCCGCCATGCTGATGTCCAACTCCGACCGCGCCGCGCGCCTGCACTATATGGCGAACGGTTTCCGCGTGCTCAGCCCCGGCGACCACGTCGCCTGCGCCGCCACCGGCCACCGCATCGCGCTCAAGGATCTGCGCTACTGGAGCGTTGCGCGTCAGGAAGCCTATTCCACCGCCGCCGCTGCCAGCGAAGCGATGGCGCCACGATGATCCGCGCGGCGGCGCTTGTTTTGCTGGCTGCATCCAGTACCGCCGCCCAGCAAGCACCGCCCTCGAATACCGCGCTCCAGTCCGCTTTCCGCTGGACCGGCACGCTCAGCCAGGGCGGGCTGATCCTCGGCACCGCCCCTGCCGGTACGCGCACGCTCGCGCTCAACGGCAAGCCGATCGCGCTATCCCCCGACGGCCGCTTCCTCGCCGGTTTCGACCGCGACGCGGGGCCGCAGGCGATACTGACGGCCACGCTCGCCGACGGCCGCAATGTCACGCAAAGTCTAACGATCGCGCCGCGCGCATGGCGGATCGAGCGCCTCGACACGCTCCCCAAATTCCCCGCGCCAGACCCGGTCTTCGCGCAACTCCGCCCGCCCGAACTCGCCCAGATCGTCGGCGCGCGCGCTCGCACCACCGATGCTCAGGGCTGGCGACAGGCGTTCACCTGGCCCGCCACCGGTCGCATCTCCGGCCTGTTCGGATCGCAACGCGTCTACAAAGGCGAACCCGGCAGCTATCATTCAGGCACCGACATCGCCACCCCGACCGGCACGATCGTCACCGCCCCCGCCGCCGGCGTCGTGATCCTCGCGGCGGATCACCCCTTCACGCTGGAGGGCAACCTCCTGATACTCGACCACGGCATGGGTCTCAACAGCGCCTTCCTGCACCTGTCACGCATCGACGTGAAGCCCGGCGATCACGTCCGTAAGGGCCAGCCGATCGGCGCCTCCGGCATGACCGGCCGCGCCACCGGGCCCCATCTTCACTGGGCATTGCGCTGGAACGACGCCAAGCTCGACCCGATGCTGGTTACCGTGAAATAGGGCAATACTAGAGACTTATATTGTTACATTTTTTCCGGTCTCATTCTGCTAATAGTACAAAGCCTGTTAATAGCGGCAGCTTTAGTGTCATTTTTGACACTCGTGACAATCAAAATACACCGTGCGTCCGGCCCGTCTTTACACGCTAGGCTGCCGTCTGCATTCTAAGCTCATGTCCTCGGTACGGTTGCAAAGCAGCAGTCGAGGTGTTTTTCGCAGCCGATCGTCAGGGCGGTCGTTGTGCAATGCAAGGGGTTCAGTCTTGATTACCACGTCACGATTTACGTCAAAGACACTGCTGCTTTCCGCCGTGACGCCGTTGGCGCTGGTTCTGTCCACCGCAGCCGGCTTTGCTCAGGACACGACGACTGCTGGCGGTGCGCAAGCGGCTACGCCAGCACCGCAGACGCCGCCGGTCGACGAGCCGTCGAATGGTCAGGACATCGTCGTTACCGGATCGCTGTTCCGGCAAACCGACAAAGCGACGCCATCGCCGGTCACCACACTGACCACCGCCAATCTCGACGCACGCGGCATCAACACCGTGCAGGCCGGGCTCCAGTCGCTCGCGTCGAACAACGGTCCGGCGCTGACCAACTCGTTCACCGCCAACGGTGCCTTCGCCGGTGGTGCCTCAGCCGTGTCGTTGCGCGGTCTGTCGACCAACTCGACGCTCGTCCTGTTCGACGGCCTGCGCGCCGCTTATTATCCGCTCGCCGATGATGCGACGCGCAACTTCGTCGATCTGAACACGATCCCCGACGACATCGTCGAGCGGGTCGAGATCCTGCGCGATGGCGCATCGTCCAGCTATGGCGCAGATGCGATCGCCGGCGTCGTCAACGTCATTACCAAGCGCAGCTTCAATGGCGTCAGCGGCCGCGCCGAGGCCGGAATCAGTCAGCGCGGAGTTGCCGCCAATCAGCGGCTGACGCTGACCGCGGGCACGGGCGATCTAGATGCCAAGGGTTATAACGCGTACGTCAGCGGCTTCTATTTCCGCAGCGAAGCCGTCTATAATCGCGATCTGCCGTACCCATTTAATTCGGCGGATCAGCGCGGCGTCGGCACCGGCGGCCCGAACAACATCGTCAACGGGATCGGCGCGGATGGCCTGCTGCCCAACAACGGTTCGGTAGCAGGAGCGAATTTCTACGTCCGCCCGGCGAACGGCACGACTGCGGTCGCCGGATCGCAGTTTCAGTTGCGGACGCCAGGCTGCTCGAACGGCACGCCCTACGCGACCACGGCTGCAGACCGGGCTCAGGCGAATAACGCCGCCGTTGCGAATGTCGTCTGCCAACAGGATCTGGTCAACCAATACGGTGTCGTAGCGCCCAATATCGAGCGTTTCGGAGGATCGGCACGGTTCACGGCCAAGGTCGGCGACAATGCGGAAGCGTATCTGCAGGTCAATTTCCAGCAGGCCACATCAAGCTACAGCGGCGATCCCTCCGTTATCCGCGGCAACGCCCCCGCGGGCATCAACTTTCAGCAGTATTCGACATCGTCCGCGTCGGCGCAATACGCGCCCGGCTCCGCACCGCTGTCCCTGCCGGTCTATGTTTGCGCACGCGGGACGGCCGTCTGCAACGCGGCAAACGGCACGCTGAACCCGAACAACCCGTTTGCAACCGCAGGTCAGAACGCGCTGCTGATCGGCACGCTGCCTGACACGGTGACCTCCAACGCGACGCGTAACCGCGTATATCGTGCGGCGGCGGGTGTGCAGGGCACGATCGAGGGCGGCTGGGACTATCGTGTGGACGCGACCGCCATGCACAGCGATCTGCGCCGTACGCAGGCCGGCTATGTCTACATCCAGCATCTGCTCGATGTGATCGCGGACGGCAGCTACAACTTCGCCAATCCCGGTCTCAACTCGCAGGCGACGCGTAACTATCTCACGCCGACCAACATCTCGGACTCCAGTTCCGATCTGTATCAGATCCAGGCATCGGTAACGAAGAAGCTGTTCACCCTGCCCGGCGGTCCGGCCCAGCTCGCGCTCGGCGGATCGGTCTTCTACGAAGCGATCGACGCGCCGTCGGCCAATCCCGACATCAACGGCCCGACCCAGCGGTATTTCACGATTAACGCCTTCGGGACGAGCGGGAATCGCACGGTATCGTCGGGCTTCGGCGAATTACAGCTACCGATCGTCGACCAGTTCCTGGTCAACGCATCGGGCCGCTACGATCATTACTCGTCGGGCCAGAGCAACTTCTCGCCAAAGATCGGCGCTAAGTTCACGCCGTTCCGTCAACTGGCGATCCGCGGCACTTGGTCGCGCGGTTTCCGCATTCCAAGCTTCGGCGAGGCCAATGCACTGCCGACGACCGGCTATGTGACCAACAACGCGACGCTGTTCAACGACACCTATCTGCGGCAATATGGCTGCACGGTCGCGACCTTCGCGTCGTGCCCGACCTATATCCGCCAAGGCAGCTATGGTTCGACCACGCTGGCGAGCCAGGATCTGGCGCCTGAAAAGTCGCGCAGCTTCACTGCCGGTATCGTGTTCGAGCCGATCCGCAACGTGTCGTTCACGGTTGACTTCTTCGACATCAAGAAGACGGGCGCGATCACGTCGTTGACGGCTGGCGATGCGCTTGCCGCTTATTATGCCGGCCAGCCCATCCCCACGGGCTTCACGGTCACGCCGGACGCGGTCGGCGTCGGGTTCGAGAACGCCACGCCGCGTGTCGGCCTGGTGGCTTCGCAGCTGGTCAACGCCAACACGATCCATTCGCAAGGCATCGACATGGGCGGCAGCGCCCGGTTCGATATCAACGACAACATCCGCTACACGATCTCGGGCGAGGGCAGCATTCTGCTCGACCTCAGCACGACGTTCCCCGGCGGCCGCAAGGAGAAGTATGTCGGTACGCTCGGCAACTACAACCTGACTGCGGGCTCGGGCACGCCGCGCTGGCGTGCGAACGTCACCAACACGATCGACATCCGTGACGCATTCAGCCTGAGCGGCACCGTGAACTATGTCGCAGGCTATAACCTGTCGGCAGAGGATCAGGGCGGCGTTCGCGGTGATGGCGGCCTCGCGGTCGACTATTTGCCTGCAAACGTCGACGGCTACATCACCGTCGATATGGTCGGCACGGTGAAGGTGACCGACAAGTTCAGCTTCTACGTCAACGTGCTGAACATCCTAAACGATCTGCCGCCGATCGATCCGGCGACGTACGGCGCCTATCTATACAACCCGGTACAGGCAGGTGAGGGCATCTACGGCCGCCAGTTCCGCGCCGGCGTGAAGTTCGGCTTCTAAGCGGAACGACACCCGCTACAACAAAGGGCGGCGTCGAGAGACGCCGCCCTTTTTGCGCTCAGGCGACCTGAAGCACCAGCTTGCCGTCGCCCTCGTCGACCTTCACCGTCGACCCGTCCTTTACCTCGCCGCGCAGGATCATGTCGGCGAGCGGGTCCTGCAGATAGCGCTGGACCGCACGCTTCAACGGCCGTGCGCCGTACACCGGGTCGTAGCCGACGCGGCCGAGCCACGCGCGCGCGGCATCGGTGAGGTCGAGGACGATCTTGCGATCCGCCAGCAGCTTGTCGACGCGCGAGACCTGGATATCCACGATCGGCGCCATGTGCGCCTGCCCCAGACGGTGGAACAGGATCACCTCGTCGAGCCGATTGAGGAACTCCGGGCGGAAATGCGACCGGACGATCTCCATCACCTGCGGCTCGACCGACGACACGTCGTCGCCCTCCGCCATGTTCGCAAGATACTGGCTGCCGAGGTTCGACGTCAGGATGATCAGCGTGTTGCTGAAATCCACCGTGCGCCCCTGGCCGTCGGTCAGCCGCCCGTCGTCGAGCACCTGCAACAGCACGTTGAACACGTCGCCGTGCGCCTTCTCGACCTCGTCGAACAGGATGACTTGGTACGGCCGCCTGCGCACCGCCTCGGTCAGCACCCCGCCCTCCTCGTAACCGACATAGCCCGGAGGCGCACCGATCAGCCGCGCGACCGCGTGCTTCTCCATAAACTCGCTCATGTCGATGCGGACCATTGCGCTCGGATCGTCGAACAGGAATTCGGCCAGCGCCTTGGTCAGCTCGGTCTTGCCGACGCCGGTCGGTCCGAGGAACAGGAACGAGCCCAAAGGCCGGTTCGGATCCTGCAACCCCGCACGCGCGCGCCGCACTGCGGTCGAAACCGCCTTCACTGCATGCGCCTGCCCGATCACGCGCTTGCCGATCGTTGCCTCCATGGCCAGCAGCTTGTCGCGCTCGCCCTGCAGCATCCGCTCGACCGGAATACCGGTCCAGCGGCTGACCACGCCGGCAATGTCGTCCGCGGTCACTTCCTCGCGCAACATCGCGCCCTTGGTCGCCCCTGCCGCCTCGTCGAGCTGGCGCTGCAACCCCGGGATCGTGCCGTAGGAAAGCTCGCCCGCCTTGGCGAGATCGCCTGAACGCTGCGCCTGCTCCAGCTCGAGCCGCGCGGCATCGAGCTGTTCCTTCACCCGTGCTTCGGCGTTGATCTTGTCCTTCTCGCCCTTCCAGCGCGTCGTCAGCTCGGCGGATTGCTCCTCCAAATTGACGAGTTCGCCCTCCAACGTGTCGAGCCGGTCGACCGATGCGTCGTCGGTCTCGCGCTTCAACGCCTCGCGCTCGATCTTGAGCTGGATGATCCGCCGGTCGAGATTCTCGATCGCCTCGGGCTTCGATTCCACCTCCATGCGGATCCGCGACGCCGCCTCGTCCATCAGATCAATGGCTTTGTCGGGCAGGAAGCGATCGGTGATGTAACGGTTCGACAGCGTCGACGCGGCGACGATCGCGCCGTCGGTGATCCGCACGCCGTGATGAAGCTCGTACTTTTCCTTCAGCCCGCGCAGGATCGAGATCGTGTCCTCGACGGTCGGTTCGCCGACCAAGACGGGTTGGAACCGTCGCTGCAAAGCGGGGTCCTTCTCGACGTACTTGCGGTATTCGTCGAGCGTGGTCGCGCCGACGCAGTGTAGTTCACCGCGCGCGAGGGCGGGCTTAAGCAGGTTGCCCGCGTCCATCGCACCCTCGGATTTACCCGCGCCGATCAGTTGGTGCATCTCGTCGATGAACAGGATGATGTCGCCCTCGGCGGCCTTCACCTCGTCGAGCACGCCCTTCAGCCGCTCCTCGAACTCGCCGCGATATTTCGCCCCTGCGATCAGCGAGCCGAGATCGAGCGACATCAGCCGGCGATCCTTCAGCGTATCGGGCACGTCGCCATTGGCGATGCGCAGCGCGAGCCCTTCGGCGATCGCGGTCTTGCCGACGCCGGGTTCGCCGATCAGCGCAGGGTTGTTCTTGGTCCGGCGCGCGAGGATCTGAATGGTGCGCCGGATCTCTTCGTCGCGACCGATCACCGGATCGAGCTTCCCGTCACGCGCCGCCTGGGTGAGGTCGCGCGCGAACTTCTTCAGCGCGTCATAGCGATCCTCGGCACCCGCGGTGTCGGCGGTGCGGCCCTGGCGCAAACCGTTGATCGCGGTGTTCAGCCCCTCGGGCGTCACGCTGCCAGCCTTCAACGCCTTGCCCGCCGCGGTGTTGAGCGACAGCGCGAGCGCGACCAGCAGCCGCTCGACGGTGACGAAGCTGTCACCCGCCTTGTTCGCGATCTGCTCGGCCTGGTCGAGCACGCGCACCGCGTCGTTGTCGATCCCCGGCGTGGTCTGCGCGCCCGAGCCCGACACGACCGGGATCTTCGCGAGCGCGAGATCGGTCTCGGACGTCGCGCGCTTGGCGTCGCCACCCGCTGCCGCGATCAGCCCGGCGGCCATGCCTTGCTCGTCTTCCAGCAGCGCTTTCAACAGATGCTCGGGGGCGATCCGCTGGTGGTTCATGCGGATCGCGACGGTCTGCGCGGATTGCAGGAAGCCCTTCGCGCGGTCGGTGAATTTGTCGATGTTCATGACGAATTCCTGTGGGATTGGTTCGGTGTTGGCCAAAAGATGGTGTTGTATTTGGGCAACACAAGAGGCGGGCGCAGGTCGGATGCTAGGGCGAGCGCGAGGCATCCGGAATAGCGTTTATTGTCGGTATCGACGCCGCCCCGTCATCGCTATGTTCAGGTTCGCATGCTATATGCAGCACGTGTCCACAGCGCTCCCCCATACCTACGCCATCGGCATCGAGCCGGCCGACATCGACTTCATGGGTCACGTCAACAACGCGAACTATCTGAAGTGGGTACAGGCCGCGGTGATCGATCATTGGCAGCGTCTCGCGCCTGCCGAAGCGGTGGCCGGGCACCTCTGGGTCGCGCTGAAACACGAGATCACGTATCGGAAACCAGCGTTCCTCGACGATGACGTCATCGCGACGGTGTTGCTCGAGAAGGTCCAGGGTGCGCGCGCGTTCTACGAGACGATTATCAAGCGCGGCGAGGACGTGCTCGCCGAGGTGAAGTCGAGCTGGTGTTGCCTGGACGCCGAGACGCTGCGCCCGTCGCGGCTGGCGAACAGCGTCGTCGAGCATTTCTTCCCGAAGACCGAAGTCAAAGACTGACGTCTCTCGGGCGACCGACCCTCAGAAATCGATCGCCATGCCCTTCAGCTCCCAGTCGCCATAGCGCGTCGGATCGCGCGGCTCGGGGTCCTTGTCCGGCACGATGGCCTCGGGTTTCGGGACCGGCGTATTCTTCGCAAGGTATTCTGGCGGCTTCAGATGATCGGGGCGCTGGCCCATCGCGGCTCTCCGGATTTGCGTGTTGGCGTCGTAACCGCCACATGGGCCCTGTCGCGCCGCTTTGCCATAACAGCCGCGCGACAAACCGAACGCGAAGGACCTTCATATGCCTGACTACACCCACGCCCCCGAGCCGCTCGGCGTCCCGACCAGACGCGCCGCGCTCCGCCTGCTCGACGCCGTCCTGCGTCGCGGCGAGTCGCTCGAATCCGCATTGCCCGCCGCGACCCGCGCGATCCACGGCCCAGACCGCGGCCTCGCGCATGCGATCGCCGCCGAGACGCTGCGTCGCCTGCCGGACCTCGACGCGATGATCGATTCGGTCACCAAGACCAACCTGCCCGACGATGCCAAGGCGCGGATGGCGCTGCGGATCGCGCTCGTCCAGGTGCTGATCCTCGGCACGCCCTCGCATGCCGCGATCTCGACCGTGTTGCCGCTGGTCGACGGCGGCCCGCGCAAGCTCGTCCACGGCGTGTTCGGCACGCTGTTCCGCGCCAACATGCTGCTCCCCGAAGTGCCGACGCTGCCGGCCCCCGTCGAACTGCGCTGGGAAGCCGCATGGGGCGAGGAGATGGTCGACGCCGCCGGCCGCGCGATCGCGCAGGTGCCGCCGCTCGACCTGACGATCGCCGACCCGTCCGAGACCGAAGGCTGGCGCGAGAAACTCGG
>Ga0308163_10002236_pt1 | contig 18204 bp, 6 predicted proteins | sample PhyTR1_FD_201037 | JGI IMG/M metagenome (GOLD analysis project Ga0308163, IMG submission 201037) | Phyllosphere microbial communities from UC Gill Tract Community Farm, Albany, California, United States - DLSLT.R1 | ecosystem: Host-associated > Plants > Phyllosphere > Unclassified | place: USA...
CAGACCAGCCAGAATCAGCTGTTCGAGAACTTCCGGCGAGTTACTGGCCGGGCCAAGGGTAGCGACGATTTTGGTACGACGGACGGACATGCAAAGACTCCTGAGTTCAAGCGCTAGCAGAGGCTACTATGCTCTTGGGGTGTAGTCATTGTTCGTTTGCACTACTTATTCTTTTCTTTATTGAAAGCGGCAACTTTGGGACAAACGCGCCTGAAGATTTCCGACGATGGGTCGATACACTGCTCAAGACAGGAGAACCCCCATGCGATTGTTGCCCATTGCCGCCCTTGCCCTCAGCGTCCTCGCCGTCACGGGGTGCACCCGTTGGTCGATGAACCATCATTTGAACAATGCCTACAGCGCCTATGATCGCGGCAATTGCGAGCAGGTGATGCTTGAACTGTCCAAGGTCGAACGCGCCAGCCGGGCCCGGCCGTATGTGTGGCCGGAAGTGTCGATGATGCGCGGCCAGTGCCTGGAACGGCAAAAAATGTACATCGACGCGGCGCAGACCTATCAGTTCATCATCGCCTCGTACCCCAATAGCGAATATGCCTTCCGCGCCCGTGCGCGCCTGGAAACCCTGCAGAGCCTGGGCCATTACCCGACGCGCAGTGCGGCAGCGGTGCCAGGCCCGCAACGCTTCTGATGCCGGGTGTCATACAAACGCTGGCTGACTGTACAAGGTGAGCTATAGTCCAGTGATCCGGTTTGGAGCCTGACTTCAGACCGGGGCAACACCTGCGACTGGTCGTTGTTGAGGTGATGGCGGATTGGCGACCATCCCACCGGAAGCGGGGAGAGCGCGTCTGCGACACAGGCGTGTTCCGAAGCAAAGGTGCGGCTCTGTGATGGAGCCTTGCATGGCGTACTGCGCATGTTTACCGACCGACGAATCGAACGGCACCAGTTGCCGTACTTCCTCAGGGTGTTCAACAGCGTCACCGACAAACCCATCGGTTTTCTGGGCAATGTGTCCGAAGACGGGCTGATGCTGATCAGCCAGTTGCCGATGATGACCGGTGTCGATTTCAGTCTGCGTCTCAAGCTCCCCTTTGGCGACGGCTGCCAGCAGGTCATCGACCTGACCGCGTCCTGCCTGTGGTGCCATGAAGACGCAACCCCGCTGCATTACGACGCCGGTTTCAGCCTGCAACGTCCGCCCCCGGAATACGGGCAACTGGTCGAGGCGTTGCGTCAGTACTTCAGTTTTCAGCCCCTGCCAGCCTCGGCCTGACCTCTGCGGCGCACTCGCTATTGCCTTCGCGAGCAGGCTCGCTCCCACATTGGATCTGCTGGGAACACATGACATGTGATCACCACCGCTCAACTGTGTGCGAGCCTGCTCGCGAAAGCGTCAGTACAGAAAACCCTTCACTAAGGCGAGGCCACAGCAATCGCCCGCTCACTGTCCAGCGTCTTCTCCGCCAGCAACAAACTCATCTCGCTCAACTGATAAATCGCCATCGCCAGATGTCTTGGTGAGTCTCGTCATCAACGAGACGGTGGCGGCTGAACGCAGGTTCGCCGACCGGGGGAAACCATCACCAAAAACCGGCGCGCCGAAGCGCCCTGCGAACAGCCACCATCGAGTGCGGGGATAGGGATTACCCGACTTGATGACGCTTATACACATTGGTAATGCCCCCGGACGACTAAACCCGACCACTGATTGGCAGCGGTACGGACCACGTTACGGGGCATCAAACCAGCGCACAAGCCAGCGGTTTCTGGTGGATCTGTAGGCAAAGGCGCAAGGCGGCGTAGTCAACCGCCAGCGTACTTTTGCGACGGGAGATTTCGCTGACAGAACGGCTGACCACTGGTCGGAACTGTCAGTTATTACAGGTGTGGAGCAAGTGGGGGCACTGGTAGAAATTTGCGATAGGGTTCATCTGGCGGGAGTGCCAATCATGACTGAAGAAACACAAGATGACGCCGAAGCACACCGTAATCTCGGTGAGATTAATTTTAGGCCGGTGATCTTGTCTCCTGACGGAGGAGAGGTAAGGGGCGCAACGGCTCCAGTATCTGGTTTCACGCTCGATCCTGCTCAGATTATCGATGTGTATGAGATATTTCCTGGCACTCGACGGTTTTGCGGCTCGACTGTTCCTATCACAGTATTCTGGGGTGCTTACTGTAGTTTTCCCAGCTCGGGACGAAAAACCATTGTCGCCCACTATCGCTCCAATAGGATCGATAGCCTCCCCGTGACCTTCGATTTCTTTCTCGAGCAACCCGGTGATTTACCGGCGCCGACATTCGAGAGCCCCACTCTGGGCGAAATAGTCGATCAGCAAGTGCTCTTGGGAGGCAGAGGTACCAACCTCGCGACGGTCAGGGTTTATCGTGACTTTGGCAGTGATGTGCTGGGCACGTCGGTGGTCGGTTACGTGGGGACCGATCCGGGGCCTGATCCTTCGTGGTGGCGCATGACGCTTTGGTTTGCCCCGGGGCCGGTGTCGCTCACTGCCACACAATCGCTGTTGGGGAAAACCTCGCAGCGAGGCACACCCCTGCTGCTACGGATCCGACCACCGGCCTTGACCGCTGTCACGGTCACCTATCTCTCCAATACCCGTGTCAAGTTCTCGGGCAGTGGCTATACCGGTGCAACGGTGGACATTGCCGTACTCAGCGGGCCAGGTGGGGCGCCGCCGCCTCTGGTGACAGTGGTCGGGGGACGTTGGGAAACGACCGTCGACAACTGGACGTTCGGTACTTATCAACTGAGCGCGACACAAAAGATTTCCGACAACGCCGGTGGCTGGATCCCGTCGCAGGAATACCGGTTCGAGGCGTCATCGAAACTCCCGCCGCCCACCGATGTGACCCACACCGTCAGCGATTACACCCCGTGCTTCAGTGGTAAAGGTGTCAATGGTGCCACGGTGATTGTCAGGGATGCAGGCAGTAATACCGAGGTTGCACCGCCTGTTCAGGTTGTTTCCCAGCTCTGGTCGACCACCGCGCCAATGCCCTGGACGCCCGGCAGCACGCGAATATTGCATGTGGTACAGAAACTGGGCGATGCGCAGTCCGAGCCTGTCGAAATCGTGGTCAGCATCGAAGCGATTCCGTTGCCGACCAATGTGCGTTACACGGTGCAGAACTACACTCCCGTCTTCTCGGGAAACGGTCTCAATGGCGCGACCGTAGTGCTGCTCAATGATGGCGGTGGGGCGTCGGCATCTCCCGATGCCATTGTCGCCAATCGGCAATGGACAAGCCGGCCTGCAAATCACTGGGGGCCGACCCTTGAACGTAATGTCCATATCAGGCAGGGCATGAACGGGCAGTGGTCAGAGGCCTGGGTGACGCTGGTGGTCACCATCGAGCCTTTGCCAGTAGAAATCAGTGCCATTGAAGAGGACGGCCTGTCACCGAAAATCTCCGGCACCTGCTACCCGGGAGCCGGGTTGATCCTGACGTTCAGCGACAGCAACACGGAGCACAGGCCTGACGGCGGCAACGGCACATGGAGGTTCCAGCGCAGCAACGGATTTGCACCGGGCAGGGAATATACCGTCACGGTGATTCAGAGCGTTGCCGGAATGTCTTCCCTCCCTGCGTCCAGAGCTTTTCTGGTCCGCCCGCATAAGCCGGTCATCACCGAACCGAATGAAAACGATGAGACACACTACGACCTGACCGTGCGCGGAACCAAGGGGTGCAACGGTGCCACGTTGCAACTGCGCGACGCACAATACGGCCGGGCGTTGGGTGAGCCGAAACTGTTGAGGGCTGATGGCGACTGGTTCATCGAACTGAAGAAACTCGCTTTTCGCAAATACCAGATCGACGCCACGCAAACCATCGCGGACAAGGAGTCCCTGCGCAGTGATATACGCAATTGCTTCGTGGTGCTGTTGCCGCCGGTCATTGAGGTGCCGGCAGCGAATCAGTCGTTGGCGCGTACGTCCATGGTGTCGGGAACCGGTGAGCCCAATGGACAGGTGTCGGTCTGGCGTGAAGGGGAGTCGCTGCCTCTGCTCGATAACGTCCCGGTCAGTGGCGAAGGTAAATGGCAAGCCGAGGTGACGTTGCCGGTGGGCACCTACACCCTCAAGGCGCGGCAGGCCTTCCAGGATCAAGCGTCGAAGGACAGCCCGTTGCGCACCTATAACGTGGTGCCTGCCGCGCCGTTGATCGAGAGTCCCGGTCGAGGTGTGCATGTCGGTCGGTCGGTAGTGGTGTCCGGGTTCGGTTACCCGGGAGACACGGTGACGGTGACCCTGTCGGGTGGCAAGAACACACTGCTTGGACGCAGTGTGGTTCGGGATGATCGCAGCTGGACGCTGACGCTTGAAGCGGATCAGCCAGGTGGAACCCACAATCTGCGGGCGGTGGCTGTGCGTGACGGCTTCGAGTCTGCCGACTCGGCGGCCCACCCGGTGGTGCTGGGCACTTATCTGCCCGGTATTGATGAGCCAGCGCAGGGGCGGTGGGTCGAAAACCCGCTCGACCTGGCCGGCAAAGGTCGCGTCGGTGTCGGGCGTGTGACGACCTGGTACAACCCTGAGCAACCGCTGCGTTCAGACATTGCCGTCACTGCTCAAGGCTGGAGCGCGCAGGCCACGCAAGCCCTGCGTCACGGCGGTCAATGGTGTCGATTTCAGCAGTCCATTACTGACGGGGCGGATAGCTCGACCCTGTCCGACTGGGTCGAAAGCGGGCGCTTTGATATCTCATCGCTGTCTGCCGATTGATTTTTCTCCGATAAACGGTGGCGTCTACTGTCATTTATGACAGTAGACGCGCACCCGCTGCCGGCCCAGATTAAGGCATGCAGCGGATCGTCCGGCGTACAAAACGTTGGGACACGATAACGATACCAGGGAGCCCGCCATGACCGACCCCGAGATTCGTCCTGTGGTGCAACTGCTGGAGCAGGTGTTCAGCGAAGAGCAGCGCGACAGCTATACCGATTTTTGCAGCTATCTGGAGAGCGGCGGGTCGATTTTCCAGGTGGTGGAGCTTGGCATTCGCGGATTGGTCAACGACTACGACATGCAGCGCGAGGACGCGCAGGCCTTTCTGCGCAGGGCCAACAGCCTGGCAACTTTCGTGCGGCGTCGCTTCATCGAGCACTCGTTGAGCGGTTCTGCGGCATCGCTTACGCACCCTGATAGTGGTTTGCTTTCGATGGTTGCAGGGCCGAGCTACGAGGGGCTGTTCAACCCGAATTTCGATGAGCTTTGTCCGCCGCAGGCTCTGGAATCGATCAGCTCGCCAGTGGCTTACCTGATCGAATTGCTGCGTTGGATCGACCAGCGGATTTTCCCTGTGGGAGGCGAAGGGAAACTGGACCTGTACCTGCGTCGGCAGGATCTCAAACAGTTGCTCGTCGACTTCAATGCCGTGCACCAAAGCATTTCGGCGCTGGACATCATTGTCCCGGTGATCGAGACCTTCATCAGCGAAAACAATCCGGAGCAGTTGGATCTGGAGGACGCTCTGATCAACGCGCGCTACCCGAGCGGTCTGCCTTATTTCCAGCATTGGGTCACACTCGATTTCGTCGCCCGGCAACACGGTGTTTCGGTGGGCAACATCACCCACACGGTGGACATGAACTATCCCTACTTTTTACAACCCGAGGCGTGGGACAAGGATGTCGGGCGCGCGCTGAGCCATGCCTCGCGGCTAGGGCCGTACCAGCGTGAATTACTGACGGAAGCGCCCGTAGACCCCGCGAACAGCGATGCACGGGACTCGTACTACGAGCACAATTTCGGCACAACGGGTGTTGAATGGGGGAACCTCAATCAACTGAAGTATTTCGCTGAGCGCACCGGACAGGATGCCCGGCGACTGGAAGCGGCGTTGTCGATTCGCGACCTGGCCCCGACCCGTTCGCCCAATGTGTCAATTTACGAAACCATACCGTCAGGGGGGCTGGAAAGTCATCGTTCCGGCTCGGTCTTTGTCAACGCCGCCAACTCACCGGCGCTCAATATCGATTACAGGGAAGACAGCGGCGGGGCCTTTCATCGATTGACGGCAGTTCCGACCACGATCGATCCCTACGAACGAATGAATCGCAAGCTGCGCCTGGACCGCTGGCTGGACTTGCCCAGCGACCAGGTGGACGCACTGCTGACAGCGGCGATCAAGGCCGAACAGCGTGGGGTAACGCCCGCCCATCCGTACTGGATCTCCGCGCACAGCGTGCACGCACTCGGGTTGTTTCAGTCACTGCGCGAGCGCTACGGTTGCACGGCGCAAGACTTTGCGGCGTTTATCGATGAAGTGTCGATTTATGGCCGCGCCGAAGTGCCTTCGCTGTTCGACAGCACTTTCAACAGTCAGGGTGATTATCGCCAGCCATTGCTGCTGGACGCAGGCGAATTTTCCACGCTGCCGGCACAAGGCGAGAGCGAATTGACGATCAGTCAACTGTGCAGCGGTTTGAATATCGATCTGCAGACCTACGCTTATCTGGCGGCGGCCATTGCCGAGGCGCATGGGCTGGGGGAAAAACTGAAGCGCAGCACGGCGGTGATCTCGAGTTTTTACCGGTTGGTGAAATTGCCGCGTTTGCTGGGCATTACGCCTGTCGAAGGCGTGTTGATGCTGACGCTGTTGGGCGGCAAGAGCTGGATCAACGGGTTGGCAGGTTTGCCGCGTATTGCCGAGCGCCGCGATGAGGACTCCGTGCCGGACGTTCTCAATCTGATTTATGCCATGCATTCCTGCGCGTCCTGGTGCAAGGATCGCGAAATGCCGGTGTTGTGGATGTTGCAGCAGGTGGTGCCCCCCCAGGCATTGGCGGTGAGCACCGAGGCCGAGCGCCAGTTGTTCGAGCAGATTCGTAACCTGCTGTCTGCCTCATTGTTCAGTAATGCCGGGTTGCAGGCGGCCGGCGTACCCTTGCTGGAGGGGCTCGACTGGCTGCAATTGCTGGCAGCGCTGGTCGACCCGACGGGGCTGGTCTTCTCCTCGGATCTGGCAGAGGCGGATTACCTGCTCCTTGCCAGAGAAAAGCTGGATCAGGCGGTCAGGGAGGGGTTCGGTGAAAACGACGCCGGGGTGCGGGCGATCATCGTCGAACGCATGCTGAGTGTGCTGATGGAGGCCAGAGAGGCGCAGGTGTCAGTCGCCAGAGAGTGCCTGTCGGTCTACACCGGACTCGACGTCGAGCGTTCGTTGCGGGTGCTGATCTGGGCGCAGTCCACGGTGTACCAGCTGTTGTCGTGGGTACTTGTTCGCGCCGGACAAGACGTACTGCAGGCGCATGCATCCGAGCAGCCGGATCCGCTGTTGAGTCTTTTGGCCGATGTACGGCGGCGCGCTGCGGTGGTGAGCAAACTGAATCTGAGTGCCCGTCTGCTGGAGGACTTTTTGCAGTACGGCCACAAGGCCTGGATGGATCAGCAAGACCGGCATCTGTTGTCGGTGCGCACGCTGTATTACCTGAGTTCGCTGACCCATGCGTTCGAGATGAGTAAGCAACCTGCCGAGAAGTTGCTCGACTATCTACGCGAGGTCAATGAGCTGGCCGAGAATCTGTCTACTGATGCGTTATGGCTGGCGCAGCAGGCGGCATTACGCCGGCTCGCGGCATTCTTTGACTGGAGCGTGCAGGAAGTGCAGGAGTGCGTGTTTCGCATCGACTCTGACTTGAAGATTCTGAAAAACCTGAGCCAGCTGGACCTTCTGTTGCGTATCCGCGTGCTGGCGGCACACAGCGGTATGGATGCCCTGACGATTTTTCTGATGGGCAACCTGCCGGAGGCAATCGACAAGAACGCTTATCGAATCGCCGCCGAGCGGGCCTTGCTCAGCCTGGCGAACACCCGAATGCCGGAAAGACCATTCTCCGAAGAAGGGCTTGAACCGCTCGTCATCATGACGTGTACCGCAGACAAGACTCAGGTGATCGCCAACAAGCCGGATGAAAAAATCATCTTTACCGTGACACTCAAGACTGTCGGCGGGAAGGCCTTGAGCGGTGTGTATGTGCATTGGCAGACCTCCCTGGGCACGGTCGTTGCCAAAGCCACAGAATACAATGGCACGGTGCAGGTCGAGTACCTGCCGGGCAAGGTCATGGGGCAGGAAGTGCCTTTGTTCCGGGTGGCCCTGATCGATCCGCAGCAGGCCCCGTCCGTCTATATCTCCGATGACCCTGAAACGCTGTTTTTCCCCGCGCCGCTGAAGTCTCAGGTTCCACAGGAATCGATACCTGCCGGGCAGGAATTCAAACTCTTCGCCAAGCTGCAAGACAACTATCGAAACGTCGGTCGCAACCGCCTGGTGCGCTGGTTTGCCACGGCGCAGGACGGTACGGCGACGCAGGTGGCTGAGATCCGTCCTGACCAGAACTACACCGACCGCGATGGCTTCACTTATGTACTGGTGTCCAGCCGGTCTGGCGGCACGTTCGAGTTCAGCGTGCTGTGTGAGGCCAGTTCCATGCGGGCGATTTTTGACCTCATCACGTTCGATGCCCCGCCGCTCGCTCAATGACCACCCGTTGACAGCGTGCAACCCGGGACGCAGGAGAAACGCACCATGACACAGAGCAACCTGGCTGAACTGTTGGAAAAGCGCCGTCATGCACTGGTCGAGTATTGCATCGGCCATGTCGCCAAAGACCGATATGCCTTTGTGAAAACGCCGCAGGATCTGTTCGAGCTGCTACGTCTGGACCCGCTGGACAATTACCCGGTACAAAGCTCATGGGTTGCCGAAGCGACCAGCTGTGCGCAGCAATTTATTCATGCGGCGTATCGCAAGCTTGAACCCGGTTATGAAACGGTCGAGTTCGACAAGGCCGATCTGAAACTCTGGGAGCTGTACAGCAACTATCCGGACTGGGCGGCGCTGACGTTGATTGCGGTTCACCCGGAAAACTACATCACCCCCTTCGTGCGGCAGCGCAAGACCCGTCTGTTCAAGGCGCTGGAAAATGACTTGAACCAGACACGCCTGAGCGGCGATTCGGTGCAACGTGCCTTGCAGGGCTATTTGAAAGCGTTCGAGCAGACTTGCAATCTGGACATCATCAGTGCCTGTCTGGACGGCGATTCGCCGATCCGCGCCACTTACTATTTTGTCGGTCGCCAGCGGGTGCAGCCGTTTCAGTATTTCTGGCGCAAGGCCGAGATCGAGCTGACCACGGCAGGCAATCCGGTCAATCCGGCGGCGTGGGAAGAATGGCAAGCGATCGAAATTCCGGTGGGTGGCCGTGTACTGGATGCGCGGCCGGTGTTCTGGAGCGGGCGTTTGTGTCTGGTCTGGGCCGAGTGGTATGAAGAGGTCAAGGCCAGGGAAGGGGAGCAGAGCTTGCCGAACAAGCTGGAGCTCAATCTGGCATTCATGAATCAGAGTGGTGAATGGTCGGCGCCCCTGAGCCTGTACAGCCGTGAACAGGACAAGGACAACAGCGCGGGCGCGCGGTTGATTGCGACCACGCTGATCGACGCGCATCACCCCAAGGGGCGGCTGGGGGTATGGCTCACCAACGGCAGTGATTTGAAAGTCGGCGCGGCACGCGATGTGCTGTTTCGTCCGTTGCCCGAAGACGATGGCAGCTGGCTCGATCACCTGGCGACACATCGCTTCACCGATATATTGGTCGTTCAGCATCCGCTGACTGCTGCGACTCAGCCGACGGTTGTGGCGAGTGAACCCGCAGGTCTCATCGGGCCTTACTTCAGGCTGCAAGTAGTGTTTTCAGAGGTGGCAGGCAGGGATAACCTCTGGGTCAGAGGGCAGTGCCTGCCCAGAAATCTGGCGGGCAGCGCAAACGCCATGTTCACTTTGAAAGTGGACAGCCCGGCAGACGATGATCCGAAAGAGATCGCGGGATCATTCCCTCTTGCTGGTGGCTGGGCGACTGGTTGGCTTTCGCTGAGCCGGGTCAAAGGCGGTTTCGTAGGCGAGGTCACTTTCACGCTGAGTCACGCCACTCAAGGCAGTCGGACCTTTAAGGTGTCGCTAGGGGATTTGGTCCGTCTGGCTCCGCCGGCACTGGAAAAAAACACCCAGGATGCGGCGCAATTCATCGCCTTCCGGCAGCCCGACATGCTGCCCCGCACCCGATTGAACTCCCTGTTCGGCCCCGATCTGGTACAGCGCAGCCACATTTCGGTCGATGCGGTGCTGGACTGGGACACGCAGTTTCTGCAAGAGCCTGTCCCTGATGCAGACAAAGGCTTCACCGAGCCGAACGGGGCATTCGACGGAGCCAATGGTCTGTATTTCTGGGAGTTGTTTTTTCATCTGCCGCATCTGATCGCCGCGCGTCTGCGAGCCGAAGACCGGTTTGCGGAGGCGCAAAACTGGTTGCACTACCTGTTCGATCCACAAGCCAGCGCCACGTCGGACCCGCCGCCGAAACCCCGTTACTGGCGCTGCCGCCCACTGCCGGAAAAGGGCAACGTGGGCCACGAAGTGCGCATGCCGACCGATCCGGACGCGATTGCGTACGCGGCGCCTGAGCACTACCGCAAACTGGTGTTTACCGAGTATGTGAAAAACCTCATTGCCTGGGGTGACTGGTATTACCGCCAGCTCACCCGCGATGCTCTGGTGGCCGCCAAGCTGTGTTACGTGCAGGCTGAATTTCTGATGGGTAAAGCGCCTTCGGCCCGGGCGGTGACGCATTGGAAAGCGCAGACGGTCGGTGATTTGATGACGGAAGGCGAGACGCGCGCGGCGCTCGAGCAATTTGAACGTAAGTTGGCCTATTCCCTCGCCGACATTCCTCCGTCCGCCGAAGCGGCACCTTTGATGGGATTACTGGCTAACGAGCCGTTCAGAATACCTATCGATGAGCGGTTGCTCGAGTTGTTCGACTGGCCCGGTCAGCGCCTGAACAATTTGCGCAACAACCTGACCCTGGATGGCAAACAGCTGAACGTTCTGCTGTTCAGCCCGCCCAGCGATCCCAGCCAATTGTTGAGCGACCTGGCCGCTGGCGGTGTCGGTGCGCCGCGGCCGATGGGGGGGCGTCTGGTGGTAGGTGCGTTTCGCTGGCGTGTCACTTACGAGTCTGCACTGCGCGCCGTGCAGACCCTGCAGGAATACGGCAGCCAGGTATTGCGTCTGCTCGAACAACGCGACCGCGCCCAACAGGAGGAAATGCAGCAGGAGCACATAAAGGAGTTGGGCGACTACGCACGCATCGTGCAGGAACAGTCGATTGCCCAGATGCAAGCGAGTGTTACGGCGCTGGCTCAGAGCCGCAGGATGGTGCAGGAGCGGGCCGACCGGTATCAGGCCTGGTACGACGAGAATGTGACCGCCGCTGAATACCAGGTCATGGAAAAACTGCAGACCGCCAAAGTCCTTAACCTGGGCACGGTAGCCCTGAAGGGTGGTGGTGCGGTGCTGGCCAATCTGCCGAATATTTTTGGCATGGCCGTCGGTGGCAGTCGTTACGAGGCCATCACCGATGCCGTGGTCTTCGGTTTGCAGATCGGTGCCATGGCCTTGCAGACGGACGCGGAAAAGCAGGCGCTCACCGAGAGTTATCGCCTGCGTCGCCGAGAGTGGGAATTGCAACGCGATCAGGCTCGGGCCGAGGTGCAGGCCATTGATGAGCAACTCACCGCGCAGGCGTTTGCGTTAGAGGCGGCCAGGGCCAGCCTGGAGCAGACCTTGCGCGCCAACAGTCAGGCATTGGCCCTCTATAACTACCTGAAGAAACGCGCGACTAACGCTGAATTGTTCGGCTGGCTGCTAGGGCAACTCAAAGCCTTGCACTATCAGGCCTACGACGCGGTGGTCAGCCTGTGCCTGAGTGCCCGCGCGTCGCTGAGCGCCGAAACCGGTGACGACGATACCGACGATGCGTTGCCACAAGTCTGGCTGGACAACCGCCACGGCCTCACCGCTGGTGAACACCTGCGCGAATACTTGCTGCGCATGGATCGCCAGTATCTGCAAAGTCATGAGCGTCGGCTGGAGCGGGTAAAAACCGTTTCCTTGCGGCAACTGTTCGACGATACAGCCGATCCGCAGAGTGGATTCACCCACTGGCATGAGGCGCTCGAGCATTTGATCGGAACGGGCACTTTGGAGTTCAGCCTGACGCAGTTGCTGTTCGATCGCGATCATCCGGGCGAATACTGCCGGAAGGTCAATATGGTCGAAGTCGAACTGCCGGCACTGATCGGTCCTTACCAGGACGTTCAGGCAACGCTGATTCAGCTCGGCAGCATGACCGCCACCCAAGCGTCGGCGCGTGCTGTCGCGTACCTGCATCAGCCGACAGGTGCGGTGGCGCCGCCCGATGTTCAGTTCAATCTGCGCAGTGGTCAGCAGATCGCCTTGTCGGTGGGGGTTGCCGACGCCGGCATGAATGCCGCCAGGCCTGAGGAAGGTCTGCTCAATCCGTTCGAGAATACCGGTGCGGTGTCGCGCTGGCTATTTCGCTTCCCATGGGCAAAGAGCCCGCTTCAAGAGTCGATGCTCAAATCGCTTACCGACATCATTGTGCGTATCCGTTACACGGCCAAGGCCGGTGAGCCGACGTTTACCCTGGCCGTCGAAGACCTGGTCACCCGGGCGCTCTCTTCCCGTCAGCAACGTCATGCCACAGGAGCGGACGATCATGTCTAAACCGGTCATTCAGGCAAACGAAAGCCTGATCCTCAATGGCGATTTCGCAACAGGCATGAGCAACTGGACGCGGGGAGCCAACCCGAGTGAGGTGACGACTGAGGGGGACGTCTACGAGGGTACCTCGATCATAGTCCTTGCGGCCGGCAATCTGGGCTCGGCCTGGCAGGACGTCACGGTGCCCGTAGCGCCCGGTCCCCTTGCCAGGTATCAGTTGAGCTTTCTGTATGAAACCCGGCATACCGAGCCAGCTCGATTGATTATCACCCGTGAAGATGGCGAGCAACTGAGGGAAATCCCGTTGCCACCGGGCAGCCCGCGTGACCTTGCGCAGGACCAGGCGCGGATCGATGCCGGGCAACCGCTGGAATTCAAGCCCATCAGTTATAACGAGCCATTCGATCTGCCGTTGCAGCGTCAACAAAAGATCCGTGTCAGTGTGGTTGCACCACGCAACGCCGACCCCGAGGATTATCACCTCAAGGTCTGCATTACGCGCATTGACCTGGCCCTGCACCTGGCACCGGTAGTGCTGCAGACGCTGAAGCTGGACGAGGAACAATTGCCCGACACCGGGCCGGTTTACCTGTGCCTGGGCGCCGATGGTAGTTTCCAGCATCGACTTGAATGCGTGCCCGACCCCGACAGCCCCTGGCGTTACACCAAAGCCGCGCTGACCAGCGAAGACAATCCACAAGGCGCCGTTACCGTGTCGCCTGACTGGGGTGTCGATCAGTCGCTGAATTTACCGTGGATTTTACAGTGCCCCGTGATCGGTGATCAGGATCCTTACCTGTTCAACGTGAACCTGGTGAATCAGTACACCGCTGCGCCTTATCCGATACAGATCTCGCTGGGGCACCACCGGCTGGTGTTTCGCGAGGTGCTGGAGCCAGCGTATTTCCCGGTGCTGGAGTTGGCGCAATCGGTGCGTTTGGGGGTGCAAGTGGCTTCCTGGTACACCGGACAGTTTCTGGCCGGGCTCACGGTGACCTGGGCGGCCGAAGGGCTAGGGGTACTGAGCGCGACACCGACCGACTCCGAGGGGTGGGCGTATTTCGATTATCTGCCAACAGTTGTGGGCATCATTGCTGTCAAAGCCTCGGTACTGAGCCCCTACTATGCCAGCGGAGTCGAGACGACGACGCTGGACGTCCACGTATTGGCGACCGATCCATGGAAGGACGTACTGGCGGTGGTCGAAGAAAACGCCTTGCCTTGGGCACAGAAGACCGGTTACCCCAATCGTGGTTCGACCTATCAGTTGAGCGTTCGGGTGCCTCAAGTGTTGCGCGACACCGCGTTGGCAATGCGTTGGGAAGGGGACAGCGCGGCACAGTTGGGCGTGCGGGTGCGCCCGGATTTGGCAGAGTCGATACCTGTCGGCACAGCAGACCTGAACTGGGAGCTGATCTGCGAGGATGAACTCGACGGTCGCTTCCAGTTGCAGTTGCTGTGTTCGAAGCTGTTGTTGCCCTCAAGCAGAAAACCGATGTCGCTGGCCCGTAATCTGGTACGAATCGGCGACGTTCAGGAGGCCAACAAATTTCCCGTGGTGGATGAACGCGAGAGCGTCCTGCTGCGGGTGCAAGTGGTGCATGTGGTCACCAGCGGCGACGGTGACCCGGTCAACAATGCACGGGTGGACTGGCAGACGCCCGAAGGCAACATCTCGACCCGATCAGGCATGGGGGGATGGGCCAGCGTGCTGTACCAGCCCACCCGTGACGGCGATCTGGAGGTGAATGCCCTCGTCAGGGCGCACGACGAGGCGCAGGCCGTGGAGCAGCCGTTTGCGGTCAAGGCACTGCAAAGCAGTCCCTGGAAAAATCAGATCAGGATCCTGTTCGACGACAAAGAAGTTGATCTGGCCGAGTTGGGCTTGCTGTGTTGGCGGGGAGAGAGGCACACCCTGCGGATAGAACCCACGGCCGGCAGTGTGCTGCTTGATCAGTTGATTACCCTGCAATGGCGTGGCGAGCCGCCGGTGATCGGCCTGGATGTCGTGGGTATCGATGAGCCGTTCAAGCTGGAGCCAGAGGGACTGGAGTGGCGCTTCAGTTCACAGGTCGCGTCGAGTACCAGCAGTCTGTTCAGTCTGGCCTTGAGCTGCCCCTTGCTTGAATCGCCCCGGGAATTGTTCGGTCGGCTGATCTCCACGCAACTGATGGATGAATTGACGGTGGTGCTGGATCAGGTGACCGCCACCACGGCTAGTCAGAGACTGTTCCCGTGCATTGGGGCCAGGCACAACTTGCGCTATTTGCCGAGGGCCTTGAGTCCGCTGGTGGGTTTGCAGACAAGGCTAGTGTGGCAAGGGACCCCCGCCGATGAGCTCGGCGCGAGCATCGAGCCGCCACTCGACAGTGCTCAAACGCTCAGCGACGGTGGCGTTGGCTGGAACCTGGACTTCACCGCGAGCAAGGTCTCCGGCACTTTTGATGTCGGGCTTTACTTGTCTGCTCTGGATCGGGCCACGAGCGACAATCCGATGCAGCTCGGTCACAACAAACTGCGAATCGACGATGGACGCGAGTCAGCGGTTGACGCCGTCATTGGCAAGGATAAAGCCTGGAGCTGGATCAGGGTGGTGTCGGCATTTACCGCAGAGGCGGTGGCGCAGGTGCCGGTGCAGTGGCTGTCCGCAGCCAATTCAGAGACCGTCGTCAGCGATGAACTGGGCTGGTCCGGTTTTGGCTTGATACCGAGTAGTCATGGTCAGCAGGAGGTCGTGGCCAGTGTTCTCAGTCCGTTCGACGGTTACCAGGAACAGCGCGTCCTGTTGTTTGCCGCGCTTGCCCGAGACCCTTGGGACGGTGTGCGGGTGCGATTCGATGGGCATGATGAACAGCCGTGGGGCAGCAACACCTACTTCCCGCGGCGCAAAGGCACACACGTACTGGAAGTGCTGTTCGAGGCTGGCAGCCCATTGTTCGAACAAGACCTGACCCTGGGTTTGACCGGTACTGGCCCCGCGGAGTTGGGGCTGCGTTTCGACCCCGCGCTCGGCGCGCCACGTCGGCCTACGGCCCTTGGTTTGAGGTATTCCTTGCTTTGCGATGACGTGAAGGACGGCGGTTTCGCGCTGCGTCTGGGGGCTGAGCGACTGGCCCGCTTGTCACCGGCCAATGCGATGTCATTGGGGGAGGGCGCGCAGGTGTTGAAAATTCTCTCCAGTGGTAGCGTCTCGCAGGTGCTGGAGTGGGGGCAGGAACTGTTCGAGCAGATCACCGTGGTGTCGTCCATCACCGGCAAGGGCATGCCGGGGATTCAGGTAACCTGGTACAACATTGACCTTGGCACGCTGACCAGCTTGACCAACTTCTATGGGGTGGCGACGGTGTGTTTCAAACCGCGTACCCCGGGTGCTGCGGTGGTGACTGCTACGGTCGGAGATACGCAGCATTCGGAATCGATTGCTTTGGCGTTTGCCCTGGAAGAACCGCGGGAAATTGCTGAGTTGTACGAGCCGGCGGATTCCCGTCTGCCTCCTGATGAATCCCAGGCGCAAGCCATTGCCAAAGTGGTGTCGGCGCGAACCGGGTTGCCGCTGGCCGGGGTGCAGGTGTGGTGGGAAATTGAAGGGTATGCCTTGAATACATCGACGACGGACGGTGATGGGATCGCCCGTTTGATCTTTGCCTATGTTCAACAACAGAAAGTGGTTTTATCCGCCACGGTGAGGGGGGGCGTCGGCGGTTGGGACATGGCGCAACTGGTATTTGGCGGGGTGGTGCCGGTCATCGAGTCGCTGAACAGTCCGAACACAAACGTTGACCTCGGAGAGGATATTACTGCCGAAGTACGGGTGATTTCACTTAACGATGGACAGGCGCTGGCAGGCGTGAGAGTTGTCTGGACTTACCCTGATGTGTTTTTGCCCTCGACCGTCACAGGGCGGGACGGAACGTCGCGCATTGATTTCAGGCCGGTTGAAACAGGCCGACATGCTTTGACGGCGACAGTGCCGCCGAGAGGCCCGCAACGGCTCGAGTTTGAAGTGTTTGATCCGGCTACTAGGCCGCAGGTTGTCGAGATTAAAAAGCTTCATGATCAGAGCGGTATCGGTAGAGAGATGCACATGAGGGCGCGCGTCACTAACAGAGCCTTCGCTGCTATTCCCGGAGAAGAGGTTTTCTGGAGCTTCCCCAATATTGATATCGCTTCGACTCAAACCGATGCCGATGGCTATGCCGAAGTCAAATTCATTCTGCCTGAGTTCGGATCCATCGTTGCCAGCGTTCGGGGCGGATTGAGCATGAGCTTTCCGTTATAAGCTTTCAGAAAACTCCGGAGCGCTTCCAGCTCAAGTAGCGACTTACCAGCCCCGTGCTCAACTCGCCGGGGCGTACGTCCAATACCTGCACACCCTGAGCATTCAACCGCTCATGCAGTTCAGCCCGGGCATTGAGGTAATCCACTGCGCCGCAGTAGGCCAATGCTTCGGGCAGGGTTTGCACCTGATCTTGGCGCACGTGGTCGAGGATGTCTTCGCGCAGGCTGACGATCAGTAGCTGATGATATTGGCTCAGGCGTTTGGCACTGCTCAGCAGGTCTTCGTCATCTTCGTCACGCAGGTTGGTCAGCAGAATGATCAGTCCCCGGCGTTTCTGCCGGGCCAGCAACCGGCTGGCGGCGGCCGGGTAATCTGCGGGACGCGGAGTGCTGTTGAGGTCGTAGACCGCGTTGAGCAGCACCTTGAGCTGACTGGCCCCCTTGATCGGCGCCAGATAGCGTGGGTGATCAACGGCGAACGTGCTCAGCCCCACCGCATCGCCCTGGCGCAGCGCCACATGACTGAGCAGCAGGCAGGCATTGAGTGCATGGTCGAAATGCGACAGTTCATCGTCCTGGCTGCGCAGGCGTCGACCGCAATCGAGCATGAAAATAATCTGCTGGTCGCGTTCGTCCTCGTACTCCCGGGCAATCGGGGTGCGCTGGCGGGCGGTGGCTTTCCAGTCGATCTGGCGCAGGCTGTCGCCTTCGCGAAATTCGCGCAACTGATGAAATTCCAGGCCTTGGCCGCGACGCTGGCGCTGACGCACACCGAGCTGGCTGAGCCAGTTGTCCACTGCCAGCAACTGCCCACCGTAGAGCTTTGCAAAGTCCGGGTAGACGCGAATGTCGCCGGGTACGTCTAGCAGGCGTTTGCCTGACCACAACCCCAAGGGGCTGGGTAGCTGAATTTCGCAGTGGCGGAAAGTGAAGTGGCCACGCTGGAGCGGGCGCACGCGGTAGCCGACCTCGCTGAACTGGCCGGGTTGCAGCGCGACCGACAGCGGCAGGTTTTCGAAACTCAGCCCCGGTGGCACGTGATCGAACATCTCCAGCGTTACCGGTTCGCTGAAGTCGTGACTGACCTGCAGCCGTACCTCGCTCCAACGGCCGAGTGCCAGGCTGCCGGGAATCTGCCGTTGCACCCGGGGCGAGGGCATGCGCCGCAGGCGAACGGCGTCGAGCAACGCCAGCACCAGCAGGGCCAGCAGCAACCCCCAGTTGATCGCCGACAGACTGGCGGGTGTCTGGATGTCGAGTGCCTGCACGGTGCCCAGCAGCGTGCCAACGGCGAGCAGAACGGCCAGCCAGATCAGCAACAGGCGTGATGGTTTCATGGCGCTGCACCGGGCT
>Ga0308163_10002237_pt1 | contig 18199 bp, 16 predicted proteins | sample PhyTR1_FD_201037 | JGI IMG/M metagenome (GOLD analysis project Ga0308163, IMG submission 201037) | Phyllosphere microbial communities from UC Gill Tract Community Farm, Albany, California, United States - DLSLT.R1 | ecosystem: Host-associated > Plants > Phyllosphere > Unclassified | place: USA...
AAGTATTGGTAGATGGTGAGGAATTTTTTGGAGATGACCCTACCCTGGTTACTAAAAATATCCGGGGTGATATGGTGGACAAGGTTCAGCTGTTTGATAAGAAGAGCGATCAGGCAGCTTTTACCGGGGTTGATGACGGAAAAAGTACGAAAACTATCAATCTGAAACTGAAGGAAGACAAGAAAAATGGTCATTTTGGCAAACTGGATGCTGGTGCTGGTACAGATGACTATTATCAGGTTCAGGGAATGTTCAATGCATTCAGGGGAAAAAAGAAATTTTCAGCTTACGGTACACTTGCCAATACGGGTAAGATCGGACTGGGCTGGCAGGATAACACGAAATACGGATCATCAGACAACGTTGAATTTACAGATGGTGCTATCTATATCACTGACGATGGAAGTGATCAGTTATCAAGTTTCGATGGCCGGTATAATAATCAGGGAATACCGGTGGCAAGAACTGGTGGCACTCATTACGATGCAAAATGGAACAGTGATAAGGAAGCCATTAATGCCAATTACAAGATAGGTTCACTGAACGTGGAAGGCGATAAAACAACTGAGACACAGAATAACCTGCCCACCGGTACTATCATCACCAGCTCCAATGAGCACTTCGATAATTATATGTTCCGTCAGAAGGTTGATGGCAGTTATACAGTTAATCTGGATACCAGCAGTACACTTAAAATTTCTGCTGACGGAACGCTGAAAAACAGTGAGGCCAGAAGCGATTTTGCCACCAGCAGTGTCCGTGGAAACGGAATCCGGCTGAATGAGACCGAAAGAAATATCTCCAATGACTTACACAACAAAGTATTTAACGCAAGGGCTTTGTGGACAAAAAAGCTTCATAAACCACGGCGGACACTGTCAGTCGACCTGAAAGAGAGTGTCACCAGAACAGAAACTACAGGTTTTCTTAAAGCTGCGAGCAAATTCTATGACGCAGAAGGTGCGATGGAAAGTGATACGCTGACCGACCAGTATAAGACCAGTCTAGTCAAAACTTCCACTTTTAATTCCAACATAGCGTACACAGAACCTCTTGCAAAACAGCTGACTATCGTACTCAATTATGGCTTTACTGTCAATAATAGTACTGCCGACAGAAGGTCATTTAATGCTTCCGGTAACGGTGAATACAATGCATTGGACACGCTGTTCAGTAACAACTATCAGTTTAAACAGTTCTCCAATCAGGGCGGTGCTATACTGAACTACAAAACACCTAAAACCACCTTAAACTTCGGCACCAAAGTGGCCGGAGTAAATTTCAGACAAAAAGACCTTTACCATAACTCGGTCTTCAAAAGGGACTTTGTAAACTGGTCGCCGCAGCTGAGGTACACTTATAAAATCTCCAGTCAGGGCGAAGCGGGTGTCGACTACAATGGAAATAATGTGCAGCCTACTATTGATCAGATCCAGCCACTGAGGGTAAACAATGATCCCCTTAATGTTGTACTCGGGAATCCTGATTTAAAGCCTGCATTCAGGCATTCCATCCAGGGACACTACTACTCCTACAAAGTGATCAGCGGAGCAAGTATTGCAGCTTTTGCCACTTATACCAGTACCACCAATGCTATTGTCAGCGATGTTACCACCGATTCGGCGGGCAAAAGCACACTCCGGTCTATCAACTTATCCGGCAAGAATGCCAATTCCTTATATCTATATTTTTCAGGCGGGCAAAAAATAAAAGGAATCGACCTCAATGTCGGGGTCAATGCAAACCTCAACCGAAATGTTTCCTACAACTATGTCAATAACGAACTGAACAAAATTCAGTCGACTGTATACACCCCACAAATATACCTGTCCAAAAATAAGGAGAAAAAGTATGATGCCTATCTTAATTTTGGACCATCCTATACCACCAACGAATCATCGATCCAAAAGAATATCAATGATAACGGCTGGGGATTTAAGGGAGACGGCAGTATAAACTTCATGCTTCCCCTGAAATTCGAAATAGGTACAAACGGACGTTACGAATACAGGGCGAAAACGCAGTCTTTTGATACCGACTTCCACAGGTTCATCTGGAATGCTACGATCAGCAGGAAATTCCTGAAATCCGAGGGACTTAAGTTATCCCTATCTGCAAATGATCTGCTCAATCGGAATGTCGGTTTCCACAGGACGGCATCAGGTAATATGATCACGCAAAGCAATTACACAACAATCAAAAGATACTTTATGGGTGCAATATCCTGGGATTTCAATAAAATGGGTGGTTCATCTACAAAAAAATAAGAAAATGAAACAAATAATCATAACACTCCTGCTCCTTCAATCAATGATATGTACCGTTAGCGCACAGAATGCAAGGTTCCCTACCGAGGGAGTTATAGAATTTGAGCGGAATACCAATATGTATGCCGTAATTGGCAAACACATGAGAGCTGACAATACCTTCGGGCAGAAGTTTTTCGAGCAATTCAAAAAGACAAATCCGCAGTTTAAGATATTGAAGAGCACACTTTACTTCTCCAAAGATAAAACCCTGTTTAAACCCGAGGAAGACCAATCGGGATCCAATTCCTATCTTAGCTCAGGTCCTGATCTGAACCAAATCAATACAACCTATACCGAATTAAATCAGCTCATCCAGACCAGCAGAAAAAAGGTATTCGAAGAAAACTTCATAGTGAAAGACACTGTCAGAAAGATCAATTGGAAGATCACCAATGAAACAAGGGAAATCGCCGGTTATCAGTGCCGCAGGGCAAATGCAATTGTACTGGACTCTATTTATGTGGTTGCATTCTATACAGATCAGATCCCGGTTTCAGGGGGACCGGAATCATTCAGCGGACTACCCGGGATGATCCTCGGTGTAGCATTACCACACGATAACATCAGCTGGTTCGCAAAAAGTGTTACAGATAAATCAGTAGAAGCCTCCGTCATAATGCCTCCTACCAAGGGAAAGTTAACGGATAATAAGGGGATGGTGAAAATCGTAAATGAAGCGCTTAAGGACTGGGGTGACGATGCAAAGTCCTATCTGAAGTGGCTGCTTTTATAAAAGCCAGACCGGCTATTGAATGCCGGTCTGGCTTTTATAATTCTCTTAAGATTTATCCAAAACATCTTCTGCCTGATCCGCCACCGGGTGATCGGTCAGATTTTTCTTCGGAAAATTGAAAAGCAATGAACTCAGTACAGGAAGCACAAAAATAGCCACAGTAAAAATAGAAACAAAAAGATCAGTTTTTTCGCCCTCTATTGCTTTCGATATAGGTGATTCCGGATAAAAGTGAGTGATCAGGGAGGAAGTGAGTTTTACTCCCAGCACCCCTATTACGATAAAAGCTACAGTTTCAAGAAAAGTAAACTTCTCCATCAGCTTCACAAATGCCTGTGCTACAAAACGCATGGCCAGGATCCCGATAAATACCCCTATATAGATGAGCCAGATATGATCTGTAAATGCCACCGCAGCAAACACATTGTCAATTGAAAATGCAAGGTCCATCACTTCAACCAAAGCAACAGTTGCCCAGAAACTACCAACCAACCCTACAGTAGACTTGTAAATCCAGCTTTTACTTTTGTCAATTTCCTCTTCCTCGGCATTGCCTTTGGAATTTTTCTTTCTGAAATAGTCAAAAGCCAAGTACAATAGATAAAGACCACCCAGTGGTTTAAGCCACCATATCTTCACCAGCCATGCCGCCAGGAACAAACATATCCCGCGAAAGACATAAGCCCCGATAATACCATATTTCAAAGCTTTATCGCGCTGGTGTTTAGGCAAATCCATTACCATCGTAGCCAGTACAGCCGCATTGTCAACCGACAATAAACTCTCTATAACGATCAAATTTAAAATAATAAGGAGACCTGCCTGTATATCATCTCCCAGAATAGTGTGTAAAAAATCCATTTTTTATAGCGTTGTTTGGGTTCTAATTTAATAAAAATTAATGAAGCGGCTGCACGACAAGATAATCAAAGGAATCTGCATCATACCTGGCCCGCATCATGCATCGTCTGCATCACCCATTATCTGCATCATGCCTGGTTTGCATCATGCTATGGATGCCCTCCCCAATGATTATTTGCCGATAAGGGTAATATGCACCACGTTTTGGTGGCACCATGCCTGGTCTGCATCCTGCTACAGAACAATCTTTTAAAATAACATCGCCCTGTTTCGATGCATTCTGGAGCTTTTTCAGCAGCAGGCAGCATCGAAACAGGGCGATGTTATTTTAAAGCGAAGCCAGAAGATCAATGATAAACCATTGTAAAATCCCCTCCCGGCAAAAAATTATCTTTTTTCAGCTTCTACAAAAGTCCTGTTCGTATGACCAACATAAATCTGACGCGGACGGCCAATCGGCTCCTTGTTCTCATGCATCTCTTTCCATTGCGCAATCCATCCTGGTAAACGTCCAAGTGCAAACAACACAGTAAACATATCCGTAGGAAAACCTAATGCCCTGTAAATAATTCCGGAATAGAAATCCACATTCGGATAAAGCTTACGCTCTACAAAGTAAGGATCACTTAAAGCAGCTTCTTCCAGTTTTTTAGCGATTTCAAGAACCGGATCATTAATTCCTAATTTTTCCAGGATATCATCACATGCCTTTTTAATAATTTTAGCACGTGGATCAAAGTTTTTATATACACGGTGACCAAAGCCCATCATACGGAAAGGGTCATTTTTATCTTTCGCCTTGTTGATCCATTTTTCAGTATCGCCACCATCTTCTTTGATGCGTTCAAGCATTTCGATTACCGCCTGATTGGCACCACCATGAAGCGGGCCCCATAAAGCTGCGATACCTGCAGAAACCGAAGCATAAATATTACAGTCAGACGAACCTACCATTCTCACTGTTGATGCAGAACAATTCTGTTCGTGATCAGCATGAAGGATCAGTAGAGTGTTCATTGCCTTAACAACAACCGGATCAATTTCAATTTCTTCTGTACGCTGACCGAAAGTCATGTTCAGGTAATTGCTCACATAGTCGTATTTGTTTTTAGGATAAATCAGTGGATGACCCAGTGATTTTTTATAAATGAAAGATACGATCGTCGGAAATTTAGCCAGCAGTTTAATCATCTCACGGTTCATTGTTTCTGCTGATGAATTTGCATCCAGTGATTCAGGATAGAAAGTTGAAAGTGAGCAAACCAGCGAAGCCAGTTGCGCCATCGGATGCGATTTTGAGGGATAGCCATCCAGGAATTTCTTCATATCCTCATGGATAAGCGTATGCTTGGTGATCTGCGCCTGGAAGTTTTCCAGTTCATCTGATTTAGGAAGATCGCCGTAGATCAGCAGATAAGCAACTTCAAGAAAGGTAGATTTTTCGGCAAGTTCCTCAATCGGATAGCCCCTGTACTTTAAAATCCCTTTTTCACCATCTAAAAAGGTAATTGCACTTTTTGTAGATCCTGTATTCTTATACCCGAAATCTAAGGTAATATGACCTGTTAAATCTCGTAATTTTGAAATATCAATTGACTTTTCTCCTTCAGTACCAGTTACAATGGGAAATTCATATACTTTTCCATCAATCTTAATTTCTGCAATATCTGACATATATCTTCTAATTTATAAATAACAAAAATAACTATTCTACTGACAATAGCCTATAAACAATCATAACAATGCTGTTAAATTATTGTTAATCGCTGATCATCACTCCTAAAAATTTAATCTTACGATTTTGGCTTGATTTCTTCAACTACCCCACCGCATTCCAGCATTTCTTCGCCGTAATAGGGATTGTTGATCTTCTTCTCCGAAGAAAGCCAGTCGCCGCCATCACCATTGTTGGCCATTGGGCAATGCTGAACATAAATAGTACCTTTTTTCAGGTCCACATGTTTAAAGAGGGCAATTACATCAGAACTAAGTGAAGTAAATTCTTTACGCTGAATTTTGATATCTTCTGTGCCGGCAATTTTGTCTGCAATCAGTGCAGTGTTCTCACAGCCGGAAAAAGCCGATAAAGATTTTGATAAGTCAGCAGCACTTTGATGGGCAGCTGCTGCATTTCCGGCTACCAGCATATTCTTCAGGCTGATATATCCACTGTATATATTTTCAATCTTGGGATCAGCCAGCTGTATGCCAGCTGCAGCAAAAGATTTTTCAGTAGTCACCGTGCTGTCTGTACTGGCCTTTCCTTTTTTGGCAGCGTTTGAACAGGCTACTAAAGCCGACAAAATCACTATTCCAATATATTTTTTCATTCGGTTAAGATGGTTTTTAAAAGGTTATGAAATAAACAAAATGACTATTAACAACTTTATTACAGCTGTCATCTTATTCAGCTTTTATTTATTTCTTTTTTTGCTCAAAATACTACTTTAATTCTAAATAAGTAAAAAAGCACAACATAAAAGACACGCCTTTTTGAAAATATTGCAATTGGTAAATATGAATATGGAACTGAACAAAAAAGCAGCCCTGATAAAACCAGAGCTGCTCTCAACATTCCCCCGGAAGGGAGTGCTTATTCCTTCTTATAATTTGAATCCGTAGGCGATACGCAAAGCAATCTGTCCAGTACGGTTTTTGTCATCAATCAGACGCAATGCATCACCTTTACCTGCATTTTCATATTTCAGGCCCAGGTCAAGACCATTGCTCCATGAGTAACCAAGAGTCGGTGCATAAAGGAAAGTTGTTTTTGCATTATCGGTCACACCGAAAGCAGCACCTACTTCACCCATTGCATATATACCTGAACCAGATTCGTCAAGAAAATATTTCAAACCGGTTTTCAATGGGATATATCCGTAATCAGGCACATCCAAAGTTGCACCTCCGTTAAAATACGTTCTGTCTTTAGCGAAGAAGTTAGTATAACCTGTAGCAACAGGAACCGATAATTGTTTAGTTACATTAAATTGTACACGAACGTCAAGTCCTGCTGCAAAACTATAAGCATCATCAGTAGGGATACCCAAGTTTGCACCTATACCAATTTTTTGTGCGCTTACATTTGTTGAGAAAAAGATTGCTACTGCAGCTACTGCTGAAGCAAAAAGTTTAGTAGATTTTTTCATGTTGTGTTTATTTGTGTATAAAATCCAGATTTACTCTGTTATTGCCACATTTACAAACAGCATGCCAATAGCGTAAATAGATTTTTTTGTAATGCAGAAAAAACGGATATACAGACACATATAACAGATTTTCTGCAAAATATAATTACAAGCCAAACTTTGGGATCCAGGCGGAATATCAGCCTGAGTAAATATGGGTTAATAACTATAACACAGTCTTTTACTGACCATATTTCTGCATATAGAGTTTGAGCACACTTTCTCTCAATACTTCGGCAGGCAGATCCGAATCCAGCCAGTTTATCATAACACCGTCTTTTTCCATTTTTCTGAAAAAGGTCATCTGTCTTTTGGCAAACTGCCTTATAGCGATGTATAGTTTCTCCTTCAAATCTGCCAGACTAAGCTCATTCTGAAGGTAAGCCGTTACGAATTTATATTCCATACCGTAAAATGTAAGCACCTCAGCAGGTATTCCCTGCTGCAACAGCGTTTCCACTTCTTGAATCAGACCTTCATCAAAACGCTCGTTTAATCTCTTCAGGATGCGCTCCCTCCTGGATTCTACCTCGCCGGTTAGTCCAATAACTAAAGGATCAATCCGGGGATGGAGCTCTTCTGTAAAATCATTTTTTTGCAGGAAGTCGGCAATTTCTATCGCCCGTACCAATCTTTTGGCAGAAGAAAGATCTGCTTGTGCTGTCAGTTCCGGGGGATACGTTGTTAAGATCCTTCGAAGTTCTGAAAGGTCATGTCCTTGCAGCTGATCTCTCAGCTCGGTATTTACCGGAATGGCCGTGTACTGATGATTCTGCAAGATACTATGGATGTACATACCTGTGCCGCCACAAAGTACAGCAGGCTTTTGCTGCCCCCTGATACTTGCGTATGCCTGGTAAAAATCATCTTTGAATGCATTCACGTTGTACTGTTCTCCAGCCCCCCTGATATTGATCAGATGATGAGGAACAGCTACACCGTTCAGCGTGTATTCCTTTAGATCTTTCCCCGTACCAATATCCATTCCCCTGAAAACCTGCCTGCTGTCAGCACTGATAATCTCAGCATCTATTGCTGCAGCAACAGCTACCGCAAGCCTGGTTTTACCGGAAGCCGTTGGGCCAAGAATAATCAGTAAAGGATTCATTTATAAAATCTGCAGTATATGTTTTAGATTACCTGAATTGTAAATGCGAATATAATTCATTGATAACAGAAAATCTTCAGTTTCTGCTGCGCTCAGACCGGTAAGTTCGGATTTTACTTTCTCAGGCAGGCGGTGAGGAAAATAGCGGGTCATATCAGTTCTATTGAGCCATATTTCAGCGGGTGCTGAAGTAGCAACAAGTTCAAACCCGAGTTTGATATATCCTTTGCCCTGTGACCAGTCCATATCAGTATAGGTCATCACATCATTTGGGCGAATTGTTTGAACAAGATGCCCAATCAGTTTACTCAGTCCGCCCTGGACAGTGATGCCATCTGCAGTAGCAAACCTGATCAGCTCCACAGAAGTGTAACCTTCCTGCGCCCTCCTTGTCATATTCCTTTTGCCGCTGAATGAAGCCATAGCGACAATCTCATTATCTAATGTTAAAGCGTATTTGTATCTGGCATTGGCTGATGCCTGCAAATGATAACGCACAAAAAATTCGTCGGCCTGTGGCTGGCTTACTGCGATGACCTTTGTTTTCCTTCCGTGAACCGTCTTGTTCTTTCCCAACAGTGAACAGATTCTGCTTAGTACCTGCAGAGGCCTTGTCAGCCAGATGTCTTCCCATAACTGTACCAGGAGAATCCCTCTGTCACTATAGAGAGACTGAAGAGTCAGCAGCTCCTGCGCATGGAATGAGCAGTCCAGCGTTAGTAAGTTCAGCACCAGCTGACCGGAATCCTTAAATTTCAGCAACAGTGCAGAACCTTCAGCTTGCAGTTCAGCCACAACTCCTTTCTCCCCTAAGCTTGCTACTAAATTTTCCTGCCAGGCGGCAATTTTTATACCCACTCCTGCTCTTTAAATATTTTATAACCGGCGGCCACTTTATCCTCAATGATGTGCAGGGTAAGATCATCCAGTTCTTTGATTACCATTGTCCGTTCATGCTGCGAAAGTCCTTCCGGTAAAAGCTCCAGGGCCACATGATCAGCCCGGATATCAAGTGAAACAAAGAAAGTTTCAGTACGCTTCTCCCCGTCAATTTCAAGATTCTTTTCAGACCACAGATCGTATTTTTTCTCGCTGTTTGTTCTATTGTTAAAGCCCAAAGCAGCGTAAGGCTGCAATGCCGCCCTTATGGTTTGAAATATTTCTATCAGGTCCGTTTTCATACATTTATAATTTAAGATATAACACTGCCAGAAAATTATTGTTTAGCGGCAGCAACATTTAGCCACCATTTGCTGTCCGGATACTCCCCGCCCAAAATAAATGTTTCGCCCAATAAGGGTGTGGTAATCTTTTGCTGCTGATCTTCTGCACTTTTTACTACCCTCAGGATAGAATCATCCCAATCGTGCATGGCAAGCGAAAACTTGGCCCAGTGCACAGGCAATAAAATTTCAGCCCTCAGATCTTTTGCCGCCTGCACTACCTGCTCAGGGAACATGTGTATATAAGGCCAGTATGCATTATACTGACCACATTCCAGTATGGCCAGATCGAAGGGACCGTATTGATCTCCTATCGCTTTGAAATGCTCTTCATATCCGGAATCCCCCCCTGCAAAAATTTTATGTAAAGGGGTTTTAATGATAAAACCAGACCAGAGCGTTTGTCCCCTTTTGAATTTCCTGCCGCTAAAATGTCTTGCCGGTGCAGCTGTAAATTCAATTCCCAGGATATTTGCGCTTTCTGACCAAGCAAGCTCTGTTATCTTTTCCGGAGGCACTCCCCATTTCTCCAGATGTGCACCAACGCCAAGTGAGGTAAGAAAGTGCCCTGTTTTTTCTTTCAGTTTAAATATGGTGTCCATATCCAGGTGATCGTAATGATCATGTGTAATCAGTACAATATCCAGCCGGCCAAAATCCTCCGCATGGATAAAGTCAGTGCCTTCGTAGCTTCTATTGCCGATAAAAGAAAATGGTGAGGTACTCCTGCTGAAGACAGGATCTACCAGTATTTTGAGTTTGCCGCTCTGCAAAAGATAAGAAGAATGACCGAACCAGCTAAGCCTGGTCCCTTCCGTTGAATGCAGCTCTGGCTGTACAAAAGGAAGCGTTGCCGGTGGTCTTTTATCGGGGTTGCCCTTAATCATCAGCTTCATCACATCCCAGTAAGAAACGCCTTCCGGTAAGTCGGGTGTATAAACTACATTTTTGATCGCTCCGTCATGGTAAATGGGAAGCCGCTTAATCCGTTCAAGCCTGGCACCGCGCGGAAGCCGGCCGAATGCAGGGATATTGAGCAATAATAAAATGATGACTGCAGATATGAATATAATGGCCAAACAGATATACATGATACACGTTAAATATAAATAATACGCTAAGGCAACGAATATAGGTATTGCGGTATATAGAGCGCGCAGAATTTTATTTATTATTGCAATTCTTAAACCTGTAATGAATGACAGCGCAATACGTTTACATCAATGATACTTTTATAGCCGCGGAAAAAGCTTCCGTGCTGATTACAGATCTCGCCATTCAGCGTGGGTATGGAATATTCGACTTCTTTAAAACGATTGGAGGAAAACCCATCTTTTTGCAGGACCACCTTGACAGGTTTTACACTTCTGCCAGGAAAATGCACCTGACGATTCCTTATACCCCGGCAGAACTGAAAGCAATCATCGCCGAACTGATGGAGAAAAACGACCTGCCGGATTCAGGGATCAGAATGACCTTAACCGGCGGATATTCAGCTGATGGGTACCAGCTTCCCGAAACACACAACCTGATCATTACCCAGCAGCATTTCCTGATGCACATGGATCTGAATACCAGCGGAATTAAAGTGGTGACTTATGATTACCAGCGCCAGTTATCCGGGATGAAGACGATAGATTACTCCATGGCTATCTGGCTGCAACCTTTTATCAGGGAAAATAACGCTGATGACGTTCTTTACCATAATGACGGACAGGTTAAAGAAGTTCCAAGGGCAAACTTCTGGATGGTAAATGAAGCACAGGAGGTGATTACAGCAAAAAGTAGCGTACTCCCGGGTGTCATAAGGAAGAACCTGTTATCTCTTGAAAATCATCCTTATAAAATTGTTGAAAGGGATTTTAGCCTTCAGGAACTGGATCATGCTGCAGAGGCATTTATTACCAGTACTACAAAACATATCCTGCCTGTACTTCAGATTGATGGCAGGCCGGTTGGCGATGGCAAAGCTGGAAAAATATCTTCAGCACTGCTCAATCTGCTAGTTGAGAAAGTCAGAAAACATTAAAATGCTAAACACAGGTATGCAGGTTAAAGCATATCTGTGTTCAGCATAGTTTTTAAAATATTGGCCTGAACATCAAAATTATTAAGATTGTTGAGAAAATGGATATCTGAGATCTTCAGATAGTTTTCCTCGAGCAGCCTGATAATTTCGGCCGGAATATAGGACTTTACAGCTGCAGCATTACTTTGCAGTTTGTCGTTTTTATAAGCGAGTTCCTGTATCAGCTTTGCTTTTTCGGAGGGGGCAACAGAAAAATCAATGTCCGGCATTTCCTCAGGACGGTAAAACAGAAAGAGGTTTCTGGAAGGATAAAACAGAAAGTACTGATCTGTTTCTGAAAATTTGTAAACCTCAATAATCAGTGTTCCAGACTTTAGTCCGTAAAGAAAATCCGTTTTAAAGTCGTGCTTACAAAGCAAGCCCATCAGCTTGCGCTCAATAGTAGCATATTGATTCGCGTAGACCTTAGCAGCATCATAATCAACCAGCTGCGCAAGCTGATCTGAAGTAATTGTGTAATAAAAATCCTTTGCGAAACGCGCGCTGAACTGCGTAATATTTCGTACAAACGGGAAATCTGTAGTCAGATCAGACAGCACTTCATAAAGGTTTCTTAGCGAATTGTTGATCTTTAATGACTGACGCTGTTTACCTGCAATGAAGCTGTGTTCATTCACGAGGGTTTCATTCAGCTTTTCAATCACCTCACGGTTGAGCCGGATCTCGTCATCAATCAGGGTTACATTTTTCTCATTGTTTTTCTTAATCTTTTTCAGCAGTTCAACCACACTGGCGGTAAACTGCAGGTGAAACAATTCAAGCTTATCAATAGAGAGATCAGGGTTATCAGCAAATAACTGATGGATAACCTGGCTGCGCAGGAATATTTTATAGACTACCTCCTCCTGAAAATATACTGACAGGAGCTGCAGGCGGCTGATCATCTGATCAGACTCCTTTAAAATACTTGCAGCATGTTCATCCATTCTTTACTATTTAACCTGCGTAACGTTTTTCTTGAGTTCAGTTTCCAGGTTTTTCAATTCAGTATCCAAGACCCTTCTGCTTTTCCCCCCTTCTTCATGAATTTTCTTTACTTCATCCAGGGTAGAAATCAGTGAAGCTGTTGTCATTTTAAGTGTTTCCAAAGATACGACAGTTTTCTCATTCTCCTTAGCCACATCGATACTGTTTTGTTTCAGCATATCCGCATTTTTCTGCAGGATCGTGTTTGTGGTGTCGGATACCTTTTTCTGCATTTCCACATTGGCTTTCTGGCGCTGCAGCGCCACTGCGATAGTCAGCTGGTTTTTCCATACGGGTATAGTGGTGGAAATAATTGACTGTGCTTTCTCAGCTATGGAGGTATTGTTATTCTGTACCAGGCGGATTTGCGCAAGCGACTGCATCATGATAAAACGGACGATCTTCATATCGGCCAGCCTTTTATCCAGCCTGCTCACAAAATCGCGCAGGTCGGCAATCTCATAATCCTCAAAATCTGCCGGCCTGCCTTCCATTTCAGCAAGTTTCACACTGAGTTCATTGTATTTCAGCTGCCCGGATATGATCAGTTCTTCCATCTGGTGGATGTAGTTCACATTACTTTCGAACATCGTCTGTAAAGAACTATTGTCCTTTAACGAATTCAATCGTCCGGCTTTGATCTTATTGGTGATCTTATCAATATTGTTAACCACCACATCGTACTTCTGGAACAGCTTCTTTACATCCACTACCAGGTTTTTCAGGAAAGGGATCTTAGAGATAAACGATTTAAATCCACTTTGCTCCAGTTCAGATACATCAATATAATTCAGTTCCGTCAGTAACTCATTGATCAGGACTCCCACATCGCCGCTGTTATACGTACGTACAGAAGCGAGAAACTCGTTGCTGTATTTCTCCATAGAGTTCTGCGCATCTGCCCCGTAATTGAGGATGGAATTCACATCAGAGGGCTGAAGAGATTTATTGAGATCAGTATATTTTGATATCTCCTGCGGAGAGAGACTGGTCAGATCAACATTCCCTTCCTTATCCAGCTTTGCGGGTATACTATTTTCGGGTACGTTGTTGGATGGCTCCAGAGCGTTTGTTTCCATAATTTTATGATTGAGCATAAAGCTGATGCCAGATGATTTGGCATCAGCTGATAAAATACTTGATTACAAATAACGTTGCGTAACTGTTTGTACAGTTTGTTCCAGCTTTCTGTCTTTGGTAGGCTCACCGATCGCATTAAACTTCCAGTCGCCGTTCTTTTTATAAAAAACACCCAGCACCATTGACACATGACCTGCAAATCCTGCACCATGTGCAATATCATAGGTTGCAAAAACTTCATTTACACGGGTTGCTGACCCCTCATAGATCCTGATCGATGCAAATGGTATTGAAGCGAAATCCTGTCCCTGAAAACTGTTCAGCACAAAAGCTACATATCCGGCGTTAGCAGGTAATCTGGATAAGTCCACCGTGATTACCTCGTTGTCCAGACCGTCATCTCCACCGGTATCACCCGTGCGGTCATCACCACTGTGTCTGACAGATCCGTCTTTTGAAGCCAGGTTACCAAAGTAAACGACTTCAAGCAGCTGCTTATTATCATTGTCAAGGTCAACAGCAACTTTGGAAGAGCCAAAGCCAAACAGGCCTTTCTTTTCAATCGCTCCCCAGTTGATCCCTACACATACCTGCTGTAATTTTGTACCATTGGTCTTTTCCAGACTAATACGCTGTCCTTTTTGAAGATTAATTGCCATAATTATCTATTGATATTTGTTTAAATAATCCTGAAGGCCACCTTTCATTCCAACGCCTACAGCTTCAAATTTCCATTTTCCCTCACGTTTGTAAATCCTGCCAAACTCTACTGCGGTTTCGATAGAAAAATCCTCTTCAAGTTCGTATTTGAGAATTTCCTGGTTGGTTACAGCATCAAAAATCCGGATAAACGAATTTCTTACCTGCCCGAAGTTTTGTCTGCGCGACTCAGCTTCATGGATAGTAACCACGATACAGATCTCAGCAACCTTGGGGTCAATTTTTGACAGGTCTACTTTTACCTGTTCATCATCCCCGTCGCCATCACCAGTAAGGTTATCGCCGGTATGTTCTACGGCACCATCCGGAGAGATCAGGTTATTATAGAACACAAAATGTTCATCAGATATTATCTTTTTGTAATCACCTAATAAAAACAGGGAAGCATCAAGGTCAAAATCAGTGCCTGTAGATGAACTGTTTGTATCCCATCCCAGACCTATAGTAAATTTAGGAGCATCCAGATTTTCGCGCTGCCCCTTTTGCAAGTTTATAGCCATTTTATATTAATTTATAATTTTTAGTATCAATCTTATTTTTAATGTAATTGAGGTTCACTGCATAGGCATCAATTGTATGATACCCGTTTCCTAACGCCAAATTATACAACATATTGATAAATCCCTCAGTCTGGCTGGCAATAAATATTGAAAAACTGTTAAAATCGCTGTTCAGTATATATTTCACAATCCTGGTATTGAAACAGAAAGAACCGCTTTTAACAATTCCTTCCAGATCAAATATAGATTTTACATGGTGGTAGTTAAGCAAATTTTCTACGTTGGGATGAATATCTTTATTTGCCAGTTCAGCAAAATATAGTAAATGGATATCATTCTTCATCTGATACTCATCCACCATTTTGAGGATCATGCGTTCATGGCTCCCGGTGATCCTGATATCGTCCAGAAATAAAAGCGTCTTATGATCCAGAAAATGTTTGTCAATATGAAAGGAGTCGTTTCCAATCAGGTTCATCCTTTCTTCTGCACTGAGTGCCCCATAATCCTCCTTATAAGTAATAGTACGGTGAACCTTTGCCTCCTGCACCACCAAACCACCCTGATCAGCCAGCCATCGGTTCAGCTGATGCACAAAATAGTTTTTCATGGCAAAGGTAGCCGTAGGAATAAATGAATAAGGGCTGGAGATCACCACAATTTGATTTTCTATATAATTATCTTTGAGGTAGCCGGTAATAAATCCTTCCGCCAGCTGTTCCCCAAATTCCTTTGCAACCAGGTCATCTCCAAATTTAAATCTTGAATAAGCGTTGGGATCAAATCCAAATACTTCCGTATGATGAATCTGATGTAAAGCATATGATTTGGTTAAATTCATTGTAAACAGGTTATGGTTTGCTGATTTGAATTGATGAGCACACTCTTTATGCCCAGTTGATTTGCACCATAAATATCCGCGACTGGATTATCGCCGATATGGACTATTTCGTGAGGCCCGATCCTGCCATTGTACCGCCTGTTCACCTGACCAAGCATAAGCTGGAAAAAAGCTTTGTTGGGTTTAGACAAGCGCACCTCGTCAGAATAAAGCTGGAAATCCATGTACTGTTCAATCTCCAGGGCCTTCAAAACCTTTCTCAGTGTTGCTCCGCGGATAAAACCTGTATTGCTCAGCAAACTAACCGTTGAATCGCCTTCCTTCAGCTTATTCAGTATTCCTGCCGTATTTCCGCAATAGACATGGGGCATGTAATTGAATAGTAATCGTTCCATTTCGCGGTATAGTTCTTCGGTATCCACAGCAGCAAAGCCGGGATCGTAATCGTTCATGTTACTGATGACCATCAGGTACATCTCGTCAGCGTCGATATTCTTACCGGTCCTTTCATTGATACTGTTGCACATTAGATCTACATTTCTGAAAATTGTAACAACTTCAGCTAAAGATTTATTCAGGGGGTTATACCGTGCATGAAAGATTTTCGCCCTCTCCTGTTTGAAATCAGGATTAGATCTGATCAGCGTGAGCCACAGATCAAACGAATAGTGTTTATACTGGTTCATTAATTTAGTTTTTAGCGTATACAAAATACAAAAAATTAAGACAGTATGTATATTATACAGAAAAGTTAACTTATCCTTTATATCCAGTTCATGCAGCAGCAATGTGGAATCCGCTTAAAACGTATCAGTCAGGAAGATATTGTGAAATAAAACCGTTACACAGCAGCGGTGTCCGCTTTTTTAGGTTCCAGTTGTGCAGCAAGACCTGCTCCGGCTGCCAGCAGTTCATTTGTGATTGATCGGGTATACTCAGAAATCTCCGCTTTAAAGTCAGTAACTGAAGCGCCGGAGCGGATTTCTTCCAAACGCTTTTCCCATGAACCGGTGAGTTCTGCCTGCGCGATCTTCTGATCTTTGACTACATCGTAAACCGCCAGGCCTTTATGTGTGGGCACCAGATTCCTTTTTTCCCTTTGGATGTACTCACGGGTGATCAGGGTCTCAATAATGGAAGCGCGTGTAGCAGGCGTACCTAAACCACTGTCTTTCATTGCATAGCGAAGTTCTTCATCTTCTATTTCTTTACCTGAAGTTTCCAGTGCTTTTAACAATGAAGCTTCGTTGTAGAGTGCTTTCGGTTTGGTCTGTTTTTCAAGGAAGACCTTTTCTACGATAGGAAGTTCCTCACCTTTTTTCACTTTAGGCAGTGAAGGATTGTCCTCATCTTTTTTCTCTTCATCTTTATCATTGAGCACAGAGCGCCAGCCCGCAGAGCGGATGACTGTACCATTGGCGATAAATAACGATCCGGATTCTATCGTGATTTTAGTCACTTCCTTTACACATTCCTGATGGAAGGCTTCCAGCATCCGTGCAACTACCATGTTATAGATGGCCTGTCTGTCGGCGCTTAATCCCTGAGGAGCAACTCCGGTAGGAAGAATAGCATGGTGATCTGTCACCTTTTTTGCATTCACACTTCTTTTATTCAATGGAACTGTCTGCAGGAACTCGGCCGACTTCCCGAAATAAGAATGAGTGGTCAGCTGTCCGATCAGATGAGGAATACCAGCAAATACATCATCGCCAATATACCTGCTGCCTGTACGGGGATACGAAACCAGCTTGCTCTCATACAGATTCTGTAAGAGGTTCAGTGTCTGATCAGCCGTGTACCCCTTACGTTTATTCGCTTCCTGCTGTAAACTGCTCAGGTCGTGCAGCAGCGGTGGCGGTTCCTTTCGCGGTTTAGCTTCCACATCCAGGATCCTTCCTCCATTGGGAAAACCCGATGGAACATCTTCAATTTTATCGTATAAGGCCTGAGCTTCCTCTTTCACATTGAAATTCGCCACAGACACTGCCTTAAACAACTGTCCGTCTTTATCCAGCTGAATACCCAGCTGATAATACAACTGGGGTACAAAATTCTTAATTTCAAGATATCTTGAGCAGATCATGGCAAGCGTAGGCGTCTGTACCCTGCCCAGGGATAAGACAGAGCGAGAGCCTGCAGAGATACTCAATGCCTGTGTAGCATTCATGCCAACCAGCCAGTCAGACTCCGATCTGCAATGGGCAGAATTAAACAAGGTATCATAATCCGTACCGGGTTTCAGGTTTCTGAAACCTTCCTTGATCGCCTCGTCAGTTTGTGAGGAGATCCAGAGCCGCTTAAAGGGCTTTTTACATTTCAGAAAGTAATAGATATAGCGAAAAATGAGTTCACCTTCCCTCCCGGCATCCGTTGCCACAATGATCTCAGTAGATTCGTCAAATAGCTTTTTAATGATGTCCAGCTGTTTCCTTACTCCGGGATCTTCCACAAAGCCGTCTTTGGTTTTGATCTTCCTGATAGCCAGTTTGAACTTTGCGGGCAGCATTGGCAGGTGTTGTCTTCTCCAGCCGATAAAGCCGTATTCCTGTGGAGGTGCCAGTTGCAGCAGATGTCCGAA
>Ga0308163_10002240_pt1 | contig 18182 bp, 18 predicted proteins | sample PhyTR1_FD_201037 | JGI IMG/M metagenome (GOLD analysis project Ga0308163, IMG submission 201037) | Phyllosphere microbial communities from UC Gill Tract Community Farm, Albany, California, United States - DLSLT.R1 | ecosystem: Host-associated > Plants > Phyllosphere > Unclassified | place: USA...
AGTTCGGGATCGATCGATGGCCGTCCCCTTGCGCTGTAGTGACCGGCCAGTGCCTGTCTCAACTCGCCGATGTCGAGACATCGATCGACGCGACGCAGCAGGTGGTCTGTGGGCAACATGGCTTCTACGGTGCGGGGGGACGCCCCTTCCCGCTTACCGCGACAGGCTGGTCCCATCATAGCGACGCTCCTTTCGGCAGGGGTGAAACGAAGGAGCAACCCGGCATGTCCGGCATTTTTCAACAGGCCCGATCGTTTGTGAGAGCCGGTCGTTGCGGGTGACTGTCCGATCTGAGTGGTACCAATGTGACATGTTCAATGATCTCGCCCGCCAATCAAAAGCGGCCGTGTCAGGCAGGGTATACCCCGCCTGACGTAGGAGGGACCACGTTTGGGCAGCTGCGGGCCTTTATGTTCGTAGGGGCTTCCAACGAGCTTAGGCGATCTGCGCGGTCTCGGGCTGCGGGCGATACCGATCCGGATTCTCTTGGCAGTGAGCTCGAACGCGAGCGAGCCAAGTGTCGAACCAAACCCATGTGTTCGGATAGTCGCCCGGGCGGCCGAAGCCCTTATCTCCAGCCCGAGCGTCGAGTTCCTGCCAGAGTTTCGTGTGGGAGTGGGTCGTGAATTTCGGATAACCCTCGGCCTGCATACGCTCTACGATTTGGGTCGGCGTGTAGCGCGGCTTGTCGACTTCCTTTAGCAGCACGCGGCTGATCTCGCGAGCCTCGTCAGAGCCAGGGGTTACAAACTCAATCGCGGTGTCCGCCCTGCTTGCTTTGGCTCCGACCTTAGGGACGAATGCTACTCGATATGCAAAGGCTGGATCCGCTCGTTGCTCATCGTTCAGCGCCGCATCGAACGCGTCCATCATTGTCTCGACGTTTGGTGGCAGCTGGCGTCCAGCCTTCACCGCATTACGCTGGCCGGCATCAAACGTCACAAACTGAAGAGCAAGCGGCAGGCGACGTTCTAGGGTAAAGCGATCGCCGAACTGATCCCGTAGCACCTCGTTGAAGTTGATGCAGCAGGCCTGCAATTTCGCTCCAAGTGCGTCATCAATTCGGTTCGTGCTGCGGTGCTCAATTTCGTGTCGAATCCCGAGAAGAAATTCTAGATTTCTTCGTGCTCCTTCCGGCACCGGCACGCCAACCTGACGTAGGCAACGGCCAAGCTCCCAATACATCTCAGCACCGTTGGCCGTCCGCTTCACAACGCCGGCGTCGTAGTATCGATAGTCGACTCCTTCCCGCGCAAACCACGCATGTAAAAGGTATGTCCACGCGATCACCGCCGTCGTTATGAAAATCTCGCCACGGAAGGTCAGGCCGGCTGCATTGAATGTGTGCACCGCGGCGATCATTGCCTCACGCGCCTTAATCAACAACTCGTCCCCCCGGACGCTTAAGCCAGTTTCAGGATCGAGGTCCGGCCAAGTTGCTAGGAACGCTGAGAGTTGCTCTTCTGTCGAAGCCCTTGCGGTGCGATGACGCGCTTCCTGCCGGATCTCGCTTATTTCCCGGTGATTGATGGTGCGTGTCGGCCGGGTGAAGTACGCGAGAACTTGCTGGTCGTTATAGCGTTTGGTCGCGAGCATGGCCTTAATAAGGGCGACCTCCCAACGCTGCAGCTTGCCCTCACTTCGCTTTGCCATTGTCGCCCGGACCTCTGAAGTTGGGGAGGACGATGTTCCGCGCGAGGCGGTTTCGCAACGGCCTTATTTATCAGCAGGAGGGCGGCTCGTCGTCCCCCTACCCTGTTACCTCTGACCTCTCTCACGCGGCCTACATACTCAGGCGAGCGGCGAACCATCCCAGGGCCAGCGCCGCGCACCAGCCAATCCAGTTAAGCCGGTAACCAGCAAGCAGCCATTTCTCTCGCTGGCTTCGAAGGGCTTTGCCAAGGGCGTCTAGCCGATCCCGATCTTCCACCCCCTGATGAAGGCGGTCGAGAATGCGCGTGAGGCTCGCCGGCATGTCTATGCGGCGGATCAGCGGAAGATCGCCTTCTTGAACGGGCCTCAATGCTGAGACCGTGATTGGATCCGAAGGGTAGTGCCTCCGCTCGTTCTCCACCGGTGGAGAACGCCAGAGAAAGCCAAACCTGCCGTAGAAGGTGGTCAGCTTCGCGAACTCGATTAGCCACTCCTCGTCGCTGCTGGCGACCGGTCGTACCACGGTGATCGGCTCTACCTCTGCATCAGGATGGTGGAGCCGGGCCCATTCGATGGAGGCGTTCAAAACGAGGTAGCCAAGGCCTCGACCGCGCAGCTCTGGCCGATGGATCATGACGTCGCCCGAGGTGATCTTCACCCTTCCTGGTCGTACGATCCTCCCCTCCCCCGTCATTACATGAGGGAGCTGTGATGACGTCTCTCCAACGTCGACTACGCGAGCCACGAGTTTAGGACCCAGGTCGCCCGAAGCCTCCATCGTCCCCAGGGCTATCAGCGTCCTACCGGCTCTACCCCCTTCCTTCTCGAGTAACTCAAAGAAGGTCCACGCGAATGGCGGTGTCCATTTTCCAGGCGGTTCAAGCAGCGAAGTATCATCATCCGACAGCTCCATCGTCTGCTCCTACCTAACGAGAGGGCCGAACCTGGCCCCTAATGGGACCCAGCTCGGCTGCAAAAAAGGTCTACGGCTAGCGATCAAATCGTTCCGACGAGAGTTATTATAGCGCTGGCCGTACTTGACGCCGGCGCTAGAGTGGGTTCGCATGCTGTGGAGACAGCGCTGCTCGGGAGGCGTAGGCTAATCATGACGCACGCGGAGATGCTTCGAAGGCTGGAGGAGCATCACCGGGAGATAAGGACTGGCCTTGCCCGTATTCAGGGTTATTGCGCATCGGGCTGCGCCGATATCTCTTCTTTAAGCGAAGCTCGTCTGGAACTTACGAGATCAAGCCGGTCCAGATCAGCCTTTGTAAGTGACGTCGTTATACCATCGATCCTTGAAGATGCGGATCTAAACGACCGCGCTGAGCTGTCCAGCTTCCTGGTCGCGTTCACTTCCAAGCGCTTGATTTCAGATCGACACATTGCGACCTGGACTGACGAAACAATTGCGGCGGATGTGAAAGGGTATTGTGCAGCTGCGCGTACAATCTGGTCCATGATGGAAGAGCAAATGGAGCGTGAGACTCGCATTCTCGGATCAAGGCTGCGGCGGAACTTGGTGACCTGCCTCCCGAGTTTGTGACGTCCGGCCCCGCCCTAATCCCACGAAGATACTTACCTCTGATACGCCGCGCCTTTCACAAGCGGCTCTAAGTGATCGGCGCGACGAAGCTATCAGGCCGAAGCGATTGGCGATCGTCCATACTTCTCGAAGAGTAGGTTCAACGCTTCAGCCATCAGCTTCACCTGATCGGTTTCTTGCTCCACCGCCAGGATCGCGAGCTGTTTACGAACGGCGGGCTCAAAGTACCCCGCGATGTTCACCTTGCCGGATCGTCCAGCACTCTTCGTCTCCACACGAGCTTCGCTACCGGTAGCTTCGGTGGGGGGCTCAGACGTGCGTGCGGGCGCACTGGTGGGCGCCTTGCCACCCAATCGTTCAAGATTCCCCAAGCCCTGCGCAAACCCTACCTTCTTGGTCATGCCGCCTTCGCCTTTCGTGTCTTGCGCACAGGTGCACTTGTGCTGCCGTGCAGCTGTGCATTAGTCCACTCGTAGAGCGCCGTCACCTCACTTGCGGCCTTTCCGTGAGGCTCAACCTCCTGGGCCGCTTCGCCCGATATCATGCACCGGCTGAATGCGACGCGGTCACCAAACCGAACGTCCGCTACCTCCAAGCCAAAGGATGACGTGATCGTGTCGGCCGCCTCCTGCCCACCGGTGCCCTGGTGCGGCACACTGTTCAGGATCGCGAATGCCCCCTTCCCTACCAACCGTAGCAGCTCGACCGTCTTGGACATCGCGCGCAGATCCATGATGGTTGGCTGGCATGGCACTAGGATAAGGTCAGCGGCCTTAGCTGCCTCAAGGGCGGTGCTCTCGCTGTGTGGCGCGGTGTCGAGGATGACAATGTCGGTTCCGATCGACTTCGCCTCCTCAAGGACCTTCGTTAGCCTCGAGGGCTGGATCGACACCACGGCAGGCGTTTCAGCCGAGCGGTGATCCTTCCATTCGGCCGCGCTCGCCTGAGGGTCTAAGTCGAGGAGAAGCGTGTTTTTGCCCGTGGCGGCGAATGCTGTTGCGAGATGGATGGCGAGTGTCGTTTTTCCGACGCCCCCCTTCTGAGCAATGAGAGCCACAGTCTTCATTGGAGATTCCCCACTATCAACGATGCACCGTCGCGACTGTGCACAGATGCGCGAATGCACTTGCACATATGCCCGACCGCGCATCCGCGCACAAGCGCGAATCCGCACGTGCGCGCGTGTGCACAGGTGCATAGGGGGCTGCTTCGAGACGCCGTACTGGATTGGCGCAGCACGCGTGCCAAGGTCGTAATCCTCGGCTGTTCGGTGACGGCGAGCTCACGGTGGTCTGTCCTTGATGCTGGCCCCCGGAGTTCACCGATGACCTCGTCGCTCGAGCCCGTCCAAGCGCCCGCTACCGGCTGGCGCTCCACGGGGCGGGCGGCGTGATCGTGGAAGCGCACGGGTGCGAGGTCGCGATCTCGCAATGGTGCATAAACGCGCAAGCGCAGGGTTGCGACGTCGCGACGTCGCATCGCCACACAACCGCACCGTCGCGCAGTCCCATGTGCGCACTAGCGCAGGAGTGTGACCTCGCGGTAGCGCAGGTGTGCGTTTGCGCGCTGTCGCATCACCGCGATCGTGCATGAATGCGCCTGTGCGGCTGTGCACTGGTGCGCCTGTGCTTTGCAGGTCAGCTTGGGCGCGGGTTTCTGTGATCGCAATTGAGATCGCCAATCACGCCTTCCCTGTCCGTGGAGTGCCAGTTCCCAGGGTGCGCTTGTGCACAGATGCACGATCGCGCTCGCGCTCGCACGATCGTAGCGCCCGCCGTTCCTCTTATATAAAAATCCCGGTTATCATCAGGGTAAGCGCCGCTGCGGCTGCGATGATTTTGGCTATGCCGAGTCCTCGAGCTAAGCTCCCGAACCGTCGCCTCGACCAGGTTCGATCGATGGCTGTGCGAATCGCGAGGATCCCATCGACGGCGAGAACCGTCGCGATCACAAACAGCATGAGTGTGAAAGCTTTGACGAACTCACGGACGGAGGTCGGGGTGAGCGCGAACGCGACGATCAGACAGATAGTGGCAACGCCGTAAAGCGACGCGCCTGCGTCTAATAGACCGGTGACCACAAGGCGGCTTGGCCGGCTCCATGGTATAGGCAGGAATAGCGTCGGCCGTTTGCACGAGCTGCAGGGCTCGACGGGTACGCTCGCGGGCCATGGAGCAAACCGATCGCCGCAGTAGGCGCACGTTGGGGCGTGAGGAGAGGGGGCCTGGAGCATGGATGCTACGCTGTGACGCCGCGGAGGAGGTTCTCGTCGACGGCCGCGGCATCGTCGCCGCCCTCGAAGCATGCTGGATCACAGAATAGCATTGGCCGCCCCCTGCAGGTCATCTGGTGGCCCTCGAGCATGACCGGACTCTGCGCTCTACGCTGGCACGGTCGATTGCTCTTCGTGGAGAAGCCACAAGGGATGGCGATCGGTTCTCTCCTCGGAGCGCCTGCATGTTCGTCCTCCAACGCGAACGGCGCTTCATCGGCGCGATTGTCGAAGAAGTCTCGCTGCTGCGAGTGAGCCTGTCTCATTGGAGCACCTTTCGGCGATAGGGGAGGGGGCAAGTTCCGCTTTTCACTCGCTTTCTCGCCCTCTCCCCTCTGATCCTACTGCCGCGGTGCCGTCATTGCCGGCGCTGGCGACACCGGCCCCACTGGCGTGGAGCCTGCGGACGGGGCGCTTGGTTGAGGCAGTCGCGCTTGCGCCTGTTTGGTTAGCTTCACGAAGGCATCGAGCATCGCGATCGAGGTGATCTTGCCCATGTCGGTGCTGGTGTACGCTCCGCCGAGAGCTCCGACGCCGGCATTGGTGAGCAACCCACCCCCGAGAATGGATAGATCCTTCTTGCGTGCCGCTCCTGTCGCAATGGCTTGCTGGATCCCGGTTTTCACCTCGATCAAGGTCAACATCGTTTGGCTGGACTTCACCTTCTGTTTGAAGCCGAGGCCACCCGGAAACATGGAGCCGAGGCCACCGCCGCTGCCGCCTGCATCCGAGTCTGAATAGAGCACCTTGGCTTGGAGCAGGTAATCTGCCGCCTTCAGCGTCGCCTGATTGTTAGCGCCTGCGACGCTACCGCCGGCTGCGAGTTGGCGCTCACGCTGCAGGGCGTCGAACCCTTCGCCGCGGTCGACCACTTGGAAGCAACCCGACTGTGCCACGAGCAGCTTCAGTAGGGGGAGAGGATCGACGCGCTGGTTGCCCCCATTCTGCGCCTGGGCCATCCGCATCATAGCGGCGAGCCCCGGGGGCAGACCTTCTTCAGTGCCGCCCGCTGCGCGCTCTTCCACCAACGCTATTGTGCCCAATGAGCGTTCGCACCGGGGAACTTCGGTATTCTCGTCGATGCCGATACCGCCCTTGCCGGCTTTTTGGGCCAACGCTGGTGAGGCCGTCAAAGCCATCAGTGAAATGAATGCGATTGTTCGGTGCATTGTACCCTCCCTTGGTTCAATCCAGTGGCGTCGGATCTTTGATGTTGATGCTGGTATGAAGAGTGCCGGCCGGCGAGCGGTGTAGGTCGATCCCGCTGCCCCTTTGGCGAGTGAAGACCATCGGACGCACGACCGTCTCGAAGGTGGTGGACGGGCCAAAGTAACTCGTCGTACCGTGCCATTTGTCCCCCTCGATGATCTTCATCCGGTAGGTGCCAGGAGGCACCGGCACCGTTACGTCGTCATTACGATGGACATAAACTGAGATGACGTGCTCGTCCGTTTGCCGCTTGAAAAGCTGGACGACTGCGTTCGCCTGATCGGTAACAACGTTCATCCTTGAGGTCGCACTCCGTGGATTCACGCCGTTGCTCACCGTGACAGTGCCCGTCGCTGGGAAAGCAATCTCCGGTGTCCGATCGGGAAACCAGCCTGCGCGCTTTGCCTCACGGTAGGCAGGGATGAGGATCCCCACAGCCGACAGCAAGAGAACCAAGCCTTGCAGAGGGTGGGGCTTGAAAAGGGGAGGGGCAGGGCGGAAGCGGCCCTTTTGGTAGTCGAAGCCGCGGTTCTTCGCTGCGAACCAGGCTCCGCCGCCCGAACCGGGCTCCATGTCGATCGTCTTACCGACCCAGCTGGCGCTACCGAGCGGGACAGCTTTCTTGTGCGCAGCGCGCGATTGCTTGCGGCGAGCCTTCTTGTCGTTCCACGTCGTTCCGTCCGGGTCCAGACCCTGTCGTTTGCGATAACGATCGCGCATGTAGTCGCGGTCATCGAGCCCCATCAAACTGCTCCCCTTGTCGAAGTTGCTGCAGGCGCCTGCGACGGTGGATTGCTGCCAGCTGGGCGGCAAAATCAGCGATCACCTCGCCATAGAAGTCGGCGACCTCTCGCTCCTCGCGGCACTCGGGCGCCAACGTGGCGGCTGCGAGGACGAGGTGGGCAGCGGCGACGTTCGATCGCTCCATGACGTTGAAGGCCAGCGTACGATACTCGGCCGCCAGCTCGGCCAGATCCTCGCCACCTTCGGTGACGTCGTTGGCAACGAGCCGCGTCACGCGGGCTGTTCCGTGAACGTCGCCGCGACGGGGGCACGGAGGTGGCCCACAAAGGCAACGACGTCATGGTAATTGGGTTGGACACGACCGGGTATCCGGACCGTCCGGTAACCGGCGTAGCCTGTCATCTCGTCGCGCACGCGGTCCCGAGCGGCGTGGTGACTTCGGTCGTCGACCTCGATCAGCGCGAGGATGGCGCCAGTCGCTCGATCCTGCGCTACGAAGTCGACGATCTTCTGCGAGAACGCATTGCGATCCGAAAGCTTGCGCTTGCGCAGCGGGTTATTCGGCACCTGCAGCAGTGCGCCCATCGCGACCTGGGCGTGGATGCGGCAGTGGGGCAGGGCACGCTCCAGCGTTGTCAGCATCGCTGTTTCACGCGCGGTCAGGAAGCGCTTGGCAATCGGCCGCGGTGGACCGAACAGGTTGCCGGCGCCGATCGCCTTTAAGATGGCCACGACGCATACGATGGCGACAAGCAGGGCTATCGACCGGTCCACTGGGCACCTCCAGCCGACTGCAGAGCGCATCTTGCCGCGACGTTCTGACCTGTCTTGTCCGGCTTTCCTGCGAGATGGACCGGCCGGCCCCTAGCTGCCTCCATCTCGACGATGCACGCGATCGCCGCGGCGATCATCGGATCTCGCCCACCAGGTCCGCAAGCCATGAAAAGGATGCTGCCGGCCGCGCCGGACAGCCAACGTCGAAGCGAGACGCGAGGCATCTTACCCTCGTGTGGCTGGAAGCTACAGCTCAGAACCAGGTAGGCGAGCACGGAGAACGACAGCCGATCCGCCTCGTCACCAGATGCAAGGTCGAGGCGTTCCAGCCACGATCTCACCTGACCGGGTTGCAGCGAAAGGGCCCGCTGCCGCACGCCGGCGAGACTGCCATGCGGCTCGCTGGCTTCGCTGTGGAGGAACTCTTCGACCAACAGTGCGGTCACATGGTGGAAGAATAGCCCCCCGTCTGGCGAGGCGGTGATCGCCTCTGCGGCTCGCGCGAAATCCTCATTCGAGCGATGGTCGGCGAAGAAGTCCCAATTCCCGAATGCCGGGTTGAGCAAGAGATCGACCTGCTGGTCGGCGATCGTCGACGGCAGATCATAGCCAGTGTCGATGATGACCACACGCTCGCCATCACGCCTTGCGAGCCCGACAAGCTCCTCGAGCAGTGCTCCCGGAAGGGTGTCCAATGTGCCTTCTACGATAAGGGTCATGGCGGTCCTCACATGTCCAGGCCAAGGTGCTTCTGCGGCAGCCCGGGTATCTGGTCGGCGATCGCGGGCATCGCGGGCAGGGCGCTCAGATCGTCCATATTGAGCGGCCGCAGCCCAAGTTCGTCATCCTTGCGCAGCTCGGCAGGCTTCTCGCGGTCCTCGCCACTCTTACGGTCGAGTGACGGCGCGTCGGCCTCGAATTGCTTCGGATCGGAGTAATCGGTTTCCGACTTACCCATGTCGGGCAGGTCGGTGAGATCGAGGCTGGCGACGTCGATCAGCGCCTTGCCGGCATCATCATGATCGAGCGAAGCAGCCGCGGCGCTCAGGGCATCGTCGGCCGTCTGGTTCCGCGAGGACGTCCCGTCGATGTCGAGGCGGTTGAGACTCTCCATCGCCGCGGTCTTGTTGCCGGTGTTGCGGTCAAGCTGCCGTTCGAGCTTCTGCTGGTTGTCGACGACCATTGTCAGGTCGAAGCGGATACGGGTCACACCGACGTTGAAAAGGCGCTGGTTGGACAGGTTGCGCTCGTAGCTGAGCATGACCGTGATGGCTTTGCCGGTGGTCACGCCCTGCGCCATGTGCATGTTCAGCGCGTAGGCGAGGTCTAGGCGCTGCAGCATCTTGTCGCCCTTTTCGAGCGTAAGCTGTTCCTTGTTAGCCAGCTCAACGGTGACCTTGCCGTCATCGATACCCTTGATGGTCGCGAGCGAAGCGTTGTCGATGCCGCGGTGTTTGTCGTTGTCGGTCCAGCGGATACGGTCGCCCTCGTGGATCTTGATCGTCTCGAGCGTGGCGAGCGACATGCGATCTTTCTCGATCGTGGGGTCGATCTTCTGCGGATTGAACCTGATCGTCTGACCATCCTTGCGGATTTCGACCTTGCCGTTGGCGAAGGTCCGCGTGACCTCGGCCGAGCCGCGCTTCAGATCGAGCTCAGCGACATAGCCCTTGATCTCGAGCCGCTGGCCTTTGGCGTAGCTCTGAACGTAACGGAGCTCCTCGCGCTCCAAATTGACGTTCTGGAGGACGGTGAGGCTAAGGCCCTCGCCTTTGAGGGTGCCTTCCTCTCGCAAGCCCTTCTGCACCGCCTGGTTGATCGCAGCGCGCGTTTCACGTCCAGATGCGAAGATGGCGGTGTCGGCCCGCTCGTCTGGCGACAGAGCGAGCCACAGCTCGGATGCCTTCTCCGACGGATCCTCATGCTCGATCACCTTGTCGCCGAGTACCTTCATGGCCTGACCAGCCCGACCGACGTTGGCGAGTGCGGCGACGGTCTTCAGCTGGTCGGTCTGCTGGCGCAAGTTTTCGTCCATGCGCGCCATGCCAATCTTCGCGGCCTGCATCATGGCGAAGGCCTTGCCGGCGTCGATTGGGAGCAGCTGCTGACGGTCACCGACCAGCGCAATCTTCTCGATGCCGAGCGCTTCCGCAATCGTCAGCATCTTCAGCATCTGCTCATTCGACACCATGGAGGTCTCGTCGACGACGATGACCGTGTCCTTCAGCTCATCGCGTCGCGCCTGTGCCTCCGGCGTGTTCGGGTGAGTGGCGTGCTTCTCGTTGTGCCAGATGAAGTGCGCGATCGTCTCGGCGCTGACGCCGGCCGCCTCCATCTGATCGACCGACATCTCCTTGAACGGCACCGGATCAGGCCGAGCCATGCCCTCCTTCATGTCGGTGACCATCTTGTTCTGAAAGGCAAGTCCGAGCACCGACTTGCCCTCGGCCTCAACGACGCGGGCGACGGCCTGCAGCATGGTCGACTTGCCCGCGCCGGCAACGCCCTGAACAGCGACGATGCGGTCGGACGTCGACACGATCAGCGTCGCGGCCGCGAGCTGCCCCTCGTTCAACGGGTGAGGGGAGGCGGCCTGCAGCCGGTCGGGTGCCTCCGCCGGTGCCACGAGCGGCGTCGAAGCGTCTCTGCCAGCCTCGACCCGCTCGAGGATCCTTTCTTCCGTTCTGAGCGCCTGTGGCGTTGTCACGGCGTCGACCATCCGCCCTTCGTGGCGGATCTCGCCGGTGAGCAGCTTACCCTTCTCGACTAGCTGAGCGATGCGGGTCTCGACCTGGTCGATGGTCACGCCCTTCAATCCGAAATCGAGCGCTTGCTTCGCGACCTTGTTCGTCTCGAATGCCGCCTCGCGCTGGCCGAGCTTTCGGATGGCCGATGCAACTGCCAGCTGGGCGTTCGCCTGCCCGACACTCTGCGCCAGGCGGACGAATCCTCGATCGACGAGGGGATCCGGCGTCCGCAGCAGTCCCGATACTGTTTCCTTGGCGACATTCACCGCGTCGGCGATGGCCATGTAGGTGCGTCCGATCGGGCCCGCGTTCTCGCGCTGCTCAAGTTTGGCGGCCATCATCTCGGCCGCTTCACGGATCTCCTGACCGGTGAACCCGAGCGCCTCAGCCTCCTTGATCCACTCAGCGTTCAGCCCATCACGATCCTCGACATTTAGCTTTGGATCGCGCGTGCGAGCGGTGACATCACGCATGCCCTGGCTGCTCTTGATCCCGAGCCGCTCTGCAACTGCGACGATGTCACCACGGCGCTTGCTGAAGGTTTCCAGGATGACCTTGGGCACGCCGGCGATCTCAAAAGTGCCGTGCTTGCCGAGTGAGCCGATCTGGTAGCCAATCTGCTCCAGCTCGTTGCGGAGGTAGGCGTGGTAGATCGCACCGATGACGCTGTTGTTCGACCAGATTTTGTCGGCGTGCAGCGCGTGCCAAATGCCGTCCGCTCCCTTGGTCAGGTTGGCGATAATGGCGTGGATGTGGGCCTGCGGGTCGAGCGCACGGCTCGTATCGTGCTGGAAGAGCGCGTACACTAGGTTGCCGGTCTTCACCGCTTCGGTCTTGCCGTCTTTAGTGATGCGAGTCTCGGCAAGGTTCTTCTCGATCCAAGCCATCGTCTGCTGGACCGCCTTGGTGTGCGCACCATCTGGTCCGAGGATGCGCTTGTCACCGGCAACATAGGCCATGACCGACACCGACTTCGGCGCTGAGAAGGTGAGGTCGTAGCCGGGACGTCGACCATCGCGCTGATCGACCTTCTCGCCTGATGGCAATTCGCCGTGCAGCGCTTTAGCGAACGCCTCCTGGGTGACGGTGCCAGTGAGCCCGGCCGCGGCCGCTCCCTCACCGCCCCACAGGCTGACGTCGCCGGCCTTCTCATCGGTGTAATACTCGCCGGTGACGTAGTCGTCCTTGGTGAAGTATTTCGCCGCGCCCGAGGCGGATTTCACGCTCGCGATCGAGTGCATGTCAGTCGCCCATGCCCAGGCCATCGTCGATCTCATCGGGGAAGGCGTCACGTGCCTCCCGGATCGACAGATCCTCGGAGCGCTCGTCTATCGACATGCGATCGCCGCGATCCCGATGCTCGGGCTGCGGTGTTACGCTCTGGCCGTTCATCGACTGCGCACGCTCGTCGCGATCGTCCTCGCTGGAACGCTCGCTGGAAGATGCCGCACGCGGGTCGGTGCTGCCCCGCGCGGTGGCATCAAGCGAAAGGCCGTCGTTCGACCGGTCCAGGTCGCCCTCGGTCGGCTGCGAGAGGATGCTGGCGGCGAGATTGTTCGCCTCATTCGCCGGCGTCACCTCATCCTCCGTCAGTGCCAGCGACTCCCCACGCCCGCCTTCGTCATCACCACCTTTCGGCTTGCCTCCACCTCCGCGCACACTCGACCCGGCATCGTCCGGCTTGTCCGGTTTGCGTGGCACGAAGCCCTCGGCGACCTTGGGGTAATGCTCCCACTCGAGCTGGATGCGCGCGGCGGGGAAACCATCGGGAAATTTGATGAAGCCGTGCATCGACGGCAGGTTCGTGATGTCGTCGGGAATGACGAGCGGCTCGATCTGCTTGCGAGGGGTCAGCGTCGAGGCGTCGCGGGTGCTGTTGTAGCCGTAGCTGTACCCCTCATCCATCTGCCGAATCTCGCGGTTCCCGATGTATCGTGCGCACTGCTCGGCGGTGTCGAGATCGGCCGCGGCGAGGATCAGCTTGGTGCGTGCGAGCGACGAGAGGTTGCGCGCGTTTTCCTCTCCGTAGACCTGCACCAGCTTGTCGAAGGAGTGCAGCCCGAGGATCATCGCCCCGCCGTAGTTTCGGGCGGTCTGGAGGCCGCTCTCGATGGCCGGCAGGCGGTGCAACGCGCCCAGCTCGTCGAACATGAACCAGGTCCTGAGCGACCGGGTTTTCGCCATCGTCATGAGCGAGTGGATCGCGAGGTTGGACCACAGCGTCAGCAGCGCGCGGTTCATCTCGAGGTCGGTGTAGTTGGAGGTGATGAAGAGGATCGAGCCGGGCTTCTTCTCGCCCGTCATCCAGCCCCTGATCGAGTAGCTCGGACCCGTGTCGGGGAGGAAGCGGAGCACCTGAGCGTTGGTGTTGAACACGGCGCGGATCGACTCCGCCATCTTGGCCGCTTCCGGAGCCGTGATGGGGTCGGCGATGGTCTTGGCGAGGTGCTTGTGAACCTGCTTCAGGTCGGCCGTCATGAGGTTGTCGGCCAGCGCCTGGTTCGACATCATGTTCTTCTCGATGAGCTTCATGCACATCTCGATGAACAGGGTACGTGCAGCGAGCGCCCAGAACGGCTCCGCGGCCCCGCCATCCGACGGGATCAGCGCCGCGGCCGCGGCGGTGAACTCGCTGTAGGTGGTGCAGTCGTTGAAGATCGACCAGGCCGGGCAGCGCGCGTCGAGCGGGTTCAGGATCGTGTCGCGCTCGGGGTCGTAGAAGGCCTCCACATATGCCCCCGTGAGGTCGAAGATGACGGCGCTGTCCTGGCGCTCGCGCATCTGCTGGATGTGCTTGCGCAGCGCCGTCGTTTTGCCCGAGCCGGTGGTGCCGAGCAGCATCGTGTGCGACTGCTCGAGACGGTGCGGGTAGGGGATGCCAGCGATGTAATAGGGGTGGTGGATGCCGCCCGCTTTCCGCGCGCCGAACGGCAGCTTCAGTACCTCGTTCGCGGTCTTGCCGGGAAAGAGGGTCTGAGCCTCTTTCACGAACTCGATTTTGTTGTGCTGGACGATCTCGGCGTAGAGCAGATCGCGCTCGACCAGCATGGCGCCGCGCTCGTGGCGTTCCTGGATCATTGCCTTGCCGCGGCGCTTGGAAAAGTCGACGAACCAGATGGCCAGCGGCACCGTCACGCAGGTGGCGATCATCATCGATCCGATGACGCCGCGAACCGCCTTGTCCCAGGCGCGTGCGACCTCTGGCACGTAGGGCACGTAGCCCATGATCGTGCGGTGCAGACTGTTGTCCGGCATGCGCAGGTCGACCTGCTTCAGATTGTCGAGCGCGACCCAGTTCCACAGGCTCGACAGGATTCGCATGCAGATGAGCTGCACGTTGTTCTCGTCGAGGGTGATGGACAGGATGATGACGTAGGCGAGGGCGAAGACGCCGAGCCACATCAGGACCGGCAGTTTGGCCCCCTGGAGCCACATCAGCACCTGCGTGTTTAGGAGCTGCGAACCGCGGGTGAAATTGCCCGAGTTGCGGGGTGTGTCGCCGCGCGAGGAATGGTGCTCCTGCGGGATGGCGAGGCGGTTGTTGCGGATGTCTCGCCGCATGCCCTTGGGGTCGTCACGCGCCATGGTATTTCTCCATGCGGCGGTTCGTCTCGAGGACCAGCGTGTCGCGCAGCTCCGGGTGCTCTTCCCGGATGATCGCGTCGAGCGCGACCTGGGTATACTCGGCGACGCGGAGGTGGCGCAGCTCACTGTCAGTCAGAAGCTTCTGACCCGCGAGGTAATTGCCGATCGCCCGTCGAACCACGTCGACCGGCGCTATCGATAGCTTGGCCGCGATCTCCTCGATCTGTTCGTACTGAACAGGATCGAACCGCATAGTGTATCGGCGAGAGCCGTTGTCCAACTCAACCTCCTAGCAGAGAGGCTGGTGGGACTCCGAAAAGCAGCTTGTCGTACTGTAGTCGTCGAGATCGATCAAGCTCCCAGTCAGACGCCGTCAGACAGATTTCGACGCAAAACTGGGCTGTGACATCGTCGGACAGAGCGTCAGACGTTGTCACAGCCTAGAAAGCCCCGAAAAACCGCGGAAATCCGAGGAAAAAGGCAAGCGAAGCTTGCGTTCGGTGTGCTCTACTGAAGTCCCGATTCCTCTGTCCCGCTTTGACCCCCTAGGTCCTTCGAGGAGGCTGTGGGCGTGTCCCGGTTTTCCGCCGGGATCTGCACCGCCGTGAGGCGGAATGGCAGGTTCTGAGGGGCGCTGCGCGCCGGGTTGCTGACGCGCTGACTAGGTTGGTTCATGGATCGTATCCGGGGTTGCTCGGGGGTGACGCGAGGTGGCTTCCAGAGAGCGACAGTGGCCGGTATAACAGCGCCGTTCAGAAGCCGATGAGCCTGACCGAAAGGCAAGACTATGGCGAAGTCACTAGACGCTGAACTGGCTGCGATCGCGGCCGATGAACGCAAGCTCGTCGAGCGCCGTCAGGCGCATCAGGCGAAGGTGCGGGAGGCGGCTGTCGGGACGGTCGAGAGGGCAGGGCTGCTGAAGCTCCCGCTCGATCGACTTGAGGGGCTGATGAAGGCGGTGAAGACGCTGGGCGTCGACGAGGTGGAGAAGCGGCTCACGGCGACAGCCTGAGCCGGTTCGAGACCGAAGGTCACGGCGATGGCCGCACGGGGCTGCTACCCTGTGCGGCCATTCTCTTTTCGGTCGGAAAAGCGGCGCAGCCGGCTTGAGATTTGCAGGCAAAAAAAGGGACGCGCCAGCCGTGAGGCTGGGCGTCCCTATGGGTCCCTTCCAGTGCCGAGCGGGGTCGTCAGGCCCATGCGAGATGGTACTCGCCATCGACCGGTTTCAGCGCCGCCATGGTGGTCAGCGCTTCGACGTAGCGGGTCATGTGCGGATCGTCATCGAGCCGTCGCCGGATGCGTGGGTCCATAAGGCGCTGCCGCACCTCCGACATGGGCACGGCACCGCAGCTTTCCTCGTCCAGACCGAGACTGGCGAGGATCGCATAGGCATTGCCGTTGGCGACCTCCAGCTCGGGCGCGGCGTCGGGGTTGAGGCCGAGGCCAAGCTTGATGTCGCCGCCCGGTTCCGACTGCCAGATGCGCGCGCGGCGGCCGAGAAACTGTGCCTCGTCGACGACGGTGATGACGGCCGGGTCCCAGTCGAAACAGCGCGCGATCGACGCCAGCGCGAGCGGGCAGACGCGGACCTCGATCTCGAATGAACCGGAAGCCGGATCGCCGTGGATCGGCACGATCATGGCGACGCCGCTGCGCACGACATGGCGGCCGAGCAGATCGCGCAACGCGCCAAGCTGGTCGGGCGTGATGACGGCAGGGGAGGGCGACAGGACATTGTGGCCGTCGTCGACGCGGAACGTGATGGTCATCTTGACCTCCTTCGTTGAAACCGCGTCTCCCTCTCTCCCTCCTCTCCGGCGAGGTTGTACCGCCCGGCGACCGGGGTGGTTCGGCTGCTTCCATCCCGGGCGAAGAAGGCTCGTTAGAGGGCGCGTCAGCAGCGCCAGTGCGGGCTCGATGCCCGCACTGGCGCTTCCCCGGCCGAGGCGTAGCGAGGAGGGCCCGAAGGGGCCGTACGATGCGAGCGAGCCGGGGCGGAGGCAGGAGCCAAGCGGGCAGCAAAAAGGGCCGCCCGGTCGCCCGCGCAGCCCTTGCTTTCGAAGGCCGGTAGCGGAGCCTTGCGGCCCCGCTGAATTACTTCACCAGCTGCACATAGCTGGCGATGCCGACCAATGCGGTGCCTTGTAGGATCAGGAACCACTTGAGCCCGTCGATCGAGGTCTGCATGCCCTTCAGCCCGGCCTCTAGCTTCGCTTCCATCGACCCGAACCGCACATCCATCATGGTGCGCAGTGCAGCGATCTGAGCTTCCAGCGGCTTGTTGGCAGTTCCGACAGTCATGTCGATGTGTTCCTCGACAGCGGCGACTGCGCGCGCAGCCACATCCTCGGCTATGTTAGCCGAAATCAGGGCCTGAAACAACGTGACCTGCATGTCTGTTCCTCCTTCGTCTCTATGACGAAGCTCACGCGTCGGCTGGGGCGGCGAGGGTCAAGGACCGCGTAGCGGCCGCGTCAGCGGCGGTGGGGGTCACGATTTTGCGTAGCAAAATGGTGGGGCCCCGCCGTCCTTGAGGCTCGCCGCCCCGGCCGACAGACTGGGACGACTTGAGAGAGAGTTTTTCCCCGCGGCAGCAGCGCCGGGGCGGGCTCGATGCCCGCTCCGGCGCTTCCCCGGCCGAGGCGTAGCAAGGGGAGGCCGAAGGGCCGGACCGAAGCGAGCGAGCCGGGCACCGCGCGTGCCTCGAGCCTCACCCCGGCGAGGGGCTTGCCGCGAGGATCATCAGCGCCGCTTCGTCGGTGCGGCCCTGTGCGATGATGATCCCGCGCGCGTTCCCGCGTGCTGCTTCGGCCGCGATGCCCTCGGCGATCTGATGCGCGTCGTCGAACTCGTCGGAGCAGTCGTCGTCGACCACCATTTCCTCCAGCTCGTGATCGAAGCGCCCGGTGTATCGGCCTGCCCATCCGTCACGCTCCCGGAGCGCGTCTTCCAGTCGCTGGATCGTCTGGAAGCCGTGGCGTTGAGCGGCGAGATAGCCGGCTTCGTGCGTGGCGTAGCGGCGCTGCGTGTCGATGCTGTTCATGACCGTCTCCTTCGTCTCGATGACGGTGTCCTCGCGTCGGTCGGGGTGGCGAGGGTCAAGGACCGCGTAGCGGCCGCGTCAGCGGCGGTGGGGGTCACGATTTTGCGTAGCAAAATGGTGGGGCCCCGCCGTCCTTGAGGCTCGCCGTCCCGGCCGACAGACTGGGACGACTTGAGAGAGAGTTTTTCCCCGCGGCAGCAGCGCCGGGGCGGGCTTGATGCCCGCTCCGGCGCTTCCCCGGCCGAGGCGTAGCAAGGGGAGGCCGAAGGGCCGGACCGAAGCGAGCGAGCGGGGTGGGGCCGGGGTGTCCACGGTCGACCCGAAACCCCTTTCAGCGGGGAGACGGTCGCCAATATGGCGGTGGCAGATCCCGGGTGCCGCTCACCAGCTGGCCGGGCCGTCATCCCCCGGTCGGCCGTGGACGATCCGGCTTTAGCGGGCACCTCCTAACAACTTGCGGTTGATCGCGGAGCAGCTCGCCGGCGCCGCGGGCATGCGGCAGCGCCTTACCGGAAGGGGGAAGGTGATCGGGCGCGCGGCGACCAGGTGCGGCCCGCCGGGGCCGCGCCACGGCGTCGCGCGCCCGATCACCTGGCGTGGGGGAAA
>Ga0308163_10002241_pt1 | contig 18179 bp, 20 predicted proteins | sample PhyTR1_FD_201037 | JGI IMG/M metagenome (GOLD analysis project Ga0308163, IMG submission 201037) | Phyllosphere microbial communities from UC Gill Tract Community Farm, Albany, California, United States - DLSLT.R1 | ecosystem: Host-associated > Plants > Phyllosphere > Unclassified | place: USA...
AATACCACGAGAGGCTTTCGCGGATCATCCAGATTGTGGCAGGGGACGAGATTCCTCTTTACGCTTATCTGGATAATATTCTAGCCCACCATTTCGAAACGTTTGAAAAGGAGATCACCGATGATTTCAATAATAAATACCGTCCAATCTTTTAATCTATCATCTTATGGAACAATTTATCATCATAGGGCTATTACTCATTATAATACTACTGATGTGGGACAGGAAGTCTATAAATCAGCATCCTAAAAAAAACACTGACAAGCAAAACGTTTTGCCATCTATTATGGGACAAGCAAGGAGAATAGAAAGTAATTTACAGCCATCTGATGCCGGTGAAGGCCAGGTAGAATCTGTTGTGCTAAAAGCAAATAATTTTGATTCAGAAACCAAAGAGGAAGTAATTATAAATACGGCTTCAAAGAAAGAACTTGACGAGATACTGGTCAAAAATAATGATTGGGAAGACGAGGAAGAAGACTGGAAGTATCACGATGATTCTAAAATAGAAAGCGGGTTTGCCACAGGGGTTACCTTTCAGGAATTGAGTACTGCGGGACAGCTGCTTCAGCAAGATGTGCTGGAGGCTGACTTAGAACAACAAGCAGTTGCCATTATCCAAAAAATTCAGGGAACCGAGCTTTTTGATCTTTTAGAAAATTCGTTGGACGACGCTTCTAAGCGTGTTGCCGCTTTGCTGAGCCAAAGTATTTCGAATGAAGATGAGGAAATTTCTTTTAAGCATAAAGATGATGCAGAAGGTTTCGATATTGGGGAGTTTGTGTAAACAGATTCCCTTTTTATTTTACCATACAAAGCATATAAAAATAGAAGGCATTAACTATTCTCTGTTGTCAAACAACTGATGTATTTTCTGCTGAAGAAGCTTTTTGTCGGGAAGCTGTGTCTGGTATTCGGCGACCATTGTTGGAGACAAGCTACGGCTTAGTGCATATTCTACAACCTCACTGTCCTTGTCTTTACAAAGCAGTATCCCAATGCTTGGGTTTTCGTTCTGACGTTTGACATCTCTGTCCAGCGCTTCCAGATAAAAGTTGAGCTGGCCCAAATGTTCTGGTTTGAATTTGTCTGCTTTCAGTTCAAATGCCACCAGGCATTGCAGACCGCGGTGGAAGAATAAAAGATCGATAAAGAAATCCGAATTGCCTACCTGAACTTTGTACTCTTCGCTGATAAAAAGAAAATCTCTGCCCAGTTCCAGGATGAATTTTTTCATCTGCTGTATCAGACCTTTTTGGAGATCACTTTCATTAAACGTTTCAGGCAAATTCAAAAAGTCAAACACATAGCTGTCTTTAAAGGTATTGGCAATGTCTGCATTACTTTCTCTCAACGCTGTTGAGAGTTTTGAATTTGCAATCATTGTTCTTTCAAATTGGCTGCTGGATATCTGCCTATCAAGTTCACGAAAGCTGTAATTCTCCTGCTTCGTCAGTTTGATGTAAAATTCCTGTTCTTCAATTGTTTTGCAACGTGAAAAAATAGCGAGATTATGAGACCAGCTTATTTCTCTCAACAGTGTTGAGATTTTTGGAAATCCTTTGTAGGTTTCATAAAACTGCTTCATTCTCCAAAGGTTCTTATCCGAAAACCCTTTGATGTCAGGCTCGTTGGTTTGGATATATTGAGACAGTTCTTTGACTACGGATTGTCCCCATTCACTGAATTCAACCTTTTTGCTGATGTACTCACCAATATTCCAGTATAAATTGATCAATTCGGAATTGACTGCTTTTATAGCATTGGTGCGAGAACGCTTGATAAGTTGAATGATGTCTGTAAACCTGTTATCCATGATGCCTCTTTTGAAATTCCTACAAATTTACAATTAATTATAAACGAATGAAGCCAAGTTAAATGTCATCTGACAGCCAAAACATTACTCATAAAGCCATTCGTTCAAAAAAGATCCACGCCTCTTACATCTTTGCCTCATCAACCCACGAGGTGTGGGTCACTTAACAAATAATCATTTTCTGTTATGGAAAAACAAAGAAAAAAAATACTGCTATTAGGCCTGACCTTTTTAGCAGTAACAGGTGCCTTTGCCCAAGGCAATGGTACCGCAGGGATCAACGAGGCCACCCAAATGGTGACCTCCTATTTTGAACCGGCCACCCAACTCATTTACGCGATCGGGGCGGTCGTCGGACTGATCGGTGGGGTCAAGGTTTACAACAAGTTCAGCAGCGGTGATCCCGATACCAGCAAGACTGCTGCCAGCTGGTTTGGTGCGTGTATCTTCCTGATCGTTGCAGCAACGATCCTCCGTTCATTCTTCCTTTAAAATGATGATGATGAATACCTATCATATCAACAAAGGCATAGGAAGAACGGTTGAGTTCAAAGGACTCAAAGCACAGTATCTGTTCATTTTTGCTGGGGGATTATTAGGAATACTTGTGCTTGTGATGGTCATGTATATCGTCGGTATCAATACCTACCTCTGCCTTACGATCGGCGGAGCCAGCAGTGCCATTTTAATCTGGCGGACCTTTTCACTGAACAGGAAATACGGCGAGTATGGCCTGATGAAATTAGGGGCTCAAAAAAAGCATCCGAAATATATTATCAGCCGAAAGAAAATATCCCGCTACCTGAAAAGTAACGTTCAAAAAGCTTCAGTATGAGAAATACCTCCAAGGCCGCAACGCTGGAAAGTAAATTTCCACTGCTTGCTATAGAAAACAACTGCATCATTTCCAAAGATGCGGATGTGACGGTTTGCTTTAAGGTCAGACTCCCCGAATTATTCACGGTAGCGTCTGCAGAATATGAAGCCATCCATTCAGCCTGGTTTAAAGCCATCAAAACCCTGCCTGATTTTACAGTTGTACACAAGCAGGATTGGTTTGTCAAAGAAAACTACAGCCCGGACCTTTTAAAAGAAGACCAGAGTTTTCTTTCAAAATCCTTTGAGAGGCATTTCAACGAAAGACCTTTTTTAAACCACTACTGCTATCTGTTCATTACGAAAACCAGTAAAGAAAGAATGCGGATGCAGAGCAACTTCTCATCCCTCTGCAAAGGCAAACTGATTCCAAAAGACATCAAAGACAAAGAAGTGATAAGCCGGTTTATGGAAGCCGTGGATCAGTTCGAAAGAATTATGAATGACAGTGGCTATATCCAAATGTATAGAATGACAGCGGATGAGATTTCAGGAACTGACAGGCAATCGGGAATATTGGAGCAGTACTTAAGCTTATCAAGAGAAGTCAGTCCATCATTAGAGGATATCAAACTCGGATCAGAGGAAATGAGGATCGGCAACAAGCGGATCAGTATGCATACCTTATCAGATACAGATGACCTGCCCGGCAGCGTCTCCTCGCACAGCCGATATGAAAAGCTGAGTACCGACAGAAGTGACTGTCTGTTATCTTTTGCCTCTCCGGTCGGACTTCTGTTGAGCTGCAATCACATTTACAATCAATATCTGTTCATTGATAACAGCGATGAAAACCTGACCAAATTTGAAAAGTCTGCGAGGAATATGCATTCTTTGGCAAGGTACAGCAGAGCGAATCAGATCAACAAAGAATGGATTGAGAAATACCTCAATGAAGCCCATTCTTATGGTCTGCAATCTATCCGTGCTCACTTCAATGTGATGTGTTGGTCTGAAAGTCCGTCTGAATTGAAACAGCTAAAAAATGATACCGGCAGTGCCTTAGCCCTTATGGAATGCAAGCCCCGTCATAATACAACAGACACAGCAACTTTATACTGGGCAGCAATTCCAGGTAATGCCGGTGATTTTCCGAGTGAAGAAAGTTTCTACACTTTTATCGAACCCGCCTTATGCTTTTTTACCGAAGAGACCAACTACAAAAACTCCCCTTCGCCCTTTGGGATCAAGATGGCCGACCGGCTGACCGGTAAACCCATTCATCTCGACATCTCCGATCTCCCGATGAAACAGGGGATCATCACAAACCGGAACAAGTTCATCCTTGGCCCATCAGGAAGCGGTAAGTCATTTTTTACCAATCATATGGTAAGGCAGTACTATGAGCAGGGCGCGCACGTTCTGCTGGTCGATACCGGAAATTCCTACCAGGGCTTGTGTGAACTGATCAGGGGAAAGACAAAAGGAGAGGACGGCGTGTATTTTACCTATACCGAAGAACATCCGATCGCCTTCAATCCATTTTACACCGATGACGGCATCTTTGATATTGAAAAACGGGAAAGCATCAAAACCCTGATTCTCACATTATGGAAACGGGACGATGAGCCACCTAAGCGTTCAGAAGAAGTGGCGCTCTCCAATGCCGTAAGCGGCTACATTGAACAGATTAGACGAAGCAGTCAATTTCCCTCCTTCAATGGCTTCTATGAATACGTCAAAGATGATTACCAGAAGGTTTTGGAGGTGAAGAAAGTCCGCGAAAAAGACTTTGACATCGCCAACTTCCTCAATGTATTGGAGCCTTATTATAAAGGCGGAGAATACGATTACCTGTTGAATTCAGAAAAACAGCTTGACCTGTTGTCCAAGCGTTTCATCGTTTTCGAGATTGATGCGATCAAAGACCACAAAATCCTGTTTCCTATTGTCACCATCATTATTATGGAGGTTTTCATCAATAAAATGCGGCGGCTCAAGGGCATCAGAAAACTCATACTCATCGAAGAAGCCTGGAAAGCCATCGCCAAAGAAGGAATGGCAGAATACATCAAATACCTGTTCAAAACGGTCAGAAAATTCTTCGGCGAAGCCATCGTAGTAACGCAGGAGGTGGATGATATCATCCAGTCGCCGATCGTCAAAGAAAGTATCATCAACAATTCAGACTGCAAAATCCTTTTGGACCAGCGGAAGTATATGAACAAATTTGATGATATCCAGGCGATGCTTGGACTGACGGACAAAGAAAAGTCGCAGGTACTTTCGATCAATATGAACAACGATCCCAAAAGACTGTATAAAGAAGTCTGGATCGGTCTGGGCGGAACCCATTCTGCGGTTTATGCCACCGAAGTTTCGACGGAGGAATATCTCGCTTACACCACTGAAGAGACCGAGAAAATGGAAGTCATGAATCTCGCTTCAGAACTTGACGGTAATGTGGAGCAGGCCATCAAGAGAATTTCTTTACAAAGAATTAAATCAACAAAGGAGCAATAATTCAATCCTTTAAAATTTTTAAACAATGAAAAATCTAATTATTAAAACAGCAATGGTAGCCATTTTTGCTACCGCAACTTCCGCAAAAGCACAATTTGTGGTCACAGATCCGGCAAATCTCGCGTCCGGTATCCTCAACTCTGCCAATGAAATAGTGCAGACCTCATCAACCGTTTCCAACGTCGTTAAAAATTTCAACGAGGTGAAGAAAGTGTATGAGCAGGGCAAGGAATATTACGATAAACTGAAAGCCATCAACAATCTGGTCAAGGATGCCCGAAAGGTTCAGCAGACTGTTCTGCTGGTGGGCGACGTTTCCGAAATGTATGTCAGTAATTTCAGTAAGATGCTTAATGATCCCAATTTCAATGCTCAGGAGCTGACGGCGATCGCCAACGGCTACTCAGCTTTGCTGACGGAAAGTACCGAACTTTTAAAGGAGCTGAAAGAGATCATTACCGCCAATGGACTCTCGCTCAATGACAAAGAAAGAATGGATGTGATCGACAGGGTGTATAAAGAAGTCAAAGATTACCACAATCTGGTGCGGTACTACACCAATAAGAACATTTCTGTTAGCTATCTAAGGGCAAAAAAACAAAACAACACCCAACGTGTGTTAGATCTTTACGGCACTTCCAACCAAAAATACTGGTAAGATGGAACCGACTAATCTACACGAAGTACTTCGTTCGGTTTATGAGGAGATGCTTCCGCTCTGTGCCGATATGGCTGCTGTCGCAAAAGGCGTGGCAGGTTTGGGTGCGCTGTTCTATGTAGCCGTCAAAGTATGGCAGTCGCTGAGCCGTGCGGAACCGATTGATCTTTTTCCGATGCTCAGACCTTTTGCTATTGGGATCTGCATTATGTTCTTTTCAACTTTGGTTCTCGGCAGCATCAATGCGGTATTGAGTCCAATTGTTCAGGGCAGCCATTCTATGTTGGAGGGTCAAGTGCTGGATATGAATGATCTGCAGGCGAAAAAAGATCTGCTGGAGCGGGAAGCTATGCTCAGAAATCCTGAAATGGCCTATCTCATATCAGATGAAGAGTTTGACAAGAAGCTGGAAGAACTCGGCTGGTCGCCTGGTGATCTGGTAACGATGTCCGGAATGTACATTGAAAGAGAAATGTTCACCATTAAAAAAGATATTCGGGATGGCTTCCGCGAGTTTCTTGAGATTCTTTTCCAGTCCGCAGCGCTGGTCATTGACACGATCCGAACCTTTTTTCTCATTGTACTTTCCATATTGGGCCCCATTGCATTTGCCATTTCAGTATGGGATGGTTTTCAGACCACCCTGACCCAATGGCTCACCAGATATATCAGTGTATATCTCTGGCTGCCGGTCGCTGATATTTTCAGTTCAATTTTGGCCAAGATTCAGACGCTGATACTGGAGCGGGACATTGAGATGCTGGCAGATCCCAACTTCATTCCGGATACATCCAACACGGTTTATATCATTTATATGATTATCGGAATTATCGGATACTTCACGGTTCCGACCGTTACGGGATGGGTCATTCAGGCGGGAGGTGCCGGTAACTTTGTGCGCAATGTCAATCAGACCGCTGCGAAATCAGGGAATTTAGCCGGTGCAGCGGCCGGCACTGCCACTGGTAATATTTCGGGCCGATTATTAAAATAAAAATACAATCCAATGGAATTTAAAACTTTAAGAAATATGGAGAGCAGCTTCAGACAGATCCGGCTTTTCACCTTCGTTTTTGCAATGCTTTGTTTTGCCGTGGTGGGCGTTGTCGTTTTCAAGTCGTATCAGTTTGCAGAAGAGCAGAGGCAAAAAATCTACGTGTTGGATAACGGCAAGTCCCTCATGGTGGCATTGTCTCAGGATATGTCGATTAACAGACCGGTAGAGGCAAGAGAGCACGTCCGACGGTTTCACGAACTGTTTTTTACGGTGGCGCCTGATAAAAATGCGATTGAAAGCAACGTTAAGAGGGCTTTTAATCTGGCAGACCAGTCGGCCTTCAATTACTACAAAGATTTGCAGGAGAAAGGCTATTATAACAGGATCATCTCCGGGAATATCCAGCAGAGGATTGAGGTTGACAGTGTAGTGGCTGATTTTAACAATTACCCTTATCATGTCAAAACCTTTGCAAGACAGTTCATTATCCGATCCAGTAATCTGACGATACGAAGTCTGATCACCAATTGTTCATTAGTGAACTCCGTGCGGTCAGACAGCAATCCTCAAGGATTTACGATTGAAAAATTCAATGTCCTTGAAAACAAAGATGTTGAAACCGTTGAACGTTAAAAATCAGAACAATGAAAAAAATAAAAGATAAAATAGAACACCACATTTTGTGTACCGACAGAAAATGGAAGGCGCTTCCTGAGAAGCGGCAAAGGTACTTCACCAAACTTTTTTTTACGGGTTACACCGTATTAACTGTACTAGTTCTTATCAACATTTGTATGTCGACTGGAAATAAGACCAATACGATGTTGATCGATCATATTAGCACTATTTCAAACCACAGTAGTGTGGAAAAAGCTGTGAATGATAATCAAACGAATGTCCCCATTAAAAGATAGAGTGATGAAAGATTCAGATAAAATCAAGATCACTGAAAGTGATGCTCCACCATTGGAGCAAGAATCCAGAGGTCTTAAGGATCTCGAGTGGGAGAGAATCAAGAAACCGCTGATCTATTTTTTGATGGCAGTGGTATGTGCGGGTTGTTTCTACCTCATCTTTAAGCCCAAGGACGATAAAATTGCGGAAGAGTCGGGATTCAATGCAGGAATACCACAGGCAAAGGATGATCAGATGCAGTCTGATAAACAGAAAGCTTATGAGCAGCAGCTGTTGGAACAAAAAAATGAAGAGAAGAAGAATGCGATGACCACTTTGTCTGATTACTGGAATGACAGCAGCAACACCGCCCAAAGTTCTGATCAAGCCCTACTGAAAAAAAATTCAGATGGCTTGTCACAGTCTAATCAGAGTGCAGTCAATAGCTACCGCAATGCACAGCAAACTTTGGGCTCCTTCTATGGTAGGGATGAGCAGGAAGTGAATCACCTTAGGAAAGAAATTTCCAGGTTAAAAAACGAAGCTTCCCAAAACAGTGCAGTGCCTGCGGGACTCGGAATCAATGACCAGTTGGAGCTAATGGAAAAATCTTATCAGATGGCTGCGAAGTACCTTCCTCAAACTACAAAGCAGGAAAAACCTTTGTCAAGGGAAGATGATATGAAGCAGTCCTCTGGAAATAAACTATTGCTCACTGCAGTAAAACCAGCCCATCTAAATGTTGTTTCGTCATTGTACAGGGAACCATCGGACAGTGCCTTTCTGGCTGGTCTGAATGACAGCAGAATGTTTGGATCTCAAATCAATGCCAAAAATACAGGATATTCTAAAAATGCGATCAAAGGTTTTGTACAGGAGACCAAGATGATGACCACTGAAAGTACATTGTCGATCAGGCTCTCCGAAGGTATGCGGGTCGGGCGTACTGACATTCCTTCTGGAACCATACTTAAAGCTACCGGTAAATTTCAAAATGGGAGACTGCAGCTTATCATTTCAGCGATCGAATATAAGGGCAGTATTTATCCTGTAGAGATCAATGTTCATGACAATGACGGGCAGCTGGGTTTATACGTTCCGTATTCACAAGAACAAAATGCAGTGACCGACATTGTCGGAAGTATGGGACAAACTTCAGGTACCAGCATAATGATGACGCAGTCGGCTGGTCAACAGGCTGCGGCGGACTTGAGCAGGGGAATGCTTCAGGGTTTGTCAGGCTACTTCCAGAAACGTGTCAGACATTTAAATGTCACGGTAAAGGCAGGTCATCAGGTCTTGCTTGTACCAAAAAAGTAACCAATAAAAATCAGAAAATGAACCTAAAAAGAAACCATTATATAATTGTGATCCTGTTTTTGCTCTCTGTGAGCAGATCGTTTGCTCAGGACTCTATCTTAACTTATCAACCACTCGAAGCGGCAACGTTAAAACCTTACAAAATGCAGGTCACTTATAATAAGACCTCACATCTGCTGTTTCCATCCCGAATCCGATATGTTGACCTCGGGAGTGATCTCCTGATCGCCAGCAAGGCAGAACCTGTCAGCAATGTCCTAAGGATCAAGTCGGCGGTAAAAGATTTTGAAGATGAGACCAATTTTTCAGTGATCACCGAAGACGGGAAATTTTACAGCTTCGATGTGTATTACAGTTCATACCCAGATGCACTCAGCTATGACCTTTTAAAGATGCAGAGAAGCAATGAGCGCCAGTATATTGCGGATGTCCTATTTGAAGATCTTACAGGCAGTTCGTCCTCTCTGACGGAATTGATTATGGAAAATCTTTATGAAAAAAGCAGCAAGACCATCAAACACATATCGTCCAGGAGTTATGGGATACAGTTTTCAGTCCGGGCGTTACACGTGAATGACAATAAGTTCTATTTCACATTACAGATTAGAAATAACAGCAATGTGTCTTTCGATATCGATCTGATCAATTTTAAAATTGTTGATAAGAAGAATTTGAAAAGAACGGTCGTTCAGGACAAACCTTTAGAGCCGCTCCGTGTTTATATGCCAGTAACTTCAGCATCTCACCATTTCGATATATCAGGGGTTTATCTGCTGGATCAGTTTACCCTTGTGAAAGATCAGGTTTTGGAGATCGAGGTACTGGAAAAGAATGGTGGAAGGCATCAGAAGGTTCAGCTTGAAAATAAAGACCTCATCAATGCCAGACTGATCGACGGTTTAACAATAAAAACAAAGTAAGATGAAAAGGATATTTTTATTAACAGCATTGCTGCTAACGATAGGTGTTAAGTCGTTTGCCCAGCAAATGATCCCCAAGCAAAAAGGATTTGAAATGTCATATTCGGTTTTTCCTCGGTCTCCTGAAAAGCAGAATTATGCCTTAACCGCAGGACTAATTTCATACGCAAAGAACGGTAATTATGTTTTTGGACTGGCTGAGTACAGCAGAAAATATGGTGAATATAACAATTACGATATCCCAATAGATACCTATTTGTTCAACGGTGGCTACAGTTTCTATATGTGGGGAGATCTGATGCGGAATGTCAATATAACTCTGGGTTTAGGCGGGTTTGTGGGTTATGAGCAGATCAATAGGGGAAATGAAATGATCTACGATGGTTCAATACTTAATTCTACCAATGATTTTATTTATGGTGCAAGTGGTAAGTTGTCCATAGAAAGTTATCTGACAGACCATTGGGTCTTTTTGGTCAATGGGCAGTTACGCTTTTTGCAAAACAGCCATCTTTGTCACTTCCAGTCGCTGTTTGGTTTCGGAATACGGTATAATTTTTAAATAATTTATATAATGAAAAATTTGATCAATAATCAATTCTTGACATTATTCAAGTATTCGATGTTAATATTATTAATCGGTTTTGTCTCTACTTCCTGTCAAACCAACGATCTGGAAATTCAACAGGATTTTCCTTTTGAAGTTCAAATAATGCCAGTACCCAGTGACATAGCAGAGAATGAAACAATAGAAATTCGCTTGTCCCTATCGACTTCTTCGAACTTTAATGGAACAACATACAGTATTCGCTACTTCCAGTATGAAGGATCTGGTCAGCTTCAATATTACAGTGATCCGCCATATTTACCCAACGACGAGTATCCGCTGAAACTAAAGCAATTCAGGCTTTACTATACATCTAAAGCAAGCGGATCTCATCACTTCAGTATCTGGATCAAAGATAGTTTTGGAAATGAACGGAAAATAGACTTTGAGTTCGATAGTCAATGATAAAAAGTGAGCTGGGGGGAGCTAGTAGTGCTCCTCCTTTTTTCATTTAATTTCAACACTGCTCATAATTATTCATCACGTTTGATTGGTCAATTTTTTGAATGGATCTTCAATCAACATTTCTCTAAAATGCTGATGATTATCTAGATTATGTTATTTTTCTGTGATCAGATCTTCGATCTGCATGTAAAGACCTAATAATGGGCATTATGATTAGGTCTATTTTTTCAGTTTCCAGTATTTTGGACTGCTGGATTTTTTTATAAATTTGCATCTGTAGATTTATTTATTCTGAAATTATGATGGTTGACCATGTTGTTATTTAATTTCATTTTAAAAATATAAGGAATGAAAACAACTGAGTGCAACGAGATCGTAATACATGAGCCTGGATATATTCAAAGTTTTGGTTATATAATAGGTATAGGATTTTCAGGAGACAAAATTGAGTTTTACAGCAGTAATATCTCCGACTTATTTAATTTCGATGGCTCCATCCTCAATCAAAATATTAAAGATGTCAGTGAACTCACATTTATATTTGAAAGTCCTCAATTTTTATTTGTACGTTCATCCGCAGAGGAAGATGTGAAGTATATCGACAGGACGATCATAGCTGGCCGAGATTACCATATTACTTTTTACAAGCACACCGACATCATATATATTGAACTGGAGAAATGTATATTAGATGCAAAAGACAACAACGTTTTAGTAAAAAAGATCAAAAATCTGATCTCTTACAGGCAGGGTGCAAATATCTGGGAATTTTTAGTCGAAAAGATCAAGGAAATAACAGATTACGATCGTGTGATGATCTATCAGTTCAATGAGGACAAAAGTGGCAGGGTAGTAGCCGAAGCAAAAAATGCCAATATGGAAAGCTACTTGAATCTTCATTATCCAGAGAGTGACATCCCATCGCAGGCGAGAGCATTGTATCTTAAAAATTTCAAAAGGATCTTAAGCAATGTCAATGATAAACCTGTCAAGATACTCAGCAATATCGAAAAAGTCGATCTGACAATATCCAGTGTCCGTGCACTTTCTCCGATCCACGTAGAATATTTGATCAATGCAAAAATAGCATCAAGTTTCAGCATATCGATTATCATAGACAATGAGCTCTGGGGTCTTGTCACTTGTCACAGTACCTATCAAAAGCATATCGACCTCGACCACAGAATAAGTGCTGAAATTGCAACATTCATCGCTGCAAATTCCTATCACTCATTTCTGTCAGCGAACACCTTAAAATATGATAGTGACCTTCTTCAAAAATGTGCGGATCTAAAAGTTGAACTATTGTCATTTCAAAAAATTAGTGATTCTATTTCTGAAAATCTGCATAAGATCAGAGAATTATCTGAAACTGAGGGATGCGCCTCTGTGATAGATGGCCAGATCACCATTAGCGGAAGAACACCTGATCGGGAGACTTTAAAAAAGATAGTACTCTGGGCCCAGGAAAATGTTGATAATGAGATCTACTTTAGTGATTCTTTCTATAAGACCTACGGTAAAACGCTGAGACTGGATAAAAGCTGTTGTGGTATTGCACTGTCGTTCATCAATAGATCGCAAGGAAATATCATCATGTGGTTCAAGGGAGAATTTAAACATCATATCAGCTGGGCAGGTAAGAAAGAAAATAAATTCAAGACCATACAACTCTTCGATGAGAAGAAAAAGGTCGTTTCCCCACGACAATCTTTTGATGTTTTCAGTGAAGAAATTCTTGACAGGTCGACCTCTTGGGATTCAAGACATAAAAAGAAGATCAGCCTGATAAGGAAAGTGATCGACCGTACGATACAGGAACAATTATTTCACGTGAGCAATCTAAACGTCGAGCTGAATAAAGTCAATTCTGAACTTGGGAGGGTGAACGAAGAGCTTGATTCTTATTCACATACAATTTCACATGATCTGGCCACGCCTTTGACAGTGATGAAGCTGAATATGCAGATCATGGCCAAGCTAAATACGGATAACAGAAATATTTCACTGATCAACAATGTCTTGAACGAGATCGATAATATGTCCGATATGATGACCAATGTTCTTAAGATCAGCAGGTTAAAATATTCGGAATATGATATAGTTGATATTGACCCTTCACAAATCATTCAGAAGGCTGTTTCCGATGCAAAATTATCCTATAACGACAGCGCCACCGTTGATGTCGGGAATATATTCAAGATCAGAGGAGAAAAAAGTTTGGTAACACAAGTATTTCAGAATATCATAACCAATGCAGTAAAATATTCCAGTAAGAAAGGGGAAGATGCTGAAATTCATATTTCTTCCCATCTGAAGGAAGACAGCGTAGTCTACGAAATTGAGGATAATGGAATTGGCATTCCCTATACTTCCAAGAAAGATGTCTTCAAGATATTTAACAGAATGTCCAATACAAAATCCTACTTTGGAAGTGGTGTTGGATTGTCAATTGTGGAGAGCATAATGAAAAAAATTAATGGAAGTATAGACTTTGAAAGTACTGAGAATAAGGGGACGAAGTTTATAATTACGTTTTCCGGCAGTATTTCGTAACCGTGCTAAGATTTTGATAGGTGGATGCATTGACTTGAACTTGTGATTTCCTTTACTTGTTAATGGTTCATCACTTAGTTAATAGGTCTCCTTAATTTTTAATGACTGAATTTGAGTCTCAATAATATCTTTTTTTTAGAAACAAGCTGATCTTAACGAGTAATATCAGAACAGGTACTTCAACCAATGGTCCGATGACGCCCACAAATGCTTGTGGAGAATGGATCCCAAACACAGAAATGGCTACTGCAATTGCCAATTCAAAATTATTTCCTGTTGCTGTAAAAGCAATTGATGCATTCTTGTCATACGGTATGTTGAAGGATCTATTGATAAAGAAGCTTAAGAAGAACATTAGTATAAAGTAGATGACCAACGGCAGAGCTACTTTTAAGACATCCAATGGTAATTGTAAGATCTTGTCACCTTTCAGACTGAACATCAGAACAATGGTAAACAGAAGTGCATATAAAGTCAGCGGAGATATTTTAGGCAAAAACTTCCGGTTGTACCATTCCTGACCTTTTAATTTGGTTAAGAGGTAACGGCTTAAAAAACCCAGTATAAACGGAATTCCCAAGTATATTAAAACACTGGCCGTGACATCGGTCATTGATACGCCGACATTAAAATTAGCCAAACCCACCTTAACAGGTAAAACATTGATAAAAAGCCAGACCATAAAGCTATAGCTGAACACCTGGAATAAGCTGTTCAGAGCAACTAACAATGCTCCATATTCGCGATTCCCTTTTGCAAGATCATTCCAGACAAGCACCATTGCAATACATCGCGCCAATCCAATAAGAATTAGACCGATCATGTAGTCAGGTTCATCTCTAAGGAACACGATGGCCAGCAAAAACATTAAGACAGGACCGATCACCCAATTAAGTAGCAGCGAAATTCCAATCACTTTTTTATCTGCAAATACCTTCGGTAACAATGAATAGTCAACTTTTGAGAGTGGCGGGTACATCATAATGATCAAGCCTAAAGCTAACGGAATGTTTGTCGTTCCTATGGACAGGGAATTGGTAATATTAGAAATGTTCGGAAAGAAATGTCCCAAGCCTATTCCTAAAAACATAGCCAGGAATATCCAAAAGGTAAGGAATCTGTCTAGAAATTTTAAATTGCTTTTCATATTGCTCTATTCAATTCCTACAATTTTACTTCTCCTTTCCATGATCACATTATCTTTCCATACCCCGTCAAGTTTACCGATCTTTTCACGGTAACCGATGATTCTGAATCCAAACATTTTATGTAATGCTATGGTTGCTTCATTTTCCGCAAACATTCCAGATTGCAAAGTCCAAATACCATTAGCTTCACTTTCTGTAATAACATTTTCCATTAAAAATTTCCCTACGCCCTTGCCTCTGTGGTTTTCAGATACATAAACACTGACTTCTGCAACACCATTATAAACACAACTGCTGCTGACTTTTGATAAAGCGATCCATCCTAGTACAACGTTATTTTCAACAGCCAGAAATCTGCTATGTTTTAATTTTCCTTCATCCCAGGTTTCCCACGACGGTACTGAGGTTTCAAAGGTTGCAATGCCTGTATCGATACCTTCTTTGTATATCTCCGCAATAGCTTGATAATGCTGTTTACCGATTGAAATTATTTCCATATTATTTTTTTATCTGTGCAAAGACATAGAACATTTCTGCTGCGATCTGTAAGCTCCTGTTATGATAAACCTCTGTCTGTTCAGATGTACCATCCAACACTTTAGGATCCTCAAAAGTGATGGGGATGCGTTGATCAGCTCCCGCAATAAAAGGACATCCCCCATCCGCCTGAGAACAGGTCATGACTGCTGCGAAACCCCGCTCAGGATTGAAGGAACTGTCATATTTTTTAGAAAAACCTAAGATAGGATGCCGATTTGCATCATATTTGACAGCATAGACGGGATTTTCAGTTTCGGAAATTTTCATAATGTAAAGTCCCTGGTCAGTTAAAGTTTCAACCACTTTAGGAAACATTGCAGTTTCCTCTGTGCCTCCTGAATAGCAGTTTACGTTTGGAATATTGAAATAAGCACTAGCAACCTGCGCCCAGACCTGTGCCAAATGACTTCTTCTAGAATTATGGGTGCAGATAAAATTAATATCTATTCTTTTGTTTTCTGAAAGTCTTGTCTGAATAAAGTTGACCAATAGTGCTAAAATGGCTTTTCGATCTTCACCGATCTCCTGACCTTTCAGCAGATCTATTGTTTCTAACAGTTTGGGATACATAGTTTATTTTATTTTTCAGTTGATAAAGTTTAGCAACATCCGGAATCTGGAGTACAGCAGGCTGCTTGCTCAGACGAAAGTTCTTTTAGATTTACCTTCAGTTTCTCTGCAGGAATAATACAGGCATCCTGAGCTAAGCAAGCTGTCGCTTTGTTTTTAAGGACAAATATTTTTCCATTGAATTCCAGATCGAACTTGCCAATGGTCGTATTTTGATATTCGACCTCTATCTCATCATCTTCAATGCCTAACTTTTCCTCTGATAATCTGATGATATTTAAAAGTTTCGCAGGCTTTAGCCGGTGCTCAAAATCATTGGCATTCCACAATTGAAAGCTGACGTTTTTTTCATTTCGGATCGTTCCGCCGCAATCAATGAAATGTTTCGTAACAGATCCTATTTCTGTTACGTGAAAATGTTCAGGAACCCGATGTCCGTCTTCTAATTGAAATTCAACATGATCCAATGTTGTTAGAATTTCTTTGATCTCTGATAGTCTCATAAATTAAATATTTTATAATTTGATATTGCAATATGACAATGTTAATTTTAAAAAAAATGCTTTTAACAGCATTTTCCAGCAACCACATCCTGATCAAAGAACCCATTGAAAAGTTCCTGGATTTTTTTCCATTTGCTTTGTTCTATACAGTAACATACGGACTTGCCCTCAATTGTCCCCTGAATAATACCAACACTTTTCAGTTCATTCAAATGTTGTGAGATGGTAGGCTGTGCCAAACCCAATTCCTCAACCAGGTCATTGCAAATACAAGATCTCTGGTTGATGATATGTTGTAAGATCGCTATCCTTGCCGGATGCGCTAAAACTTTGAAAAGAGATGCTAAGTTATTTTGCTCTTTGGAAAACATTTCTGTTTTTGTAAGACCCATTCGTTTTAATTTTATATTGCAATATTACGATAATAATTAATTCTTAGCCATTGTCAGTAAAAAAAAATATACAACTTTTTTGAATGCGAAAAGAAATAGCGCTGGAAATTCAAATATGTTGATCCCTTTGAAGAAAAAGATGTTTTCGCCCGCATAAAGAAATTATCTTTTTCCACTGTCGTCCAAAGCAAATGATGTGTTTCTTGCAACTGTTATGGTACGGTTGGTGAGGAAAGAATACCATAAGTGTTGCAGTTGTAATGCGAAAAGACGTTTCCGACCACCGGAAGGAATTGTCTTTTCGCCCGAATTTGAAAATACACGACAATTCAAAAATTGTCGTGTATCTCTAATAATATGAATCATTTATAAATGACCTTCATCGGCGAATGATAAGTGGTCAGTTGATGTTAGAATGCAATGATCCAATAATTTGATGTTTAGAAATTCAGATGCACTTTTAATGCTTTGTGTAATTTTCAGATCTTCCGCAGAGGGCTTAAGATTCCCGGATGGATGATTGTGAGCCAGTATCACTGCTGAGGCATTACAAAGCAGTGCCACCTGCATGATGATACGAATATCGACAACCGTTGAAGAAATTCCTGATTCAGAAATTTTTCTTATTCCTAAAACTTTATGAGCCTGATTTAAATACAAGGCAAAAAATGATTCTCTGTAATCCATTTCATCCGCGTCAAAATGCTGACGGAAGACCTCTACTGCATCTCTTGAACTTCCTACCAATTTCTCAGAGTTTCATTTTCTGGAATAGCTTAATTTTATCTCGTTGACAATATTATATTTCATAGGTTTTGCTCTTGTACGGCAGAGACTTGAATTTCCCGTACTTAAATTTTAAACTGATAGTTAATTCATAATTAAAGTTTCTGCACCAGATTTGGCAAACTTTTCACAGAGGTCAAAAGCCTTTTGAGACTTCATCTGCGCAGTTCCGCCTAAAACAATGGATTGAAGTTTAGCTTCGTTATCTTTGTAATTTCGGACATTCTGGAAGTATCCTGTTACCGCATTGTAAGCGCCAAACAAAGTTCCTTTGGTGGTTTCAGTCTGTTGGCTTTCGCTGATCATCGCATAGGCGAATGCGTCATCAACGGTGTTTTTAAATACGGTAGACAGATCATCAAAACTGCCTTTCTGTAAATGGTTTAAGGTTTCTTTATTGGGACACAGTGCCAACTGAATTAATTTTTTCATTTCATTATCACCGACCGTGATTTTTGCCCAATGATTAAAAGTACTTTCCAATTCAGTACTCAGTTTATTTGCTAATCCCATCACCTTGTGGGCATCTTCCAGACGCTGTTTTGCGCCTGCGGTGTGTCTGATCCTTACCACATTACTCATATTTCGCAATGAGGCATTTAGGGTGTTTTGGCAAACTATCCGGACGGGTGTAAATGCAGCGGTAATGCTTCCGCTCCCGTCGTGCGAGGTGGTAAGGAAAATATATTTCTCTGTAATATCGTCACCGTTTCCAACTCTTATGTAGT
>Ga0308163_10002242_pt1 | contig 18173 bp, 23 predicted proteins | sample PhyTR1_FD_201037 | JGI IMG/M metagenome (GOLD analysis project Ga0308163, IMG submission 201037) | Phyllosphere microbial communities from UC Gill Tract Community Farm, Albany, California, United States - DLSLT.R1 | ecosystem: Host-associated > Plants > Phyllosphere > Unclassified | place: USA...
ACCCAACCCGCTCGACTGCCGAGGTCCGTTCCAAGTTCCGCGATATCGACCGCCGGCTTGCCGACATCGAGGTCATGTACACCAGCCGCAACAGCCGCCTCGCCGACGAGATCGACAGCCTGCGCTGAACGCGGCGGGGGCCAGTTTCTAGCTTTAATCAGGGGAGAATACCGATGTCTTGGGGTGGTCCAGGCTTCATCGTTGCCATCATCGCCATGTCGACCTTCGGATGGGTGTTCACCACCTGGATCCGCGCCCGGCACGGCTATCCCATCGAGAACGAATGGAGCGGCATCGCCAGCCGCACCGATCCCGACGCAGACCGCAAGCTCGCGCTGCTGATCGGGGAAAACGAAAAGCTCCACGGCAAGATCAGCCGCCTCGAGGAGCGCCTCGCGGTCCTCGAACGGATCGCCACCGACCCCGCCGAACGCACCGCGCGCGACATCGAGGCGCTGCGCTGAACCCCGGAAAGGACTCGAGCATGAACCCCGACATCGTCTTTCTCATCCCGATCCTGGGGATCAGCGTTGGGATCATTGCTGTCACCGGCGGCGTCATTATCCGCCCGTGGCTTCAGTATAAGGAGCGCAAGCTTGCGATCGAAGCCACGATGGTCGCCGAGAAGGCCGCGCAATATGCGGCCCAGACCGAGCGCCTCGAACAGCGTGTCCGAGTATTGGAACGCATCCTGACAGATCGCGGCGTCGACCTCTCAGACGAAATCGACCGGTTGCGCGACACTCCGCTCAACTAACCCCTACCCTTTCTTCCCCGAGGACATCATGATCATCTTTTTTGGAATACTCGCCGTCGTGACGGCGGGCTGTTGCTGGGCGACCGAAAGCATCGACCGTCCTCGCCGCCGCGCAGCGCGCGCGGCACGCCAGGCCACCCAGGGCTGACCAGCCCGAAAACGTAAAGGGAGAATGTCATGAACGGTGGAGAAATGATGGTCGTGTTGATCGTGCTGGTCGCGGTCGTCGGCAAGATCATCCAGGCACGCTACAAGGCGGCCGATCGGATCCAGCCCCAGATGCAGCAGGACAATGCGGACGCGGCACGCCAGCGTGACGAGATCCGCGTACTTAAGGAGCGGATCGCAGTGCTCGAACGCCTCGCAACCGAAAACAACGACAGCGGCGCCCGCCTCGATCGCGAGATCGAGAAGCTGCGCGACCGTCCGTGACCATCCCCATGACCATCTTTGCAGGAGCAGGGATCATGACCGACCCCAATGTTTATGTAACGATCGCGGCGGCAGGGCTCGCCGGTCTGGCGATGCTGACCTTCGCGATGCTCACCGGCTGGCGCGGCTGGTTGTCGTACAAGCTCGAACAACTTCACGCCGGCGGCAGCGCCAATGCCGGCCCCGCGCTTCCCAACGCCAGCGCGCGGATCGAGATTGCGGACCTCAAGGAACGCATCCGCAAGTTGGAAGCCATCGCCGCGGGCGTGGATCTGTAAAGCCGCACCGCGTTTCGCTACCCCGTTACGCTTAAGCGTGACGGGGTAGCCTGTATCCCTGGCACATGGGTCCACCAGAATCCGGGCCAACAACATCCGTTCGGGCCGAGCAAAGTCGAAGCCCCCCTACCGCCGCCCGACAATCTCCAAAGTCCGGGCATCGCGCTCGCCACCAAACCAGCGGCCCAGCGCCTCCCCGACCACCGCAGGCGCCCCCGCCGCCTCGAACAGCGTCAGCGATGACCGCAGCTTGATTGCATCAATCCCGCCAAACACGCCTTGCGCGGTTCCGCCCGACAATGCCTGCAACACCTCGACAGCGGACAGATAGCGCGGCCCCAACACCCCGTCAGCGAGATAGGCGCGCGCCTCGTCCAGCGAGGCAATCGCGAAATGGCGTGCGGTCGGGCTGTTGCCGAGCCCGGCAATCTGCGGAAAGATGAACCACATCCAGTGACTGCGCTTCGCCCCGGCCCGGATCTCGGCCAGCGCGGTATCGAACACCCCCGCCTGCGCCGTGGTGAACCGCTCCAGATCATATCCCGTCATCATCGCGTCCTTGCCGTTCGCGTATCAACGCGAGCGCATGGCGAAGGGTTCGTCAGTCCCCGTCGCCTGCCCGCGCCGCGCGCCAGCGCTTGAGCGCCGCGGCATAGGCCGTGTCCGCACGGTCGACCGCCTCTTGCAACTTGGCGCGCTCCGCCGCCTGGGCCCGCTCCAGATCACGACGCCGCCGGTCCAGCGCGGCCTGTTCGCGGGCGAGGGTCCGTGTATCGTCCTCATGCCGACGGCCCGCTGCCTCCAGTTCCGCCTCGGCGGCTTCGAGCGTGTCTGGCGATGGTCGCGGCGGTGGTGGCTTGGGCCTGACTTTCGGTTTGGCAGGCGTTTTGACCTTGGCCTTTGCGGAGGTGGAACGCTGGGGCTCATCCTCGTCGCCACTTGCGGCGCGATCGGGCCGTTCCACTGTGGGCAACGCCGCGATCTGCTCCGCGGTCGTCCCGCGCGATCGCTTGATGACCTTCCCCGGCGCGGCAAGCGGTTCCTCCGTCAACGCCGGATCGGTGACGATCTCCGCGACCCCGCGTGCGAACAGGTCGTGCGTACTACCCCACGCTTCGAGCGCAGCCTTCTTGGTAGGAGCCGCAACATAGGCGTCGTGAAACCCGATCGGGGTGCGAAAGACTTTCAGCGCGCGTGGCATATCGGGAGGCTAGCGATCCCGGGCACGAGCGACAATGCGCTCGGCCGGGCGCTCAGCCAGAAAGGTGGTGCGGGCGGTCGGAATCGAACCGACACTCCTTGCGGAACCGGATTTTGAGTCCGGCGCGTCTACCAGTTCCACCACGCCCGCACGCAAGCTCCGCTAGCGCAAGCTTGGCGGCGCTGCAACACCCTGATGCAGCGGGACGACAGCTTCGTTCAATTCACCGCCCCCCGCCGCCGATAGCTCAGCGCCTCCGCCACGTGCAGCCGGGTAACCCCCTCAACCCCTGCCAGGTCCGCGATCGTCCGCGCCGTCCGCAGCACGCGCGTATAGCCCCGCGCCGACAGTCGCATCGCCTCCGACGCCTGTGCGAGCAATGCGCGCCCCGCCGCATCCGGCGTCGCGACGCGGTCAAGCAGGGCACCGTCCGCCTCGGCGTTGGTGCGCACGCCCTCTTCGGCATAACGCTCGCGCTGGATCGTTCGCGCCGCGGCCACGCGCGCGGCGACCTCGGCGGACCCTTCTGCGGGCGGCGGCAGAACCAGGTCCGCGGCGCTCACCGCCTGCACCTCGACGTGCAGATCGATCCGGTCGAGCAGCGGACCCGACACCTTCGCCTGATAATCCACCGCACACCGCGGCGCGCGCGAACAGGCGCGCGTGGCGTAGCCAAGGTGCCCGCACCGACACGGGTTCATCGCCGCGATCAACTGCACGCGCGCCGGAAACGTCACATGCGCATTCGCCCGCGCCACGCTGACCGTTCCCGTCTCAAGCGGCTGCCGCAGCGAATCGAGGACTACACGCTGGAACTCGGGCAGTTCGTCGAGGAACAGCACGCCGAGATGCGCGAGGCTCACCTCCCCCGGCTTTACCTTCAGCCCGCCCCCGACCAGCGCCGCCATCGACGCCGAATGATGCGGCGCACGGAATGGCCGCGCGCGCGTCAGCCGTCCGCCGGTCAGCGTCCCCGCCACGCTCGCGACCATCGACACTTCGAGCGCTTCAGCGGCATCGAGTGGCGGGAGGATGCCCGGCAGACAGGACGCCATCAGCGACTTGCCCGACCCCGGCGGCCCGACCATGATGAGGTTGTGCCCGCCCGCTGCCGCAATCTCCAGCGCGCGCTTGGCGGTTTCCTGCCCCTTTACCTGTGCAAGATCGGGTCCGCGCGCGACTGGCTCGGTCTCGCCCGGACGTGGGGCTGCTAGCAGGCCGTGGCCCTTGAAGTGATTAATCAAGGACAAGATGTCGGGTGCCGCCAGCACCCCCTGCCCCGCCCACGCCGCTTCCGCGCCCTGCGCGATCGGGCAGATCAGCCCCTTGCCCAGTTCGGACGCATGCAGCGCCGCGAGCAACACACCCGGCGACGGCGCGATCCGCGCGTCGAGCCCGAGTTCACCCACCACGACATAGTCGCCAAGATCCTCTGCATCGACGATCCCCATTGCCGCCAGCAACGCAAGTGCGATCGGCAGATCGAAATGCGAGCCTTCCTTGGGGAGATCGGCGGGGGACAGATTGACGACGATCCGCTTGGGCGGCAGCGCCAGCCCCATCGACGCGATCGCCCCGCGCACTCGCTCGCGGCTTTCGCCGACCGCCTTGTCACCGAGGCCAACCAGATTGAACGCCGGCAACCCCGGGATGAGCTGCACCTGCACCTCGACGGCGCGCGCCTCCAGCCCCAGATATGCCACCGTGGACACGCTCGCTACCATCGCTTCCCCCCCGGGCCTGCGACGGGCTTAACCCAGCCGCCCGCGAAGTCCACCACCTTGCCAAGTGCCGCGCGCTTCCCACATGCTGTATCCATGCGACCCTCCCGCCATCCAGCGCTTCGGCTGACCCTGTTCGCGCTCGGCGTGATCGTGGTGATCGTGTCGCCGATCATCGGTGCGATTCCCGGACCCGGCGGGATCTTCGTGTTCGCTGCGGGGCTTGCGCTGATGTTGCAAAACTCCCTGTGGGCGAGGAAGCGGTTCGCGCAGGCCAAGCGGCGCTGGCCGCGGTTCGGTCATTATGCCGACATGGGGCTTCGACGACGCAGTGCCGCGCGTCGCCGAGCGCGTGCCCGCGCAATTGATGAGGCGCGCAATTGACTAGGCCGCCCTTTTTGCATAGGGGAACCGCTTACGAGGCCGTCCGCGTGGCGGCCCTTTTCTGTTTGCAGTCCTAGGGAATGAACGATGAAGCGGACCTTTCAGCCGAGCAATCTGGTGCGTGCACGCCGCCACGGGTTCCGCTCGCGCATGGCGACCCCGGGTGGCCGCAACGTGATTCGCGCCCGCCGCAACCGCGGCCGCAAGAAGCTGTCGGCGTAAACCGGGATTTACGCGGCGCGACCATCGAGACGATGGCGCGCCGCGCCGATTTCCTCGCGACAAATGCGGGGAAACGCGCGCCGATGCCGGGATTCGTCCTGTTGATGCGGCGGCGCGACGATGGCTCCCCGGCGATGCGCGTGGGGTTTACCGTCACCAAGAAAGTCGGCAACTCCGTCATCCGCAACCGGCTCAAGCGCCGGCTGCGCGCCTTGGCGCGCGAGCTGCTTCCGCAGGCCGGCGTGCCCGGTGCCGATCACGTGTTGATCGGACGGAGCGGCGGAATCGAGCGTGATTACGCGGCAATGCGCAGCGAACTGACCAAAGCCCTGGCTAAGGTGGTGCGGTGAGCGTGCCCCGTTCCGACGGCGCACGGTGATGTGCGGACGGCGCCCCACCCTCCTTGCCCGCGCGCTGATCCTGATCGCGCGCGGCTGGCAGGTCGGCCCGTCTGCGGTGCTGCCGCCAAGCTGCCGCTACCAGCCAAGCTGTTCCAGCTATGCAATTACCGCCGTTCGCCGCTATGGCGCTGTGAAGGGCGGATGGTTGGCCGCGAAACGAATCGCGCGCTGTCATCCCTGGGGCGGGTACGGACCCGACCCGGTCCCATGATCGCCGAAACCCTGATCGACGAACGGATACGACTCGCGTGAAGCACGACAGCAAGAATTTCATCCTCTTCGCGCTCTTTGCCGCGATCATCCTGCTCGGCAGCAACTTCATTACCCAGAAGTTCTTCCCTGCGGCGAACCCGCCTGCGACGAAGGTCGTGAAGGGCCAGTCGAAGGCGCTCGAAACCTCGACCGGCCCCGCCGCGGAGGGCGCGCTGGCGGTTCGCGATCGCAACGTCGTGCTGCGCGAGAGCGCCGGCCAGCGTGTCCGGATCGAGACGCCCAAGCTCAACGGGTCGATCAACCTCAAGGGCGCGTGGATCGATGATCTGACGCTGTCACAATATAAGGAAACGGTCGCCAAGGGCGCGCCGCCGATCCGGCTGTTCTCCCCGCGCGGGACCAAGGACGCTTATTACGCCGGGTTCGGCTGGTCCGGTGACGGCGTATCCGTCCCCAATGGCGACACCATCTATACCGCCTCGTCCAACGTGCTGCGCCCGGGCCAGCCGGTCACGCTGTCCTACGCGAACCCGCAGGGGCAGCGCTTCGCGCTGACCGTCGCGATCGACGATAAGTACATGTTCACGGTACGCCAAGTCGCCGCCAACGGGGGTGCAACCCCGATCGCTTTGCGCGCCTATTCGATCATCTCACGCACCGGCGTCGGCACCGAGGCCGATACCTGGACCAACCACGTCGGCCCGATCGGCGTGTTCGACAAGGGCGCGACCTACGACATCACCTACGACAATCTGAAGGGCAAGGATGCCTCGTTCTTCGGAAAGATCTGGGGCAGCGGTGCCAAGCCCGGCGAGAACATGTTCGACGGCAATGGCGGCTGGGTCGGCTTCGGCGACAAATACTGGCTCGCCGCGGTCATCCCCGATGCGAACAGCCCGGTCCATGCCGGCTTCACCGCCGCCAAGGGCGACACCTTCCAGGGCGGCTTCACGCTCGCCCCGCGCGTCGTCGCGCCGGGCAAGGCGCTGGTCACCACCGCGAAGCTGTTCGCCGGCGCCAAGGAAACCAATACGCTTGACCGCTATGAGGACCGCCTCGGCGTCCGTCATTTCGGCAAGGCGATCGACTGGGGCTGGTTCGAAGTCGTCGAGAAGCCGATCTTCAAATATCTCGACTGGTTGTTCCGCATGATCGGCAACTTCGGTGTCGCGATCATCCTGCTCACCGTCACGATCCGCACGCTGATCTTCCCGATCGCGCAGCGCCAGTTCGCGTCGATGGCTGCGATGAAGGCGATCCAGCCGAAGGTGAAGCTGCTTCAGGAAAAGTATAAGGACGACAAGCCGCGCCAGCAGCAGGAAATGATGGCGCTATACAAGACGGAGAAGGTCAATCCGCTGGCGGGCTGTGTCCCCACGCTGATCCAGATCCCGATCATGTACTCGCTGTACAAGGTGCTGCTGCTGACGATCGAAATGCGGCATCAGCCGTTCGTCGGCTGGATCCACGATCTGTCCGCGCCCGATCCTGCGACGATCCTCAACCTGTTCGGCTATCTGCCGTATCATCTGCCCGCGTTCCTCGCGATCGGGATCGTGCCGGTACTGCTCGGCGTGTCGATGTACTTCCAATTCAAGCTCAACCCCGCGCCGATGGACGATGCCCAGAAGCAGGTGTTTGCGCTGATGCCGTGGGTACTGATGTTCGTGATGGCACCGTTCGCGGTCGGCCTTCAGGTCTACTGGATCACGTCGAACCTGTGGACCGTCGCGCAGCAGCGGATGCTGTATGCGCGTCACCCGGGCATGCGCGAGCCTGCGCCTGCCGCCGCCAAGACTACCAAGGTTGCCAAGACATGAGTTTCGAACCCGAAGCGATCGAGGCGGCGCGCAAGATTTTCGCGGGCCCGGTGGCCTTCCTGAAGTCCGCGCCCGCGCTCGAGTTCCTGCCCAATGCGGACGTGCCTGAAGTCGCGTTCGCGGGCCGCTCGAACGTCGGCAAGTCGTCCTTGCTCAACGCGCTGACGCATCGCAACTCCTTGGCCCGAACCTCGAACACGCCGGGGCGGACGCAGGAACTGAACTTCTTCGACGTCGGCACGCCGCTGACGTTCCGGCTCGTCGACATGCCCGGCTATGGTTTTGCGAAGGCGCCCAAGGACATGGTCCGCAAGTGGCGCTTCCTGGTGAACGACTTCCTGCGCGGGCGTGACGTGTTGAAGCGCGCGCTGGTGTTGATCGACTCGCGTCATGGCATCAAGGACGTTGACCGCGAAATCTTGGAGATGCTCGACAAGGCGGCGGTCAGCTACCGCATGGTGCTGACCAAGGCGGACAAGATCAAGGCCAGCGACCTCGCCGAAGTGACCGAGGCGACTGCGGTGGAAGCACGCAAGCGGCCCGCCGCGCATCCGGACATTCTGGTGACGTCGAGCGATACCGGCATGGGGATTCCCGAACTGCGCGCTGCGGTGATCGAAGCGATCAGCTGAGGGCTGACAGGCTTTTCTGATACCGCTTCCCTCTTTGTTCTTCCCTCTCGTTCTACCGCTTCCCCGGCGTAGGCCGGGGCCCAGTAGCGGGCGTTGCGTTGGAGAGTCTGCGCGCAGTAACGCCGACCTTCACCACTGGGCCCCGGCCTTCGCCGGGGAAGCGGCAAAGTGGGGAAGCGTGTTTCCTCCCACATTAGACGTCCCCAGCATCCTGCCCTATACAGGGCGAATGACCTGCAAGACGCCCATGCCGCTCCGCCCCCTCCTGCTGGCGACCGCGTGCATCGCGAGCATCACCAGTGGGTCAAGTGCAGCGCTTGCCCAAAACCTCGCCCCGGCACCGTCGACGCAGACCACGCCTGCGTCTCCGCCAACCGACACGATCCGTCTCAGCGACGCCGAGCGCGACGCGATCCTCAACAGCAATACCGTGGAAAGCGCCGCCATCGCACGCGGTGAACGAAGCGAGTCCAACAAACCGGATCTCGGCATTCACGGCGAAGTCGGCGCAGCGATCGGAACGAACGGGTTTCGCAGCGCCTACGGCGTCGCTGCGATCCCGCTCGGCGACAATGCCGGAGCGGTCGTTTCCTTCGAGAGCACCCAATATGGTGGATACCGGCGCGGTCGTTGAGCAGCGGAATCCTGTCGGCACCCGTGGTGAAGATGGTCGCCGCCATCACCGTCGGCGACCATTCCCTCCGGACGTTATCCTTGCTCAGGCGCGCGCAAGGCGGCCCCGAACCACGGTTGCGCGACGGCGCAGCGCTGCGCCAATCCTCGCGAAGCCCGCCAGCATCATGCCCCAAGTCGCCAGTTCAGGAACCGCCGCGACCGGCTGGAAATTCGCGCGCTGCGCGACCGATCCGTCCTGCGTAGTGAACGCGCCGCCAAGATTGTAGCTCGTCGCGTTGGTCCGGAAAATGTAGGTTGCGCTGGTCTGGCCAGCGGCTTCCAGACCGTTGTCACCGAAATCGGCGCGGACGACCGACCCGCTACCGTTGCGCGACGTGGTGGTCGTCGATCCCGGCGGCCCCTGCAGATTGGGGTTGTTCGCCGCGGTAAAGATCCCGGCGCCATCGAAATTGGTGGCGTCGACCAGTGCATCGACGGTGAAGCCCAGGAAACCGCCACTGGTCAGGTTGAACACCTCGTCGCCCGGCAGGATCGCACTGATCGCGACCTGATAATAGAAATCGAGCGTACCCAAGGTGTTCTGATACACCGCGCTGCGCAGCAAACCGGTATAAGTGGTCGTGCCGAGCGTCCCTGTTTCGAGCGCGGCCAATTGCGGCCCGAACAGGTCGGGCGTCCATCTCAACCGTGATGGTACGTCGCCGCATATTCGACGGGGAAATTCACCGACCGCGCAATGAAACAATGCTCGTGGATCCGCGCGTGGATCGCATCCGCCGCCGCAACATCGCTCGCGGCGGCGAGCCTGATGCGCGGGCGCAGCACCGCCTTGACGAACCGGCCGGTCCCGTCTGGCGCGCTTTCCGCCATACCGAGCGGATCGTCGGCATAATCGGTCACCACGATCCCCGCCGCGCTCGCCAGATGAAGGTACCAGAGCATGTGGCACGCAGCGAGGCTCGCGAGCAGCAAGTCCTCGGGGTTGGGGAGCGCCGGATCGCCGCCGAGCCGCGGGTCGTTCGAACAGTGTACCGCGACACCGCCGGGGGTCGCCATGTCCCACGTCCGGTCGTATCCGCGATAGCTTTGCGTCCCGGCGCCACGATTGCCGGTCCACGCGATCCGCGCGGTGAAATCGTGGCTTGCCATGTTACCCCTCGACGATGTGCGGCACGAAACGCGCAGTATTGCCGGTGATCAGGCCGTCCTCACGGATTCCCATGCCGGCGGGTGCGCCGTCGACCATCCACGCACCGATCACCGGGCGCTGCGTACCGCTGCCGGGCAGGTCGTACAACGCCTGATAGACGAACCCTTCCGCGCCATAATCGCCTGCGCTCTCGGCAAGCGTCGCGCCGCCCTGCACCAGCGTCACGTTGGCCCCTTCACGCGCCAGCAGCGGCTTGCGGACATGATCCCCCGCAAGCGGCGTCCGCCGTGCCTCGAGCAGATTGGGGTGCCCGGGAAACAACTCCCACAACACCGCGAGGATCGCCTTGTTGCTCCACAGCATCTTCCAGATCGGCTCGATCCACAGTGTCGTGCCGAGGCTTTCGACGAGATCCTTGCCCGACGGCTCGTTGACCAGCCATTCCCACGGATAGAGGTGGAAGACCGCGTCGATCGCGGCATTGTCGAGATCGACGAAGCGCCGTCCCGCGCTGTCCCACCCGAGGTCCTTCATCTCGATCAGCCGCGTATCGATCCCGGCGGTCCGTGCGGTGTCGGCGAGATAGGCAGTGGTCACGCTATCCTCCCCCGCCGCGTCCGCGACATGCGCGAGGTACAGCGCGCTGCTCCCGGGCGGGGGTGCGATGTCACGCCATTTGGCGATCAGCGCGTCGTGGATGCCGTTATATTGGTCGGCTTGCGGATAGACGGCTTCCTTCCAGTCCCACTGGATCACCGCCGCCTCGACCAGCGAGGTCGGCGTATCGCAGTTGAACTCGAACAGCTTGGGCGGGCCCTTCCCGTCATAACCGAGATCGAACCGCCCGAAATTGAGCGCGGGCGGCTCCGCCTCCCACGAATCATGGATCGCATTGTGGCAGAAGTCCGGAATACCGAAGTTACCGAGCAGTTCGCGGTCGAGCACATGCTGCCCGGCGGCCACGAACATCTCGTACAATTCGGCGCTGGCGCTCTCGATCGTCGCGATCTGGGCAGGCGTGAAGGTATAGCAGGCGCTCTCGTCCCAATAGGCCTTGCCGTCCGCGGTGTGCCAGACCAGCCCAAGTTCCTCGACGCGGGCCTGCCAATCGGTGCGCGGAACGGTATCGATCCGGCGCATCAGGCGCCGATCCCGCCGCTGCGCCCACGCGCACTCGCGCCGAAGCCGCCACGCGTGACGGTTGCGGCGGATGCGCGCGAATAATTCACGCCCGCGCGCGGCGACAGGAAGCCACCCGTCACGCGCTGCCCCATCCCGGGCACGACGCTGCCGCGCGACAGATAATACCAGGTCGCCGCCCCCAGCAGCGCACCGTTCATGCCGCTTCCGCCATGGCCGCGCGCGCAATTGGCGTCTGCGACTCGTGCGCCCTTGTCGTCGCGGCACACCGCCACGTCGGATTTGGCGACATCGGTCGACGGACCGCAAGCACTCGCAAGCAACGCGGTCGCGACCGCACTGGTGATCGGCAGATATTTGGGATCGAAAGTACGTCTGGACATGCTCAACCTCTCGCGATTGACCGCATCATAAGCTGCATGTCGCGCTGCGGACAGCAAAACCGGGCGTGGCCAGGCGGAGCAATCATTCAAGACATCATCGAACACTTTTCGAGCAGCAGCCGATGACGGTCGGTACGACGGGGCATTACGTTCCTACGGGTGATGGCTGGCTTTGGGCTCCACCAGCGCGAGAAATGGCTTCGCCAGTCCGTGGTACAGCCGCTCCCGACACACCAACGTGCTCGCGGCATCCGCGATCAGCGCAGTCGCGAACAGCGGCAGGATCATCCCGCGCGCGGCGGTCGCTTCCATCACGATGATCACTGCGGTCAGCGGTGCGCGCACCACGCCGACGAAATACGCGATCATCCCGAGCAGCACGACCGCGCCCGCCGGTTGGCTGCTGAACACCCCCGTCAGCAGGTTCCCCAGGCCAGCCCCGACCGCCAGCGACGGCGCGAAGATCCCGCCCGGCGCGCCGCTCAGCGTCGTCGCGAGCGCCGCCAGGAACTTGGCGGGGCCGAACCATTGCGACTGCCCGCTCCCCTCGACCAGCGCACGCGTTGCGCCGTACCCGGTCCCCCAGGTGCCGCCGCCCGTCGCGATGCCGAGCACCGCGACAACCAGCCCACACCCCAGCGCGAGGAGCAACGGGCGCGACCGTGCCACCGCGACCGGCCGCCACTGCGTACCCGCGAAGCCGAGCACCAGCCGCGCGAACAGCCCGCCCGCCGCGCCACCGATCACGCCTGCCACGGGCGTCAGCGTCAACACCGCACTCACCCCAAGCGTAGACCGCATTGCGCCGAAATAGACATAGTCGCCGGCGATCCCGAGGCTGGTCAGCCCCGCAATCATCACCGCCCCCATCACCAGCACCGCGACCCGCTGTTCATACGCTGCGGCAAGTTCCTCGATCGCGAACGCCACCCCCGCTAGCGGCGTGTTGAACGCGGCTGCGACGCCCGCCGCGCCCCCCGCGATCAGTACGCCCGCAGTGATCGGCACGCGCAGATAATGGTGGACCTTGACCATGATCGCCGCGCTGACCTGGACCGTCGGTCCCTCGCGACCGACCGACGCGCCACCAAGCAGCATCACCACGGTCAGTAGCAGCTTGACCGCCGCGGTCGGCAGCGACACCAGTGCGGCGGCGGCCTGTGACTGCGGTGCGCGACTGGCGGCGATCACTTGCGGAATGCCCGACCCGCGCGCAAACGGCGCGATCCGGCGCGTCAACCACACGACCGTCACGAACACCGCCGGCGTCAGTAGCAGCGGCGCATAAGGCCACTGCGCGACGAACCGCGCAAATTCTGCCTGCGCCCGATCGCTGATCCCGGCAAACGCCAGCGCGGCCAGCCCGAGCAACACCGCCCCCAGCCCGGTTGCCAGCCGCCGTCGCAGCCGCCCGAGATGTTCCCCCGCCTGCCGCGAACCACGCCGCCTCCACACGATCGAGGCCAGACGGATCAGATGCGGGGCGTTCCGGTTCATCCGCTTGCTCATGCGACAGGAATCTTTGCGATGCCACCTCGGATCGGCGTTGTTGCGTCGGGTCCGGCACATGCCTAGGCTGGCCGCATGAAACTGATTATCGGCAACAAGGCCTATTCCTCCTGGTCCATGCGCGGCTGGCTCGCGTGCAAGCAATCGGGCCTGCTGTTCGAGGAAGCGGTGGTTCCGCTCTACGATGCCGAATGGGACAAGCGCCGCGAGGGCGACGAGTTCGCGCCCTCCTCCGGCAAGGTACCGATCTTGTGGGACGGCGAGGCGGTGGTGTGGGACAGCCTCGCCATCGTGGAATATCTGGCGGAAAAGACCAGCCGCGACCTGTTCTGGCCAGCAGACGACGCCGCCCGCGCAATGGCGCGCTCGATGGCGGCAGAGATGCACTCGAGCTTCACCGCGCTCCGCCGCAAGCACAGCATGAACGTCCGCCAGATCTTCCCGCCGCACGAACCGGACCCCGACGTGCTCGTCGACCTGCAGCGGATCATGGAGCTATGGGCGCAGGCACGCGCACGCTTCGGCGGCAACGGGGATTTCCTGTTTGGCGCGTTTGGCGCGGCGGACATCATGTACGCGCCCGTCGTCACGCGGATCGTCACCTACAGCCTGCCGATCGCGCGCTTTGCAAACGCCTATATGGACGCGGTGCTGCACCATCCCTTCGTCCAGGACTGGATCGCGCAGGCGCAGGAAGAGGAATGGGTGATCGAACAGTTCGAACAGCCCGCAACGACTGCGTAGCACCGGCCTGGAGCACACCACCGCCGTAGGCGAACGACCTACGGCAACCGCCGTGTGGGATACGGCGTGCCGTCCTTATGCGTGTAGCCGTCCGGCGTGAAACGCATGTCGATGTCGGCATACTCCCCGCCGAGCCGTTTTGGCCCCGCGCCGATCGCGACGAACACGCATGGCTGTTCGGTCCGGTTCTGCAGATGGTGGGCGTCGAGCACTCCTGCGGCAAAGGTCGCGACATCGCCTGCCTCAAGGACCGTTTCTCCGGCGTCCTCGACCAGAACCGCTTCGCCTGAGAGCATGATGATGAGCTCGTCCTCATCCGCATGCCAATGCCGCTGCGACGACCATGCCCCCGGCAACAGCGTGACGTGGCTCGCGCCGACATGCGTCAATCCCGCCACCGGCGCGGAGGCGGCGGTACAAGCGACCGGCGACCGGAGCATCGAACGGCGGCGGATAGCCGGTCGCGTTGGTTTGCGGAATTTGCGTTAGATCGATCTTCGGCATGGCGTTTCCCCCCGGAAGATCGTCATGGTGCCGCAGGCACCCGCTCCCCACAAGGCGAAGACCGCCAGCCCTGGTGGACCGACGGCCTCCCATCGCAACAGCCGGTACTGATCAGGCGTACACGACCCGCGGTGCCGCAGTCCGGCGCAAGCGCAAGCCGAGCCCAATCATGCCGAACCCTGCAAGCATCATCGCCCAGGTGGTGGGCTCCGGAACCGCGCTCTCGACGGCAGTGAACGAGAACTGGCCCGCATAGTCGCGCCCGTCCCCGCCCGGTCGCGCGATGGTGCCGCTGACGTTGTCGGCGCGCGAACGATCCCACGAAAAGCCCGTGAAGCTGTAGGTCGTGGTGCCCACGGTCGCGGACGTCGCGTCGAGCACGTCGTCGAACAGCACGTTGTAGATCCCGGAGATCTGCGCGCCATCGGCGAAGGTTAGCGTCATCTTGTAGGCCGGGTCCGATGCGCCCTTGGTACCCATCGGCCAGCCGTCACCGTTGATGCTGAAGCTGTTGAGCCCCGCCTCGGTCGGGTCGTTGAGCGCCTGCCCCTCCGGGTTCATCACATTGCCGATCGGCTGCTGGACGAACACGGTATTCGAACGGGTCGCGCTGGTCGTGTTCCAGATGGTGGCACCGTTCGATCCGGTCACGGCTGCACTGATGAGGTTGGCGGCGGCGTTCGCGCCGGTCGAGACGAATACGAGGGCAGTTGCAGCAGCGGTGAACAGGATGGTCTTATTCATTAACTTTATCCTTGGCGTGCAATGCTTCTCTTGCCGTCGACTTCGCAAGCCACGTGCCACTTCGCCTTTCCTGCGTTCCTTTATCGTTAATGCTTCGGCCTATTGTAAACGGGGGCGACGGTTTACCCGGAAAGCTTGCGGATGCGCCGACGGACGGGATTGAAAGCGATCGCCGCTTGGGCAATGTCCGGCGGATGGATCACACCCCCCGCTCACCGAATGTCGTCAGCCTCGCAACCGCGCTGCTCGCTTGCCCCAGCGTCACGCCTGCACGGGGGCCGGTGTTCGACGTGCTTTCCGATGCGCTGATCGCGCTGGGCTTCTCGGTCGACCGGTTCGTGACCGGCGACGTACCCGATGGCCCGGTCGAGAATCTCCTCGCAACGCGCGCCGGAAACGGTCGTCATCTAGCCTTTGCCGGGCATCTCGACGTCGTCCCGCCGGGTGACGGCTGGACGAACGACGCCTTCGCCCCGACCGAGCGCGGCGGCCTGCTTTACGGTCGCGGCGCGGTCGACATGAAGGGCGCCATCGCGGCGTTCGTCGCCGCCATCCCGGAAGCGCCCGGTGCGCCGCTCAGCCTGATCATCACCGGGGACGAGGAAGGCCCCGCGACCTACGGCACGCGCGCGCTGATCAATCGCATGCGTGCACATGGTGTAGCACCCGACTTCTGCCTCGTCGGAGAACCGACCTCCGCGCATCGGCTCGGCGACACGATCAAGATCGGGCGGCGCGGATCGGTCAATCTGTGGATCGCGGTTGCCGGTCTGCAGGGGCACGTCGCCTATCCGCACCTTGCCGACAATCCGATCCCCCGCCTCGTCGCGATCCTGGCGGAGATCGAAGCCATCGTGCTCGACGAGGGCAATCGCTGGTTCCAGGCGTCCAATATCGAGATCACCGACATCACCGTCGGCAACCCCGCGACCAACGTCATTCCTGCACGTGCAGAGGCACGGATCAGCATTCGCTTCAACGACGAGCACACCGGGGCCGGTTTGGTCGAACGCATCGAAGCAGTGGTTGCGCGGCACGACCCGAGCGCGACCGTGACCGCACGGATTTCGGGCGAAGCATTCCTGACCAAGCCCGGGCCGCTCTCGGCACTGGTCGCAGCGGCGATCGAGCGGCACACTGGAATCGCCCCGGAGCTGTCCACCACCGGCGGCACCTCCGACGCGCGGTTCCTGTCCGCGGTCTGCCCGACGGTCGAATTCGGGCTGCTCAACGCGACAATGCACAAGCTCGACGAAGCAGTCGCAGTCGACGACCTGATCGCACTGACGGCGATCTACGCGGACATCATGGAAAGCGTAGCCATTTGAGCGCTTCCCCGGCGCAGGCCAGGGCCCAGTAGCGAGCCGGACGGTGTCGGTCGCCGCGCGCGATGACAGCCATCATTTCTACTGGGCCCCGGCCTTCGCCGGGGAGGCGGCAGGGAACTGAAGGAACCAACGCAGCTGCCGGCATCCCTCAGCCCCTCCCTTCACAGCGCGTCGAAGTCGATCGGTGCGAACCGGTCGATCGCCGCATCTGCTGCAGGCATCGGATATTTGAGTCCGGTCGCGCAATTGAACAGCACCACACGCTCGTCCTCATCCACTTCCCCGGTCCGCAGCGCCTCGCGATACGCCGCCAGAGTCGCGCCGCCCTCGGGGCACAGCAGCAAGCCGTCTTTCTTGGCGCAGTCATCGACTGCCTTCAGGATTGCCGGGTCACCGACGCCGAGCGCCTTGCCGCCGCTTTCACGCACCGCGCGAAGGATCAGGAAATCCCCGACCGCCTTGGGCACCCGGATCCCCGCCGCGACGGTCGCCGCATCTTCCCAGCGCTCGGCATGTTCCTCGCCCGCTTCGAACGCACGCACGATCGGCGCGCAGCCGCTCGCCTGGACGGCATACATGCGTGGGCGCTCGGACCCGATCCAGCCGAGCTGCTCGAGTTCGTCGAACGCCTTCCACATCCCGATCAGCCCGGTGCCCCCGCCGGTTGGATAAAAGATCGCATCGGGCAACTTCCACCCGAATTGCGCGGCGAGTTCGAGCCCCATCGTCTTCTTACCTTCGATCCGATACGGCTCCTTAAGCGTCGAGAAATCGAACCACCGCCCTTCGGCCGCGCCCTTGCCGACGATCGCGCCGCAATCGTCGATCAGCCCGTTGACGCGGTAGACCCGTGCACCCTGCAGCGCGATCTCGCGCACGTTGATCTCTGGCGTATCCTCGGGACAGAAGACGATTGTCTCGATTCCACAGCGTGTGGCATAGGCCGCCAGCGCCGCACCGGCATTGCCGTTGGTCGGCATCGCGATACGCGTGACGCCCAGCTCCTTCGCCATCGCGACCGCCATCACGAGGCCCCGCGCCTTGAAAGACCCGGTGGGCAAACGGCCCTCGTCCTTGACCATGACGTTGGGGCTGCCCGCGCTCTTGGGGATGGCGAGCAACGGTGTCTCGATCTCGCCCAGACTGACGATGTTTTCGGTCCGGCGTACCGGCAACAGTTCGCGCCACCGCCAAAGATCCGTCGGGCGCGCGGCAACCTCGTCCCGAGTCAGCGCAGATTTAAGCGCAGCCAGATCGTAACGTACGAGCAACGGCCGTCCCGCCCTCGACAAACCATGCAGTACATCGGCCTCATAAATCTCCCCGGTGATAGAACATTGCAGATTTGTTACATACGTTTCACGGTCAGTGGTGGTGTTGTTCATAAAGTTTTCACCGTATTTGATTTGCACTGGATAATTGGATATGATGCTCGTCTAAGTTGTTACGTAATGGGCGTGCGGTAATAACGAGGAGCGCCAGCTGGGCTTGCTTAGGAACTGTACCTATGGGCATTCGAATTCCAAGAGGATGTTCGCACCGCGTGATCGTTCCGCCGACGTCCGAACCCGTCAGTGGCACGAACCGTCGAAACGTGGCTGCGACCTACTCCTAGAGGGTGACATTCCCTGTCGACCATCGATGGGAGGTGAAGTCATTCACTCACCATCGAAACACTCTCGCGCCTTATCAACGCCCGAACAGGGATAGCCATTGTCAGGAACACGTCTTGCGAATGCCAATCCGGACCGCACGCTCAACGTGCATGACTCACATGGGAAGCTTCCGATGATGATGCCCCGGATCGATGACACGCTTTTCCGAACTGCGCTGCATTATACGTCCGTTGCGCGGATCATGCAGCCGCTGACAACAGAGCGCCTGAAACGAGAGTTTGACCCAGAATGCGCCGAAAGGTGCCTGCTGCTATATCAGGATGATCGCCTTGCCGAGCCGCAGTTTTCGCCGTTTCTC
>Ga0308163_10002246_pt1 | contig 18141 bp, 16 predicted proteins | sample PhyTR1_FD_201037 | JGI IMG/M metagenome (GOLD analysis project Ga0308163, IMG submission 201037) | Phyllosphere microbial communities from UC Gill Tract Community Farm, Albany, California, United States - DLSLT.R1 | ecosystem: Host-associated > Plants > Phyllosphere > Unclassified | place: USA...
GGTGATCAGGTTAGTGTGCAGCCGCGACCAGCGCCGCGTTTGCGCGTCGTAGCGGTTGATGACCAGGTCGCCCCGGCCGGAACCGCCCAATCGGTAGAAAAACAGCAGGTTGCCGTCCGGCAGGCGATAGAACTCGGGATACGACACCGACGCCTCGTCGGCGCCGACCATGGCCAGCTTGGCGCCCAGTTCCAGCGATCCCGGCTCGACGCTACGCGCGTAGCGCAGCGCGTTGTTGTGGTGGTCCCACGACACATGCAGATAGCCGGCGCCGTCGAGCATCAGGCTGATGGCGTTGTGGGCGTCGGCCGCGTTGCCCCGGTATTGCGTGCGGCGCGTGGTCCATTGCGACGTGCCCAGCTTGCGCTTGCCCAGCACCAGATAGCGCTCGGCGTCGTAATAGCCGACGTACTGCGTGTGCAGGTCGGAGACGAGCGAATTCTTGCGGAACACCACCGCATTCACCGAATTATTGGCCCAGCCTTGGCCAACCACCGATTCCACCGGTTCGGCCGGTTGGGCCAATGCGGCCGATTTGGCCGATTTTGCAGGGGCCCCGACCGGATCGAGCGCCGCCGCCGGGAGGGCGACCAGCAGGGACAGCGACAGCGCCGGCAACCAGCATTTATTCATCTCACGCGTCCTCATTGAGCAATATCAAATGCAACTTTAGTTTCTTTAAGGAAAATATGCCATATAATATCCTTCGTTCCACCCGCGCCCAAAAAATGCCGCCATGACCACCGAAACACTCGACACCGTCCCCAGCGATGCTCCCCTGGAGTTCTGGGAGCACCGCATCAAAGCCAGCCGCTGGCTGCTCACCAAGACGCTGGCGCTGGGCACATGCGCGGCCGTGCTCGGCGTATTGGGACAGGGCTGGCTGGAGGCCGCGGCACCGTTGTTTCCCTTCATCAGCCAGAATTATGGCATCTGGCAAGCCGGCTATCTGCTCTCCCTGCTGATCATTTTCTTTATCTGGGCCGCCGCGATGCGGCAAAAAATGGGGCTGCTGGAAAACAGCAAGAAGGGTTTCGAGGTGCAGCTGCGCATCGCCGAGTACAACGAGCGCCGCGCGCAGCAGGCGCGCGAAGTGCGGGAGCGGCGCCAGAAAATGGAAGAGGACCGCGACCCGGTCCTGTTCTTCAAGAGCGCCACGCGCAGCAAAAAATTCGACTATTGATTCATTCGTAGCGCAGGCAATCGACCGGCAGCAGCTTCGACGCCCGCCGCGCCGGATAGAAACCAAAGAACACCCCCACCAGGCTCGAAAATCCGCACGCCACCACCACCGCCTGCATGGTGATGAACACCTCGAACTTGCCGGTGGCGGTGATCGCAGCCGCCGCCGCCGTCGCCAGTAAAATCCCGAACACCCCGCCCACCAGGCAGATGACCACCGCCTCCGTCAGGAACTGCAGCAGCACGTCGCGCGGCTTGGCGCCGATCGCCATGCGGATGCCGATCTCGCGGGTGCGCTCGGTCACCGAGACCAGCATGATGTTCATGATGCCGATGCCGCCGACAATCAGCGAGATGGCGCCGATCAGGCCAAGCAGCGCGGCCAGGCCGGCGCTGATGGTCTTGGCGGTCTCCGCGAACGAGGCCAGGTTATCGATGCGGAAATCGTCCGGCTGTTCGAACTTGATGCGGTGGCGGTCGCGCAGCGTTTCGTTGATGTCCTGGATGGCGTCCTGCAGGTTGCCGCCGGATTTACCCTGCGCCACCACGTAGTGGACATTGCCCGGGAACTGCATCTTCACCAGGTTGGCGGCGGCGGCGGTGATCGGCACCAGCACGTAGTCGCTCAAATCGCCGCCGTCGACCTGCTTGCCCTCGCCGTACAGCACCCCCACCACCTGGAACGAGACGTTCTCGATGCGGATGTACTTGCCCAGCGGGTCGATCTTGTAGAAGAATTGGTCTGCGATCTTGCGGCCGATGACCACCATGCGCGCGGCCGAGCGCACGTCCGCCTCGCTGAAGGCGCTGCCCTTGTCGATCTTCCAGCCGCGGATCTTGAACATGTCCGGCGTGACGCCATGCACCGTCTTCGACGCGCTCTCGTTGCCGACCGCGAGATTGAAGCCGCCCTGCAAGGTCGGCGCCGCGCCGGCCAGCGACGACAGCCGGTTGAGCGCCGCCGCGTCGAGCATCGTCAGCGCCGGCGCGGCGCCGTTGCGCAGGCGCTGTTGCTGCGCGCGGTCGCCGCCGGGGGAGATGAACAGCATGTTGGTGCCCAGCTGCTCGAGCTGCTTGGAGATGAAGCGTTTCATGCTGTCGCCGACGGCCAGCAGCAGCACCACCGAGGCGATGCCGATGATAATACCCAGCATCGTCAGCAAGGTGCGCAGGCGGTTCGCCAGCATCGAGCGAAACGCCTCTATGGTTATCTGCAAGGGATTCATGGCGCCACCATCTGGCTCAGCGCCATGTCGCGCAATCCTTCGGCGGCCGGGCCGTCGTACAGCACGTGGCCGTCCTTGAGGCGCATCAGCCGCTTGCTGTAGGCGGCGATGTCCGGTTCGTGCGTGACCAGCAGGATGGTGATGCCGCGCTCTTCGTTCAGCTGCTGGAACGAGCGCATGATTTCTTCGCTGGTCTGCGTATCGAGATTGCCGGTCGGTTCGTCGGCCAGGATCAACGGCGGATCGCCGACCAGCGCGCGGGCGATCGCCACCCGCTGCTGCTGGCCGCCGGACAGCTGGTTCGGCGTGCGCTTCGCATACTCCTTCAATCCCACGCGCTCCAGTTCCACCAGCGCCTTGGCGTGCGCCTTCGCGCGCGAGACGCCGGCGTAGATCAGCGGCAGCGCGACGTTCTCGGCCACGCTCATGCGCTTGATCAGGTTAAAGCTCTGGAACACGAAGCCGATGGTGCGGTTGCGGATGGTGGCCAGTTCCGCGCGTGACAACGTCAGTGTATCGACGCCGTTGAGGAAGTAGCTGCCGCCGGTGGCCTGGTCCAGGCAGCCGAAGATATTCATCAAGGTCGATTTGCCGGAGCCGGACTGCCCCATCACCGCCAGGAAGTCGCCGCGCGGCACCACCAGGTCGATCCCGAACAGCACCCTGGTCTCGACGCCGCCCGAGAAGTAGCTCTTGGTGACGCCGCGTATGTCGATCAGCGGACCGTCGGCTTGGAGCGTCATCAACGCACACCATCCTTGTTGTCGGCGATCGCGCGGGTGACAACCTTGTCGCCCTTCTTCAACGCGCCGCCCACCACCTCGGTGTAGCGGAAGTTCGACAAGCCGATCCTGATATCCATCGGCTGCGGTTGATTGCTGGCGTCGAGCGTGTAGATCTTGAAGGTGCGCGTGAGATCGGCCTTGGTGCGGAAGGCGGCATCGTCGTCCGGCGGCGGCGCGTCCAGCGCTTCATTGGCGGTGGCGGAGGTGGCGCCGGCCTTCGCGACCTTGGCCGATTTGGCCTGCCGCTCGAGCTCCTCGTCGCTGAGGCGGAAGCGCAGCGCGGCGGTCGGAATGCGCAATACGTTCTCGCGGTTGCCCACCAACAGGCGCACCTGCGCCGTCATGCCCGGCTTGAGCAGCTCGTCCTGGTTGTCGACGTCGAGCACCACGTTATAGGTGACGACGTTTTGCACCACGTTGGCGGCCAGGCGGAACTGCCGCATGCGCGCCTCGAACTCCCTGTCAGGATAAGCATCGACGACAAAGCGCGCCTGCTGCCCGTCCTTCAGCGCGCCGACGTCCGCCTCCGAGACGCTGGTATCGATCTGCATCTTGGTCAGGTCCTGCGCGATCTGGAACAGGGTCGGCGTGGTGAACGACGCCGCCACCGTCTGCCCCAGGTCCACAGTGCGCTTGATGATCACGCCGTCGATCGGCGAGCGGATCACGCTGTTGTTCAGATCCGCCTGCGCGCGCGCCAGCTGCGCCTGCGTCAGCTGGATGTTCGCCTGCGCCACGTCAACCTCGCGCTTGGACTGGTCCAGCGCCAGCGGCGAGATGAAGCTTTGCGTGACGAGGGTCTGGTTGCGCTGGTGCGTGGCCTGCGCCAGCCGCAGCGAAGCGCGCGCCGACGCCAGTTGCGCCTCGCCCTGGCGGATCTGCGCGTTGAAGATGGTCGGATCGAGCGTCAGCAGGATCTGGCCCTTCTTCACGCGGTCGTTGAAGTCGGCCTTCAGCACGTTGACGGTGCCCGATACTTGCGAGCCGATGTTGATCAGGGCGACCGGGTTGATGGTGCCGGTGGCCGTCACCGTCTGGGTGATGGTCCCGGTATCGACGGCGGCGACGCGGAATCGTGGCGCTTCCACCACAGGGGTCTGGCTTTTGGTATAGAACGCCAGGGCGGCGGCGCCGATCGCGATCACGCCAACCGCCAGCGCGATCTTTTTCTTGGTGAACAAGGCCATCGTTTTTTATCTGTCCCATAGAGGCGATCCGGCCATATGCGGATCGGCCCGGCAAGTATTGAGCAGTTTTGCAAAAAACGCAATCCAGTGCTGGACATCGCCGTCCCGTAAAAGGGGGATGGAGGCGGTTATCACTTAGGGGATGGGACTGCGCCCCCTGATGTCGGGATATGCAATTTTGCAATCCGGCTTTGCAGGAATGGCCGTTCCCAGCGGCCCAAATCGGCCCTACCATGCACTCCATCGCCAAGCCACAACGGCCGGCGAGCGGTCCTACCCCACGGAGCAAAACATGAACGCATCCCTACACGAATCCCTCACCGTCACGGTCGCCGACGGCAGCTTCCAGTGCTACGTCGCGCGGCCTTCCGCCGCCAGCGGCGACGCGCCGGTTATCGTGGTGCTGCAGGAGATTTTCGGCGTCAACGCCGGCATCCGCAGCATCTGCGACGACTACGCCGCCAAGGGCTACATCGCCGTCGGCCCCGACCTGTTCTGGCGCGCCGCGCCGGGCCTGGACATATCCGAGGCCAACCCCGGCGACTGGGAACGCGGCTTCGCGCTGTACAGCGCCTATGATTTCGGCGCCGGCGTCGGCGACATCGCCGCCACCGTGGCCGCCGCCCGCGCGATGGCGGGCGCCTCCGCCAAGGTCGGCGTGACCGGCTACTGCCTCGGCGGGCTGATGACCTTCCTCAGCGCCGCCCGCGCCGACGCCGACGCCTTCGTCGCCTACTACGGCGGCGCCACCGAAAACTATGCGGCCGAAGGCGTCAACATCAAGCGCCCGTTGCTCTACCACCTGGCCGGCGACGACGAATACATCGGCAAGGACGCCCAGGCGGTGATCAACGCCGCGCTCAAGGACAACGCCAACATCGAGATGCACACCTACCCGGGCTGCAACCACGCCTTCGCCCGGCCTGGCGGCGACCATTACGACGCCCAGGCGGCCACGCTGGCCAACGGCCGCACCGACGCCTTCTTCAAACTGCACCTGAACTGATTTCGCTCCATCACATCAACCCACAAGGCAAAACAATGTCCAGCAACGATAACAAGCAAGTCAATCCATCCCGCCGCTCCGCCATGGTCGGCGGCGCGTTCGCCGCGGCGGCCGCCGTCGCCACCGCGCTGCCGCTGGCCGCCGTCAGCAACGATAGCCAGGCCGCCAGCGCCGGCAAGGTGCAGAAGACCGCCAGCACCATCACCACCCGCGACGGCGTCGAGATCTATTACAAGGATTGGGGGCCCCGCAACGGTCAGCCGGTGATCCTCAGCCACGGCTGGCCACTCAACGCCGACAGCTGGGAATCGGCGGCCTTCCACCTGGCGAACAACGGCTTTCGCGTGGTTAGCCATGACCGTCGTGGCCATGGCCGTTCGAGCCAGCCCTGGGACGGCAACGACATGGACCACTACGCCGACGACCTGGCGCAGCTGATCGAGGCGCTCAATCTGAACAACATCATCCTGGCCGGCTTCTCCACCGGCGGCGGCGAGGTGGCGCGCTATGTCGGCCGCCACGGCACCAAGCGCATCGCCAAGCTGGCGCTGATCTCCGCCGTCACGCCGCTGATGCTCAAGACCGACACCAACCCGGGCGGCCTGCCGCTGTCGGTGTTCGACGGCATCCGCGCCGCGTCGGAAGCCAATCGCGGCCAGTTGTACCTGGACTTCGCCTCCGGCCCGTTCTACGGCTACAACCGCCCCGGCGCCAAGCCGTCGCAAGGCCTGATCAACGCCTTCTACAGCCAGGGCATGCAGGCCGGCCACAAGAACACCTACGACTCGATCGCGGCGTTCGCCCAGACCGACTTCCGCGACGACCTGAAAAAATTCGACAAGCCGACCCTGATCATCGCCGGCGAGGACGACCAGGTGGTGCCGATCGACGCCGCCGCCCGCGCCGCCGCGAAGATCGTCAAGAACGCGAAGCTGATCACCTATCCGGGCGCGCCGCACGGCCTGACCGACACCCACAAGGAGCGCTTCAATGCCGACTTCCTGGCCTTCGCCAAGTCTTGACAGGACGTGAAAGAGATGCCCGCGCTGCTTGGGGTCAAGCGGCGCTGGGCAGAGCATTGGGTAGTGAAGGTGAAACCCGGCCTTAGGCCACCAGACGCAGCTCGCGGCCCGCCATGCGCGCCATCACGGCGATTACATGGTCGATCTGCGCCCGCGTGTGGCCGGCGTTCATCATGAAGCGCAGGCGCGCCTGGCCCACCGGCGCGGCCGGGAACTGGATCGCGTCGACATGGATACCCTCGCGCCGCAGTTCGATGGCGTAGCGCTGGCACGTCTCGGCGTCGCCGATCAACACCGGCAGGATCGGCGTCTGCGTCGAGATGATGGTGTAGCCCAGCGGCGCCATTTTCTCGATGAAGTAGCGCTGGTTGTCCCACAGGCGCTGGCGGCGCTGCGGCTCCTCCTCCAGCAAATCCAGCGCCGCCAGCAGCGCGGCCGCTTGGTCGGGCGGCGGCGGGCAGGTGAAGCCGTAGGCGGAACTGGTCAGGCGGATCACGTCGGCGACGTCGCGCTCGACGGCGACGAAGCCGCCGATCGAACCGAGCGCCTTGCTCAGGGTCCCCATCTGCATGATGTTCTCGCTGTAGCAGTTGAAATGCTCGGAGGTGCCGCCGCCGTTGGCGCCCAGGATGCCGGTGGCATGGGCGTCGTCGATGTACAGCAGCGCGCCATAGCGCTCGGCCAGCGCCACCAGCTCCGGCAGCGGCGCGATGGTGCCCTCCATGCTGAACACGCCGTCGCTGACGATCAGCGGCGTGGTGCCCTCGCCGCTGCCCGCCTTCAGCAACGCCTCCAGGTGGTTCATGTCGCAGTGGCGGTAGTTGTAGCGCAGCGCGCCGGACATCTGGATGCCTTCGCGGATGCTGATGTGATTGAACTCGTCCGAGTAGTAGGCGTACTTGTGGCGCTTCTTGGTGCGGAAGCCGTGCAGCCGCGCCAAGGTGGCCGCCTTGACGATCGACGACAGCACGCCGATGTTGGTCATGTAGCCGGTCACGAACAGCACCGCGTCGCTCTTGTGCTTGAGCGCCCCGAGGCGGCGCTCAAGCTCCCGGTAGACTTCCAGGTCGCCACCGAGCAGGCGCGATTCGCAGTTGCCGACGCCGTAGCGGTCCAGCCCCTGCTTGGCCGCCGCCACCAGGCGCGGATGGTTGGCCAGCGCCAGGTAGTTGTTGGTGCTGAACGAGACCACCGTCTCGCCGCCCGTGACAAAGGTCGGATCGGGCAAGGTGCTGTGCACCAGCGAATTGTGGTGGATCGGATGGTGTTGCAGCCAGTGGGCGATGTCGCTTAAATCATGCATGGTGGTGGAGAGTCGAGTGATCGTGTATCCATGATAGGAGTGCACGCCTCTCCGCAAGCTTGCGGTCACATTACAGCCAGGATAGCTTGGCGCCGAAGCGCACCGCAGCCACTGGACTCCGGCGTCACCCCGGCGCCAGCGGCAGCAGGATGCGCGCGACCAGGCCGGGCGCGCCGTCCTCCAGCGTCAGCATGCCGCCGTGCGAGGTGGCGGTGGCACTGACGATCGACAGTCCCAGGCCGTTGCCGGGCAAATGGCGGCTCTTGTCGAGGCGATAAAACCGCTGCGTCACCTTGTCGCGTTCCGCCGCCGGGATGCCGGGGCCGTTGTCGTGGACGGCGATCGACGCCTGGCCGTGGTGCAGGCCGGCGCGCACGCGGATGGCGGCGCCCGGTCCGGCGTATTTGATGGCGTTGTCGAGCAGGCTGGCGACGGCGCTGGCGAGCAGATTGCGGTCGCCGTCGACGTACAGCGAGGCCGGCGCGTCGACCGTCAGCGCGATGCCGCCATCCTCGGCGATGGCCTCGTACATTTCGCCGATGTCGGCCACCACCCGCCCCAGGTCGAGCCGCTCGAACAGGCGCGCGCGCATGCCCGATTCGGCCTCGGCGATCTGCAGCAGGCGTTCGAACAGCCGTATCAGATCGTCGATGTCGTCGATGGCGTCGTGGGCCGCGCCGGACAGGCGCGGCACCGTCATCTCGTGGCGCAGCGCGTCGTCGAGCCGGCCGCGGATGCGGCTCAGCGGCGTGCGCAGATCGTGGGCGATGGCGTTGGACACGTGGCGGATGCCCTCCATCAGCAGCTCGATGCGGTCGAGCATGCGGTTGATGTCGCGGTTGAGCAGCGCGAATTCGTCGCCGCCGGAGACCGGAATGCGGTGACTGAGATTGCCCGCTTCGATCTGGGCGGCGGTGCGGCGTATCTCGCCCAGCCGCCCTTCTATGCCGCGGCGGAACAGCCATGCGCCACCGACGGTCAGCAGCAGCGAGACGCCGGCGCCTGCCAGCAGCGCGCGCCAGATCACTTCGCGCACCGCGTGCTGCTCGCTCAGGTCGCGCCCGACGATCAGCAGGCCGCCATCGGCCATCGGCCGCAGGTACAGGCGCGCCGGCCGCTCATGGCCGCCGCGCTTGACCACCGTGGTGACCATCATCGCCCGGCGCCGCTGCGGGTCCCCGACCCCGGCGCCGGCCGGCACGGCGTCGAGGTTGCCGGCGGCGGGCACGCCGTTGCCGGTGATGAGCTGGAAGATCTCGCGGTCGCTGTCGACGCCGTCGGCAAGCTGGCGCCGCACCTCCTCCACCAGCGCGCCGTGGCCGGGGAAGCCGGCGTGTTCGAGCAGGCGCCCCGATTGCATGACGATCTTGCCGTCGAGGTTATCGTCGAGCACACCGATGGTGCCGGTGTAGAACACCGCCGACACCACCACGATCGAGAAAGTGCCGAGCAGGCCGTAGCCCAGCGCCAGCTTGGCGGCGATCGAGGCCCGTCCGAACGGCCCGAAAGTCCGCTTGACCGGAGCCGCGCCAGATTGGGAGGACGGGTCGGGCAGATCAGCCAAGCGCCTGCCCCGCGTTGTCGGAGGCGCCGGCGCCCATGCGGTAGCCGACGCCGCGCAGCGTGTGGATCAGCATCACCGGGAAGTCCTTGTCGACCTTGGCGCGCAGGCGGCTGATCTGGACATCGATCACATTGGTCTGCGGGTCGAAGTGGTAGTCCCACACCGATTCGAGCAGCATGGTGCGGGTGACGACCTGGTTCTCGTTGCGCATCAGGTACTCGAGCAGCCGGTACTCGCGCGGCTGCAAGGTGATGACCTTGGGGCCGCGCGTGACGCGCATGGTGCGCAGATCCAGGGTCAGGTCGGCCACCTGCAACCGGGTGCTGTCGGCGCCGGGGGCGCTGCGCCGCAGCAGCGCCTCGACGCGCGCCAGCAGCTCTGAGAAGGCGAACGGCTTGGACAGGTAGTCGTCGGCGCCGCCGCGCAGGCCCGTCACGCGGGCGTCGATGGTGGTCAGCGCGCTGACGATGATGACGGGGGTGTGCTTGCCAAGCGCGCGCAGCTTGTCGACGATGGACAGGCCGTCGATACGGCCCGGCAGCATGCGGTCGAGGATGATCAGGTCCCACTGCTCGCCGGTGGCGTAATCGAGTCCGTCCGGACCGGTCGCGCAGGCGGTGACCAGATAGCCCGCTTCGCGCAGGCCCTTGCAGATGTAGTTCGAGGTTTCCACTTCATCTTCGATGACCAGGCAGCGCACGCGGTTCTCCATCATATTGGGGCGATGGACGTATTCTACCTGCTTGGGGGAAGGACAACCGGGTGAACCCCCGCCCGGACGACGTCGTTGCGTCGCACAGGGGGTAGCGCCATCATGGTAGCGCCATTAATGAGGACCGTCGCCAGGGCGTGGAGTTCGGTGACCATGATAGCCGCCCGCCTCGGTAAAAGATTTGCGCCAGATCAAACCGTGCGGTCGCGCGGCGCTGCGCGCTTGCCGCCGTGGCGCGCCGCCAGCTCGCGGTACAGCGCGTGGTAGTTCTCGGCCATGCGTTCGGCGGTGAACAGCTCCCAGTAGCGCGCCTCGGCACGGCGGCCCATCTCGGCGGCGCGCTCCGGCTGCTCCCACAGCAGGCGCATGGCGCCGCTGAAGGCTTGCGGGTCGTTGGGCGGCACCACCAGGCCGGTCTCGTTGTCGATGTTGATGTAGGTGGTGCCGGTGCCGATCTCGCTCGAGATCATCGGCTTGCCGAACATCGCCCCCTCCAGCAGCGAGATGCCGAACGCCTCCGAGCGCAGGTGCGACGGGAACACCATCGCGTAGCACAGCGTGAGCAGCGCGATCTTGTCCTCCTCCTCCACCGCGCCGACGAATGTCACGTGGGTCAAACCCAGGCGGGCGGCGTGTTCCTTGAGTTCCTGTTCGATCGGGCCGGCGCCGACGATCACCACCGGATAATCGATGTTGGCCATGGCGTCGAGCAGGATGTGCAGGCCCTTGTAGTAGCGCAGCACGCCGATGAACAGGAAAAAGCGCTCGCCGCAGCGTTCGCGCCATTTGTCCATCACCGCCGCCGACGGCTGCGGGTAGATGCTCTTATCGAGGCCGTAGGTGATGGTGCGGGTCTTGTGTTCGAAGCGCTTGAGCACCGGCGACGAGGCCAGATAATTGGGCGAGGTGGCGATGATGGTGTCGACGCTGCGCAGGAAGCGGCGCTTGAGCGGGCTGTAGACGCGCAGCAGGTTCTTCTGGCGCACGATGTCCGAATGGTAGGTCACCACGCTTGGCTTGTTGATGCGGGCCATGAAGTGGGCGACGTCCATGAACGGCCATGGAAAATGATAGTGGATCACGTCGGCCTTGCGCGCCAGGCGCGCCAGCGCGCGGATCGCCGCGAACGAAAAACCGGTCGAGGCGATCTCGAAGTCCATGCGGACCCGATGCACGGTATGGCCCTCGAACTCGATCTGCGCCGGACCGCTGTCGCGGGTCAGTGTCAGCACTTCGTTGGTCACGCCGAGGCGGCCGGTGCCCACGCACATCTGGCGGATGACTTGCTCGATTCCGCCCCAGCTGTCGGGGTAGTAGGTCTTGTAGAAATGAAGGACGCGCATGGCTAGTGGACGGGCTGCTCTACGCAGCCGCGGTTAATGGGGCATTAATGTGACAGGACGTCATGATACACGGCGGCGGTGCGGCGGGCCGCCTGGTCCCAGGTCAGTTCCAGCGCGCGGCGCTGGCCGGCGAGGGCCAGGCGCTGGCGCAGCGCGTCGTCGCGCACGATGGACGTCATCGCGGCGGTCATCTCCGGCACCGACAGCGGATTGAATTCCAGCGCGGCGCCGCGCGCCACCTCCGGCAGCGCGGTGGCATTGGAGCTGGCCACCGGCAGGCCGATGGCGAAAGCCTCCACCAGCGGCAGGCCGACGCCCTCGTACAGCGACGGGAACACCAGCGCGCCGGCGCCCGCGTACAGGTGGCGCAGCTGGCCGGGATCGGTCAGGCGGTCGAGCCAGACGACGTTCTCGCCGTTCTGGCGCGCCGCGCCGATGCGCTTGACGTCGTCGTCGCTGGACCAGCCGGGCGCGCCGACGATCACCAGCTGGCGCGCCGCCCGCAACACCGGCGGCAGCGCCAGGTAGGCCTCCAGCAGGCGGCCGACGTTTTTGCGCGGCTGCAGCGTGCCGACAAACAGGTAGTAACCGGCGCGCAGCCGGTGCTGCGCCAGGGTGGCGTCGCGCGCGGCCTCGGGCGGCTGCTCGAACCACTCGGCGCCGACGCCGTGGTGCACCACGCTGATGCGGCGCTCATCGACGCCGAAGAATTGCACCAGCTCGGCCACGGCATGCTGCGAGAGGGCGATCACATGATCGGCCTTGCGGGCCGCCTTGGCCTGCAGCCAGTTCTTCAGGCGGCGCAGCTTCGGGCTACACCATTCGGGATGGGAGATCGGCAGCGCATCGTGCAGCGTCGCCACGACCGGGCAATCCATGCGCACGATGCGGTAGTCGGTGGCGTGGAACAAATCGAGCGGCGGCGCGTCCTTGCCCATCACGCGGCTCGCGTTCAGGTGCACGCCGGCCGGCAGGATCATGTCGCCCAGTGTCGCCAGCGGAAATGACAGCGGCAGCGCGCGGCCCACCGTCAGGCGGCCGGCGTCGCCGGGCGGGGCGAAGCTCAGTGGCAGCACCTCGCAGCCGGCCGCTGGCAGGTGCTCGAGCAAGGCGAGGCTATAGACGCCGATGCCGTCCAGGCGCCCGCCGGTGAGCACCGGTTCGACGGTGGTGGTGGACAGGCCGACGCGCGGCAGTGACATGGCGCTCACGGCACGCTCGCCGTTCAAGCCTGGTACATCCAGCGCAGCGTGTCGGCCAGCGGCACGGTGTCGACCGGGCCGGTGACGGCGGCCAGGCGGCGGTTATCGCCGACCAGGCGCACCACTTCGTTGGCGCGCACGAAGGCGGGGTTGACGTGGACGTTGATCTTGTAGCCGGCGATGTCGGCCATCATGTCGAGCGCCTCGCCAAGCGAATGGGCGTGGCCCGAACAGATGTTGAAGGCCTGGCCGGCGGCGCCCGACGCGGCCAGCAGGCGGCGGTAGCTGCGCGCCACTATGCGCACGTCGGAAAAGTCGCGCCACACGTGCAGGTTGCCCAACTCGATGTCGGCCGCCTTGCGGCGGAAGTGCGACACGATTTTCGGCAGCAGGAAGTTTTCGTGCTGGCCGACGCCTGTGTAGTTGAACGGCCGCGTGACGATCAGCGGCAGCTTGTCTTGCCACAGGCGCGCCATGTATTCCATCGCCAGCTTGCTGACGGCGTAATCGTTGGCCGGCGCGGCGGGGACGTCCTCGCCGATCACGCCAACGTCGGTGTTGCCGTAGATATTGGCGCTCGACGCCAGCAACACGGCCGACGGTTTTTTCGCCAGGCCGGCCAGCGCCTCAAGCAGATTGCGGGTGCCCGCGACGTTGACGCGGTAGATTTGCTCGACATCGCCATGGCCGACGAAGGCGATGGCGGCCAGGTGCGCCACCACATCGGGTTGCACCTGCTGGACCACGGCGGCGAGGCCGGCGCGGTCGTTCAGATCGACCACGAACCGCCCTGCGGCCGGCGCGCCGTCCGGTGAAATGGTGCCGAAGACCTCATAGCCGGCTGCGCGCAGTTCCTGCTCGACGTACAAGCCGGTGAAACCGGACAGGCCGGTGATCAGGGCCCGCTTGCCGGTGCCTTCGCTGCCTTCGTTACCTTCCGGCGCCGTCGTCACCGCGCCCGCCTTAGAAGGAGAAACCGGCTTTGTTGCGGCGCAGGTCGGCGTCGACCATCATCTGGCACAGCTCTTCGAGCGTGGTCTTCGGCGTCCAGCCCAGTTTTTCGCTGGCCTTGGCCGGGTCGCCGATCAGCAGCTCGACTTCGGCCGGACGGTAGAACTTCGGATTGACGCGCACCAGCACCTTGCCGGTTTTTTTGCAGGTGCCGATCTCGTTGTCGGCCGCGCCGCTCCAGACGATGGCGACATCGATCGCCTTGAAGGCCATGCTGACGAAATCGCGCACGGTCTCGGTGCGGTTGGTAGCCAGCACATAGGTGTCCGGCTCGTCGGCCTGCAGGATACGCCACATGCCTTCGACGTACTCCTTGGCGTAACCCCAATCGCGCTTGGCGTCCATGTTGCCCAGTTCGAGCACGTCGAGCAGGCCCAAATGGATCTTGGCGACCGAATCGGTGATTTTGCGGGTGACGAATTCACGCCCGCGCAGCGGCGACTCGTGGTTGAACAGGATGCCCGAGGAGCCGAAAATGCCATACGACTCGCGGTAGTTGACCGTCATCCAGTGGGCGTACAGCTTGGCCACGCCGTAAGGGCTGCGCGGGTAGAACGGGGTGTCTTCTTTTTGCGGCACGGCTTGCACCTTGCCGAACATTTCCGAGGTCGACGCCTGGTAGAAGCGGATCTTCGGATTGACGATACGGATCGCCTCGAGCAGGTGGACCGGACCGACGCCGGTGATCTCGGCGGTGGTCAGCGGCTGGTCGAACGACACGCCGACGAAACTCTGGGCGGCCAGGTTGTACACCTCATCCGGCTGCACCATCTGCATCAGGCGTATGCTCGACGACAGGTCGGTCAGGTCATACTCGACCAAATTGAGGTTGGGATGCGCCTGGATGCCCAATTCTTCGATACGCCAGAAGTTGACCGAACTGGTACGACGGTAGGTGCCAGTGACCTCATAACCCTTTTCGAGGAGCAGTTCGGCCAGATACGCGCCGTCTTGCCCGGTGATGCCCGTAATGAGGGCCTTTTTTGTTTTCGTCATGATGTGTGGCTAAAAATGTGAGATAAAAATTGTCCAGTATTGTAACAGGCTCGTAACAAAGGACGGTTTGCAAGGGTCGAGACATTACACAAATTACATCCTGTTACAGCAGGTCGGCGCACCCCAAAAAAAACGGTCCCGCTCCTGGCGGAACGGGACCGGCGTTATCGGCCCGCGCTAAGGCGGGCCGTCACGGGCTGGAGTACTGCGACTCAGGCCTTGCGCTGGGCCACCGAATCGACCACGCACAGCGCCGTCATGTTGACGATGCGGCGCACCGTCGCCGATGGCGTCAGGATATGCACCGCCTGGGCGCAACCGAGCAGGATCGGGCCGACCGCGATGCCGTTGCCGGCCGCCGTCTTGACCAGGTTATAGGCGATGTTGGCCGAGTCCATGTTTGGCGCCACCAGCAGGTTGGCGTCGCCGGTCAGGGTCGATTCCGGCATGATGGCGTGGCGCAGCTTCGAGTCGAGCGCGGTATCGCCGTGCATTTCGCCGTCGATCTCCAGCGTCGGATCGAGCTTTTTGACCAGCGCCAGCGCGGCGCGCATCTTCTGCGCCGACTCGCTGTTGGACGAGCCGAAATTCGAATGCGACAGCAGCGCGGCGCGCGGCGACAGGCCAAAGCGGCGCATCTCCTCGGCCGCCATGACGGTGATGGCCGCCAGCTCGCTGGCGTTCGGGTTCTCGTTGACGTGGGTGTCGACCATGACGATCTGACGCTCCGGCATGATCAACACGTTCATCGCCGCGTAGACGCAGGCGCCCTCGCGCCGGCCCAGCACCTGGTCGATGTAGTGCAGGTGCAGCTGGGTGGTGCCGAAGGTACCGCAGATCATGCCATCGGCGTCGCCCTTCTTGATCATCATGGCGCCAATCAGGGTATGGCGACGGCGCATTTCCAGCTTGGCGTATTCCTGCGTCACGCCTTTGCGGCTGGTCATGTCGTAGTAGGTCTGCCAGTAGTCGCGATAGCGGTCATCGTGGTCCGGGTTGATGACGTCGAAATCGACGCCATGCTTCAGGCGCAGGCCGAACTTGGCGATGCGCGCCTCCAGCACGGCCGGACGACCGACCAGGATCGGGCGCGCCAGCTTTTCGTCGACGATGACCTGCACCGCGCGCAGCACGCGCTCCTCTTCGCCTTCGGCGTAGACGATGCGTTTGAGTTCGGCGGCGGTGGTCTTGGCCACCTGGAACAGCGGCTTCATGAAGGTGCCGCTGCGGTAGACGAATTGCTGCAGGCTGTCGGCGTACGCTTGCAGGTCCTTGATCGGACGGGTGGCGACGCCCGAATCCTCGGCCGCCTTGGCCACTGCCGGCGCGATCTTGATCAGCAAACGCGGATCGAACGGCATCGGGATCAGATACTCGGGACCGAACGACAGGTTGGTGAAGCCGTAGGTGGTGGCGACGATGTCGGACTGCTCGGCGTGCGCCAGTTCGGCGATCGCGTGGACCACGGCGATCTCCATCTCGCGCGTAATGGTGGTGGCGCCGCAATCGAGGGCGCCACGGAAGATGTACGGGAAGCACAGCACATTGTTGACCTGGTTCGGATAGTCCGAACGGCCGGTGCAGATGATGGCGTCGCCGCGCACTGCCTTGACGTCGTCGGGCAGGATCTCCGGATTCGGGTTCGCCAGCGCCAGGATCAGCGGGTTCTTGGCCATGGCCTTGACCATGTCCTGTTTCAGCACGCCGCCAGCCGACAGGCCGAGGAAGATGTCGGCATCGGGGATCACTTCGGCCAGGGTGCGGGCCGAGGTGTCGCGCGCGAAGCGTTCCTTGTCCGGGTCCATCAGCTCGGTGCGGCCCTTGTAGACCACGCCGGCCAGGTCGGTGACGTAGATGTTTTCCAGCGGGAAGCCGAGGTCGACGATCAGGTCCAGGCAGGCCAGCGCGGCCGCGCCGGCGCCGGAGACCACCAGTTTGCAGTTCTTGATATCTTTACCGACGTACTGGATGCCGTTCATGATGGCGGCGCCAACGATGATTGCGGTGCCGTGCTGGTCGTCGTGGAAGACCGGGATCTTCATGCGATCGCGCAGCTGGCGCTCGATGTAGAAGCACTCGGGCGCCTTGATGTCTTCCAGGTTGACGCCACCGAAGGTCGGCTCGAGCGACGCGATGATGTCGACCAGCTTGTCCGGATCGAGCTCGTTGATTTCAATGTCGAAGACGTCGATGCCGGCGAACTTCTTGAACAGCACGCCCTTGCCTTCCATGACCGGCTTGGCGGCCAGCGGGCCGATGTTGCCCAGGCCCAGCACGGCGGTGCCGTTGGTGATGACGGCCACCAGGTTGCCGCGCGCGGTGTATTTATAGGCGGCGGCGGGGTCGATAACGATTTCTTCGCACGGGGCGGCCACGCCAGGGGAGTAGGCAAGCGCCAGATCGCGCTGGTTGGTCAGTTGCTTGGTCGGCGTAACGCTGATTTTGCCTGGTGTCGGGAACTCGTGGTACTCGAGCGCGGCGACGCGCAATTGTTGACGAATTTCTTCTTTTTTCTCAGATGACGAATCCATGCTGTGCTGCCTTCCTGTTTGTGCGGTCGGAAAGCCTACGATTTTATCAGACCAATTCTTTCAATTAAGTAGGTATTTTCACCAAGGGTGATAACGGTTATTGGCAGAACTTATCGTACCGGAGGGCAATTGACCGAATTTTCGGCGTTTTAGACGGGTTTAGGCTATTGATAGGTCCACAAAGGACAACTTTGGCCATCAATTGCTTTTAACTATTAAAATGCTTAAATTGATTGCAATTGTAAATGTCGAGTTTAAGGCAATCCACGCCCATCAACGGAATCGCGTTTGTCACCAGCATGCCAACCTCAACCGTGTTTTCGATGTTGCTGCAATACCTATTTCACTGCCAAAATGCCCAGTGCGTTTAAAGTTTCAGTACTCATTAAGCCATTCTCCGGGAGCCCCTTGATACTTTGAAACATGCGCAATGCACTTTTAGTCTGATCATCCAACTTTCCATTTATCTGCCCTTGGTACAAACCTAGAGTATTCAACCTGATTTGAACGCGAAATACCTGGAGATGCAGCTTTTCGGATTTGGACATGGCAGGCTGCCCCTCAGCTGTCCCACTCTTCGTAGCGCCAGGGGAATGCGCTATCGGTGGTGTTGATGCCAACGTCGCATTCGGATTGAGGCCACTGGTAGTTGATGCTGACTGATTGACATCCACAAAAGAATTAGTCGACACGCCTCGCTGAGCCGCAGGGCTTTCTGCCGAACTAGAACCTGAATTTGGAGCAGTGGTCGTGGCAGCCGAAGGCGGAACGTAAGAGCTCGACGATCCTCCAGAGCCGGAATAATGCGACGAATGGCTCGAATGGGACCGATGACTGGAATGAGACCGGTGGCCGGCAAACAGGTTGTCAAAGCGACCGTTCAGCGGCTGCAACGTGATCCCTTTCGACTCGTCATCTGTACTTAGCGTTGGTGCAGTGGCTTGTGCACTCACGGACCTCATCGGCATGAGCTGCAAGCCAGCGACGAATAGGGCCAGTGTCTTGATAAAGCGACTCATATCTCTTCCTCAATTTTCAATATTTTTGTAGGTGCCCAGCCTTGTTCGTGCC
>Ga0308163_10002248_pt1 | contig 18135 bp, 15 predicted proteins | sample PhyTR1_FD_201037 | JGI IMG/M metagenome (GOLD analysis project Ga0308163, IMG submission 201037) | Phyllosphere microbial communities from UC Gill Tract Community Farm, Albany, California, United States - DLSLT.R1 | ecosystem: Host-associated > Plants > Phyllosphere > Unclassified | place: USA...
AGCCCAGTTTCGAGGCGATTTGCAGGAATGGTCGATTCGGATCAACGTGCTGTCCGACCTCGTCTACGAACGAGCTGGAATGGCGGAGACCCGCTCAGCAGTCGAGGTCCTCGAGCGCCGTCATGCGCGCCGCCTCCTCAATGCGATCGCGGGCACTGGATCCGCCGGGCGGGTTGAGAGAGCCGAACTGGGTCGGGTGCTGCAACTGGAGCAGGCGAACCTAACGCGGGTGTGCACGATGCTGCTCGATGCCGGACTCGTCGCCCGTCACGAGGCCGGACGTACCGTATCCTTCGAGCTCACTGCAACTGGGGCCATGCATGCCAGACCCGTCGAGGAGAGGAGCGATGAGATCTCCGACGCGGCGCCCGTCGACGGTGACGTGTGGAGAGGCATGGAGGGCGAAATGATTGACGTGGTCGGGCGGCCCGCTACGGAGGAGCCGGCGGCTGGATGGTCCCACTACCGAGAGCCGGAGACGGTATGGAAGGACGTCGCCTGATGGCGAAGGTTCCAAGCAAGGACCAGAAGGTTGATGCCGGAGCGTTCAACGAGCTGGTGGCTCATGCTCGTCTGCAGAGCCTCAGGCTGATCGATTCGAAGTTCGACATGAAGGCCACCGCGCTTGAAGAGAACCGGGACAACTGGGCTTACAAGGTCGGAGACGCACTCTCGGACTGGCACTTGGACTGCGAGAGCCTCACCCTGCGAGGGCAATATTCCTACTGGGCTGGCTGCTCCGATGGTCGCCGCAGGCCGGTATCGTTGAAGGCGACGTATCTCGCCACATACAAGCTTTCCCAAGGGTGTGAGGAGGACCCGGCAGTCGCCTATCTCCGTCGAGTAGGGCGCTTTTCATGCTACCCGTACTTCAGGGCGCTGTTCAGCATTCTGACCGAACAAGGCGGTCTGCATCTACCGCCGCTTCCGGTGATCTCCGAACAACCCCGCTTCGTCCGATGACGAACGTGACGTCGAGTACCTGACCGCGGCGGCCACCGCGTAGGTGCGGGGACCGAAGCCGGATTCCGCGTCGGGCAGGGTATCCAACATCGGAAACCGACGGGATCACGCGGGTTCAAGATTGGTGAAATATGATCGCGTTATGCGATCGGCTCGAACGCGATGCGACGTCGCATCGCAACGGCGAGCCAGGGAGGAGTGATCACCTTCATGCCCAACCGGTATGGTGTCGGTCTTTCGTGCCAAGCGACCATCCCTTCCGATGAGTATGATCCGCCGAACCGGAACATCGGGGTCATCAGTCGCCTAACGAGCCGATTGACCGCCTGAAAGGCAGTTCGCCAAGTGAACAAACGTCCGGCGCCCAGCACGGACGCCGTTGGCGCGAGGCCATCTCGGCGGGAGCGGGGTGGTGGACGCCGATCTGTCGGTCAGCAGGCGGGGGACAGGTCTGACGGTAAAGCCACAGCACTAGCATCGCCGGCTTTGCCGATCAGCCGCTCCGTTGCATCTTCAAACAGTGGCTGGCTTGCACGGGCACCACCCTGCAGCCGGAGATGGCAGAAAACAGAACGGGACCCTGTCCCCCCCTCGGGCTGCTGCGCCACCTATTCGATATTGCGTCCGCATTCGCCTGATGGGTCTGCGGCGTCGAATTGCCTACCTAGAAAGGCTTTATGACGACCAAAGTCACTATCAGGATCACACCGCCGGTGACGACTTTAGGAGCAAGTGTCTGAAGATATCCGGTGGCGGCCGGTGGTTCGATGAGGGAACGGCGTAGCAAGCCTGCTTGAATGCCGTGCAGGCCGCTCAGTGCGACGACGATCATCAACTTGGCGACAAGCCATCCGCTGGAGAAGAAGGCTCCCTGCATCGCCAGCAGCATGCCGAAGAGCCAGGTGGCGAGCATCGCCGGTGTCGTTACGCGCCTATCCCATCGCTCTACGGCTAGATGAAGATGCCCTGTTCCCATCCATAGGTTCGCCACCGCCAGGCTCTGTGCGATGAGCCCGCCGACGAAGACGATCACGGACACGACATGTGCCGCCTTCAGCGCCAAGTAAAACACTAGTCGGCACCCCCGCTGGCGATATCCGCTTCCCTAGCCTTGAGCCACCGCTCGTTGAAGAAGCTGGCGAACGGAACGAGAGCACCGATGGCAAGGCGAACGACTTCCCTAGAAGCCAAGCCGCCGCCCGAAGCGGCAGTCGTCAAAGACCACGCGTAAGCGACGAAGGCGAGACCGTGAACAGGGCCGCCGATGCGGACCGCAATAGGTAGGCCCAGCAGATGCTTCATCGGCACGGCTACGAAGACGAGACACACCAAGGTGGTGCCCTCCAACAACGCCATCGTCCGCAGTCGGCGCAGGACAGACACCCTCTGCGACCGGCCATCCATCACGAGGCCTTCCTTGTTGCGGCCGAAGCTCCTGTAGCGCCTGGTAGGTGCGATTGGATCAAGCCTTCGAAAGCCCGACGGGCGTGGGCGTCAGCCTCGTCCGAGCGCAGGAATCGGCTTGATACGTGGTGACCGAGATAATTCGCGCTCATCTCCCAAACGAACTGATCGACGTCGGTCGCCGCTGAGAGCTCGCCAAGCGCGATCACCTCCCGAACGATCGTCGCGAGGTGATCGCGCCACTCGCGCTCCATCCCCGCCACATGATCGCGGAGGTCACCCTCGACGTCGTCCAGCTCGAAGAAGGCACCGGCGATGGGGCAACCTCCAGCGAGGCCTGCCCGGCGCCACCACCCTCGCCAGTGCTCCATGACGGATCGCAGACGACGCAACCCCGGTGGAGCCAGCATCGCCGGCTCCAAGATGAAGCGAGAGGCCGTCATCGCCATCGAATCGAGCAGTTCGATCTGAAGCTGCTCCTTGGACCTGAAATGCGCGAACAGTCCGCTCTTCGACATAGAAGTCGCCGTCGCGAGTTGGCCCAGCGTCACGCCGCCGACGCCGTGCACACTCATCAGATCAAGACCGGTTTGCAGCAACCGCTGCTTGGTTTTCGAGCCCTTCATACCCTTAATATACGACCGATCGTTCTTTTGCGCAACGGCCTTCGGTCGCTCTCAAGAGAACGATCATGTCGAAAAACGAGCAGACTTATGTTCGAAGACGAGGCGCACGGGCCGGGTTGCCTTTCCGGACCGATCCGCTATTGGCGCTATTGCTGGTTAAAACGACCGGTCGTTCTTATTAGGGCTATGCCCACCCAAGGAGCCGAGATGGAAGACAACGTGCAGGCGACGCGCCCCAGGATCGCAATCCTTCTCTACGATGGTCTGACGGCGCTGGACTTCATCGCCCCTCACCAAGCTTGGTGCATGTTCGCGGACATCTTCCTAGTGTCCAAGGACGGGGAGCCGATCACGACCGACAGTGCGATCGTCATGCATGCGACCCACTCATTCGAAACCTGCCCTCAGGATCTCGACGTCTTCTTCGTGCCCGGCGGCATGTCCACCTTCGATCTGATGCTCGAGACCGAGACGGTGGAGTTCGTCCGTGAGCGCGGAGAGCGGGCGCGGTTCGTGACGTCCGTATGCAATGGGGCGATCGTGCTCGGAGCCGCAGGGCTGCTCGACGGTTACCGCGCTGCGACGCACTGGGCGACGTACGAGATGCTCAAGCTGACCGGAACGGTGGAAGCCGTTTCCGATCGCGTAGTGATCGATCGCAATCGTCTTACCGGTGGCGGGGTGACCGCGGGGCTCGACTTCGGCCTCGTCGTCCTGTCACAGCTTCTCGGCGAACAGGTCGGCAAGAATGCCCAGCTCATCCTCGAATACAATCCCGCTCCCCCCTTTGAAACCGGGCATCCAAGCATAGCCGATGAGGAGACGCTGGGGCAGGTCACCGCCTTCCTGCAGGACTTCAACGACCATGGAATGGCACAGGCGCGCAAGGTCCAGGAACGACGCGCGTTGACGGCATAGGTCGTTCGACAACGCCGGATCGAGGCCGGAGGTTCGCTTCCGTGCCGCCCTAACCCCTTACCGATACCGCATGGTGCGCGCGTCGGTGGAAGAGTCTCAAGATTAGCCGAGGTTCACCTTGTTCTCAATGTTCTCACCAGCCAATCATCGCCTGCTGTTCCTGAGCGGTGTCGTAGCCGCTCTGGCCTTCGTCCCTGCTGAAGCGAAGGAAGTGCGGGCGGGGTCTCTCCTCATCACCGGCGCCTGGTCGCGCCCGACGCCGAAAGGCGCGCCCGCCGGCATCGGTTACGTCACCGTCCGAAACGTCGGGTCCCGCACCGATCGCTTGCTCGGTGCCAGCTCGCCAAGTGCCGCAAGGACCGAGCTTCATGACATGTCCTTCAAGGACGGCGTGATGCAAATGCGCCCCGTTGAGGGAGGCATCGTCATTCCGGCGGGTAGGACCGTGCGTCTGCAGCCGAGCGGCCATCACATCATGCTCATTGGTCCAAAGCGACCCTTCGCGATCGGCCGCACGGTTCCGATCACGTTGCGCTTCGAGCATGCCGGCCCGGTTCAGGTGGCATTCGACGTCCGCATGGCGCCTGGCCAGGCCAACGGGACGCAGCACCCGTGAGCCTGCGCATGACGATCGCATCGCTAGCTCTTGCCGCAGGAGCGCTCAGCGCCTGCGGCGGGCCAAACAATCGGCAGGGTGGGACGGGCGAGGACCGAAAAGCCGCCGCCAGCGCCAGCTATGGTGGAAGCTTCACGCTCGTCGACCAGAACGGGCGAACCGTTACGGAACGTGATCTGATAGGCAAGCCGAGCCTGATCTTCTTCGGCTTCACCTTCTGTCCGGAAGTCTGCCCGACCACGTTGCTGCACATATCTAAATGGTTGAAGGATCTCGGGAGCGACGGTGGCAAGATAAATGCCTTCTACGTCACGATCGATCCGCAGCGCGACACGCAGAAGCAACTTGAGCAATATCTGACGTCGTTCGACCCGCGCATACGCGGTCTGACTGGCACCCCAGCACAGATCGACCAGATCGCGAAAGCCTATCGCGTCTATTACAAGAGGGTAAACCTGCAGAACGGCGATTACGTGATGGATCATTCAACGATGATCTACATGATCGACGCCAGAGGTCGCTTTGCAGGGCCGATCGGATACGGCGAGCCCGACGAACACGTCATGCCGCTGCTGCGTGACCTCTTAGCAGGACGAAAACCCAAATCCCGCCAGCCCGATCCGCGCACATCCATAGAGCGATCTTAAGATTGAGCCCGTGCTCGACGTTTCCGGAAGGACAAGACATATGAGTTTCGACGGACGCTGGAGGATCAGCATTCCGACGCCGATCGGCGAGCAGGAGGTCCTGCTCGATATCGATCACAAGGAGGGGGAACTCTCCGGCACCGCCACGCAGGGAGGCGAAACCGTTCCGTTTCTCGAACCGACGGTGAACTGCGACCAGATCCAATGGTCGCAGCGTATCACCAAGCCCATGAAGATGCAGATCAGATTCGAGCTGACCCGCGCCGGAGATACGCTTTCCGGCCGGGCCAAGCCGGGGTTCTTTCCCGGTATCGGCGTGTCCGGCTCCCGGGTAGGCTAAAAGGAGCTCTGCAGTGTCGAACGTAAGAACCAGCAGATGGCCGCTCATGGCCATGACTTCAGAAACAACAGGAAGGCCGACCCTCCAAGTCGGAATGCTGACGTTTCCGGGATTGACCCTTCTCGACCTCGTCGGTCCGCTCACCGTTCTGCACGGTCCGATGCAGACGCACCTGCTCTGGAAGACCAGGGAGCCGGTGCAGTCCGACATCGGAGTCAACATCGAGCCGACCATGACCTTCGACGAGGCTCCGGACAGTTTCGACATCCTGTTCGTCCCCGGCGGTCCGGGACAGATCGATCTGTTCGAGGACCCGACGGTGATGGAGTTTCTCGCTCACCACGGCGCCCGGGCGACATGGGTGACCGCCGTCTGCACGGGTTCGATGATCCTCGGCGCTGCGGGGCTCCTCGATGGGTATCGCGCCACGACCCACTGGGGAGGACTTGGTGTGCTCGAGATGTTCGGAGCTGAGCCAGTGGCGGAGCGGGTGGTCATCGATCGCAACAGGATCACCGGCGGCGGGGTCACGGCGGGCATCGACTTCGGTCTGGTCCTGCTTGATAACATCTATGGCGAGCACGTAGCCCGAACGACCCAGCTTCTTATGGAGTATGATCCGGCGCCACCTTACGACGCAGGCAACCCCGACGGGGCAGGGGAGGCGGCGATCGCGGCGTCGTTCCAGGTGCTGGCTCCCGTGGCGGAAAGGACGATGGCGGCATTGAGCAAACGCAGCGAACGGCATGGGCATTGACGTGAATGGCATGACGCGTCGCTCCCTTTTGGTGGCGGGTGAAATCCGCGGTGAGGAAATCAGCAGCCATGCCACGCCAACATCGCTATCCGGCATCATCGGATTGGGCTGCAACACGTCTTCCAGCAGGTCAGGATGCCGGGTGACGCGCATACAGTCCGTAACCCAGTATCAAGGCATAACAGATCGCCGGTAGCAGCAGCGCGAAGTGCAGCGACCCGGAACTGTCGGCGAGTGCGCCAGTCAGATACGGAATGATCGCGCCGCCGACGATCGCCGTGGCGATCACGCCCGAGCCTTCCGCCGCCCTCGTGCCTATTCCCTCGGACGCCAACGAGAAGATCGTCGGGAACATCACCGCGTTCATCAGGCCGATGGCCAGCAGCGCCCAGCCCGATACCGCGCCCTCGGTGTTCGCCGAGATCAGGATCAGCGCCAGCGTGCCGGCAGCGACGCCCGCGAGGACCTTGCCGGGCGACACCTTATTCAGCACGTAGGCGCCGATGAACCGGCCGACGAGCGCGCCGCCCCAGTAGAGCGGCACGTGCTTGCCGGCGGCGACGTCGCTGAGCCCCATCACGCTCGGCTGCATCAGGTAATTCACGATCAGCGATCCGACCGCGACCTCGGCACCGACATACAGGAAGATGCACGCCGTCCCCATCGCGAACCGCGGGCGCTTCAACAGCGTGAAGGCGTGGAACATGCTGCCGGTTCGGTCCTGCTCCTCCTGGAGACGGTTACGACGGGTCCAGACGACCGCGGCGACGATCAGCAGCGCGATCGCGAGGCCGATATAGGTGTGCACGACGGTCCGCGACGACTCCGTCCGGTAGGCGTCGAGCGCGGCGCCGGTGAGCGTCGAGGAGTCGACCGTCGCCAGCCCGCCGAGGATCAGCGCGGAGCCGACATACGGGAAGATCGTCGTGCCGAGCGAATTGAACGCCTGCGCGAACGTCAGCCGGCTCGAAGCGGACTTGGGATGACCGAGCGCGGAGATCAGCGGGTTGGCCACGACCTGCACCACGGTGATGCCCGCGCCGAGCACGAACAGAGCGAACAGGAACATGCCGAAGCTCGCCTGCTCTGCGGCCGGGATGAACAGCAGGCAGCCCGCGGTCATCGTCACGAGGCCGATCGACGCGGTCCGCATGTAGCCCGCTTTCCGCACGATTGCCGCGGCGGGGATTGAGAACAGCGCATAGGCGAGGAAGAACGCCGACTGGACCAGCATCGCGGTCGCGTGGTCGAGCGTGAACAGTTCCTTCATCTTGGGGATGATGATGTCGTTCAGCGAGGTGATGCCGCCGAAGATGAAGAACAGCGCGAACACGAACACGCGCAGGTCGGGCGCGTCGTAGCCGTGGCTTGCATCGCCATCCGCAGCGGAGACGGTTTCGGTATTGACGTGCATCGTGTCGCATCCTTCCAACATGTTCGGCGATCCGCGTTCGCTGGCGTCGTCCGGTTCTGGTCTCAGATCTTCGACGTCTTCGGGCAGGACCCGTCGCTGCTCGCCCGCCGCATCAGCGTCGATGGCACGACTGGCAGGCTGCAATCCGCTTTGGCCGTCACCAGCATGATCGCCTCGACGAGATGTCTGCCCGCCAGGGAGACGTCCTGCTCCATCGTGCTCAGCGGGGGGACCGTGAACGATGCCGAGCCGATGCCGTCGAAGCCGACGACGGCGACATCCTCGGGGATCCTGCGGCCGCATCGGCCGAGCGCCTGCAGCGCCCCTACCGCGAGTCCGTCCGATGCAGCGAAGATCGCGTCGAACGGGACGTCGTCGTCGATGAGATCGAGCGTCGCGCCATACCCTTCCGTCTCCCGGCTGCTCGCCGATACTTCACGAGCCTCGATGATCGGAAGGTCGTGCTCGTTCATGACGCTGACGTAGCCGGATCGGCGGTCCCTGTGCGCATGCTGGCGACGCCATCCCGGGCCCAGGAAGACGATGCGCCGGCGGCCCGTCGCGACCAGGTGTCGAACGGCGGTGGCGGCGCCAGCATGGTTGTCGCATCTGACCGTCGGAAGGGCGTCGTCCGGGCTACCCCAGCATACGACGTTCTCGCCATGGGACCGTGCTCGCGCGAAATGTCGCCAGCCGGCCGAGTTCCTTGCCGTTCCGATGACGATGATCCCATCCGCGATGCGATCCCGGCCGTAGCTGGCGTGGAAACTGCCGGCGTCGTGCTGGAACGAGACCAGCACGGCCCGATCGCGGTCGCCCGCAGCCGACACGACATGCGCGAGCAGATCCATGGAAAGCAAATTCACCGGAGCGCCGCGAGCGTCGGGATCGCCCAGGATGACGACCGCGATGCGACCGGTCGGGCCGCTGCGCAGGCTGACCGCGCGCTGGTCAGGCCGATAGTCCAGCGTGGCCGCCGCCTCCAGGACCCGCCTGCGAGTCTCAGCACCCACGCCCTCGCCGTCGCGGAGCGCCTTCGAGACGGTCGACTGCGACACCCCCGCCTTCTCGGCTACGTCGAACGACGTGCATCTCAGGACCATCGGTCGTCCCCGGCGATCATATGCGTTCGACGCCGGGATAGGCGAAGAGGACATCCGCATCGTCCGATGCGTCGAGATCCTCGTCTCCCGTGACGACGAGGCACTCCCCCGCCTTCCAGGTGACGCCGCCCACCGTTCCCTCTCCTTGGACGGGGACGAGCCATCCTCTGGCGTTCCCGGGAAGCTCGATCCTCCGTCGGCCGCCGGTCCAGCGTTCGAGAACGAACGTCGGACCTTCGACGAGGATCTCGCGTCCGGGCTCGACGATGCCGGCCCGCGGTTCCGGCTTCCATGGGTCGAGATCCGCTACCGCGACGCCGTCGTTGAGATGCAGCTCCCGTGGACGGCCATAGTCGAACAGACGATACGTCGTGTCGGAGTTCTGCTGCACCTCGATCAGCGTGATCCCGGCGCCGATCGCGTGGACGACGCCCGACTTCGAGAAGAAGAAGTCGCCCGACTTCACCGGCTTCCAGTCGAGCCTGCCCTCCAGGGTCCCATCCAGCGCGCTCGATCGGAGGTCCTCCCGCGTCATGGGCTCGATCGGTCCCAGGGCGATCGTGGAATCGGGCTCGGCGTCGAGTATGATCCAGCACTCGTCCTTGCCACGAGGCTGGCCGCGCAACCTTGCCTCCACGTCGGAGGGATGATTCTGCACTGACAGCTTCTCGCTGGTGAACAGATATTTGATCAGCAGCTCGGGGTCCGACACTTGCGAGGACTGGAACCAGATCTCCCCGACCGGTCCCTCGCCTCCCACCGGATCCGGGAAGCCCGCATGGAGGTCGCGGCGTCCCCAAGGCTTCTCGACACGTTTCGTCGTGAGCTTCTCAATCGGCATGTCGTCGTCTCTCTGATGTCTCTGGTTTCTGTGGTGAGGCCCCGGGGCCGTCGATCCGTCCAGGTTGCATGCGCGAAGCCGACCTCGGATCGGTCTCGGGGCCGAGGTCGTCGGGGATCATGCGCCCTTTCCGGAAGGGAAGGGGAGGGAGGCGGGTTCGACGTTCCATCCTCGGACGCGAAGCTCGCCCAGTCGCCGACCGGCCGGCAACCGCAGACGCACCCGCTTCGTCTCGCCCGGAAGAAGCGACACGTAGTTGTCGGTGAAGTAGGCGGGCAGTATCTGCGCTCCGGCGGCATCGAACGGCGTCAGCTTGGCCTGCAGCACCGGTGAGGCGGAGGCGTTGCGCACGACGATCTCGATCCCGACGTCCGGGTCCGCGGACGCGGGACCGAACGCGACGTCCAATCGGATCCTGGGCAGATCGTTCAGCGCCTTCAACGCCGCTGGGTCCTTGGCGTCCCAATACAGGTTCTCGGACAGCAGATCGCCCTTAGCGCTCGTTGCGGTAAGCTTCACGAACCTCAATCCTCCATCGCCGCCGACGTCGAGATCGCGCACGTCGGCTATGTCGTCGGCCGCGGCGTCCACCACGATCGACCTCACGTTCAGATCCCGGCCGCTCGGCGACACCGTGCGAGCGGTGACCGTGACGTCCTTGAGCGGCGCGTTGGTGGTGTTCACGAGGACGATTTTTCGGTCGGGCAGGTTCATCTGGACGTGTATGGGCTCGGTGCCCTTGCGGGTTCCATAGAACGAGGCATGCGTGTCGTAGTCGGACGAGTAGATCTGGAAGTTCGCCGACGGCCATGCTGGCTGCGACATCCAGAGCATGCGGGCGCTGTTCGTCCTCCACAGCCCGGCGTTCATGCCTTCGAAGATCGCGCGATGGGATTCGTAGTTCAGCAGCTGCGCCTTGCGTTCGAAGTCGACCAGACTGGTCGCTTCGCCCAGGCGCTGTTTCATCGCGTCCATGAAGCTGCCCACCGAGACCGCCCGTTCCTGGTGCCAGTCATGGTAGGCCCAGGTGTCGTTCACCGGCCAGCGATCAGGCTCGGGGACCGCCCGCTGCCAGGCTTCGAGCGTGGGGAAGCTCGGCGTGCCGACCTCCACCGCGAAGCCCTTCGCGAAGTCCGTGAAGTAGCCCTCCGGCGACCGCCAGTTGTAGGGCCCGGATCCGCCGAGGTTGATGATCCGCGACGAGCCCTTGTAGAGGCGGCCCCCATCCTCGTCCCAGACCATGTCCTGCAGCGCCGTCTGAAGGATCGGCTGGGGGACGCCTTCGTTGCGTCCTATCCACATCACGATCGAAGGATGGGTCCGGAAACGTCGGACGACGTCGCGCGCGTTGTCCATGAACAGCGGGACGTCCTCGGCCTCCGCGTTGTTGTCCTGCGTTGACTCCCAGAAGTCGTTGAGGATCATCATGCCGTATTCGTCGGCGAGCTGGAAGAAGTTCTCCTCGGTGCTCTGGCCCATCCAGTTGCGGATGATGTTCAGCCCCGCGTCACGGTGCAGACGGAAATAGGGTTCGAGCCGCTCCCGCTCCACCCGCTTCATCATCTCGTCCATGCCCCAGTTTCCGCCGCGCGCGGCTATGCGGACGCCGTTGACCCTGAGCACGAGCTGCGGGGAGAGACGCGGATCGCTCACGACCTTGCGGACCGCGGGCGACAGCTCAGCGCCCGGGCGCAGGGAGTTCGCCCACCCGTTGGGGACCTTTCGAAGGGCTGCGTTCCGCTCGTCGATGATCGGGGTTCCCAGCCGTCGCGCCTCGGCGAGATCGACCTCGACGCGCTCGAGGTCGCCGTGGCGATCCAGGGAGGAGAGCTCGTAGGTCACCTTGCGCATGCCGAACGACAGCCGCCGCCGATCGGACGTGGCGCCCCCGGCGTCGACGGACAGCCTGAGCCGGTGCAGCGCTGGCGTGCCGTAGCCGTTGGGCCACCAGAGCTTCGGATTGCGGACGTGGAGCGCGGCGTGCTCCGACGGACTGAACCGCGCGACGACGGTCGACCTCGCCGGCACGCCGATCCGGCGATCCACGGAGACGTCGTCGAAGGCGGCGGTCACCGTCGCGTCCAGAGCGGCGTCGCCGGCGTTCGTCACGGGCACGTCGATGAAGACGTCCGCCGCCGAATTGTCGGCCTTTGGCAGATCCGTCGAGATCTGGGGGTCGCCGATGGACAGGGCTCCCGTGGAGTGCAGTTCGACGCCCTGCCACAGACCGGTGTTGCGGTCGCGGATGCCTGGTATCCAGTCCCAGCCCTCGCTCGCGGTGAACGTGGGGCCGTCGATCATCATCGCTCCGCCGTTCTCGCCCCGTCCGGCCGTCATAGACTGCTCATGGGGGATCCCGGGATGGGGCGGTGGGGACACGCGGACCGCGATCGCGTTGAATCCGCCGGGGCGCAGCAGTCCCGTGACGTCGAATTGGCCCCGGACGAAGGCGCCCTTGACGTCTCCGACCCGACGACCGTTGACCCATACGTCGGCGTGATAGTTGACGCCGTTCAGAACGAGACGCTGTCGCTTCCCGGCCTCGCCCAAAGGAAGGACGAACTCGGTCCGATACCAGTAGTCCTGCCGTGCGAGCCGTTCCGGAATGGCCATGTTGTTCAGGCCCATGCGCGGATCGGGATAGACTCCCCGATCGACGAGGGTCGTCAGAGCGGTCCCGGGCACGGTCGCGCGATACCACCTGCGGGCGTCGTAGCCCGGGCTCGACAGCGCCTCCGGCGTGCTCGCGACGCCCGGAGCCTCGACCATCCTCCAGCCGTCGATCGTAGACAGGCCGTCTCGAACGCGAACCAGCGACGGCCCTTCCGCCGCGGACGCGGCCTGCGGCCTGGAGAACGGCGCAACGCCCTTCGGAAGGGTCCAGGCCCGCTGCGGGACCGCCTCGCCGAACTGCGTCCGCACCTGCAGGGGCCAGGCGGGACTGTTCGTCTCGAAGCGGACCAGGCTTTCGTCGGGCGGTGCCGCGGCCTCCTTCCGTATCCGCTCGGCCGCGAAGGCCTGCGGAGCGGCGACGAAGGCCGCCACGCGGCCGGCGTAGCCCGGCTTTCCGAGCGTTCGCTCGCCAAGCACGATCAGCGCCTCGGGCGTCGACGGGGTCGCGGGTCCCCGTCCGACTTCACGCCCATTGACGTAGAGACGGGCCGTTCCGCCATCGCCGACGGCGACCACGTGATGCCATCTGCCGATCGTCAGCGCCGCGCCGCCCGAAACGGTCCGGCCGCCCGCGCTCAGGCTCGATCGTCCATCGACGAGATCGAGGGATCGCGAGGCGCCGTCGCCGGCCTTGCCGAGGCCAGCCACCTCGACCCGACCGGGCACGCGCCGTTCGGGCTTGATCCATGCGGCCATGGTCCAAGTCCCGCTCGCCGGAACGCGCTCGCCTTCCGCGTAGCCCTGCGCCCGCTTCGCGATGGTGTCGCCGCCAGCGATGAACTCCGCGTCGTAGGGGCCGAACACGTCCAGCTTCGGTTGCGGCAACCGCGGCGAAGCCCAGTCCACCTGCTGCGCGGTCGCGGCAACCGATCCTGCGATGATGACCGAAAGCAGGACGGTCCTCAGAACTAGACGCTTCACAGGGTTTCTCCTTGATTGGCGGCGATGCCGATCTCCCGCTCGCGCAGTCGGGCGAGCGCTCCCAAGCGGCCGATCGCCGAACACGGAAACGAAGGGGATCCATCGATCATACGAACAGACTCAGCATGAGAGTGAAGAGGAGGCCGAAGACGCCGACGAGCGTCTCCATGACCGACCAGGACCGGAAGGTGTCGGCGAGACTCAGTCCGAAGTATTCCTTGAACATCCAGAAGCCGGAGTCGTTGACGTGGCTGCACATCAGGCTGCCGGCCCCGATCGCCAGGACCATCAGACTGGGATCGACGTTCTGCGACGCCACCAGCGGCTGCACCATGCCCGCCGCGGTGAGTCCTGCGACAGTGGCCGATCCCAGCGCCAGTCGGATGACCAGCGCGATGGTCCAGCCGAGCACGAGAGGGGGGACGTGAAGACCCGCCAGCCAGCTGGCCAGGGCTGCGTCGGCACCGCCGTCCACGAACACCTGCTTGAGCGCACCGGCCCCCGCTATGACGAGAAGGATGCCGGCGATGTCCTTGACGGCCTCCACCGATCCTGCCGACAGGTCGGACGCCCGCCGACCCTGCGCGACGCCGAGCACGACCGTGGCGACGAGCAGCGCGACGAGCATCACGACGTTGGCATCGCCCGCGACGGCGGCCGCCAAAAGGACGCTCGGTCGAAGGTCGTCGAACGAGGTGATCACGGTGGCGCCGGCCAGCAGAGCGATCGGCAGGAGCGCGACCCCGAAGCTCGCCAGGATGCCAGGCGCATCGCGATCCGGCGGACCGGCTTCGGGGAGATCCGCGACCGGTCGCGCGACGACGCCCTTCAGCGTCCGCGCGAAGAGCGGACCCGCGATCAGCAGCGTCGGGATTCCGACCATCAGCCCGAACACCAAGGTTCTACCCATGCCTGCGCCGAACAGGCCGACGAGAGCGGTGGGGGAGGGGTGGGGCGGCAGAAACCCATGGGCGATCGAGAGACCGGCGAGCATCGGTATGCCGAGGTATACCGCGGGCAGGCTCGAGCGTTGCTGAACCGACATGATCAGCGGGACCATCAGGACGAAGCCCACGTTGTAGAAGAGGGGGATCCCGACCAGAAAGCCGGCTGCCGCCAGGGCGATCGTTATCCTCTTCACGCCCGCTACGCGGATGAGCGTGTCCGCGATCCGCCGCGCGGCACCGCTGTCCGCGACGATTCTTCCGAACATGGCCCCGAGGCACAGGATCGCAGTGAGCGATCCGAGCATGTCCCCGATCCCGTGGTTCAGGCTGGTCGTGATGCTGCCCACGGGACGTCCCAGCAGCAGCGCGGCGACGATCGCGGCGATCAGGAACGCCACGAAGGGGTGCAGCTTCACGACGGCGATCAGAAGCACCAGCGTTCCGACCGCGACCAGGACGGCGAGAAGGGTCATGTCGAACTCCAACGGACGGAATCCCCCGAGCGGCGGGTCCCGGACGCCCGTCGTCCGTGGCGCGGGGGCGAATCGCCGCCGAACGAAGGCGGCCTGCAAGTCACGATCAATGCCCCACCCTCCGGACGACCGTGTCGAACGTCGATGATCGCTGACCGGTCCGGGTCAGGACATCCAGCTCTTCGACGATGTCGTCGGCGATCTTCGGGCAGAGCACCCCCTGCGGCATGAGCCGATCCTCGATCAGCATCGCGGCGGCGCCAATGGCGATCGCGTAATCGGGCTCGGTCGCGGGGCATACCGTCGATCCGCTTCCGCGAAGCCTGCCCAGCGCCGCGGCAAGATCGACCGTCACGAGATCCGTCACGTAGCCGCCCACGTACAACGTCGCGGGCACCGACCTGCCGTAAGCCTCGTGCAGGGCGAGATGCAGGTCTCCGGCGCAGTCGGCCACCGTGCCCCCGCCTGCGGCCGCCATGCTCGTCCGAACGTCGGTCGCCGCGTTCAGGCGCGTCGCGATCTTCGCCCCCTGGGGAATGGACTTGGCTTCGACGTGAAGATGGCCGGAGGATCTTCCGGTGACGGTTACGATGGACGGCGTGTCGCTCAGATGCACGTAGCCGAAGCGTCCGATCTCCTGACCGGCCCTATGGAACGGCTCCATCGCCGCCAACGCGTCGTATCGCGAGACGAAGGTCAGACCGCTGGTCGCCGGGTGCTGCTCGGCGCGTCCGCCCACCCGAGCTATCGCGTTTGATGCGGACGCGTCGCTTCGATCAACAGGGACGACCTGGAAGTCGCATCTCGCGACGGCGATGCCGATGACCTTGCGGGCATCGACTACTCCGGCGGCGGTCAGATCGGAGACCGCGTCGACGATCGCCGCGGAGACCAGCGCCTCGTCGAGGGCGTCCAGGGCCTGGGTCCGCCGATGAACGACCTGACCGCCGAGATCGACGGCCACCAGACGGATCGCCGAATGGCAGACGTCCACGCCGACGCAGATCGCCCTTTCCCTGACCATCTGCAGCCGGATGGCCGGCTGACCCCTCCCGCCCCTTGTCTTGCCGCATTCGCGGACGAAGCCGTCCTTGATGAGCAGCGCCGCGATGTTGGCGATCGTCGGCATGGAAAGCCCGGTGACCGCCGCGAGCTCGCGACGCGTCCTGTGTCCGGACGTCCGGAGGATCTGCATCACCATCCGCCGGTTCCATTCCGCGGCTACTTCCAGATTTATCCCGTGCAGCATGACGCACCGTCTCCACCGCTAGTAGGACGTCGCGGTCCCGGCTTCCGCCGATGGACCGCAACCTGAACCGACGGTCGCAACCGCCGGCGGCCCGGGTCAACGAAGCCTGACGACGGCACCGACCACGTTCCATCCCCGGATCGACACCGCGGACGCCTTGTTCGGTGCGTCGTCGCACTGGATGTCGACCGTGCGCGTCTCCCCGGGGAGCAGGTTCAGATAGTTGTCGCCGTAATACGCCGGCAGCACGCGCTCGCCCCGCGCGTCCAGCACCGTCATCTTGATGCCCAGAACAGGTTGGTCGCTGCGGTTCGTCACCGTCACGCCTATCGAGGACTTGGCGCCGACCGCCGCCTTCACGTCGATCCTCTGCGGCATCAGGTCGTTCAGCTTGCGATATGCCGCGTCGTCGGCGCCCTGCCAGTAGAAGTTCCGGCTCAGCTCCCTACCCTCTGCATCGGCAAGTTTCATGGACACGAAGACGAGCCTCTCGCGATCGAGGACGGGTTGAAGTCTCAGGGCGGGGAGCGTGGTAGTCGCGTTGGCAGGAGCGTCCACGGTCCGTTCGTCCGAAAGGAGGACCCTGTTGTCGCCCGAGACCACCTTCGTCGTCAGTCGAAGGCCGGATCGGCGCTCCAGCGTCGTGTTGACCACCGCCAGCGAATAGTCGGGCAGGTTCATCTGCGCATGCATCGGCTCCAGCGCCGACTTCGTTCCGAAGTAGGCACCGGGAGTGTCGTAGTCGTAGCTATACATCTGCCAATGGTTCGAGGGCCATGCCGGATGGGTCATCCACAGCATGCGTCCGCTGTTCTTGGTCCAGAGATGGGCCGACATGCCTTCGAAGATCGCCTTGTAGTCGGCGACGTTCATGAGCTGGGCTTTGCGTTCGAAATCCTCGAGACTCGTGGCCCTGCCCAGCTGCGCGTCCATCGTGTCCATGAACGTCTTGACGTCGCCGTTCCCGCCGAAGTGCCAGTCGTGATACGCGAGCGTGTCGCTGATCGGCCAGAGCTCCGACTTCGGCATCATCGCCTTCAGCGCCTCCAGAGTGTTCAGCGACGGGGTGCCGGTCTCGACCGAGAAGCCCGACGCGAGGTTCGTGAAGTAGCCGACGGGAGGCCGGTAGTTGTATGGGCCGGAACCCTGCAGTCCGACGGCGTTCGAGCTGGGCATGTAGAGCCTGGTGCCGTCCAGCTCGTGGACGAGCGCGTCCATCCCCTCGTTCATCAGGGGCGGCGGGACGCCCTCGTTGCGCCCGAACCAGAGAAGCACCGACGGGTGGTTCCGGTAGCGGCTGACGACGTCGCGGACGTTCGCCAGGAAGAGCTGCGGATCCTCGGGTTCCACCTGGAAGTCCTGGGTGGACATGAAGAAGTCGTTCGTGATCAGCATGCCGTATTCGTCGGCGAGATCGTAGAACACGTCCTCGGTGTTCTGCCCCACCCAGTTTCGGATGATGTTGACGTTGGCGTTCCTGTGCAGTTTGAAGAACGGCTCCAGCCGTTCGCGCGGCACGCGCTTCATGAAGTCGTCCATGCCCCAGTTCCCGCCGCGCGCGGCGATCTTCACGCCGTTCACGAACACCGTCAGGTGCGGCAGCGCCATCGTCTTCTCGAGCGGCCGCACCGCCGGCGAATTCTCGCCCGCGGAGGTGAGCGATTCCACCCATCCCTCCGGCGTCCGCTTGATGGCCTCGTGCCGCGGATCCACCAGCCGCTCCTTGGAGTCCGTCGGGGAGACGGAGACGCGGCGCAGGGATCCAGCCCGGTCGAAGAGCGACAGGCCGTAGCTGATCTCGCGCATGCCGAATCGCAGCGTCCTGCTGTCCGAAGGGCGGCCGCTCTGCGACGCCGACACCTTCAGAGTGTAGAGGTTCTGCGGTCCGTATCCATTCGGCCACCACAGGCGGGGATTGCGCACGTTCAGCGCCGGGAAGTCCGCGGGCGCGAACTCGACCGTCGTGCTTCCAGGCGCCAGCACCACGTCCTTGGACACGGCGACGCCATCGAAGCTCGCGGTGACCCGGGACGCGACGGGTGCCGCATCGAGGTTCGTCACGGGAACGCGCACCGTGACCGCAGCGCTGTCGGTCCGGGGCAGCGGGAGATCGGTAACGACCTGGGCGTCGCCGATGCGAAGCGCCTCGCTCGTCTGCAGTTCGACGGGCTGCCAGATGCCCATGTTCCGATCGCGGACGCCGGGGATCCAGTCCCATCCCTCGGACGCCACGAACGTCGGTC